>Ga0126306_10001089_pt1 | contig 14172 bp, 21 predicted proteins | sample Plot27_FD_92592 | JGI IMG/M metagenome (GOLD analysis project Ga0126306, IMG submission 92592) | Serpentine soil microbial communities from UC McLaughlin Reserve, CA, USA - Plot27 | ecosystem: Environmental > Terrestrial > Soil > Grasslands | place: USA: UC McLaughlin Reserve, Lake County...
AACACCACCCGCGGCGACCCCGACGAGGACCACCTCTTGATCGTGGACGGCGCCGCATCGCGGTCGTGAAGGGAACCGCGGGCTCGGCCGGCGGCCGAGGCTTTCGGGATCGTGAAAACGAGCATGCCTTCGCGGCGCTCAACGTCAATCTGGAGGCGAACCCGAGCACAGGAGAGATTCTTGACCAGCGCTCCGATCACAGTTACCGGCGTGGACTGCGTCTTCGTTCCGACTCAGGACTTCGATGCCGCCCGGATCCTGCATCACCGCTATGAGCCTCGCAGCGCCTGAGCGCGCGGGTGACTTCTCGTGGGTCGGCCTCCTGACCGACGACGTCGAGCGGGCGAAGCACTTCTACGGCGAGCTGCTCGGGTGGACGGCGGAGCCCGGACCGACGCCTGACGCGCGCCGGTACCACGTGATGCGGCTGCAGGGCGAGCCGGTCGCGCTGATGTACGAGATCGCCGCATGGCAGCGTCAGCTCGGGGCGCCGACCAACTGGGCCACGTCCGTCTGCGTCGACGACGTCACGGAAAGCGTGGCGCGCGCAGTGAAATTGGGGGCAGGATTGGCGATCGCGCCGTACGAGGTGAAGGGCGCGGCGCGGATCGCGGTGGTCACCGACCCGCTGGGCGCGCGGCTGTCCCTCTGGCAGCTGCTGGGCGGGCTGGCGCCCTCGCGCGGCGGGCGCGTCGGAACGTGCTGCTGGAACGAGCTCGCCACGGACGACGTCGAGGCGGCCGGCGAGTTCTACATGGGCCTGTTCGGCTGGGAGCTGCATCGTGAGCCGAACGGCTACCGGATCGTCAGCAACCGCGGGGTCGCCCAGGGCGGCATCCGGGCGCTCGGCGCGCGCGGGCGCGGACGGCCGCACTGGCTGCCGTACTTCCGGGTCGGGTCGGTCGACGACGCGCTCGAGCGCTGTACGGAGAGCGGCGGGCAGGTCGCCGAGCCGCCATGCGACGGGCCGGTGGCGGTGGTCCGTGATCGCGCGGGCGCGAGCTTTGGCGTGTGCGCCCGGCTTCCCTCGGCTTCAGGAGCCGCCTCGGCCTCAGGAGGCGAGCCCGCTGCGCCCGCCGCGTGAACCCGCGAGTCTCAGGCGTGGCGAGCGCGCCCAGTGCGCGCCGGGCGCCACCTCCTCGTATAGCGCGAGCAGCGACCGCCCCCGAGCCGTGAGGTGGACGAGTACCTGACGTCCGCAGCGGTCGCGGACCACTAGGCCGGCGGCCTCGAGCGCGCTCACGTGGTGGGTCGCGGCGCTCGGGACGGCGCGGAGGGCCTCCGCCAGGCGCCCGATGCTGGTCGGGCAGTCGAGTGCCCGGAGGATCTGCGCCCGCGGGATGCCGAGCAGATCCTCGAGCGCCGGCGCGGACGCCTCATCCACGCCCACCTCGGTGAGCGAGGGCACGGGGTAGCCGATCCGGCGCATCGTCGAGTCCGCGACATCGATGATCGAGCCGCCGTCACCGGCAAGCAGCGGGATCAGCACGAGCCCGGTCTCGGGGAGGACCTTCGGGCCCTCGCCGAAGCTGCAGCGAATCGTCCAGCGCCCGTTGTCGACGTGGCCGGTGGTGAGGATGCCGTCGAGTAGCTCGAGCTGCGCGTCGATGGCCGTGGCCACCCCGATCCGTTCGACCTCGCGGTCGAGTGCCGCCTGCGCGCGCCGCCAGACCGGCCCGAAGCCCTTCCAGGCGCGGAGCAGCGTTCCGACGTAACCGCGCAGCCACCGGCGCGGATCGTGCTCGACCTGGTTCCACGCTTGGTTCCCGGTCCCGTTGCGGCACACCTCGACCTCGGCGAGCAGCTCGTCGTCCGGGGTCGCGATCATTCGCTCGATTGCGGCCTTGAAGGACTCGCCCGGCGGGTCCGCCATGCCAAGCAACGGATCCGGCACGAGCGTCTGACCGGGGGTCACGAAGGGCGCGAGCGTGTCGTAATCGCGCTGGCGCAGGTGCGCCCTGATCGCTCGCCGCCACACCATCGGGGTGCCCTTGCGGCCCGCCCCCACCGCGTCCACAAGCGCTCCGTTGAGCGACGGCACCGGCGTCACCGCGACGCGGAACGGCCTCCTCCGAACCTCGTCCGCCTCTACATATTCGATGCCGGCCACCTCCTGATTGTCTCAGGCCTTCTGGTACACGTCCTTGACGCGGATCAGGTTGCCGCGGAACTCGTAGAGGTCCACGCCCTCGACCGCGAACATCCCGCCGTCGGCGGTTCGTCCGGTCATACGCCACCGGCACGCGCCGTACGCGCCCCACACCGTCGAGGGCTCGAAGCGGAGCACGCATGGTCGATCGTCGGCGAGCACCTCGGCGAAGCGGCGCACGACCGCCTCGCGGCCACGCACGAGCTCGCCGCTGAGCGGCGAGTAGATCACGTCCTCGGTCAGGTAGCTGCGCAGCTCGTCGAGCTCGTACCGGATCCACGCGCGCGCGAAGCGGTCCAGCCGGTCGGCGGTCATCCGCTCCTCGAGCACGGACGGCTGGCTCTTCACACGCCGATCGTGCGCCGGGCTCCCGCTACCCGACAAGCCTTTTCAGGATCGTTGAAACGTCAGCCAGGGCGCTCAGCCGAGGTGACGCAGGCGGGGCCATTCGCGCGACCAGGCGCGGCGCGGGCCGCGGCAGACCAGAACGTACGCACCACGCTCCTCATTGGCGACGCCCGCTTCGGTGTCGATCCGAGCCGCCACGGCACAGTGGCGGAGATGCGGCCAGGCGTCTTCGGGCCGAAAGCCCACCGCGACCACCGGGGCGGCGTGGGCGGGCGGCGGCCCCCACTCGCCGTAGGCGTTGTGCCCGCTGTAGGCACCGGGCAGGCCGAGCGCCGGTCCGTAGCGGTCGACCGCGCCGGCCTCCCCGTAGTTGCGGGTCAGGACGGCGGCTGTCGGGACGATCCGGTGCACGCGCGCCACCGTGCGAACGAGCTCCGGCCACCCGATCGTCTCGCCGACGTCGTCGTTCATGTCGACGACCGGCCCGGCGTCGTCGGCCGGCAGCACCGGCAGCGAGATCACGCAGCTCACCAGCCAGCTCGACACCACCGCCGCGACGAGGACGGCCTGCCGAGCGCGCCCGCGGGCGCGTGCAAGCCAGCGCTCGACGGACACGGCTCCGGCCGCGATCAGCACCGGCAGCAGACCCGCGAGGTAGTAGGGCTTGCCGCCGGACGCCATGAAGGCCACCGAGAGGGCGACCCAGGCCACCGCGATGAAGCGGACCTCGCGGAGCGCCGGGTCTCGAAGCAGCGCCACGAGGCCGGCGATCCAGACCGGCGCGAGCGGTGGGCTGGCGAGGAGCGCCTGGAAGGGAACCATGGCCCACCAGGGCTCGGAGCTCGCCGAGTTGCCGGCTGCGAGCGAGCGCGACACGTCGATCTGTGGCCAGCCGTGGTCGGCTTGCCACACGATCCAGGGCGACCAGACGAGGAGAGCGATGCCGGCGCCGAGCCAGACTTTGGGGGTACGCAGGAGCCGCGGCGGGCCCGCCACAGCGATCCCGCGAGCGAGCCCCGCCGCAACCGCCGACGGCAGACGCAGCACCGTCAGCGAATGCGGCGCGACCTCGCTCATCGCGCGGGCGACGAGCGGCGTCACCACGCCCTGATCCGGATACGCCCAGTCCAGGTGCTCGCCGGCCGCGACGAAATACAGCTCGTCGCGGTGGTAGCCGTAACCGGCGGAAAATGCCACCAGCAGCAGCCCCGTGACCGCGCCGACGACAAGCGGCGGGACTACTCCAGGGCGGTCACGGTGCCGGGACCGAGTGATGCTCATGCGTGATGTGCCATTGAGCGTCTCGGCGTCGGAGTCCGAGCGTGAGGCGTACGTCGATCTCTTCGCTCTCGCCGGTTCCCTTGCAGTGGATCGGGCAGTACGCGTAGGCGACGTCGTCACCCGCGACGACGGCGACATCGCCGAGTTCCCAGATGCCTTCGTCGCCCAGCCACCGCAGGAATCCCTCGAACGCCTGGCGGTAGGCGTCGGTCCCGGTCAGCTGAGGCGGGGGTGGGACGTCGTAGAAGACGACGTCGGCGTCGTGGTGGGCGACGACCCGGCCGATGTCGCGCGCACGGATGGCGTCTGCCCAAGCGGCGATCAGGGTCCGGATCTCTTGCTCATTGGTGTGTGCGGCAGGGTCCACGTCTCTCCTTTTGGCCGTTGGCTTGCGCGGGGCTGGCCGCGCGTTCGCTTCAGTCGATCACGGCGCCGCCGGTGAAGTTGATCTCGGTCGCTGTCATGGTTCGGGCCCAGTCGGACGCGGCGAAGGTGGCGACGTTGGCCACATCCTCGTAGCTCGGGCGATGACGCGGCAGAAGACCCTGGCCGCTGGACGGCGCCGGGTCCTGGCCGTCGCGCCTGTTGGCGTCGGCGTGCTGCTCGCCGGGGTCGGGCGAGCCCGGTGAGAGCAGCCAGCTGACCCGCACGCCGTGCGGGCCGAGCTCGGCGGCGAGCTGCCTGCACAGCCCGGCGAGCGCTGCCCATGCGACGTGTGAGCCGCCGAGACGCGGTATTGCCTCCCGGCCACCGGCCATTACGAGGATCGCACCGCCGCCCCGGCGCATCATGTGACGGCCCGACGCGGTAGCGATGTTGAAGTGGGCGGTGACGGCTTTCTCGACCGGTCCCAACACGGCGTCGCAGCGCATGTCGACCAGCGGTGTGCCTTGGATGTCGTGGTTCGAGACCGCGTTGAAGCAGACGTCGATGCCGCCGTCTCCTGCCACCGCTTGGGCGTGGCGCTCGACGGCCCCGAGGTCGAGGACGTCGAGCGTGGTCGCGTGCACGGTTCCGCCGGCGCGGCGAATCTCGTCGGCAATCGTCTCGAGGGAGTGCCCCGTGCGCCCCACCAAATGCACGACGGCGCCCTCGCGGGCGTACGCGCGCGCGACTCGGGAGCCGATTGCACCGGCGGCGCCGTAGACGATTGCGGTCTTCGCTTCGAGCAGCACGTCAAGCCTCCTTGGAGGAGTCGAGGATCGGCGCAGGCCGGTTGCGCAGGCAGATCACCACGACAGCCATGGCCGCGGCCAGCGCCGCGCCGGCCACGGCTGCAGCGCGCATGGCGTGGGTGAAGGACGAGTACGCGGAGTCGAGCAGCCTGCGCGCGAGGGTCCGCGGAAGGGTGCCGGCCGCGTCGACGGCGCCGCCCAGTGTCTGACGCGGCCGCAAAGACGGCGCCGCCGACGAGCAGCAGCCGCCGCCGGCCGACGCGATCGCCGAGCGAGCCTATGGTCACCAGCGAGCCGGCGATGAGGAATCCGTAGACGTCGATGATCCAGAGCAGCTCGGCTTCGGACGGATTCAGATCGCGGGTGAGTTTCGGCACCGCCAGAAACAGCACCGACAGGTCCATCGTGACCAGCAGGGTCGGCAGCGTCAGCACGCCGAGGCCAACCCACTCGCGCGGGCCCGCGCGTGCGGCTCCCAGATCGCGCCGAGCATCGTCCACGATCCACCTCAGGCCGTCGGGCGCGCGTCGGACCTCGTGGGGCCGGGGCCGCGCGAGTGGTAGGCGACGATCGCCGGCACGCCGACGAGGCCCGGGAGTATCCACGAGATCGGTGCGCCCCAGCTCGCGACGAGCAGGGCCGTCACCAGGGCTATGTAAGACCCGCCCAGCATGTGCGCCCGAAGCGCGAGCCCAGCCTGGCTTCGGGCTGGGGCGACGTAGCGCCCGCCGAGCGCCAGCAGCTCGGTGCCCACCGCGAGGAGGATGAGCCACCAGAACTCGTCGAGCGCAAGCGATGCGAGCACGACTGCGGTCGCAGTGACTACCGCTACCGCGACCTGGTAGCTGAGCGCGAGGTGGCGCTGACGGCGTTTGCGACTCAGCAATGCGAGTGGACCGAGCAGCAGGGCCGCGGCTCCGGCGGTCACGTGAACGGCAAGAACGAAATCACGCATGTGGGCCGCGACGCTAGCCCGCGCGCCGCCCGGCACGGAGCCTTTTCAGGATCTTGAAAAGCCCCGCATGCTGCAAGCCGCGCCTCGCCCGGTGGCGCTCCCGTCCGAGCTTGGAGTGCCTAGCTCAGGCGCTTGTGGTGTCAAGCAGCTGCAGCAGTTCGTGGGCGGCAAGCTCGATGTCCTTGTGACGCCACTCGGCCGCCCGGTAGTGGCACGCGATCAAGCCCATGCGGTGCACGCGACGGAAGTCCCCCTATACGAACGCGTATCTCGCCTTCGTCTCGTCCGCGGCGCCGTCCGTGAGCCCGAGGTGCCACTCCGCGTAGTCAGCCCACGAGTGTGACTCGAGGAACGCGTTCTCCTCTTGAGCGCGAGGCTGGACATCCCCCCAGTCGCTCTCCAGGGCGTATTGGCGAGCTTCGATGAGCTGCCGTGCCCGTGCGACGGCGCTTTCATTCACCGAGTACGAGGGCATCGCTACACCTCTTGAGCGTTGAGCGTCGCCTCCACGGCGGGCTCGAACCGAGCCCGCATCGCCGCCGCCGCTGCCCGCTCTTCCCCGACGATGCGCTCGGCGATCCGAGCAGTCTCGTCGTCGCCCGCGCGTTCAGCCACTCGCTGCAGCTGCTCATAGGCGGCGATCTCGAGGTGCTCGAAGGCGAATGCGAAGCCGGCCAGCTTCGCCGGGGTGTCCGGCTGGACCCCGAAGAACGCTCCGAGGTTCACTCCGCCCACGCGCAGAAGGACGCTCTTGAAGCGGGACGGGCGTTCCCCGCGCGCCTCGATGCGGGCGCGGATGGCCGCCTGTTGGGCCCGCGTCTCGTCGAGGTGGTCCGCGAAAGCCTTCTTCAGGTCTGGCTCTCCCGCAATCACCTGTCCCTGCTCGAGGAGCTGTAGGGACTGCGATTCGATGGCGAAGGCGTCAGCCAGGTACTTCCCCAGCTGCCTTCCGAGATCCTCCGGGGCGACCTCTCGAAGGGACGCGTCCACGGCACGGTCGAAGCCGGCGGCGAGGCGCTCCGCCATGCGGGCTTCCTGGTCACGGATCGAGCGGGCAACCGCGGCGGTTTCCGGGTCGCCTGCTTTCTCGGCGACGATCGCGAGCAGCTCGTAGGCGGCGAACTCCATGTGCTCGTAGGAATAGGCGTGCGCGACCAGCTTGCCCGGCGTGTCGGGCTGCGAGCGCGCGAACAGAACCATGCCGATGCCACCGGCACGGGCGGCCGCATCCTTGAGCCGCGACGGGTCCGCCGCATGCGCCTCGAGCCGTCCACGCACCAGCCGCTCCTGCTCCTCGGTCTCGACAATGTGCTCCCTGAAGGCGCGTGCGAGCTCTCGGTCGCGAGCCATGCGCGGTGCCACCGCCAGTTGCTGAAGAGCCTGAACCTCGATCGAATGGACGTCTGTAAGGTGCTTGGTGAGCTGTTCCTCGCGCGTGTCGGGCATGATGCTCCGTTACCCGAGATCGCGCCCGCTAGGCGGCCGGGATCGGTTTGGATGACGGGCCGCCGGGCACCCGCTGTCGGATCTTGTAAATCAGTTCAGGGAGGAAATACCGTGGCACGGACGACACAGAAGCGGCGGGAGGCCGCACCGCTGCGACAGGGCCGTTTTGGTCGCGGCTCCAGCGGTCAGACTCAGAGGTCGCGGCGTTTCGCGCGCGCTTCGGCGCGGCGCGAGCAGAGCGGCGTGCAGAAGCTGATGCAGGGAATTCGAGGAGTGTTGCCCGGCGGCAGCGGAAAGTCGTCCGCCAAGTCCGGCAAGCGCTCTCGCAAGCCGGCGATGTTCGGACTGCTTGGAGCGGGCGCGGCGGGCGCTGCGGCCGCAGTCGCAAAGCGCCGGCATGGCCGTTCTTCCCAGGCCGGGGGCGAGACCGGGGACATGTCCGAAGCTCAGACGACGTCGCCGGCGGCCGATACCCCGCCCGACCCCGACGCCCCGGCGGACGGCGAGGCGCGCCAGCCGAGCCCTGGCTGAACCGCTACGCGGGTGCCGGGCCGATGCGCGCGGCTCGCCGCCTGTTCCTAGTCCCCTTCCTGGGCGGTCCACAACGGCTGCGTGGGGGCTGACTCGAGCGCGCGGCGGAGCAGTCTCATCAGCTCGCTGCGCTCCGTGGAGCTCAGCCCCGCCAGGACCTCGTCCTCTGTCTCGGAGATCATCCCCCGGGCGCGCTGCAGGAGCCGGCGGCCCTTCGGGGTGATCGCGATCTCGCGGGCGCGGCGGTCGGTGGCAGACGGCCGGCGCTTGGCGAGGCCGGCGCCCTCGAGCTGGTCGATCAGCGAGACCATCGTGCTGCGATCGATGCCCATGGCCGAGCCGAGCTCCTGCTGAATCGCCCCTTCGCGCGCGCCGATCACGTTCAGGAGCCCGAACAGGGCCGGCGTCAGGCCGACCGACTCGAGCACGTCTGCCGCGCGGACGTGCGATGCGCGCCAGAGCCGGAAGAAGAGCTGCCCGGCGAACTCCGTCACGGGCGGGTCGGGAGAAGGGTGCGTCGCCATCGCGGCCATTCTTGCACGAGTCGTCAGTTCGTACAATGATCTGTGCTACAAATCATCATGACCTCAAACGGGCAAGCGACAGAGAACGACCTGCGGAATGACCATGACCGGCTCTTCGCCCCCGGCTCACCTATGAGAAAGGAGAGGACCAAATGGCGGGCACCACCGCAGCCTTCGGTGAGCTCGCTCCAGTGCGCGTACGCGCCATCCGGCCCCGGCGCATCCAGGCCTGGCGCGAGGCGAACAAGCTCCCCGGCCGGGAGCTGATGCGCTACGGCCGCTGGCTGGTGTAGCGCGTGGGTTCAAAGCGTCGTCCAAACAAGTTCGCCCGATCTTCAAACCAAAGTCACTGTGAGGAGGTTCATGTGAGCCCGAGCAAGACCACGAAGAAAGCCGCCAAGAGCACCGGGGCGGGCGGCCGGAAGTCCAAGGGATTCACCGCCGAGGAACGCGCGGCGATGAAGGAGCGCGCCCGAGAGGCGAAGGGCAAGGGGGAGGGGGAAAGCGCCGTGCTCGAGAAGATCGCCGAGATGCCGAAAGCGGATCGCGTCCTGGCTGAGCGGCTCCATGCGATCGTTATGGAAAGCGCGCCGGAGCTCTCACCGAAGACCTGGTACGGGATGCCCGCTTATGCCAAGGACGGCAAGGTCGTCTGCTACTTCCAGAGCGCGCACAAGTTCAAGTCGAGGTACGCGACGTTCGGGTTCGACAACGCAGCAAACCTCGACAACGGGCCGATGTGGCCAACCTCCTTCGCGCTGAAGGAGCTGACTCCCACCGAGGAGAAGAAGATCACCGCGCTCGTAAGGAAGGCGGTGAAGCCGTGAGCAGCCCGCGAGTGCCTGGCGGGGTGGTCCACACGCTACCCGCAGACCTGCGCGACGCGTTGGTCGCCAACAGCACCGCACTCGATGCCTGGAAGGACATCACGCCGTTGGCGCGCAACGAGTTCATCTGCTGGGTCGAGGATGCCAAGCAGCAGCCGACCCGAGAACGCCGCATCCGCCGGACCCAGGAGGAGCTGGAGGATGGCCAGCGCCGGCCCTGCTGCTGGCCGGGGTGCAAGCACCGCGACCGCACCGGCAGGTAGCGGCCGGCGCTCCGCGAGGCACGATCCAGGTGCCGCCGCGGGACTGGAACGCTCGCGGGCGGTGCTTTCCGGACCCTCGCCACAGGATGGTTCGGTCACGCCGCCACTAGCTGCGGGTCGAAGCTCGGGCGCACCCTCGGGCGGTTCACGAATGAAACCTCGAGACCCATCCTTGGAACGAAGTGGCGCGTTCACATCGGGACGAACCCACGAGGGTTGGAACGAGGATCATGCGCACATCGAGATCGACTCGATCCTCGAGAAGGTCACACGCGAGGTGCCAGCCAACTAGAAAACCCCGTCGTAGCGGGGCCTTCTCATACTCAGCACCCCACCACCAAGCGAACGGCGCCCCGGTGTTCCGGCAAGCGGCGCAAATGCCCAAACCGCCGATCCCACTCGCCGCCGGCGAGCTCGCGGGCGAGAAACTCGACTCCCCGCCTCACCGCCGCCGGCTCGGTCAACCCAAAGCCGGACATGGCCCGGCGGACCTGCTCCTCGAGCAAGGCCTCGGGTCGTCCGTAGTAGGCCTCACCGAAGCCGTCGGGACAGTCGTGGGCGATGGGAACAGTCTCGACCGAGACCCGTCCTCCAAGCCACGTGGCCAACTCGTCAATACCGGGAAACCGACGTTGCTCAAGCGCGATGACCTCGGGGAAATACCGGCTGAGCCACGATCGACCAAGAGCCAGGGGATCAAAAGTGACAATCACGACCGGTCCTCGGGCGACCCGACGCATTTCACTCAGCCCCTGAGCCGGGACCCTCCAATGATGAACGGTGAGGACGGCCAGGGCCGCGTCGAAGCTGCTCTTGTCGACGGGCAACGATTCGGCGACGGCGTCCAGCGCCGGTGGTAGGTGGGCCGGGCGCTGGCGGCGCATGGTCGCCGAGGGCTCAATCGCCAAGACGTATCGGTTGGTCGGCTCGTAGGAGCCGGCTCCGGCTCCGACGTTGATCAGCGACTCGGCATCGCCGAGTCTGGCTTCGATCAAGGCGGCGATGGCGGGATCGGGGCGGCGAAGACTGGCGTAACCCTCTCCGCTGGCCTCGTAGTCGAAGTCACCGGCCGACCCGGCTGGCCGTGCCGCCGTCTCAGGGACCATTGAGCAACTGGACCGTTAGGGCCACGGCCAAGATCGCGGCGGCGGTGGCGGATGCCCTCGGCCACCGAGCCCGATGCGGCTCGCCTGACATCAGTGGTCCAGCCGGCGAAGACGCCGATACTCGGCCGCCGTCAGTGGCCGACCGCTGAGCCGAGTTAGGGCTGGATCGCCTTCGAGGTAGCCCTCCTCATTGCGCCGCCAAACCGCCAGGTAGCGGTAGAAGGGGATCACCGGATGCAGGTGATGGACCAGGTGGTAGTTCTGGTAGAGCGCCAGCGGGGCCATCAACCACTCCAGACCGACCCGGTTGCGGGTAGCGCGAAGGCGCCCCGTCTCCGCCTCGGCGTGTAGCCGGCAGTGCGGGAGGTAGTCGAAGGCCCAACCGAGAGTCAGGCCATTGAGGCGGGCCGGCAAGAGAACAAGAAGAAGAAACCACAGCCCCAAGCCGAAGGCCACCGCGATCCCAGCGAGAGCCAGGTAGATCGCGACCGTGACCGCCATCTCGATTTTCTCGCACCGCGGCCGGGTCGGGAGGCGAGGGAGGTAGAAGCGCAGGTAGTCGAGGTCAAGGCTCATCCAACGCAACGGGCGCCGCCAACCGCTGGCATGACTGGAGCCGTAGTCCGGATCGGCCCCGGCGACGTTGACGAAGCGGTGGTGCTGCATGTGGACGAAACGCCAGACCGGAAAGCCGATCGGGCCAACGAAAAAGGTGGCAATACGCCCTAGCCAGCGATTAAGCCATGGTCTAGACGAGGCCGAGTGATGGGCGGCGTCGTGCGAGACGGTGAACAGGAGATACATGGCCAGCCAGTTAGCGAGCACGGCCAAAGGCAGCGGCCAATCTCCAGAGACGGCGAGCAGGGTCGAGCCGGTCCAGAGTCCGAGGCCAAAGACGAACAAGCCCAATGTCGGCCAGGCCGCAGTCGGGAGCGGCTCGGCGGGATCGGGAATGCGCTCGATCCGGTCGGCGACCGTGCCTGAGGCCAGCTCAGGTCCGGGCATCCGCACCCACCGGTCGCGCCCGTGGCGATGGGGTCAGCCAACTGACACTGACCGCGACAATCCAGACCAGCCAGACGAGGACCGGCCCGGCCAAGCCGCCGATCAGCCCGTTGCCGGAGTTCAAGGCTCCGGAGAGCGAAAAGAAGCCGGTAACCGCGCCGGCGTTGACCACCCGCGCAGCCACCGCGACCCAGCCCAACCACCTGGGCAGGCTGGTCGCAGAGAAGCTGGCGGCGGCAGCGCCAACGAAGAAGGCCACGCCGGCTCCGGCCGCGGGCGCGGCCAGCAAGAACGCGGCCGAGTGCAAGGCCCAGACGGTCTCATCGCCGGCTCGGTCATGGAGGAGCACGGCGGCGGCGTCGAGGCCAAGGGCCACGGCCAGAGCGGTCATGAACATCAATGCACTGGCCAGCATCAGCCAGACCGCGGCCCCCGCGTCCTCTCGTCGAAGGGTCTCGGTCAGGGCGGCGAGAAAGGCCAGAAACGCCATCAAACCGACGCTGACCGAGCACAGGATGATCTTCATCAATTGCTGATGCTCGGAGTAGAAGTCATCGATCCGGACCGTCGAAGCCAGATTTGGCAGCTCCGGGATGACCAAGGCAATCGGGGCAAAGAGGACCGCCATGACCAGCCCGGCCCAGGCTCCCCGTCGCTGCAACACCCGAGCCCGGTCGCTGCGCGCCTGAGCTCCGGTCACGGTGAACTCCGGCGGGCCGCTGGCGTCAGGCTTGGTGACCCGTCTTCCGAACACGAGCACAAATACTAGAGCTACTCCTCTAAATGCGCCGCCCGTGTCTATCGGGCATCCAGGCGCTCCAAGGCCAGCTTGACAACCTCGGCGCGAGAGCGGGCGCCGTGGTCGGCGGCAATGAAGTGGCTGCCGATCCACAACGAGTAGAAGAGAAGACAGCGGACCTCGACATCGTCGTCGCCGAGGTTGGATGCGCCGAACAGCGAACGTAGGTAATCCATCCGCCGGTTGTCGACTCGCTTGAGGCGTCTGGCAACACGTCTATCGCGCCGGGCCCAGTCGCGGACGGCGAGATCGATCTTCAATGGCTCGCCGCGTCGCGCGACGGCAAGCGCGGAGAGCCGCCGGAGCTTGGCCTTGGCGTCGCCGCCACCGCCGTCAACACGCTCGATCACTTCGTCGACGCTGATCCGCTCCCAGGTATCGAGCAGCTCATCGAGCAGTGCGCGGCGATCATCGAAGTAACCGTAGAAACCGCCCTTGCTGACGCCGAGCGCCCGCGCCAACGACTCGATTCTGATGGCGTCGGCCCCGCCGGTCGCGAGGGCCCGGAGGCCCTCGTCGATCCATCTGCTGCGAGGGGTTTGGGCTACGGCCATCGTCCAGGGAAGTATACGTGGCCGTATAGACAGCGTTTTAGCTTGTGCTACGGTCTGTCCGCTTATACGGATCCGTATAGATCGACCTCGGCGAGGCCGGTCTTAAGGAGGTCAGCCAGACGATGCCGTTTATGGACGCACACATCCTCGATGGGGCATTGTCGCCCAACGCCGAGCGCGACCTGATTTCCAAGCTCACCGACCTGCTGCTCGAACACGAGGGAGTCGACCCGGCCAACGAGAAGGGGCGTCCCCTCGCCTGGGTCAGCGTCCACCGGCCCGAGGTCTACGTGGCCGGCGCTCGCCCGAGATCACCGCGTTACCGCTTCATCTGCCAGGTCCCTGAGGGCCAATACAACGATGAGCGCCGCGCCGCGGTCACGGCCGGGATCACGAGAGCGGTCGCCGAGGCCGAGCATGGCGCCTGGCCGCATCCGGAGCTTCGCGTCGGCGTCTTTACCCTCGAGATCCCGGACGGCACCTGGGGCGGGGCCGGACGGGTGATCCGCCTGGCCGACATCTACGAGCTCGTGTGGCCGCTTTGGCCCGACATGGATGGCGAACCGCGCGAGATCGCCGAACAGATACTGGCCGAGCGCTGGCGCGGCCAGGCAGGGAGACTCGCGCCGTCGGCGTAGAGCGCCCCTCAATACGGACGCGCGGGCAATCGATCTGACCGGCCGACGAACGGCAATCGGGGGGTTTTCCGTCGCCGAGATGTCGACCGAGTTCCGCGGAGCCTCGAACGCCACAGCCCGACGTGAGCTCGGCTGGCGCCCGGCCTGGACGAGCTGGCGACAAGGTTCTTCTCAACGCCCCGCGATGAGCCACGCTACGCCCTTGCTCGGCCCGCTCGCGGCCTCGATCTCGCAGTTCGCCAACAAGCACGGTGTCTACCTCGGCCGGCGCTCAACGAAGATCCACGTCGCTCTCTACCGGTGCTCCGGCGGCAGAATGGGCGGGCACCTACCGGGCTGGCCCCAAGCGCGAATCCTGCTGCTCGAGCACATCGGAGCTTAGACCGGAGCCAGGCGGACCTCGCCGGTCATCTACTACGAGGACAGCGACACGCTCGCCGTGGTGGCCTTGAAGGGTGGTCAGCCGACGCATCCGGCGTGGTTTCACAACCTCAAGGCCAACCCGGAAACCACGCTTCAGATCGGATCCACGGTGCGCAAGGTCCGGGCTCGAGTCGCCACCGAGGAGGAG
>Ga0126306_10001090_pt1 | contig 14169 bp, 13 predicted proteins | sample Plot27_FD_92592 | JGI IMG/M metagenome (GOLD analysis project Ga0126306, IMG submission 92592) | Serpentine soil microbial communities from UC McLaughlin Reserve, CA, USA - Plot27 | ecosystem: Environmental > Terrestrial > Soil > Grasslands | place: USA: UC McLaughlin Reserve, Lake County...
TAGGTGATGATGATGTCGGCGCCGGCGCGTTTGATACCTGTCAGGGCTTCGAGGACGGCCCGCCGCTCGTCGAGCCATCCGTTCCGGGTTGCAGCCTTGATCATGGTGTACTCCCCGCTCACGTTGTAGGCGGCGAGGGGGAGGTCGGTCGTCTCGCGGACGCGCCGAAGCACGTCAAGGTAGGGCAGGGCGGGTTTGACCATCACGATGTCGGCGCCCTCTTCGATGTCGAGACCCGTCTCGAGGAGCGCCTCGCGTGCGTTGGCCGGGTCCATCTGGTAACTACGCCGGTCGCCGAACTGCGGGGCGCTTTCCGCCGCCTCGCGGAAAGGGCCGTAGAAGGCCGAGGCATACTTGGCCGCGTACGCCATGATCGGAGTGTTCTCGAAGCCCTCGTGGTCGAGCTCTGACCGGATCGCCGCGACGCGTCCGTCCATCATGTCTGAGGGCGCGACGATGTCGGCCCCGGCTTCGGCCTGGGAAGCGGCGGTGCGGGCCAACAGCTCGAGGCTTACGTCGTTGAGCACCTCGCCCGTGTCTTTCGCGACGACCCCGCAGTGGCCGTGGCTCATGTACTCGCACAGGCACACGTCGGTGACGACCAGGAGATCCGGCGCCGCTTCCTTTATAGCCCTGGTGGCGAGCTGGACGATCCCCTCGGGGTCGTAGGCCCCTGAGGCCGCCTCGTCTTTCTGGTCGGGGACACCGAAGAGGAGAACAGCAGGGATGCCGAGATCATAAGCCCGCTTTGCCTCGGTGACCGCGTGCTGTATCGAGAGCTGGAAGATACCTGGCATCGAGGCGATGGGATTCCTGACATCCTCGCCCGCCGTCATGAAGATAGGGTAGACGAAGTCTTGCGGCGAGAGCCGCGTCTCGCGCACGAGCCCGCGTAAGCCCGCCGTGCGCCTGGTTCTTCTGAGTCTTTGCTGCGGGAACACCATATCAATCACCCTTCCTTGCCGGATCCGCGGCGAGGAGGCCCGTGACCGCCTCGACCAGCCCCAAGATAGTGTACTGCTCGGCTTCGGCGTCGACCCTGAGACCGCGTTTACGGGCCGTGTCGACCGTAATCGGCCCGATGCATGCGACCCTGGTCTCCGCCAGGAGCCGCGCCGCCTCCTTGGCTCCGAATGCCCCGACGAAGTTCTCCACGGTGGAGCTGGCCGTGAAGGTTACGCAGTCTATCTCGCCCGCCCGCAGGCGCAAGGACAGTTCCTCTTTGCCTTGGGAAGAGGGAACCGACTCGTAGGCTGGTGGTACGACTACCTCGGCCCCAGCCTCCCTGAGCCTGTCGGGTAGGATCTCACGCGCCACCTTCGCGCGCGGGATCAAGACACGTTCTCCCGCAATCTGATCGGCGTCGAGAGCTTCGATGAGGCCCTCGGCCCTGTACTCTTCGGGAACCACGTCGACCCGCAACCCGGCCCGCTCTATCCTTTCGGCGGTCGCCGGGCCGATCGCGGCCACCTTCGCGCCCCGCGGTACGGCCCGAAGGTCGAGCCCATGGTGACCCAATCGCTCCAGGAACGCCTCCACGCCGTTTACGCTGGTAAAGACGATAAGCGAGAACGAGTCCAGCTCATGAATGGCTACGTCGAGCGGTCCGAAATCCTCGGGAGGAACTATCTTTATGGTCGGGAACTCGCAGACCTCGGCCCCTAGCTTCTTCAGCTCGGCCGATAGCTCGCCAGCCTGCGCCCTTGCCCGCGTGACGACAACCCGACGTCCGAAGAGCGGGCGCCGCTCGTACCAGTCGAGCCCGCTTTCGCGCAGGGCGACGACGTCTCCCACGACGATGATCGCCGGCGACTTCAAGCCGGCCTCGGCGACCCTCTCCGCGATATCTTCGAGTGTTCCTGTGACGGTCCTTTGTTCGGGTACGGTGCCCCACCGGACGCAGGCCACCGGCGTCTCCTGGCTCCGACCGGCCGCGATGAGTCCTTTCGAGATCTCTCCCAGCCGGCCCACGCCCATGTACAGAACGAGCGTATCGGCACCGTTCGCCAGTTTCTCCCAGTCGACATCCGTACGGTCCTTCGCAGGATCCTCGTGTCCAGTAACGAACGCGACGCTCGTCGAGACGTTCCTGTGCGTAACGGGTATTCCGGCGTATGCAGGGACGGCGACGCCGCTCGTCACACCGGGGACGACCTCGAAGGGCAGTCCGGCCTTTTTCAGGGCGAGCGCCTCCTCACCCCCGCGGCCGAAGATGTAAGGGTCACCGCCCTTAAGGCGCACGACCGTCTTCCCGGCACGGCCAAGGTCTACGAGGAGGGCGTTGATCTCCTCCTGGGACATCGTTGGGTTGCCAGGCTTCTTGCCGACATAGATCTTCTCGGCTTCGGGCCTCGCGTACCCGAGTAAGGCATCGGGGGCGAGCCTGTCGTAGACCACGGCGTCGGCCTCTTCCATGCACCGAACACCCTTGACCGCAAAGAGGCCAGGGTCTCCTGGTCCGCTACCGACCAGGTAGATCATCTAGCTCCTGACCTCCCTGATCTCCCCGAGCACCACCGCTGCCCCTTGCTCCAGGAGGTCGCGCGCCAGCCTCTCACCCACCTCCTCGGGCTCCTCGCCCTCAGCCTGTCCGCGGTACACCAACGCTCCATCCGGAGAGATGACGATGCCGCTGAGCCTTACTTTGTTCCCCCATACGACGCTACTCGCCCCGACGGGTACGCGACAGCCGCCTTCGAGCGCGCGGAGCATGGACCGCTCGGCCAGGACCACCCTCTCGGTCGGTGCGTGATTCAGAGTCTCCCTGATAAGGTCGCCAAGGGGATGGTCGTGCAGCGTCACCGCGGCCAGGGCACCTTGCCCGACGGCGGGAAGTACTGTGTCGGTGGGTATGACCGTATGTGGGACGTCGAGACCGAGGCGTTCGAGGCCGGCGCGGGCAAGCACGACAGCATCGGCCGCACCCTCGCGCATCTTGCGCACACGGGTGTCCACATTACCCCTGATACCAACGACCTCGAGATCCGGCCTGTGAAACAGCAGTTGCGCCCTTCGCCGCAGGCTGGAGGTGGCCACGACGGCCCCCTGTGGCAGCCCGTCCAGGGTATATCGCCTGTCCGAGACGAGCACGTCGGAGGGGTCGTGGCGACGGGTTACGGCTGTGAGCGCAGTCCACTCGGGTGGCTCTGTCGGCACGTCCTTCAGCGAGTGGATAGCGAGGTCTATCTCGCCGGAAAGGACGGCCTCGTCGAGCTGGCGGGTGAAGACGTCGCGCTGGTCGATTACGGCGAGGGGAGTATCGGGATGGTGCTCGCTGGTCGTCCGGATAACGCGGATCTCGACCCCGATACCGGCATCACGCAGGCTTGCCGCACATCCTTCGGCCTGAACGAGGGCGAGCTTCGAGCCACGGGTGCCGAGTACGACGGAGCGTGGTCTGGTCACGAAGACTCGCGGCGCGGGCGGTGCAGCTCGACGTCGAGGCCATCCAGGGCCATCAGGCGTCGTCGGACCTCGGAGCTCTCGAGCGGGGAGCCGGCCTCAGCACGGGCCTTTATCTCCTGGATGGGACCGTGCAGCAGCTTGTTCACGAGGGAGTGGCTCATGCGCTCGACGTCCGCCTGCTCCTCAGGCGAGAGGTCCATCTTTCTCAGGGCGCGGGCGAGCTCGTGACGGCGAATCTGCTCGGCCCCATCGCGGAGTTCCTGTATGAGTGGCACGACGTGCAGCGTCGAGAGCCAACCCGTGAACTCGAGGACCGCGGGGGAGATCATGGCCTCCCCCTCCTCCGCCGCCTCCTGGCGGCCCTCCGCGTTGCGCTCGACAACGGCCTGGAGGTCGTCGATGTCGTAGAGGTAGACACTCCCCAGGGTCTGAACCACCGGGTCTACGTCTCTGGGCACCGCGATGTCTATAAAGAACCACGGCTCACTCCTGTGTACGAGCGCCTGCGCGACCGTCTCGCTCCCTACGACCCACTCGCCGGAGCCGGTGGAGCTCACGACGACATCAACCTTGGGTAGCTCGGCTGCGAGGGCGTCGAACGGGACGGCCCTGCCCCCCACCCGCCTTGCGAGCAATGCCGCGCGTTCGGGGGTACGGTTGGCGATGAGTAGGTCTGTGACGCCCCTGTCTTTCAGGTGCTTGACCACGAGCTCGCTCATGTCGCCAGCGCCGAGTACCAGGGCGCGTCTCCCTGCGAGCTCCCCGAAGACCTCCTCGGCGAGCTTCACGGCGACCCGCGGCACTGAGAGGGAGCTGTCTCCTATCCCCGTCTCGGAGCGGACCCTCTTGCCGACCCTGAGTGAAGTGTGGAAGAGCCGGTTGAGGATCTGGCCAGCGCAGTGTTCCTCGGTGGCCGCCCTATACGCCTCGCGGACCTGGCCGAGGATCTGACCCTCCCCGACGACCATCGAGTCGAGCGAGGAGGCTACCCTGTAGAGGTGCCGCACAGCTTCTGCGTCGGTGAGCCAGTACGTATCCTGCTCCAGCGACGCCCGCCCTACGCCCCTGTCCTCGGCGAGCAGATCGAGCACCCGCCCCCTCGCGCCATCGTCCTCGACGACGGCGTAGACCTCGGTCCTGTTGCAGGTCGAGAGCAGCACGGCCTCGGAGACGACACCCTCGTCCTTGAGGCGCCTGAGGAAGCCCCGGCCCGCGCAGGGTGGGAACGCAACACGCTCGCGCACCTCCACCGGCGCCGAGCGATGGCTCATCCCCGCAACCGCGACAAGCACCGGCTCACCTCCTCTTCGAGGTCCTCGCCCGGTTCTCCGCCGCTACGACGAGCGGTGTCGAATTCCTCCACGAGATCGGCCCACTCCGGTCCGAAACCTTCCTCCAACTCGCTCCTGATTCGCCGCGCCAGCGTGGGCGACGCGCCGCCGGTCGAGACCGCGATCTGCAGCGCTCCCCTCCGCAATGTCGACGGCACGGCGAAATTTCCCTCCGCAGGACGGTCGGCGACGTTGATGGGGATACCGCGCTCCTCCGCCTCCCTGGCGACCGTCGCGTTGACATCCCGCGAGTCCGTCGCCGTGAACGCCAACTTCGCGCCATCGAGGTCACCGTATTCGTAGGGGCGGCTCAGGATCTCGACGCCCCTGTCCGCAAGCTCAGGACGGACCTCCGGGGCGACCACGACGACCTCGGCCCCTGCTTGTAACAGCTTATCGACCTTCCTGGCCGCCACGACCCCGCCCCCGACTACCACGCAACGCCTGCCGGAGAGGTTCAGAAATATGGGGTAAAGAACCGTAGTTTCGCCCTCGATCTCTGCTCCTGACCTAGCGAATTAGCCTGAAAGTCTAGCATAACTACGCACTGGTATCGTTGTCTGACAAAGTGTTGCATGCGCCATCATGGAGCGCCGTACGAGTCTTCACGAGCGGGCTGATCCCTTGGTCTTCTCCAACAATCTGACCTCGCCTATCACCATGCCCTTGTCGACGGCCTTACACATGTCGTAGACGGTCAACGCGGCCACGCTTACGGCGGTGAGGGCCTCCATCTCGACACCCGTACGGTCGCTCGCGCGGGCTGTTGCCGTGATCGATACGCGGTCGTGGCCGACCTCGAACTCCACGTCCACGGAGGTCAGGTTCAAGCCATGACAGAGCGGTATGAGCTCGGGCGTCTTCTTGGCCGCCATCACGCCAGCGATCCTGGCCGTGTTCAGCGCGTCACCCTTGGGCAGCGCAGTGTTGCGCAACAGCTCTATAGTCTCCGGGGACATGCGCACGAAGCCCCCGGCGACGGCGGTGCGCCGCACCACATCCTTCTCCCCCACATCGACCATCCTGGCCGCGCCCTCGCTGTCGAGGTGAGAAAATGTCATTCGTCTCCCTTCGGTCGTCTCAGCACTTCAGCTTGTCAGCACGCGCCCTGTCGGGCGCTTTCAGCATGTCAGCTTTCGCCTACACGAGTCCTGGCTGAAATGCTGACAAGGCGGCGGAGCCGCCGTGCTGACGAGCGAAGGCCCTAGCCGGAGCGTGCTGACTAGCTTTCATCCGCGGAATGCGGGGGAATCGAACCGCCACGGCCGCATCACGGTCGCAAACCGGTTTTGAAGACCGGCCGGGCCACCAGGCCCACGCATTCCAGGTTTCGCCCTGAGTTTATTACATGGGCTGCCTGTGGCGACGGGTGAGGACTCTTACGTCGCCCGTGCGGCTGGTGATACCCGAGGCGTCAGAGTACTCGAGCCAGGCCTGCGCGTACTTGCGGCTCGTGCCCAGGCTGTCGCGGAGTCCGGCCAGGGAGATCTCACCCCTCTCCCTGCAGATGGACTTTATGCGCTCCAATACTGCCTCGGCGGCCTCTCGTGAGGCGAAAAGTGAGCCTCCCAACTCTACGGCATCTCCACGTTTGGCGAGCAGGCGCATCGCGGGCGTGGGCTCTGATGCAGGAGGTTCCGTCCCGGCGGCTTGCAAGTCCTCGCGTAACTGCTCGGCTTCACGCTCCAGCTCGGAGGGTACCTGGTCCGCCTGCGGCAGGCTGACTCCTGTGTCGGTCACCCGGATCGCTGTGAAGTTCGTGTCCGCGAGCAGGGCGTCGGCGAGCGGGGTCGAAAGGCCGGTCGCCGTGCGGGCATCGGCGACGGTGAGCTCGGGGCTTTCGGGATGTTCGGTGGCCCGACGTTCGAGGGATGTGAGGAGTCGCTCTCTCGCCGCTGTGATCTCGGCGGCTGAGGTGTGGATCTCGCCTACGGTCGCTATTCCGACGTCGGTCTCTACTGCGCGAGACACCTCATCTGAGGAGAGACCGAGAACGAGCGAGAGTTCTTCTGTGATCATGCCCTGGGTGGGTTTTCTGGCCAGCGCGAGGGGGACGGCCTTTGTCGCATCGCCGCTCTCCAGAGCCTCGAGCCAGGAAGGATCGGGGCGCCGGCCGGTTGCCAGAGGGTCGAGAACGGTGCCGCCGCCGATCGTAACCCCGTCCATCGAGCGCAGCACGAAGCGGTCGCCCCTGAGCGTGACGAAAGGCTCGTCGAGTTTCAGGCGCGCGAGGGCGCTAGTCTTGGGCTCGAGCTCCCCACGGTCCGTCAGCCGAATGCGGGCGTTGGTCGAGCGGGTACCGTGGTGCAGCCGCACGCGAACGCCGTGGGCGAGGGGCTTCGCGTTCTCGACCAGGCGGATACGGACGTCGAGGTCGCGGGCAGCTGGAACGGGATAGGAGAGCAGGACGTCGCCGGAGGCGATCTCCGAGGCTTCGACGCCTGTCAGGTCGAGCGCCGTGCGCGCGCCAGCGTAGGCGACCTCGGCAGGGTGACCGTGGTTCTGTACGCTGCGAACCCGCGGGTGCAGGCCCGCAGGGGTGTGCAGAACGTCGCCGGGACGTATCTCCCCACTCCACAACGTCCCCGTTACCACTACACCTATACCTTTGAGCACGAAAGAACGGTCGACGGGCAGACGCGCCAGATCCTCCCTGCGCCATTCCGCCTTGTCCTCGGCCAACGCGTCCAACGCCAGCATAAGCTCATCGACGCCTTCGCCGGTCGTGCCGCTTACACGGACTAGAGGGGCACTGACGTTCCTGGACTCGAGCAGCTCCTCGACCTCGAGCTCGGCCAGTTCGACGGTCTCTTCGTCTACGGTATCGACTTTCGAGAGCGCGACGACTCCCTGCTCGACACCGAGTATCCGCAGGATGTCGAGGTGCTCTATGGTCTGGGGCATGACCCCGTCGTCGGCGGCGACGACGAGCAGGAAAGCGTCGACTCCCGTCGCTCCCGAGACCATGTTCTTGATGAAGCGCTCGTGGCCGGGCACGTCGACCAGGCTGGCCCGCCTCCCGCTCGGAAGGTCGAGTTCCGCGTATCCTGGCACGATGGAGATACCCCTGCGGTGTTCCTCTTCCAGACGGTCCGTATCCGTGCCCGTCATATACCTGACGAGCGTGGTCTTGCCGTGGTCCACATGCCCGGCCGTCCCTATGGTGAGGGAGATCCTGTGCCCACCAGCCTCACCCATCAGCGTCCCTTAGAGCCCCGATCACAGCCTCCTCATCGCCTGGCAGGAGCGTCCGCACGTCCAGCCATAGCCTCCCCTCGCGCACGCGGCCGACCACGGGTGGATCCGCCGAGCGCAGGCGCTTGGCGAGAGCTTCCGGGTCGGTCCCACCCAGCCGCACGGCGAAGGAGGGTATCTCGTATGCAGGCAGCGTACCCCCGCCACTGCGGGCGACAGAAGGCGCTACGTCCACCAAGAGTCCTGTAACGCTGTGTCTCAGGTCCTCGGCGAGTCTGTCGGCCCTGTCTTCTAGCTCAGGGACCTGAGCCCGTAGCATGCGGAGGGTTGGGATCTCCTCTTCGGCGGTGCCGTCGACGTAGGAGTTCAGGGTCGCTTCCAGGGCGGCGAGGCAGAGTTTGTCGGCACGAAGCGCGCGGGCGAGCGGGTGGTTGCGCATGGCGGAGATCCAACGCCCAATGCCTACCGCTATCCCCGCCTGCGGCCCGCCGAGTAGCTTGTCTCCGGAGAAGATCGCGAGGTCGGCACCGTCTCTGAGGGCTTCTTGCACCCTTGGTTCTCCTCCCAGGGGCAAGAGTGCCCCGCTGCCGACATCGGCTATGACCGGGAGCCCGAGAGATCCGAGATCCCTGACCCCCACCGATTCCATAAAGCCGACCATCTCGAAATTACTAGGATGCACCCAGAGGACCGCACCGGTGTTCTCGTTTCTGGCTCTCTCGTAATCCGAGAGTCTGGTACGGTTCGTGGTCCCGACCTCGCGGAGGCGGGCGCCGGAGAGGGCGAGCACCTCGGGGATGCGAAATCCGCCCCCGATCTCGATGAGCTGGCCCCGAGAGACGATCACCTCGGGCGCCTCGGAAGCTTTCGAAGCAACGACCGCGGTGAGAGCGAGGAGCGTCGCGCCCGCACAGTTGTTTACGACGAGCGCGTCTTCGGCACCAGTCAGTTCCCGGAGCAACGGCACGGCGTGATCGTAGCGCGAGCCCCTGCCGCCGGAGCGGAGATCATACTCCAGGTTGGAGTAGTGGGTGGCCGCATCGTAAGCGGCCAGGGCTGCCTGCTCGGAGAGGACCGAGCGCCCCAGATTAGTGTGAAGGACGACGCCCGTGGCGTTGACGACGCGCCTCAGACCCCTGCCTTCGAGCAGGCTCGAGGCCGTTGCGGCGACGGCCTTCTCCGAGACCTCAGGACCCTCACCAGCGAGGATGCGGCGGCGCAGGTCTTCGAGCGTCTCGCGAACAGCAGCGGTCGCCGAAGCCCGGCCGTGACGGGCCTCGAGCGTCCGCCCTGAAGGGTCGCGCATAACCGCGTCTACCGCAGGGAGACTCCTGAGAAGGTCCCTTTTCCCCGTCTCCATCATGCGCGGCCAAGTATAACCTTGCGGCACGGGCGCTGTGCTAAACTTGCGCCGTCGAAGCTCGGAGAAGGACGGACGCGTTTGGGCCAGGGAACCACCAAATTCGTGCTCGGGGCGACAGTGGGGGCCGCTGGCGGTTTCGCCGTCGGGGCCTTCGCGACCACCACGACCGCGCGGTCGGCCCGCCAATCGGTGCTCGGCGGGTTCGATGTCTCCGCGCGTTTCATGGGCAGGACCATGGTACAGGCGGTCGACAGCCTGGGGTCCCTTGTAGAGTCCGGCTATACTCGCATTCGCGGGCGCGAGAAGTACCTCGAACACGAGATCGACGAACTCAGGGAGCAGATCGCCCGCCTGCAGCAACGAATGGACTAGCACGCCTGCTTCGCAGGCTTGTCAGCACGCTACGCCCTTCGGGCTCCACTTGTCAGCACGCTCAGGCTAACGCCTTCGCTTGTCAGCATTTCAGCTTGTGGTTTCGTGGCCGTGCCACGAGCGTCGTACTCGACTGCCGCTGGAAGCGGTCCGTCGTGCATGGCTGGGCAAGGTTGGGGACGGGAGAAGCTGACATGCTGACAAGTGAGGGCCGTAGGCCCGAGCGTGCTGACAAGGCGCCAAAGGCGCCGTGCTGACTAGCTAAAATTCTGGCGCCCTCTGAAGAAGCGTTGCAGCCAGTCGGGCAGGCCTGTGCTTTCTTGGGTGGCACGCTTGTAGTCTGCCAGGTCGTCGGGGTGTACGGGGGTGCCTGATTCACCGAGGAGGGCGCTGGCGTCCCTCAGACGCGCCTCGGGGGTTCCGTCGGAGAAGGAGGCCTCGACCAGATAGTTTCCGTTCCAGCGGACACGGTAGATACGAAGGCCCGCGAGCTCGTCCTCTGTAAAGCGGCGGTCGAGGTCTGAGGCTGCGGACCTCGCCTCCTCTTCGCGGGCGAACTCGTAGCCCAGAGAAGTAGAGAGTGGTCCTGGTACTTCTTCCATCTCAGGTCGTCCCGAGCCGCGACATCCAGAGGCCAGGGTCGCGGACCTCTTCGAGGGAGGGCAGGTTGCCTGGCTTCTCCCAGATACGATTCAGGCCTTCCATTCCCTGACGCTGGACCACCGCGTCGGCGAAGCGCTCGCCGAGCCTGTATTGCTCCAGCTTTACGTCGAGGCCCGTCAGGCGGAAGACGGCGGTCTCCAGGGGCGGGCGATGGGCCCTGCTTCTCGCCATGCGCTCCTTGAGATACTCGTAGTGGGGCACCAGACCCTTGCCGACGTGGTGCATCACGTAGTCCGAATAGCCCTCGATCACGGACATGGTGGCCTGCATGCGGTCGAAGGACTCGCGCTGGGAGTGGCTCATCAGCAACTCCACCGACCGGCCGCCGGTCCCCAGGTTCTTGGAGAGGCGCTGTAGCACCTCACGCAAGCCGAGCCGCTCGGCCAACGGGGAGATCAAACTCTCCAGTAGTTCTCCGAGGTGCTTACGCAACCAGGGGTATCCTTCGAACTGGAGCGCGTGGGTCATCTCGTGCAGCACGATCCAGAGCCGCAGCCCGTCGACAGGCACCCCGAGCCTTCCTGCGGCCGAGACTATGTTTCCGTCGAGGAAGAAGACTTTGCCGGGTTCTTCGGCCCGCCCAGGTGTAAGCAGCGGTCCTGTGTCGTACTGCCCGAGAACCCGAGAAGAGAGGAATCCGAGCAGGAGTCCTACCTGGGCCGTCAGCGTCACACCTCCGACGGCCCACGTAAGGTCGCCTGCGCCCGCTGCGGCGCGCTGCACGACCGGCTCCATCAGCCTGCCGAAGCCCTCGATGTTGAAATCGATCCACTCCGCCCGGTCGGCGATCCTGAGCTGGCGACCGCTAGGTGGTCCCTGCGGCAACTCTATGCCCGTGAACGCCGAGAGCGGGTCGATGGTGTGCTCCACGGCGCCCGCGTAGTCGAAGTCGCCGGCAGGCCCCCGCTCGGTGCGGGAAGCGAGCGCAACGGCTATCGTGCGCGCCGCACCCCAGGAGATCATGTGGAGTCTCTCGTCGAAAACGACATACGATGAGTATATACGTTGCCGAAGCCCGCGAGTCGCGCCCGTTTGTAAGGTGCGCGTCCGCGGGTTATATTCTGGTGTATGTTCGGCGTCGGGCCTCAAGAGATGGTGATAATCGGGCTCATCTTCCTCGTGATCTTCGGTCCCGGTTCGCTGCCCAAGATGGCCAGGGATATGGGGCGCTTTGTGGCCGAAGCCCGCCGCGCCATCGATGACTTCAAGGAAGAGATCACCGCGGCAGGCGACGACGAAGACGAGGACAAGCGCTAGCCCTTCGGGTCAGCGCTTGTCAGCATTTAAGCTAGTCAGCACGCTCAGCCTTTCAGGCTTCGCATGTCAGCTTCTCCCATTTCGGCCCCGCCTTGGCGCGCAGGAGCTCCCGTTACCAGAAGCGGTGGGGTTCTACGCTCATGGCGACGCTCCGAGACGCCTTGCTGAAATGCTGATAAGGCGCCAAAGGTGCCGTGCTGACTAGCTTTCTTCGGGGACGTAGAGGGCACGGCCGAGCGGGTTCTCGTGGTGGCTCCAGCCGCCGGTGGTTACGTTCTTGGTGGTTTCGATGTACATGGCGGCCCTGGCGTCGAGGTTGTCTATGAGGTGTACGAGCAGGGCTTCCAGGGTCTTGGGACGCTCAGGCGAACCGTACTGCGTCTCGCCCTGGTGCGAGATCAGGACGTGAGAGAGTCTCAGGCGCAGGTCCTCGGGAAAGTCTGGAATCGTCGCTATATAAGATGCCACGAGGCGCTCCCCGAGCACGACGTGGCCCAGCAAACGGCCTTCTGTGGTGTAAGCGAAGGCGCCCTTGTCCCAGGAAAGTTCGCGCACTTTACCCACGTCGTGGAAGATGGCGCCGAAGACGAGCAGGTCCCGGTCTACGGGGTAGAGTTCGGCCAACTCGCGGGCAATCTCGAGGCAACTCACCGCGTGCTCGAGCAGGCCCCCGATCCTGGCGTGGTGCATCGCCTTGGCCGCCGGGGCTTCGCAGAACGTGTCCCAGAAGTCTTCATCCGAGACCATCTTCTCGAAGAGGACGCTCAGGTGTTCGTTCTCTAGCTCCCGCCCGGCGCGTTCGAGCTCGGAGGCGAGGACCCGTCTGTCCAACTCCGTGGCGGGGAGGTAGTCTTCCTCGGAGATGTCTTCGGGCCGTAGGAGACGCACCCGCTCGAGTTTGACCTGCAGGGTGCCGCGGTACTCGTGGGTGTGTCCTTCGACGTCCACGTAGAGTGGGCCCTGCGACTCATGCAGGAACTCCTCGGGGAGTTTTCCCCACATGCGGGCATCTACCGAGCCGGTGCGGTCGACCAGTTTGAGGGAGAGATAAGGCACGCCGCGGCTGTCCTTGCGGACCGTCGCGTCCGTGGCGAGGAAGCTGGCGCGCAACCTGGAGCCAGGCTCCAGATCGCGCGCCCAGAACTTCTCTTTATTCAGAGGCTTTCCCTTCCGGCCCTACCCCTTGACGGCCCCTGCCGTCAGCCCCGAGACGATGCGGCGCTGGAAGATAAGGACCAGTATGACAAGCGGCACAGTTACCACCACCGCGGCGGCGGCCTGCGCCCCGTAGTCCACGGTGTAGACCGTGGCGAAGTTCGGGATCGCGACCGTCACCGGCTGGGTGGCTTGGTCGAGCAGGAACGTGTTGGCGAACAGAAACTCGTTCCAGGCAAAAATGAACGTCAGGATCGCCGTGGTGAATACCCCAGGCGCCGCGAGCGGCACTATGACCTTGCGGAACGCCTGTATTGTCGTCGCCCCGTCTACTTTGGCCGCGTCTTCGAGGTCGACTGGCAGTTCCCTGAAGAACGCCACAAGCAACCAGATAGTCAGCGGCAGGGCGAAGACCGTATCGGTGATGATCACTGACGCATAGGTGTTTATGAGGCCGACCTGACTGTACTGGATAAACAGCGGGGCGATAATCGCCACCGCGGGGAAGAAGCTGATCGCGAGTATCAGGGTCATTATGGGGCTCTTGAACCGGAACCTCATCCTGGCGATTGCGTAGGCTGTCAGGGAGCCGAAGAAGAGGCAGATGACGGTGGTCACCGCGGAGATTATCGTGCTGTTTACGAGCGCCTGCTGGAACGCCGGGTCGCTAAAGATCTGGGCGTATTCGGCGGATGTGGGAGTATGGGGCAGGATCGTCGGTGGCGAGGCGAAGAGCTCGGTCTTGGACACGATGCTCATCTTGAAGATCCAGAGGAGCGGGAACACGCTCACCAGAACGAAGATTACGAGGAAGACGTAGAAGAGGACCGTGCCGAGCGTCCCGCGGCCCGAGGTCCTTCCCGTCGTAGTTGCGCTAGCCACCGCTTACTCCTCCTCCGCCGAGGTTCGCATACCGAGGACCCTGATAAAGAAGAGCGCTATGAGGAACGCCGTCACGAATATAAAGACCGACGCGGCGTTACCCGGCCCGAACTGGAGCTGGCTGATCCTCACGCCCTCGTAGACGTACGTGCTAAGGGATTGCAGCTCCCGGTTGCTCATCACCCAAAACAGATCGTAAACTCTGTAGGCGTCGAGAGTACGGAAGAGGAGGGCGACCAGGATGGCGCCCTTCAACAGCGGCAGAGTTATCCGGAAAAAGCGCTGCGTCACGTTTGCCCCGTCCACCCTCGCGGCCTCATAGACCTCGCCAGGGATCACCTGGAGCCCCGCCAGGAGCAAAAGCGCCATGAACGGCGTCGTCTTCCACACGTCAACCAGGATGGCTGCGATCAGCAAGAGCGTCCGGCTGGAGAGTATCGGGTCGCTGATGATGTCTGTGGCGCTGGCCACATACTGAATAATCCCGACCTGGCTCTGGAACATCAGGCGCCACATGACCGCCGCGATGACCGTGGGGAACGCCCA
>Ga0126306_10001091_pt1 | contig 14164 bp, 12 predicted proteins | sample Plot27_FD_92592 | JGI IMG/M metagenome (GOLD analysis project Ga0126306, IMG submission 92592) | Serpentine soil microbial communities from UC McLaughlin Reserve, CA, USA - Plot27 | ecosystem: Environmental > Terrestrial > Soil > Grasslands | place: USA: UC McLaughlin Reserve, Lake County...
ATCGAGCACGTGGACCACATCATCGACCTCCGCCGTCACCTCGTGATGATGGACTCGTCCTTCCCGGCCGAGTCCGAGCAGATGCTGCGCGACGTCGAGCGCGCCTCGAACCCATGGGGGAAACCGCAGACAGAGCGTGCCGACTGGGCCGCGGAGCTGGGCGTCCGGGTGCTCGAGCCCGGCGAGCCGGCGCCCGAGGTCCTGTACTGGGTCGGGTGCGCGGCGTCGTTCGACGAGCGTGCGCGAACGGCCGCGGAGTCGACCGCCAAGCTGCTGAAGGCCGCGGGTGTGGACTTCGCCATCCTGGGGCCGCGCGAGTCGTGCACCGGCGACCCGGCGCGCCGGATCGGCAACGAGTACCTGTTCCAGGCGCACGCCGAGCAGAACGTGTCGACGCTGAACGAGGCCGGCGTGACCAAGATCGTCGCCTCCTGCCCTCACTGCTTCAATACGCTCGGCAACGAGTACCCGGACTTCGGCGGCAACTACGAGGTCGTGCACCACAGCGAGCTGCTCGCCGACCTGATGCGCGACGGCCGCCTCGAGCCGGCGTCAGGGAACGACCAGACGATCACCTATCACGACTCCTGCTACCTGGCCCGCCATAACGACGTGAAGGCGGACCCGCGCGCGATCGTCGAGGCCGTGGGCATGCCGATCGAGATGGAACGCCGTGAGGAGCGCACCTTCTGCTGCGGCGCCGGCGGAGCGCACATGTGGATGGAGGAGCGCGCCGGGGCGATCAACGAGGAGCGCGTGCGCGAGGCCGCCGACACCGGCGCCGAGACGCTGGCCGTGGCCTGCCCGTTCTGCACGGTGATGCTGGACGACGGCGTGAAGGCCCGCGGCGACGAGCTGCGAGTGGTGGACGTGTCCACCCTACTGGCGGAGTCGCTCGACGCCGCGGGCGATGACTCCTCACGCCTCGGCGGGCCGCTCCCGGATTGACAGCGGGTCGGGCACAACCGCCTCGGGATCGAAGCGCGGCACGATCCGGTCGAGCCAGCGCGGCATCCACCAGTTCGCCCGGCCGAGGACCTGCATCACGGCCGGAACCAGAACCATCCGCACGATCGTCGCGTCCACCAAAATCGCGGTGGCCATCCCCACGCCGAAGAGGCGCAGGAAGACCTCGTCGGCAACGGCGAACGACAGGAAGACGACGATCATGATCGCCGCGGCAGCCGTGATCACGCGCGCGGTGCGCGCCAGGCCCTCCGTCACGGCGGCGGAGGTGTCACGCAGTTTCGCGTACTCCTCCCGCACCCGTGAGAGCAGGAAGACCTCATAGTCCATTGAGAGGCCGAACAGGATCGCGAACATCATCACCGGGATGAACGGCGGGACGGGGACCTCGCGGTCGATCCCGAGCAGCTCGCTCAGGAAGCCGCCGTTCGCAGCCAGCGTGAGCACGCCGAAGGCCGCCCCCACGGACAGCAGGTTCATCACGCCCGCCTTCAGGGCGATCAGCGGGGCCCGGAACGCTGCGACGAGCAGCAGCAGCGACACGCCGACGACCCCGCCCACGAACAGCGGCAGCCGCGCCGAGAGGTACTCGCTCTGGTCGAGCACCAGCGCGGCCGTGCCGCCCACGTGGGCGGGAACCCCCCCGGCGCCGAGCGACTCGGGCAGGACCTGGTCACGCAGGCGTTCCACGAGATCCGCTGTGGCGTCCGACTGCGGCGAGGTCGTAGGGGTGATGGTCGCGATGGCGGCGTCCCCTTGCGAATTGATCCGCGGCTCGGAGACCGACGCCACGCCGGGCAGCTGCCGTACCTCGTCCAGGGCGGCCCGCAGCTCGTCTTCCGCGCGCGGGCCGGGCAGCTCGGCCGCCAGTGTGAGCGGTCCGTTCGAGCCCTTGCCGAAGCCCTCGGCCGTCAGGTCGTAGGCGACCCGCGTCGAGTTGCCGGGACTTCCGTTTCCGGCGTCCGGGAAGCCGAGCCGCAGGCCGAGGACGGGTGCGGAGAGCAGCACGAGCACCGCGGTTCCCGCGGCAATGGCCGCCCACGGGCGCCGCTGCATGGTCCGGCTCCAGCGCGAGGCGATATCGCCGCGGTCGCTCGCCCGCGCGCCGCGACGGCCGAGCAACGGGATCCGGAGGCGATCGACGCCATGGCCGGCGAACCCCAGCAGCGCCGGGAGCAGGGTGATCGCGGCCGACATCACGACGAGCACGGCAAGGCTCGCCGACAGGGCGACGCCATTCATGTAGTCGAGCCCGAGTATGAACAGGCCGAGCATCGACACGATGACCGTTCCGCCGGCAACGAGCACGCTACGGCCGGCGGTCGTGACCGCCTCGCCGACCGCCAGGTCGGGTGACGATCCTCGGTCGAGCGCCGCCCGGAAGCGGGTGAGTACGAGGAGCGCGTAGTCGATCCCGACTCCCACCCCGATGAGGCCGGCCACGGCCGTGGCCCACTCGGGGACGGTCGCGATTCCGGCGAGCACCCCGATCAGCGGCGTCGAGATCCCGAGGCCGAACAGCGCGACCGCCAGCGGCAGCCCCGCCGCGACGAGCGAGCCGAAGACGATCAGGAGCACCGCCATCGCCGCGAGCACACCGGTCGTCTCTGGCCCCGGGCCACCCTCGGCCTGGTCGATTGGCTGTCCGCCGAGGCCGACTGTCAGGCCCGGGCCGTTCAGCTCGTCGGCACGGTCGATCAGCTCCTCGCCCGTCTCGATCGGGACCTCGGACCCGGCGCGATCGAGCTCGAGCCGGATGATCCCGGTGGTGCCGTCTCGGGAAAACACGCCCGGCGTGGCGCGCTCGATTCCCTCGAGTCGCTGCGCCCGATCGACGAAGCGGTCGATATCGGGTTTCACGGCCGGCGAGCGGGCGCCCTGCGGCGACTCCCACACGACGTCGACGGTCTCCGCCGAGAATCCGCCGAAGCGCTCTTGAACGAGCTCACGTGCGGCCTGCGAGTCCGAGCCGGGTGCCGAGTAGTCGGCGGTGGACTCGCCGGCGATCCGGGGCGCCAATGCGATCACGGCGACAAGGGCGACGAGCCAGCCGGCTACGATCGCCCTGCGCCGTCGATAGGACAGCGCCGCCAGACGGGCGAGCCTGCCACGCGGTGCGCTCCGGTCGGTGCGGTCGGTTGGGTTCCTCATGCTGCCTCCAGCGGTCGAAATCGGATCGCCTGATGGTCGGCGCAAGCGAAGAGGCCGTCGTCGGCCCACAGGAGGCTCGCTGGATTCTCCATTCGCACACCGGAGCCGGCACCCGCGCGCCGGCGGGTACGCCGCCGGGAGTAGCGGCCGCTGCAACGCACGAATGACGACGCGGCTGCCGGGCGCTGCGATCATCCTGGGTGGATGAGCACGGCCGACCGTCTTTTCGACTCAGCGAGCGCGCGCCTCGACCGCGCCCCGAAAACCGCAGTCTTGGCGTTCGTGGTGGGTGCGGTTCAGCTCTGTGGAATTCTGTTTGCCGCGCACGGCCAGGACGATCGCGAGAGCCTCGACGCGCTCGCGATCGCGCTGGTGCTCGCCGGCCCAGCCGCCCTTGCGGCGATCAGCCGCGCTCCGGTGGCGGTTCTCGCGGCGACGACCGCGGCAGGCCTTGCGTACTGGGCGCTCGACTACCCGCGCGGCCCGGTCATGCTCGCGATGATCGTCGCGTTCGTCGCCACCTTGATCGCCGGGCACAGGGCGATTGCGTGGGCCTCTCTCGCGGTCGTGTGGGGTGGCTTCACGTGGTTGCCGTCACTTGCCGGCGATGCGGCTGCACCGGGCGTGGAAAAGGCGCTCGGCCTGGCGGTCTGGCTGTTTCTGTTGGCGGCGGGAGCAGAGCTCCTGCGCGCGAAGATCGAGCGCCACGAGGAGCGCGAGTGCACCAGGCGCCAGCAGGAGGAGGCCCGCGCCGGCCAGGAGCGCCTGCGCATAGCGCGCGAGCTCCACGACGTGCTCGCCCACAACGTGTCGCTGATCAACGTGCAGGCGGGCGTGGCGCTCCACCTCCTGGACGAGCAGCCGGAGCGCGCCCGCCCGGCGCTCGAGGCCATCAAGGACGCCAGCTCGGAGACACTCAACGAGATGCGCTCGGTGCTCTCGATCCTGCGCCGGCCCGGCGAGCAGCCGCCGCGCTCCCCCACCGCCGGCATCGGCGGGATCGGCGAGCTGGTGGCTCGCACCACGGCCGCCGGGATTCCGGTCGAGACGAGCGTCAGCGGGGAGCCGCGCGCGGTCCCGGCCAGCGTCGACCTCGCGGTCTACCGGCTCGTGCAGGAGGCGCTCACGAACGTGGCGCGGCACGCGCGACCGGCCGCGGCCGTGGTGCGGCTCGCCTACGGCGAAGAGGACGTGACGGTCGAGGTGGACGACGCGGGCGTGCACGGCTCGGATGGGAACGGTGCCGGCGGCAACGGCATCGCCGGGATGCGCGAGCGAGTGGCCGCGCTGGGCGGCGAGTTCTCGGCGGGGCCGCGCCCGGGCGCCGGGTTCCGCGTGAGGGCTCGGCTTCCGCTGGGGACGTGAGCGTGTGATCGAGGTTCTGCTGGCCGATGACCAGGCGCTCGTCCGGGGCGGGTTCCGAGCGCTGCTCGACGCCGAGCCCGACATCCGCGTCGTGGGCGAGGCGAGCGACGGAGTGGAGGCCGTGTCGCTCGCTCGCGCCACCAAGCCCGATCTGGTCCTGATGGACATCCGCATGCCCGAGCTCGACGGCCTCGCCGCGACGCGCGAGCTTGCCGCGGACACGCGCCTGCGCGGCGTGAAGATCGTGATCCTCACGACGTTCGAGCTCGACGAGTACGTCTTCGAGGCGCTGCGTTCGGGAGCGAGCGGGTTCCTCGTGAAGGACACGGAGCCCGTGGAGCTGGTTGCCGCGGTGCGTCGGGTGGCGAGCGGCGAAGCGCTGCTCTCGCCGAGCGTCACGCGCCGCGTCATCGAGGAGTTCGCGAGCCGCGCGAAGGAGCCGCCGCCGATCGAGGAGCTCGACCAGCTAACCGAGCGCGAGCGCGAGATCATGGCGCTGGTGGCCGAGGGGCTCTCGAATGACGAGATCGCAGCTCGGCTCGTGGTTAGCCCGGCCACCGCGAAGACCCACGTGAGCCGCGCGATGGTGAAGCTGGGCGCCCGCGACCGGGCGCAGCTCGTGGTGCTGGCCTACGAGTACGGCCTGGTGCGCCCGGGCTGGGTCGGCTGAGCGGCCGGCGCGGAGCGCACCCCAGCCGGGATCGCCGCGCCGGTCACGCGCGCGGCGCGATCGGAGCAGAGCCACACCGCGACGGCGGCGAAGTCGGTCGCGCTGTCGCCTGAGACGATCGCGTTCACGCGCACGCCGCGATCCAGGTGGTCCATCGCCGCCGCCCTGCTCAGCCCGACGATGCAGTGAGACTCCTCGGTGTGCGGGCCGAGCGGGTTCGCCGCGGCGTTCACGATCGCGCCGCCGCCGGCGGCGAGCAGCGCCAGCAGCTCGAAGCTCATTGCGAGGTAGACCGCCCGGCAGCCGGCGTGCACGTCGCTTCGCACTCCGTCGACGGCGCCGATCGTGTTGATCGCGAGGTCGAGCGAGCCGAACGACTCCTTCGCGCTCGCCACGACGCGCCGAAGCGCCTCCGGCTCACGGACGTCCGCGGGCAGAGGCACCGCACGTCCGCCGTGCGCCTCGATCGCACGCGCCGTCCGCAGTAGGGCGAGGTCGTCCGCTCCGGCTAACACGACGGATGCGCCCGCGCTCGCCAGCGCCCGAGCGGTCACGGTGCCGGCCGGCCCGGCGCCGGTGACCAGGGCGGACCTTCCGGCGAGAACGGCGCGGTCCGGGACGGACGAGGGTGCGGTCACGGTGACGGTCATCGAGGCTCCTGGTTGCCGACTTCGGAGCCCGAATAGTCGGCGCCCGCGGCCGCCCGCACATCGCCTCGCGGGCGGCTTCGCGCCTACGCCCGTGGGCGTAGCCGGCCCGTGAAGGGGTGAGGACATCGAAGCGCGGACTGCGCAGGAGCTCGGAACCCTGCGCCCGGCCTTTGTCGTCACGCTGATATATCACGCTAGAAGTGCCGTAAGATCGGGTTCAACGCAGGATGGCCGCCGAACCATCGCCCTCCCAAGTGCCCGACGCGGCCGCGACGCGGCTCGTCGCCGAGCGCGCGTACGTCGAGCTGCGCGACAGGATCGTGACGCTTCACCTACCGCCCGGCACTGTCCTCCGCGAGGACGCGCTGATGGACGAGATGGGCATCGGTCGCACCCCGCTCCGCGAGGCGGTGAAGAGGCTCGCACTGGAGAACCTGGTCGACGTGCAGCCGCGCCGGGGCACGTTCGTCTCCGCCGTCGAGGCCGCCGACATCCAGAGCATCACCGAGGTGCGCGCCGAGCTCGAGGCATACGCCGCCGAGCTGGCGGCGCTCCGGCTCGACCCGGAGACGCGCACGAAGGCCGAGACGCTGCGGCGCGAGATCGAAGAGCTCGATGGCGGCGGCGACCAGGAGCGCCTGATGCGCTTCGACGAGCAGATCCACCGCTTCACGTGGGAGGCCACGCACAACCCGTACCTCATGCAGACGCTCGAGCGGTACTTCACGCACTCGCTGCGCATTTGGTATCTGGTGCTCGACCGCGTGCCTACGCTCGGCCACGCCGTCCACGACCAGATGCAGCTCCTCGAGGCGATCCTCGACCGAAACGGCCCGCACGCGCGGACGATCATGCATGAGCACGTGCTCGCGTTCCAGCGCGAGATCCTCACGGCCTTCAGCCGGACCTGAGCGACCGTCCTGCCTAAGGCACCGATACGGGGCCCTATCCAGGACGATCGCGAAAGCGCCACCCTCAGCCCGGGCCGTTCGCGTTGACTCCCGCCCCCAGCGCTGAAAGGCTCGCGGCGTGACGACACGGATGTTCATCGACGGCGAGTGGCGCGACGCGACCAGCGGCGCGACGGTTGAGGCCACCAGCCCCGCCACGGGCGAGTCGCTCGGCCCGGTCGCGGACGGCGACCGGGCGGACGCGCGCCTCGCGATCGCGGCCGCGAACGCCGCCTTCCCGTCCTGGGGGGCGCGCACCGGGTTCGAGCGCGCCGAGTTCCTCCACCGGGCGGCCGACGTGATGGAGAGCCGCGCGGAGGAGCTCGCGCGCGTGCTCACGCTCGACCAGGGCAAGCCGCTGAAGGCGGAGGCGGAGGTGGAGGTCGGCGAGCTCATCGAGTTCTTCCGCATGGCCGCGGAGGACGGGAAGCGTGTCGAGGGCTCGATCCCCCAGAGCGCCACGCCCGGCCGGCGCGTGCTGCTGGTGCGCCGCCCGCTCGGCGTCCTCGGGCTGATCACGCCGTGGAACTGGCCGTACACGATGCCCGCCGAGGTGCTCGCCCCGGCGCTCGCCTGCGGCAACACGGTCGTGTGGACGCCGGCGCCCTCGACGGCCGTCTGCTCGCGGCTGCTCGCCGAGTGCATCGCCGAGGCCGACCTTCCTCCAGGCGTCTTCAACTTGGTGCTCGGCCCGGGCCCCGAGGTCGGCGACGAGCTGGCGGTCAATCCCGGCACACACGCGGTCGCGTTCACCGGCTCGACTCAGACCGGGCTGATCGTCGCGCGCCAGGCCGCCGGCAAGGCGCAGCTGCTCGAGATGGGCGGCAACGGGCCGCTCGTGGTGCTGGACGACGCCGATCTCGCGGCGGCCGCCGAGGCGGCGCGCGTGGGTTCGTTCCTGGGCGCGGGCCAGAGCTGCTCCGCCGCCGAGCGCATCCTCGTGCACGAAGCGGTCCGGGACGAGTTCGTCTCGCTGCTCGCCGGCGAGGTCGAGCGCGAAGTGCGGCTCGGCGACCCGCTCGAGGACGCCACGACGATGGGCCCTGTGAACAACGAACCGGGTGCCGCCAAGATGGACGCGCACGTTGCCGACGCGGTCGAGCGCGGCGCGACGGTCGTGACCGGCGGCAGCCGCGCCGAGGGCTTCCCCACCGAGCTCTACTGGCAGCCGACGGTGCTGAACGACGTTCCGCCCGATTCGATCGCCGTGACTCAGGAAACCTTTGGTCCGATCGCGCCAATTGTCGGCATTGGCTCGCTCGAGGAGGCGATCCGGCAGACCAACGCGCAGACCTACGGGCTGATGGCCGCCATCTTCACGAACGACCTCGCCGCCGGCCTGCGCTACGCCGACGCGGTGCCCATGGGGCTCGTGAACATCAACGAAACGACCAACTATTGGGAGCCGCACCTGCCATGGGGAGGGCGCGCGAGGTCTCAGAGCGGGATCGGCAGAGTCGGCGGCCGCTACCCGATGGACACGCTCACCGAGCTTCAGACGGTCCTAATACAGACCTAATCCTAGGGCTGGCGCGGGCTTGCGCGACTGATATATCATCGCCTTCGAGATGAGTGACTCGCACGGCTCTGCCGCCGTGGAGACCCCTGAAGCGCCCCTGGCTCGGGAACGCAACGGCGACCCGCTGCTCTGCGCCGAGGGCGTCTGGAAGCTGTTCGGCCCGAGCGCCGACAAGATCATCGGCACGCCGGACGCCGAGCTGTCGCGCGCCGAGCTGCGCGAGAAGACCGGGACCGTCGTCGCCGTGAAGGACGTTTCGATCGACGTCTGGCCCGGCGAGGTGTTCGTGGTCATGGGCCTCTCGGGCTCAGGCAAGTCCACGCTCGTCAGGACGCTCATCCGCCTGATCGAGCCCACCGCCGGCACCGTCAGGATCGGCGACCAGGACGTGACAGGCGCCGACGCCGGTGCGCTACGCGAGCTCCGCCGCCACCGCGTGTCGATGGTGTTCCAGCACTTCGGCCTGCTCGCCCACCGCACCGTGATCGACAACGTGGCGTTCGGCCTCGAGATCCAGGGCAAGTCGAAGGAGGAGCGTCTCGGCCGCGCCGACGAGGTGCTCGAGCTGGTCGGGCTCCACGAGGTGGCGAACTCGTTCCCCGCCCAGCTCTCCGGCGGGATGCAACAGCGCGTCGGGCTCGCACGCGCCTTCGCGGTGGACCCTGAGCTGATGCTCTACGACGAGCCCTTCAGCGCGCTCGACCCGTTGATCCGCCGGGACATGCAGGACGAGGTGATCCGGCTGCAGCACGAGACCGGCAAGACCATGCTCTTCATCACGCACGACCTCCCCGAGGCCCTGCGGCTCGGCGACCGCATCGCGATCATGCGCGACGGCGCGATCGTGCAGCTCGGTACGCCGGAGGAGCTCGTCGGCTCGCCGGCCGACGAGTACGTCGAGAACTTCGTGCGCGACATCGCGCGCACGCACGTGCTGACGCTGCGGTGGATCATGCGCGACCCCCGTCCCGGCGAGAGCACCGAGGGACCCGAGCTCCCGGTGACGACGACCATGCAGAACGCCGTCCCGCTGGTCGCCTCGACCGACCAGCCGGTGCGCGCCGTCAAGGACGGCAAGGTGGTGGGCATCGTCGACCGCGAGGCGATCCTTCGCGCCATCGCCGAAGATCCGGACACCTCGGGCAGCGGCGGCGCAGGTGGCGGTAGCTAGCGGCAGGCTGCGGGCGCCGGCATTCGCGTCGCCGACGTCGCGCTTCCGTGGCCGAGGCGCCCAGGTGGGCGCGATCCTCGCGCTCATGATCGTCGGCTACATCGTCTGGAAGAACGAGTTCTCCTGGCCCGCGTCGCTCACCTGGGATGAACTGCCCCGCAAGCTCGACGACGCGCAGGAGTGGCTCCTCGAACAGCGCACCGAGGGCTCGAATCCCTTCTTCGCCGTGCTGGACGGCTTCCGCGCCTTCGCCGACTGGCTCGTCACGGCGCTGCTGAACGGCCTCGAGTGGTTGACCTGGGTCGGCACGCTCGCGGCCGGGACGCTGATCGTCCTCCGCTTCGGCGGCTGGCGCGCCGCACTCGTCGTGTTCGGCGCGTTCGTGTCGTTCGCGCTGCTCGGCCTCTGGGAGGAGAGCATGCAGACGCTCGCGCTGATGACGGCCGCGGTGCTGCTCTCGCTCCTCGCCGGCGTGCCGGTCGGGATCGTCGCGGGGCGCAACGAGCGTTTCTACCGCGCAATCACGCCGATCCTCGACGCGATGCAGATCGTGCCCGCGTTCGCATACCTGATGCCGGTCGTGATCGTGTTCTCCGTCGGCCCGGCCGCCGCCGTGATCTGCACGTTGATCTACGCGATCCCCCCGGCGGTTCGGATCACCGCGCTGGGCATCCGTGGCGTCACAGCGGAGTCGGTCGAGGCCTCGCAGGCGCTGGGCGCCACGTCGTGGCAGACGCTGTTCAAGGTCCAGCTTCCGCTCGCCCGGCGACAGCTGCTGCTCGCGCTCAACCAGACGATCATGTTCGCCCTCTCGCTCGTCGTGATCGCGGGCCTGATCGGCGGCAGGGGCCTCGGCGATGTCGTGACGAACGGGCTGTACTCGAACCCGGCGCTCGCGGTCCTCGCCGGCGTCGCGATCGTGATCATGGCGATCGCCCTCGACCGAGCCACCGCGGCCATCGCCGACCGCACCGATCCCGCCCGCCGCCAGCTCACCGACGAGGGCCGCAGGCGCGCCCGCAACATCACGTTCGGCACGCTCGGCCTGATCGCGCTGATCGTCTTGGCAGCGCGCGCACTCGGCGCGGACGCCATCTATCCGGACGAGTTCGAGACGTCCGCGACGGTCTACGACGCGAACATCCAGGACACTGTTCTGGGCTGGATCAACGACGCGCTCGAGTACATCCAGGACCCGGCGTCGTTCATCTTCGGCATCACCGACCCGGTCGGCAACTTCATCCTCGAACGCATGCTCCAGCCGGTGCAGAACCTGCTGATGGACACGCCCTGGTTCCTCGTGCTCGGCTGCCTCACCGCGATCGCGTACGTCCTGAGCGGCCAGCGGCCGGCCGTCACGGCGTTCCTGATGCTGGCGGCGATTGGGATCATGGGCGTCTGGGAGCCGGCGATGGACACCGCCTCCCAGGTGCTCGTGGCCACCGCCATCGCGGTTGTCATCGGGATCGCGGTCGGAATCTGGGCAGCGGAGAGCCCACGCGTCGAGAAGGTGCTCAGGCCCATCCTCGACACGCTGCAGACGCTCCCGCAGCTCGTCTACATCATCCCGTTCATCTACCTGATGCCGGTGTCCCTCGTACCCGGTGTGGTCGCCTCGGTGCTGTATGCGATTCCGGTCGTGATCAGGCTCGTGACCGCGGGTATCCGATCCGTGCCGCCCGCCCCCGTGGAGGCGGCTCAGGCATTCGGCGCATCGCGACGGCAGGTGCTTGCCAAGGTGAAGGTCCCGCTCGCGCGCGACAGCATCATGCTCGGCGTCAACCAGGGGATCATCATGGTCCTCTCCGTTGTCGTGATCGGCGGGCTGGTCGGGTCCGGTGCGCTCGGCGACATGGTCGCCCGCGGACTGCAGCGCAACGAGTTCGGCCAGGGCGTAGTGGCCTCGCTGGCGATCCTCGCGCTCGGCATTGCGCTCGACCGCGTGACGCAGGGTCAGCGCCCTGCGCGGACCGCCACGAGCAGAGGCCCGCTGTTCGGCGGCCTGGCCAGGAGAAGGCGACAAGTTCAACCAGGAGGAGGGGCAGTTTGAAGACCCACAGGCACCTGTGGGCCGTGGTGGCGGCGCTGATGCTGGCGCTGTTCGTCGCGGCCTGCGGCGAGGAGAAGGACGATTCCGGCGATGGCGGGAGCGCGTCGAGCGGCGGCAAGGACTGCGGCAAGGTCGTGCTGAACGAGCAGGCCTGGGCCGGCTCGACGGCCAACACCTACATCGCCAAGAACGTGCTCGAGGAAAACCTCGGCTGCGAAGTCGAGATCACGAAGATCACGGAGATTCCGGTCTTCCAGGCGATGGCCGACGGCAAGGTCGACGCCGTGCTCGAGGACTGGCAGCACACCGACCAGTACGCGCAGTACATCGACAAGGCGGGCACGGTCGTGCAAGGCGGGCCGCTCGGCGTGAAGGGCCACATCGGCTGGTTCATCCCGAAGTACCTGATGGATGAGCATCCTGAGTTCAAGACCTGGGAGGGCCTGAAGGGCAAGGAGGATCTTTTCAAGACCCCCGAGTCCGGTGACCAGGGGATGTTCCTGGGCGGCGATCCGTCGTACGTCCAAAAGGACAAGCAGCTGATCGAGGCACTCGGGCTCAACTTCAAGTTCGTGACCGCGGGCGCAGAGCCGGCCCAGGTCGCCCGCTGGAGCCAGGCCTACAAGCAGAAGAAGCCGATCATCTTCTACTGGTACACGCCGCAGTACCTGAACCAGGAGTACGACCTGGCCGAGGTCAAGCTGCCGCCGCGTACCGAGGCGAACAAGGACTGCAAGGACGACGCGAAGGAAGGCGGCGATCCCGAGCAGTACAAGTGCGAGTACGACGTGACGATCATCAACAAGCTGTTCTCGAAGAAGTTCGCGGACAGCGGGTCGCCGGCGTACGACGTGCTGAAGAAGATGAAGCTCACGAACGAGGACCAGGAGCTCGTCGCGAAGGCGATCGCCGGTGACAAGGAGGACCCGGACGACGCCGGAGCAGATTGGGTCAAGGAGAACAAGGACAAGGTCGACCAGTGGCTGCAGTAGGCGGCTAGCCACGGCGGTTCGGATTCGGAAGAGCCCCGCTTCGGCGGGGCTCTTTCCGTCCGGCGCCCTAGCGGCCGACGGTGCGGCGGAAGAGCAGCGCGCACACCACGGCCACGATGGCCGCGATGAACGGTATGCCGAAGCCGATCACGTCAAGGAGCGCGAGCACCAAGCCCACCACCGCAACCGTGCCGGCCGCGCTGCCGGCGAGCACGAACTGGTAGGCGCGGCGCTCGCGGCCGCGTCGCGAGGGCGGTCCGCCCGATGATGGTGTGAGTCCCACGCGCCGAACGGTAGTCAGTCGCTCGCGAGAAGCCGCCGGTCGAAGCCGGCGGGCGCGTGGATGTTGAGGACGCGGGTCGGCCGGTCGAGCGCGTTGCGGAATGTGTGGTTCACGCCCGGCGGCACGAGGACGAACGTGCCGGTGGGCGCTGGCACGTCGCCCTCGTCGAGGAGGAACGTCAGCTCGCCGTCGAGGATGTAGAAGGCGTCGTCCTCGTCCGCATGCACGTGGCTCTCTGGCCCGCGGGCCTTCGGCGCCATCGTGATGACGCTCACGTTGAGGCGCGGCGAGTGCTCGCTCAGCCCGAGGAACTCGACGTTCCCGGTGCGGACGCCCTCACCAGGCGGAATGACGATGGCGCGGCCGGCCATGCGCCTAATCCTTCGCGAGACCCGGGTGAACGCCGCGCAGGTGGGTCTGGCTCTCCTGGAGCTTCTGGAGCAGGTCGATCAGCTGTTCGCGCTCCTCGCGATTAATTCCGGCGCACAGACGGGTCTCATAGTCGATGGCAATCTTCCCCGCCCGCTCCAGCACACCGCGTCCCTTGCGCGTGAGGTGGAGCCCGCGCACGCGACGGTCCACCGGATCGGGCCGCCTTTCCACGAAGCCCGCCTCCTCGAGGTGGTCCACCAGCGCGACCATCCGGCTGGCAGGCACGCCGAGTCGCTCCGCGAGAGCCTGCTGGGACTGGCCCTCGGAAGCCTGCACGAAGCGCATGAGCAGGAACTCTCTAGGGCCGATCCCGACCGGCTCAAGCGCCTCCATGAAGCCCTTCGAGGAGAAGAAACCGAGCTGCGAGATGAGAAAGCCGACACTCCGCGGCGGCTGCTCGGCCACCGGCGGCTCGATGCGCAGATCGCCCTTCGCCTCGGTCATTAAGGAAAGATTACACCCGGAAGCTATTCCTAGTATAAATTCTTTTGGCCTGTAATGATCCTGAGTTGCAAGCAAACCCTCCGGAGGTAGTAACGTGTCCTCACTCACCCGCTGGGTCCTCGCCCACAAGCGCACGGTGGTCCTCACCTGGGTCGTCCTCACCATCGCCGGCGTCATGGCGTCCGGCCCTGCGACCGACGCCCTAGATCCCGAGTTCTCCGTCCCGAACAAGGAGGGCTGGGAAACGAACCAGACGATCGCGCAGCACTACCGCGGCACGGGCGGCGACACGATGCCGCTGGTCCCGGTGGCGAAGCTGCCGGAGGGCACCCGCGCCGATTCGCCGGCCGTGAAGCGCGACCTGGCGCAGCTGGACAAGAGGCTCGAGCGGGCCCTCCCCGGCTCGCGGCTCGCGTCCTATGCGTCCACGGGGGACAAGGCCTTCATCTCGGACGACGGGCGCACGACCTTCGCGCTCGTCTACCCGCAGCCGGACCCGGACTCGGCGTTCGGTGAGAACC
>Ga0126306_10001092_pt1 | contig 14163 bp, 18 predicted proteins | sample Plot27_FD_92592 | JGI IMG/M metagenome (GOLD analysis project Ga0126306, IMG submission 92592) | Serpentine soil microbial communities from UC McLaughlin Reserve, CA, USA - Plot27 | ecosystem: Environmental > Terrestrial > Soil > Grasslands | place: USA: UC McLaughlin Reserve, Lake County...
GCATCGAACGGGAGGACGCGCCGGTCCTCCTCGGAGAGGCTCTCGAAAAGCGCCACGGTGCGGACAGAAGAGAAAATGCTCTTCATGTTGGCGTAGGCTCCGTAGATGCGGCTGAAGTAAAAGCTCGTGCGAGCCTGTCTCTCGGCCCGGGCTATACGACCGCGCAGGTCCGTCTTTAGGTGACCCTCGGGCAGATTCAAGGCGAGCTTGCCCACAACTTTAAGGCCCAGAAGCTCGGCCTTGAGCCCCCTCTCCACCCAGCGCCGTCCGGGAAAGCTCCACTCGGGGACCGGAATCGGCCGTCCCCCGTAGTCCCGCAAGGGTTTTGCAAGGAAATACTCTCGGACGTGCTCGTAGAGGTCCCGGAAGCGCAAAGGGTTCCTCTCGCCAGAGGCGACCTGGTAGACCTCGGGCTCGGTGGGACGGTAGACAAGCCCCCGGGCCATCGCGGCGATCGTGGCGTTCACAACATGATCTACGGGTACGAGATCCACGACGGCATCCGGGTCGCCGGGGAACTCACGGAGGATACCCCTGCCAAAGGCCATAATTATTGGGTCCATCATGCGCGAACCCTGGATCCAACCAGGATGTGGCTCGACGAGGCTGCTCTCGATGATCGCTGGTCGGAGGATTACGAGCGGCAGGTCTCCCCGCTCCTCCAACATCCGCCTCTCTGCCAAGGACTTCGTGAACGTGTAGACATCCTGCCAGCCAAAAGCTTGTGCCCGCTCGTTCCCACGCTCGACGAGCCGCTCGCGCACCCAGGCCCGCCGGAGTTGCTCGACCTTTTCCCAGACCTCGACTCCCTCTTTAGCCGTCCCGAGCTCCTTATGAGCTTCAGCCTGCAGCCGTCTGACAAGGCCCTTCTCCTTGGAGGCCTCCTCGACCTCCCGCACCACCTCTTCGAGGTGAGTTATCTCCGCCCGCGGAACAAGGCGCACGCCGCTCGGCGAGTATTCATCGGGCACCTTCTCCGAGATGAGCCCCTCCTTCGTCCCGGCCACGTAGGATGTCGAGACGTGTACAAAGAGCGGTTTCTTCTCCCAACCCCTGGCTAGCGCGAGCAGGCCAAGAGTCCCCCGGACGTTCGAGTCTACCGCTGCGTCCAAGGGCGCGTCAAAGACTACGGAGGCAGCGGAGTGAACGATCACGTCCACCTCCCGCGAGAGCTCGGCGAGATCCTCCGCGCCCAACCCCAAAGAGTCCGCGTGCACGTCTCCCTCCAGGACGCGCACCTTCTCGGCGACCCATTCCACGAAAGAACTCCCGAGCTCTTCGCGCAGCCGTTGGAAGGCCGGGGAGCCCAAAACGTCGCTCTCGAACCTCTCCTTCGCGCCCTTCTCCCGGGAAGGGCGGATAAGCAGGTACAGCCGCTTTAAAGTCGGCAAGCTTCGGAGCATCTTCTCTACGAGCGCCGTCCCCAAGAAACCGGTTCCACCCGTAGCCAGCACGGCCTTGCCGCGATACGCCTCAGCCAACACGGGCATCGTCCTTCCTGATACTTTGTCCGACCTTGCGCTCCGTACCGTCCGCGAGGGCGCGAGCATTCTCCCGATGTTTCCACAGAACCAGGGCTCCACCAACTATTGTGTATAAGACGTAGGGCGCCGGCTGCCCCGTCACGAGGAAAGCCAGCGGGCTGACAAGCATCACCGAGATCGCGCCCAAAGACGTGTAACGGCTTACCAGCACCACCCCCCACCAGAACGCGAAGAGCGCCAACCCCACCACCGGCGCGAGCGCGACGCTCGTACCCGCCCCCGTCGCCACCGCCTTGCCGCCTTTGAACCCCAAGAAGACCGACCAGCAGTGCCCCGCCAACGCCGCCAATGCCACCACCGCGATCACCCACTCGTCCTCCGTGAGTAGACGCGCCAGAAAAACCGGCAAGAACCCCTTTAGCATGTCCCCAAACATGGTAATGACGGCCGGCCACTTCCCGAGGGCTCTGAGAACGTTCGCCGTCCCTACGTTCCCGCTCCCTACCCGGCGAACGTCCACCCCGAAGGCTCGCCCCACCAGGTAACCGGTCGGGAACGAGCCCAAGATGTAGCCGCCCAGAATCAGGAAAACGTCCAGCACGATGGCAAGTATAGCCTACAGGTAGAGGTGTCACAGGCCTTTACAAGAAGCCGTCCCGGTAGAACAAAGCCCGAAAACAAAGAGGGTCCGCACTGCAGCTAGCACCCAGGGTTCTGCAAGGGTGCTAGGAAATAGAGTCAGGCGCCAAACAAACCGAGTACGCGCGAACGCAGTCATCGAAAAGCGATGGAAAACCACTTGTTCTGGAAAGAGATCAAAGATCTCTCTTCTCTCGAAGTGTACATCTCGGCAACAAAGTATCTTATTACATCTACAGCCACAGCCCGCGGCTCCGAGCGACCTCTAAAGCACGCATCATCGCTCCGGCCTTATTACGGCTCTCCTCGTATTCCAAGGAAGGCACCGAGTCGGCGACGACCCCGCCGCCAGCCTGAAAGTAGATGAAGCCGTCCTTGAGAAGCGCAGTGCGTAAGGTTATGCAGGTGTCGAGACGTCCGTCCACACCGTAGTAGCCGGTCGCGCCAGCGTAGGGTCCGCGCCGGGTCGGTTCGAGCTCGTCTATGATCTCCATCGCCCGCACCTTCGGCGCTCCTGAGACGGTCCCTGCCGGGAACGCGGCAGCCAAAGCGTCGAGGGCATTGTAGTCTTCGCGTAAAGAGCCGATTACGGTTGAGACGATGTGCATGACGTGGGAGTAGCGCTCTATCTGCATAAAGCTCTCAACGCCCACGGTACCGGTCTCCGCGACCCGCCCCAGGTCATTACGCCCCAAGTCTACGAGCATTACGTGCTCTGCCCGCTCTTTGTAGTCGGCCAAAAGCTCCTCGGCGAGCAGCGTATCCTCCTCGGGGGTCGCGCCGCGCCTCCTCGTCCCGGCGACAGGACGCGTCATCACGCGGCGGCCCTCGGCACGCACCAGAGGCTCCGGCGAAGCGCCGACGAGCGCTAGATTACCCAGCTTCAGGTACGTCATGTACGGCGAGGGGTTGACGGTTCGGAGGCCCCTGTACAGAAGGAACGGGTCCAGATCGCCTATCTCGGCGAAGAAGCGCTGAGATGGCACGATCTGGAACGCATCCCCCGCCCGGATGTACTCCTTGGCCTTCTCCACGGCCTCTTCGTAGGCAGCGCGGGTGAAGTTCGAGGAGATTTCAAGCCCTCCTCCATTCCCCGAGGGAAGCGTGCGACGCGTGGTCGGAGTGGCGAGGCGTTCGGAGACCCGGCGGATGTCGTCGGCCGCCCGGCGGTAGGCCGCGGCGAAGCCCTCGCCCTCGACCTCGCGCAAATTGGTGGCGTCTATAAGAGAGATCACGAGCACCTTATGCCGCAAGTGGTCGAAGACAATGAGGGTGTCCGTAACCACGAAGTACGCCTCGGGCACGTGGAGGTCGTCGGGTGGCGCCTCCGGCAGCGTTTCTAGGTAGCGCACCGCGTCGTAGGAGAAGTAGCCTACAGCCCCGCCGACAAAAGCCGGAAGATTTGGCAGGGGGGTGACGCTCTTTTTTCCGACGAGCTCGGCGAGCCCGCGGAAAGGGGTCTTCGCCGGCACCTCGCGTACCCCATCGGCGTCCACGATCGTGTAGGTACCGTCCCTGTAGGAGAGCGTGCGCTTGGGGTCGAAGCCCAAAAAAGAGTAGCGCCCGAAGCGCTCGGCGGCCTCGGCGCTCTCCAGAAGAAAGACGTTCTCCTCGTCCGCAAACTTGAGGGCAGCAGAGATCGGGGTCTCCAGGTCCCCAATGAACTCCGAGTACAAGGGCACGATGTCATAGTCTCGCGCGAGCCTTCGAGCATCGGAGAGACCGGGCCTCAGGCTCCTAACGGTGGCGTTCATCGAGTACCTTCGCCACCTCCTCGGGCTTCACCCCCCGCTTCTCCAACAAGACCAACAGATGGTACAAGAGGTCCGCCGACTCCTCGGCGAGCTTCTCCCCATAAAGGGCGGCGACGACCACCTCAACCGCCTCCTCGCCAACTTTTTGGGCTATGCGCCCCGTCCCGAGCTGCAGTAGCTTCGCTGTGTAGGAGCCCTCCGGCCTCTCCTGAGAACGTTCGGCTATCGTCTCGGTAAGCCTCTGCAGGCTGCGCCCAAGGTTCGGGGCTTCTCCATCCAAGCTAACCACGGAGGTGAAGAAGCAGCTGTACGTACCGGTGTGGCAGGCCGGCCCGCGAGGCGCAACCCTGTAGAGCAGCGTATCGCCATCGCAATCCAGGCGGATCTCGACTACTCTTTGGGTGTTGCCGCTCGACGCTCCCTTACGCCAGAGCCCCCCACGGGAGCGAGAGTGATAGTGAGCCTCTCCGGTCTCCAGGGTCTTTATCAGGGCCTCCTTGTCGGCGTAGGCGAGCATCAGGACCTCCTTGGTACTTGCGTCTTGAGTGACGACGGGGACGAGGCCCCTTTCGTTGTAGCGGATGTCTTCCAATGCGCTCACCGGACAGGTATCCCTGCCTGCGTCAGGCGATCCTTAACTCCTGTGATCGTCCACTCGCCGAAGTGGAAGATGCTTGCGGCCAAGACGGCGTTCGCCCCGGCCCTGACGGCGGAGATCATATGCTCTGGATCTCCCGCCCCCCCAGAAGCAACTATGGGTAGGTTGGTCTTGCTCGCGACCTCGGAGATGAGCTCGAGGTCATAGCCTGACTCCGTACCGTCGGCGTCCATGCTGTTCAATACGTACTCCCCGGCCCCCCGCTTCTCCCCCTCAACGAGCCATTTCACCACGTCCATCCCTGTGTTCAAGCGACCGCCGTTCAGGTAGACCTCCCAACCCGAGGCACGCTCTTTGCGCTTCACATCCACGCTCAGGACGACGCACTGGCTTCCGAAGCGCTCGGCGCCGTCGTTTATGAGGTCGGGCGAGCGGACGGCAGCGCTGTTTATGGAGACCTTGTCGGCGCCTGCCCGTAGTATGGTGCGCATGTCCTCTACGGTTCTGACGCCGCCGCCAATGGTGCAGGGTATAAAGACCTCTTCGGCGGCTCGACGGGCCAACACTTGGGCGGTGTCGCGGTTCTCATGGGAGGCGGTTATGTCGTAGAAGACAATCTCATCAGCCCCCTCGAGGTCGTAAAAGGCGGCGAGCTCGACTGGATCTCCGGCATCACGTAAGTTCTTGAACTTCGTCCCTTTTACAACCCTGCCCCTATCCACGTCCAGACACGGGATGATGCGTACTTTAAGGCTCATCAGGAGACCACGCTCCTAGACATAGGGTAGCTTGGCCATGCGGCACTCCTCGGCGATGCGTTCGTAAAGCGGGCCCGAGGCGGGTAAGAGAACGGAGCCCTCGTACCCGGTACCCACCACGATAGATCCATCCCGCCCCTTCCAGTGCCTGTGGACGGTGTACGCCGCCAGCGTGCCCTCGACGAGGCTTGCTATCTGGTCGAGCTCTGCGTGCGAGAGCGTTGGCGATATGTCGAGCTTCGAAATATCTACGTTCTCCTGGGCCTGGAGCTCCGCCGATAGATTACCAGTCCGTAAGCGTAGACCTGGAGTGTTCCAGAGGGCATCCACGGCACCCTTGAGCTCCTCCGCCCGCCCTTCCTTGTTGCCCTTGCGGAGCCTAGGCTCTGGGAGATCCCGCAGTGAGCCCGCGAGCTCGTCATCCCCTTTTCCCCGGCCGCCTTTGCTACCACGCTTCTCTTCGAGTTCGAAGCGGAGCACCTTCAACGTCGCAGCAGAGTCCACCTCGGTCGCGGTTCGCTGGCCGCGTGTCCTGGGGAACGGGTAGTCAGTATATCCTACGTCGGTCCCTTCGAGCGCCGCGAGGAACTCCTCAGCGAAGGGCTCGCCACCGAACATCCTGCGGCTCGCCGAGTAGGCTGGGAGCGATATCCGGGAGAGAACCCGCTCTACCCCGCGAGTGCCACGCTCGTTCGGGATCGAAAGCGGAGCATCTACCCCTACCAACAATCCCCGGCGTCCCTCGGCATAGCCCTGGACAGCCGCCGCGAGCTCCTCCGCCCCAGTCGCAAACGAGTTCGCAACGATGCTTCCCCGCTCGTCCATAACCACCAAGTAACTCGTCCGCTTGCCCGCCTCGCCTGGCCGCCACGCCAGCGAGCACCCAATGAACCTCATGGCACCCGCACCCACTCAGGGGCGCTCCGCGAGGAGCTCAAGGAAACCGCGGCGGCGACCTCCTCGCAGACCCCACGACACACCTCCTCGTCCTCGTGTTCGACCATCACCCTGACGACAGGCTCTGTCCCACTTGGTCTAAGTAGTATACGGCCCTTGGCCGCAAGCCGATCCTCGGCTTTTGCGACGGCTTTCTTCACGGACGCGCTCCCGGCGACCATCCTGGCGGAGGATGCTCCCTCGACGGGGACGTTTATCAAGGTCTGTGGATAGACTTCCATCACCCCCGCGAGTTTCGAGAGCGGCTCTCCGCTTCGCGCCATCACGTCCAAGAGCGCGAGCGCCGTCACGAGCCCGTCCCCGGTTGTGGCGTACTCCCCGTGGATCACGTGTCCCGACTGCTCTCCTCCCAGGTTCGACGCCCTCCTTTGCATTGCCTCCGCCACGTGCCTATCGCCGACCGGAGTCACCACGTAGGGCACCTTGAGAGACTCCATCGCTTTGAAGAAACCCAGATTACTCATCACCGTGACCACAACCCCTCCCCGCAACGCCCCACGCTTTACGAGGTCTCGGGCGAGGATCGCGATAATCCTGTCCCCGTCTACCACGCAACCCTTCTCATCCACCGCTAGCACTCGGTCGGCATCTCCGTCGAAGGCAAAGGCCACATCATGACCCTGCACCTCAAGCTGCTCCACATGCGTCGAGCCCACGCCCTCGTTAATATTGGTTCCCGTCGGTTCGTTGCCCACAATAGCAAGCTCAACGCCGATCTCCTCAAAGGCTAGCGGCGCCACTTCGTAAGCAGCCCCGTGGGCACAGTCCAAAAGAACCTTTATGCCCTCCGCGTGTGGTCTCAAGCGCGAAAGGAGGGTTTTTGCATAAAGCCCAACGGCATCGGAAAACGTCTCCAAAGTGCCAACCCCACTCCCGGTTGGCCTACCGGCCTCCTGTTGGGTCAGGAGGAGGCTCTCCAACTCCCTCTCCATCGCCTCGGGAACCTTGTAGCCCTCGCCCGAGAAGAACTTGATACCGTTGTCCGGGTAGGGGTTGTGCGAGGCGCTCACCACCCCGCCCGCCGACACCCCGAGTTCTTTAGCCAGGGCCGCCACCCCCGGAGTGGGGAGCACCCCGAGGTCGAGGACGCGGGCGCCACCGCTCGCCGCACCGGCAGTGAGAGCCGCGGAGAGCATACCGCTCGAGAGACGGGTGTCCCGGCCTACTACGAGCGGGCCGCCAAAAAAGCGCGCCCCGACAAAGCCCAAAACTAGGGCATCCTCGGGTCTTAAGCTCTCGTTGGCAAGCCCCCGCACCCCGTCGGTGCCAAACTTGATTCTAGGTTCTTCTCCTACGGTGTATCCTCCATAGAGACGAGCCCCCTCCGCTGCGCGGTCGCGACAGAGAGAGGGCTCACTCTTTCGGTAGGGTTAGAGCTGTAACTCTAGCGCTTGGAAAACTGTGAGCGCTTGCGGGCCTTCTTCAAGCCGTACTTCTTACGCTCGACGGCCCGGGCGTCCCGCGTCAACAACCCCGCGCCCTTAAGCTCGCTACGCGCCTCCTGAGACTCCCCAGCCAAAGCACGCGCTATGCCATGCCGGACGGCGTCCGCCTGTCCTGTGGGGCCTCCCCCATGTACCTGGACGACGACGTCGTAGCGGTCCCCCACTTCTAGGGCCTTCAAAGGCGCGCTCACCCTCTCCTGGTAGGCCTGGCGGGGGAAGTACTCAGTATGCTCGCGCCCGTTCACCGTTATTTTGCCGTCCCCAGGCAGAAGCCTCACGCGGGCTACCGCCGTCTTGCGCCGTCCCGTCCCCCTGTACAACTCTTGCGCCATCGTTTACCTCACCTCGTAGGGCTCAGGTCTCTGAGCCTCGTGCGGGTGCTCGGGTCCCGCGTAGATCTTCAACTTCTTCAACTGCTGGCGCCCCAGGCGCGTCTTCGGCATCATCCCCTTGACCGCCCGGTGCAGGATCTCCGTCGGCTTGCGCTCCAACATCTCTTCGTAGCTCGTCTCTTTAAGGCCCCCCGGGTACCCGCTGTGCCGGTAGTACACCTTCTGCTCGGCCTTCCTGCCCGTAACGACCACCTTCTCGGCGTTCACCACGACCACGAAGTCGCCCGTATCGACGTGCGGCGTGTACTGGGGCTTGTCCTTGCCGCGCAAGAAGCGTGCGATCTCCGTCGCCAACCGCCCTAAGGTCTGTCCCTCAGCATCTATAAGACGCCACTTACGCTCGACCTCACGGGGCCGCGCCATGTAACTCTTCATTATCCTCCGCGAATGGTGCCATTCTCAGTTGCAAACGCGTCAAATAGTAGCATACATTCCCGAATTGGGTACACACGGCCCCGGCAGAAAGCACCGGGAAGAGGCTCTCGGTGTAGACCGCCTTGAAGAAGAAGCTGGTGGAGAAGATGTATAGGTAAAGCACGGCCCTCTCGGCTGCCCGTACGCCCCACCCCTCTTCGGCTATTCGATAGACGAAGTAGAGAGCGACACGAAAGACCGCCAAAGAGACCGAAACTCCGACAGTGGACGAAGCTCCCCGACACATGGGGCCACCGATCAGTGCAGCCACTCCACACACGAGCAAGGGATACAGGGGAAAGAACGCTGGGGAATCGTCTTCGTAACCGCTCTCGGCCACTCTCAAGTAATACTACCAGTCGAAGTAGGCTCAAATGCTTGTGGTCCCGAACAGATGTCTCATGTTTGGCTGTGGAATGGGTGAATCGGCTCGACGGGGGCGAGTAGCACACCCGCGACCAGATAAGAGACACGGTTCGCCGCAAAAAACTACAAGCACAAAGCCTCAGGCCTCACCGGCGTCAACCCCGCTCTCTTTCGTTTGTGTTTTCCTCTCACTCATCCGTAGTAGACCTAATAGATATAGACGAACACGCACGGCCACCAAGAGTAACGCGACCGGGGTCTCCCGATTCTTCTCCGGCTGCCTCTCTAGGATAGTTTCTCCTAGAAGGCCCTGCTACTCCCGCAGATAATTTGCCGATTCTTAATCGAGAACCCGCGCTATCGCGAGGCCGTCCACGCTTTCGCGGATTAGGGGTAGGATGAGGGTCGAGAGCCGGGAATCGTTTGCTAACGTCTCGTTGAACTTTTGGGTCGTTCGGGCGAGCTCGTCTTCGGGCTCGATTACGCTTCCACCCCTTATGGTGTTGTCGGCCAAGATGAGCGAGCCGGACCGCGAGAGTCGCACAGCCCGCTCCAGGTACTCCGGGTAGCTTCCCTTGTCTGCGTCTATGAACGTAAGATCGAAATGTCCCTCCCCGCTTTCGACCATGCTGGCGAGCAGCTTCCTCGCATCCCCAACCCGCACCTCGACCCTGTCCTCGAGACTAGCCACTGCTATATTTTCGCGGGCGATGTCGGCGTAGCGTTCGTCCAGTTCGAGAGTGACGAGTGAACCGCCTTTGGGAAGGGCACGGGCCAGATGTATCGTGCTGTAACCACCCAGAGTACCCACCTCCAGGATGCGCTTCGCGCCCACTATCTCCGCGAGGAGTTGGAGCAGCTTCCCCTCGTTTGGGGAGACGTGTATTTCAGGCATCCCGGCCCGGCGTGCCCGGAGTAAAGCGCCTTCTAACACCGCGTCCGGCGACGCGAAGAGCCCTTCGATGTAATAGTCTATCCGGCGAAGCAGGTCTTTTTCTTCGTCGCGGTTCACCATGTTCCTCCAAAATCGAGTTCTTCGTATCCTACGCCCACGAGCGTGAGACCCCGAGCCGGGGCCGCAGGGCCGGCGTTTTTCCGCGTACCGGCAAAGAGAAGGCGTTCGAAGTCGGTGAGCTTACGTTTGCCGCTCCCCACCTCCAACATCGTGCCGACCAAGGTGCGGACCATTCCGTACAAAAAGGAGTCTGCAGTGATGCTGTAGACGAAGAGGCTGCCACGTGCCTCCCAACGAGACTCCTCCACGACACGCTCGAAGCGAACGTGATAGCTCTTTGTCGGGGTGAAGGCCCGGAAATCATGTACGCCCCGGACAAGGTTCGCCGCCTCTTGCAAGAGGGCGAGGTCCAGTTTTTTTGCGACGTGGATCGCCTGGCGCCGAAGGAGTGGAGAGCGGATGGGGTCATTAACTACGCGGTATTCGTAGCTCCGTCTTTTGGCGTCCTTGCGGGCATCGAAGCTCTCCCCGGCAGCCACGCAGCGCCTAAGCGCCAGATCTTCTGGGAGTACAGCCGTGGTTTTATAGGAGATCGAAGAGGGTGCGAGGCCCGTCTGTGCCTCGAAAGAGACGACCTGTCCCAAAGCATGCACCCCGGCATCTGTGCGCCCCGCAACTACCAGCTTCACCGGCTGCCTAAGGACAGTCTCAAGCGCCCCGACGAGCGTCCCCTCGACGGTTCTAAGATCCGGCTGAGCAGCCCATCCCGCGAACCCCGCTCCGTCGTACTCCAAGAGTCCGGCGAACTTCAAAAGGAACGCCGTTCTCTACGCTAGGGAAAGACTACTGACTACTCTACAGAGTAGTTGACCAGCTCTAAGTAGACCGTCTCGGCGCCGTCACCGAGACGTGGCCCCAGCTTGAGAATGCGCGTATAGCCCGAGTCGCGGTTGCCGAGGTTGGGAGCCACATCCTCGAAGAGCTTCCTCAAGACGGTTTTATCTGTGAGAACCGCGGCAACCTGACGTCTGGCGTGGAGGTCGTCCTTTTTGGCGATGGTGACGAGGCGGTCGACGAGGCGACGAACCTCCTTAGCCTTGGGGGTCGTAGTCTTTATGCGGCCGTGCTGAATGACCTGCCCGGCCATAGTGTTGAGCATCGATTTGCGATGAGCGGCGTCCCGATTAAGCCTACGCCCCTTTTTTTGATGCCTCATACTCCTTCGCTCTCCAGCTGGTAGCCGTATTCGATAAGCTTCGAGCGAATTTCGTCTACGCTCTTCATCCCAAGGTTACGGATGTTCATCAGCTCTTCTTCGGTCATCGTCGCAAGCTGCCCGATAGTGTCTACACCCTCGCGCTTCAGGCAGTTATACGAGCGGACCGTGAGCTCCAGGTCCTCCACGGGGCGCTCGTCGGTTATGACCGGACGCCCGATCCGGCTACGCGCCTCCGTCCGCGCCCCCTCATAGCCGTCCGTAAAGAGCCCGAGGATATCGGTTAGCTGTCTAGCGGCCTCCTGCAAGGCCCTACGGGGCGGGATCCGTCTGTCCGTAAAGACCTCTATGGCGAGGGAGTCGAGGTCGGTACGGGCACCGGCGCGTGTCTCGGAGACAGTGTAGTTCACCCTTTGTACCGGTGAAAAGATCGAGTCAACTGCCATTACACCGATAGGGTCTGCGTCGCTCTTGTTCTGCTCGGCCCTTACATAACCCCAGCCCTTCTCGACCGTCAGGCGCATCTCGAGGTTCCCGCCCTCGGAGACGCTCGCTATATACGCGTCTTCGTCCACAACCTCGATGTCGGCCTTGATCTCGATGTCCGCCGCCGTCACCTCGCCAGGGCCCTGCTTTATGACCTCTAGCTCTATGGGCTCGTCGCGCTCAAGTATGAACTTCAAATCCTTTATGTTGAGGACGATATCTACCACGTCCTCCTTAACCCCGGGTATGGTCGAGAACTCATGGCTGACGCCCTCTATCCTCAACTTGGTTACCGCAGCCCCCGCGAGCCCCGAGAGCATAACCCTCCTCAAAGAGTTACCCAAGGTGTGCCCCAGGCCACGCGGCAACGGTTCCGCCACGTACCTGCCGCGACGTTCCTCTTCTTCTTCCACCCTGAAACGGGGTGGCGCTATGTCTAACATCGTCAAACTACCACCTGCTGATAAATAGCTTTTGTCTTCTTCGCCTACTACCGGCTGTAGAACTCGATAATGAGTTGCTCTTCGACGGGCGTGTCGATCTCGTCGCGGCCCGGCGTGTGCAAAACGCGACCCGTGAAGTTATCGTGGTCGGCCTCCAGCCACGGCGGGACCGCCACGACGTTCTCGACTGCCTCCCTCATCGGCTCCAGCCTCTGGCTCTTCTCCCGAACCGAGATCACGTCCCCGGGCTTCATAATGGCCGATGGGACGTTGTGCTTGCGGCCGTTAAGGAGAAAGTGGCCGTGCACCACGAGTTGCCGCGCTTGCAGCCGGCTCGTAGCAAAGCCCATCCTGAACACGGCGTTGTCCATCCTGAGCTCCATAAGCCGTAGGAGGTTCTCACCGCTAACGCCCTGCATCCGGGTCGCCTTGTCATAGGCGCGCCGAAACTGCTTTTCGGAGACGCCGTAGTACCAGCGGGCCTTCTGCTTCTCGAGAAGCCGGACTCCGTACTCCGTCTGCCGGTGCCTCCCGCGCCCGTGCTCCCCCGGGGGGTAGGGCTTCTTCTCCAGGGGGTTTTTGCGCATTTCGGAGAGCATTACCCCTGCTCGCCTGTCACGCCTGGCTCTCGGTCCCGTGTAACGCGCCATAGAGCTACCCCCTACGCCGCTTCGACGGTCGGCAGCCGTTGTGCGGCTGGCCTGTGACGTCTTTTATAGACAGTATCTCGATGCCCATACCCTGAAAGGTACGGGCAGCCATATCTCGACCCGAGCCGTGCCCCTTGAGCTCTATATCTACGCGTCGCACCCCCTGATCCATCGCCTTGTTCGCGACGCTCTCGGCGGTCATCTGAGCCGCGTACGGGGTGCTCTTGCGGCTTCCCTTGAAGCCTAAAGCGCCGGCCGACTCCCAAGCTATGACGTTACCCTCCTGATCGGTCACGCTGACGATGGTGTTGTTGAACGAGCTCTTTATATGCACCACGCCGGTCGTGACGTTCCTACGCACCTTCCGGCGCGTCCGGCCTCCACCGCGAGTGCGTCCCTGCGTGCGTTGCCGCTGCCTGCCCATCTACCTCTTCTTCCTCCCACCTATGGACGGCTTCGGACCCTTGCGCTGGCGGGCGTTGGTCTTTGTGCGCTGCCCGCGTACCGGGAGATTGCGGCGGTGCCTGATGCCCCGGTAAGCGCCGATGTCTATGAGCCGCCTTATGTTCTGGTTTGTCTCACGCCTGAGATCACCCTCGACCTCAAGATTCTGGTCTACATATGTTCTTATCGTGCCGGCCTCGCCCTCAGTAAGGTCCCGAACCTTCGTATCCGGGTCGATGCCGGTCTCCGCGAGGATCTTTTTCGCCATCGAACGACCGACGCCAAAGACATACGTTAGCCCGATCTCGACTCTCTTCTCGCGCGGCAAGTCCACACCCGCTATACGCGCCACTCTTAGCCCTGCCTCTGCTTGTGCCGGGGGTTAGTACAAATCACACGCAAAACCCCGCGCCTGCGTATGATCTTGCACCGCTCGCAAATGGGTTTCACGCTCGCTCTAACCTTCAAAGTTTCCCTCCTGCCAATTGTGTCTAATTATCTGAACCTGTAGGTTATGCGCCCCCGGTCGAGGTCGTAGGGGCTGAGCTCTACCTTGACCTTGTCGCCCGGCAAAATTCGGATATAGTTCATCCGCATCTTGCCCGAGATGTGGGCTAAAATGTTGTGCCCGTTGTCGAGCTCTACCCGGAATTGTGTATTGGGTAGCGCCTCTATAATGGTGCCCTCCACCTCTATGACGTCCTCTTTAACCAAAGACCTCCTCTACAGTACAAGTTACGAAACGACCGGAGCCAAACGAATATCTTACCACGAATGTCGCGGCGCTCCTACCCCTTCAGCCCTTTGTCAGCACCCACGGGCCATTCTCGGTAACGGCAACGGTGTGCTCGTAGTGGGCGGCTAAAGAGTTATCTGCGGTGTAGATCGACCACCCGTCCCACTTGGAGAGGCGAATCTCATAGCCACCTAAAGTTATCATGGGCTCGATGGCGAAGGTCATCCCGGGTAAGAGGCGTGGTCCAGTACCCGGCCTACCATAGTTCGGAAGCTGAGGGTCCTCGTGCATCTTGCGTCCGACGCCATGCGAAACCAGGTCCCGCACCACCCCGAACCCCCTAGATTCGGCCAAAGTCTGTATCGCGTGCCCAATATCTCCGAGCCTCTTGCCAACCCTAACCTGCTCCGTCGCCGCCAAAAGACA
>Ga0126306_10001093_pt1 | contig 14161 bp, 12 predicted proteins | sample Plot27_FD_92592 | JGI IMG/M metagenome (GOLD analysis project Ga0126306, IMG submission 92592) | Serpentine soil microbial communities from UC McLaughlin Reserve, CA, USA - Plot27 | ecosystem: Environmental > Terrestrial > Soil > Grasslands | place: USA: UC McLaughlin Reserve, Lake County...
CCGATCTGGCCCGAGACCTCGCTCATGCCGGCAAGGCCGGCGAGGCCGCCCGAGATCGCGAAGACGGCAAGGGTCGTGCGTTTGGCGTCGAAGCCGCCGAAGCGCGCCGCGCGCGGCGCCTCGCCGGTGACGCGCAGGCGATAGCCGAAGAGCGTGCGGCCGAGGACGAAGGCCGTCGCCAGGATCGCGACGAGCGCGAACAGCGCTCCGACATGCAGCCGCCCGGCGCCGAAGAGCTGCGGCAGGGTGGCGGAGGGGTCGAAGGTCACCGATTGCGGGAAGTTCATGCCCTTGGGGTCGCGCCACGGCCCGCGGGTGAGGTAATCGAGCACGAGCTGCGCCACATAGACGAGCATCAGGCTGGTCAGGATCTCGCTGACCCCGAAGCGCACCCTCAGCAGGGCCGGGATCAATCCATAGAGCGCGCCGCCGGCGATGCCGAGAAGCATCATCGCCGGCCAGACCCACGGTCCGGCGTCGCTGGCGTGGGTGCGCAGCGCCAGCCAGCCGCCGAGGACCGCGCCCATGACGTACTGCCCCTCGGCGCCGATGTTCCAGAGATTGGCCCGGAAGCAATAGGTCAGGCCGATGGCGATGAGCGCCAGCGGCGTCGCCTTGACGACGAGCTCCTGGAGCGCCCACGGGTCGCTCAACGGCCCGCTGACGTAAACCCGGAAGGCGGCGAGCGGCGAGCGGCCCATGAGCCAGATCACCCCGCCGGCAATCAGGAAGGCGACCAGGAAGGCGGCAACCGGCGCGAGCACGCGGGCGATGCGCGACACCTCGGCGCGCGGCGCGAGCTCAAGCCGCATGCGCGCTCTCGCGGGCGACGCCCATCATCTCGAGCCCGATCTCGTGGCGCGTCCACGAGGCCGTCGGCCGCGCCGGCCCGAGCTCGCCGCCGCGGATCACCGCGATGCGGTCGGCGATCTCGAACAGCTCGTCGAGATCCTGGCTGATGACGAGGACGCCGGCGCCCTCGACCGCAAGATCGATCAGCGCCTGCCGGATGAGCCGCGCCGCGCCGGCATCGACCCCCCAAGTCGGCTGATCGACGACGAGGACGGCCGGGCGGCGGATGATCTCGCGGCCGACGACGAATTTCTGCAGGTTGCCGCCCGAGAGCTGGCGGGCCTGCGGATCGCGCCCCGGCCCGCGCACGTCGAAGCTCGCGACGATCCTCTCCGCCAGGCGCCGCGCCGGTCCAAGAGCGACGATGCCGCCGCGGGCGACCTCGCCCGTCGCGTGATGGGAGAGGATCGCGTTCTCGCTCAGGCGGTGCGTCGGCACCGCGGCATGGCCGAGCCGCTCCTCGGGCACGAAGGCGGCGCCGAGGCGCCGGCGGGCGTCGATGCCGTCCCGCCCGCAGGCGCGGCCGCCGATCGCGACGCTTGCCGCCGCCGGGGCGAGCCGCTCGCCGGAGATCGCCGCGAACAGCTCGCTCTGGCCGTTGCCGGCGATGCCAGCGATGCCGAGGATTTCGCCCTTCCGTACCGCCAGGCCGATCTGCTTCAGGGTCCAATCGTGCGGATTTCCGGCCGGCAGCGTCAGGCCGCGCACCGCGAGCGCCTCCTCGCCGGCAGCCGGCGCCCCATGGGGCTTCACCTCGCCGACCTCGGCGCCGACCATCAGGGCCGCGATGGCGCGGGCGCTCGCCTCGCGCGGGTCGAGCGTCGCGACGACCCGGCCGTTGCGCAGCACGGTCGCGGTCCGGCACAGGCGGCGCACCTCCTCGAGCTTGTGCGAGATGTAGAGGATCGAGCGGCCTTCGCCGGCAAGCCGCTCGAGCGTCTCGAAGAGCCGCTCGGCCTCCTGCGGGGTCAGCACCGAGGTCGGCTCGTCGAGGACGATGAGCTTCGGATCCTGGAGCAGGCAGCGGACGATCTCGATCCGCTGCCGCTCGCCGGCCGAAAGGGTCCAGACCGCCCGATCGGGCTCCAGCCCGAGCCCGTAGCCGCGGCTGACCTCGTCGAGCCGCCGGCGCATCGCCTTGAGCGAGGCGGTGCCGGAGAGCGCGACGGCGATGTTCTCGGCGACGGTGAGCTGGTCGAAGAGCGAGAAGTGCTGGAACACCATGCCGATCCCGAGGCGGCGCGCCTCGACCGGCGAGCCGATGCGCACCGGCCGGCCCTCCCAGGCGATCTCGCCGGCGCTCGGCTCGATGACGCCGTAGAGGATCTTGACGAGGGTCGACTTGCCGGCGCCGTTCTCGCCGAGGAGCGCGTGGACCTCGCCGCGGCCGATCGCGAGATCGATGCCGTCGTTGGCAAGAAGCCCGCCGTAGCGCTTGGTGATGCCGCGGAGCGCGACGAGGGGAGCCCCGCCCCCGTCCGGTCCCGGGGTCACAGGATCACCGGACCTTCGACATCTGGTGACGCTTCGTCATCATCGCGTCGCGCCGCGTCATCGTCGGCATCATCTCACGTCATCGTCGGCATCATCGTCGCATCATCCTGGCATCATGTTCCCACGGATTTTAGGGGTGCATGATGGTGGCGCCGGTGGTCTCGCGGCCCTCGAGCGCCCGGTGGACGGCCTCGGCCTCGCTGAGCTTGCGGCGGGAGTGGATCGGGATCTTCACCGCGCCGCGGCCGACGACGTCGAAGAGGTCGCTGGCGATCTCGTCGAGGGTCTCGCGCTTCGCCATGTGAGTCATGAGCGTCGGCCGGGTGACGTAGAGCGAGCCCTTCTGGGCCAGGATGCCGAGGTTGAAGGCCTCGATCGGGCCCGAGGCCGAGCCGAAACTCACGAGCACGCCGAAGGGCTTAAGCGAATCGAGCGAACCCTGGAAGGTGGCCTTGCCGACGCCGTCATAGACCACCGGCACGCCCTCGCCCTTGGTGATCTCCCTGACCCGCTTCGCGACGTCCTCCTTGCGGTACAGGATCACATGATCGCAGCCGTTCTTCTTCGCGAGCTCCGCCTTCTCCTCCGAGCCGACGGTGCCGATCACGGTCGCGCCGAGGTGCTTTGCCCATTGCGTCGCGATGAGCCCGACGCCGCCGGCGGCGGCGTGGAACAGGATGGCGTCGCCGGGCTTCACGGCGAAGGTCCGGCGCAGGAGGTACTGCACCGTCATGCCCTTCAGCATCATGGCGTCGGCCGTATCGTAATCGACCCCCTCCGGCAGCTTGACCACGAACTTGACGTCGGCGAGCCGTTCCTCGGCGTAGTTGCCGAGGGTGATGACGTAGGCGACCCGGTCGCCGGGCTTGAAGCCCGCGACGCCTTCGCCGACCTCGACGACCTCGCCGGCGGCCTCGTTGCCGAGGACGAAGGGCAGGCTCGGGGCGGGGTATTGGCCGGTGCGGAAATAGGTATCGATGTAGTTCACGCCGATGGCGTGATGCCGGACACGCAGCTGGCCGGGACCGGGCTTGCCGACCTCCACGTCCTCGTATTTGAGGACCTCGGGGCCGCCGTAGTTGTGAACCCGCACCGCTTTCGTCATTGCTCTCTCCAATCGATCGGCACGATCATAGAGCCGGCCGGCCGCTCGGCAAATGGCCGCGCCGCGATTTGACGTCCGCTGACCCGCCCGCTTGAGTCGAGATGATCGCTCCGACCCGCCTCGCGACGCCCGAGCCTAGCTTTCTCGAGCTGTTCACGCCGAAGCTCGTCACCGTCTTCCGGGAAGGCTACGACCTCGGCAAGCTCCGGACCGACGCCTTGGCGGGCCTCACCGTCGCGATCGTGGCGCTGCCGCTGTCGATGGCGATCGCCGTCGCGTCCGGAACCTCGCCGGAGCGCGGGCTCTACACGGCGATCGTCGGCGGCTTCCTGATCTCGGCGCTCGGCGGCAGCCGGTACCAGATCGGCGGACCGGCCGGCGCCTTCATCGTCCTCGTTGCGGCGACGATCGAGCGGCACGGCTACGACGGCTTTCTCCTCGCGACGATGATCGCGGGCGTCGCGCTTCTCGTCCTCGGCTTCCTGCGGCTTGGAACCTACATCAAGTACATCCCGCATCCCGTCATCGTCGGGTTCACGGCCGGCATCGCCGTCATCATCCTGGCAAGCCAGCTGCGCGACCTCTTCGGCCTCGTGCTGGCCGGCAAGGAGCCGGCCGCCTTCCTGCCGAAGCTTACAGCCTTGTGGAGCGCCCGGACCGTCAACCCGGCCGCCGCCGCGATCGCCGCAGGCACGATCGGAACCATCCTGCTCGCGCGCCGCTACCGCCCGGCCTGGCCCGGCTTCTTGATCGCGGTCTGCCTTGCGGCCGTGGCGTGCTGGGCCTTCTCGCTGCCGGTCGAGACGATCGGGACCCGGTTCGGCGGCGTGCCGAGCGCCTTCCCGGCTCCCGCGCTGCCGCCGATCGACGCCGCCAAGGTCATGGACGTGCTTCCGGCCGGCCTTGCGATGGCGCTTCTGGGCGGCATCGAGTCGCTGCTCTCGGCGGTGGTCGCCGATGCGATGAGCGGGCGGCGGCACCGCTCGAATTGCGAGCTCGTCGCTCAGGGCATCGCCAATATCGGCGCGGCGCTTTTCGGTGGCTTATGCGCCACCGGGACGATCGCCCGCACCGCAACGAACGTTCGTGCCGGCGCGATCGGGCCTGTCTCGGGCATCCTCCATGCGCTGTTCCTGCTCGCCTTCATGCTCGTCGCGGCGCCGCTCGCCGCCTACATCCCCCTTGCCGCGCTCGCCGGCATCCTTGCGGTCGTTGCCTGGAACATGGCCGAGCGGCACGAGTTCCTCGCCATCCTGACCCGCTCGCGCGGCGAGGCGCTCGTGCTGCTCGCGACCTTCCTTCTCACCGTGTTCCGGGATCTTACCGAAGGCATCCTGGTCGGCGTGGTGCTCGGCAGTTTCTTGTTCATGCACCGCATGGCGGAGCTCGTCGCGGTCGAGGGCGGGCCTCCCCTTCTCGACGAGGACGAGGCCGATGCCGCCGGCAACGGCTTCGCCGATCCGGACCGACAGGGCACCCACCGGGAGATCATGGTCTACCGGATCGCCGGCCCCCTCTTCTTCGGCGCCGCCAGCACGATCGCGACCGTTTTCGAGCGCATCGGGCAGTTTCCAAAAATCGTGATCATCGATCTGTCCGCCGTGCCGCTCGCCGACTCGACCGCGGCGGCATCGCTCGGGCGCTTCGCCGAGCGGGCCCATCGCCGCGGCGCCCAGGTGTTCGTGACCGGGGCGACCCGGCCGGTCCGGCACGTGCTGCTGCGCCAGGGCCTGCGGCGCCCGGTCGTGCGTTTCGCCCCGAGCGTCGCCGACGCTCGCATGGCGGCGCTGCACTCCGGTGGATGAGGCAGCGATGCCGGCTCCTTTCGATGTCGCCGTCGTTGGCGCCGGCGCGGTCGGCGCCGCGGCCGCACTCGCGCTCGCGCGCGACGGTTTTTCGACCTGCCTCATCGGCCGCTCCGACATGCGGCCGGACGGGCGCACCGTGGCGCTTCTCGACGGCTCAATCCGGCTCTTCGAGGCGCTCGGTGTCTGGCCGGCGCTGCGCGACCAGGCGGCGCCGCTCGTCACGATGCGCATCATCGACGACAGCGGCAGCCTGTTCCGGCCGCCGCCGGTCGCATTCCAGGCGAGCGAGATCGGGCTCGAGGCGTTCGGCTGGAACATCGAGAACACCGCCCTCGTCGCGGGCTTGATCGAGGCCGGGCGCGCCGAGCCGCGTCTTCAACTAATCTCGGAGGATGCCGGGAAAACGACGTTCGGGGAGGATGTTGCCACGATCGCCTTGAGCGGCAGTTCAACCGTCTCGGCGCGCCTCGTCGTCGCGGCGGACGGGCGCAACTCGCGCCTGCGCGAGGCCGCCGGCATTGCGACCCGCTCCTGGAGCTATCCGCAATCGGCGCTGACGACGCACCTTGGCCACGAGCGCGACCACCGCGACGCCTCGACCGAGTTCCACACCCGCTCCGGGCCTTTCACGCTCGTCCCGATGGCGGGCCGGCGCTCGAGCCTCGTCTGGGTGACCAACCGCCATCATGCCGAGCGCCTGATGAAGCTCGACGACGCCGAGCTTAACGTTGCGATCGAGCGGCAGGCGCAGTCGATCCTCGGCAAGATGCGCATGGATGGCCCGCGCCGCCTCGTGCCGATGAGCGGCCTTTCGGTCGAACGCTACGTCGCCGATCGCCTCGCCCTCGTCGGCGAAGCGGCGCATGTCTTCCCGCCGATCGGGGCGCAGGGCCTGAACCTCGGCCTGCGCGACGCCGCGGCGCTCCGCGACGCCGTCGTGGACGCCCACGCTGACGGCGAGGATATCGGAAGCCCCGCGGCGCTCGGGCGCTATCAGCGCAGCCGCGACCTCGACGTGCGCCTCAGGACCGCGGCCGTCGACGGGCTCAACCGCACCCTCCTCTCCGACTTCCTGCCGACGGACTTCTTGCGCGGCCTCGGACTGGTGACGCTTGGCGGGATCGGCCCCGTGCGCCGGATGGCGATGCGCGAGGGTGTCCTGCCGTCGGTCGGGGCGCCGCGGCTGATGCGCCGGGTGACCGAGGACAAGAAAAACCCCGCCCCGGCGGAGCCGAGGCGGGACCAAACAGCCCGAGGGTGACCGGTCAGTCGATGATCTGGACCACCCGGCGGCTCGACGGATCGACGAGCACCACGTCGTCGTCGTAGCGGAAATAGCGGTAGCTCTTCACCGTCGGGATCTCGGTCACGACGGTGTCGGGAACCGCCATCAGCTCCACGTCGGCCGGGATCGTCGCCCCGACCGTGACCTTCTCCTTGATGGTCTTGACCGGCGCGCCGGTGAAGCGCTGCTTGATCACGGTCCGCTTCTCGGGCGCGATCGTGATCGAGCCGGTGGCGGTCGGAGCCGTGGTCGTCGTGGTGGTGACCGACGTCTGGGCGACGGCCGGCGCGGTTGCCAGCACGCCGAGCGCGGCCACGCCTGCGATGAGCGCGTGCTTCATTTCTTCCTCCTCCTGAAGCTCGAAGCCCCCCTCGCCGGCCATAACGCGACGCGATGACAGGCGTTCCCGCGCCGAACGCCCCATTCTCGGGCCGCGAACCGGCTCATTTGACGGCGGCCGCCACGCTCTCCACCGCAGGCTCCGTCCCGATCGGCGGAACCGGCCGCGGCTCGAGGTGCGGGCGCCGTAGATCGGCCGCGATCGGCACGGTCGCGGCCGGCATCGAACGCCCGTCCGGGCCGACGGCTCGGACCGCGAACAGCCCGCGGTCCCGGAACTGCGGATCGGCGACCGCCTCCTCGAGCGAGCTGAGGATCATCGCGCAGCAGTCGAGCGGCTCGAGGATCTGGCGCCAGTCGTCCGCCGTCTTCCGGCGCACGAGCGCGGCGATCGCGGCGCGGGTGGCGCCGGGATCGGCGCGGTCGTCGCGCAGCCGCTCGGGCAAGCCGATGCCGTGGCAGAAGGCGCCCCAGAACTTCGGCTCGAGCGCCCCGACGGCGAGGAACTTGTCGTCCGCCGTGACATAGAGCGCATAACGCGGCGAGCCGCCGGCGAGCATGTTCTCCTGTGATCCCGGGAAATGCCCGCCGGCAAAGCCTTCGGCGAGGGCGAGCCAGGCGAAGGTGAACATCGCGTCCGTCATCGCGACGTCGATGCGGCAGCCCTCGCCGGTGAGGTCGCGTCGGCGCAGCGCCAGGAGGATGTTGATCACCGCTGGGAACGATCCGCCGGCGATGTCGCCGACGAGCGCCGGCGGGACGCTCGGCGATCCTGTCGTCCCAGGAGACAAGGACAACAGGCCGGTGCGGGCCTGGTAGCTGATGTCGTGCCCCGCCTCCTGCGACCGCGGCCCGTCCTGGCCGTAGCCCGAGATCGAGCAATAGACCACGCGAGGGTTGATCGCCCGAACGGCGTCGTAGCCCAGCCCGAGCCGCGCCATGACGCCGGGCCGGAACTGCTCGACCAGCACGTCGGCGCGCTCGATCAGCGGGCGCAGCTTCGCGCGGCCCTCGACGGTCTTCAGATCGGCGACGACGCTCCTCTTGCCGGCGTTCAGCACCGCGAAGGCGGCGGAGCCGGTGCCAAGCCGCGGCGGGAACGCGCGCATGTCCTCGCCGCCCGGGCGCTCGACCTTGATCACCTCGGCGCCGGCCTCGGCCAGCATGAAGGTCGCGAGCGGGCCCGGCAGCAGGGTCGAGAAATCGAGAACGGTGATGCCGTCGAGGGGGAGCGCCATGGTCGCAGTCAGCCGGGGAAGAGGTCGGGCGTCATCCTGCCCGTCTTGATGAACCAGAGGAAGGCGGTGAGCGTCGCCATCGAGACGAGGGTGCCGGCGAGCACGCAGGCCGAGGCGCGCTCGACGCCGATCTCGTATTGCGTCGCGATGACGAAGATGTTGAGCGCCGGCGGCAGCGCCGCCATGACGATCGCGGCATACGTCCAGGTCGGGTCGAAATCGCCGAGCGCCGAGAGCAGCACCCAGACGAGGAGCGGGTGCAGGACGAGCTTGATCGTCACGAGCGCCGGCACCTCGCCCGGCATGCGCAGGATCGGCCTCAGCGCCACGGTGACGCCGAGGAGGAACAGCGCGCAGGGCGCCGCCGCCTGCGACAGCCAGGTCACGATCTTGTCGATCGCGGCAGGCGGCTCGAAGCGCAGATAGGCGGCAGCGACGCCGATCATGGTGGCGATGTTGAAGGGGTGGGTCGCGACCTTCCAGGCGACGTCGCGGCCGGTCGCCGCGAGCGAGCGCTTCTCGGCGCCGGCGATCGCCATCAGGAACGGCACGAGCGAGAACAGGAGCAGGTTGTCGAAGACGAAGATCAGCACGACGGGCGCGCTGGCGCCGGGTCCGAGCGCCGACAGCACCAGCGGCGGGCCCATGTAGCCGATGTTCGAGTAGGAGCCGGCGACGCCCTGCATGACTCCCTGCGGCATGTCCCAGCGGGTGTGCCACATGCCGACCGCAAACGAGAGCGCGAAGGCGCAGTAGGTGGTCAGCGTCGTCGCCACGACGAAGGGCCAATTCGCAAGCTGCTCCAGGGGCTTGTCGGCGATCAGCTTGTAGAACAGGCAGGGCAGCGAGACGTATATGAGGAAGAACTGCATCCAGGCGAGCCCGCCCTCGGGCCGGCGCACGAGCTTGGCGCAGACGAAACCAAGGCCGATCAGCCCGAAGAACGGAGCCAGGAGGTTGAGGAGCCCGACGAGGTCGGACATGGAGGCTCCGGAGAGGCCGGCGCGACCGTTCCAGCCTGAGTTTGCGGCTTTTCGCAGGGTTTCCGGGCCGGGGCAACGGCATCCGCGGTGAGCCCGAGGGAATGTTTCACGTGAAAGGTTTCCTAGGACCGCCCATCGCACGCCCGACGATGACGCGCGAAAAGCCCGACGATGATGCGCAAATGACCCGACGATGATGCGCGTCACCCGACGATGTTGCGCAACATTCGGATCGCGCGAGCGCGTCATGCTCCGGCAAGGAAGCTCCACGGAACAGCGTGCCCGGCTCGCTGCCTCGCACTGGACGGGAGCCGAGGCTTCGCCGTAAGCACCGGCACGTCGGCCCCAAGCCCAGAGATCCCATGACCAAGCTTCCGCGCCGCTTCTTCCAGCCGCTCGCCGCCGGCGCGCCGGCGCCCTATCGCGAGCTGCCGGTGCGGCTCGAGCGGATGATCCATTTCGTGCCGCCGCACAACGACAAGCTCCGCGCCAAGATCCCGGAGCTGATCCGGCAGGTCGACGTGCTCCTCGGCAACCTCGAGGACGCGATCCCGGCCGACGCCAAGGTCGCGGCGCGGCGCGGCTTCATCGCGCTCGCGAAGGCGAACGACTTCGGCGGCACCGGGCTGTGGACGCGCGTCAACGCGCTGAACAGCCCCTGGGCGCTCGACGACCTCGTCGAGATCGTCGCCGAGGTCGGGAACAAGCTCGACGTCGTCATGCTGCCGAAGGTCGAGGGGCCGTGGGACATCCACTACATCGACCAGCTGCTGGCGCAGCTCGAGGCCCGGCACCGGGTCGAGAAGCCGATCCTCGTGCATGCCATCCTGGAGACCGCCGAGGGCGTGAAGAACGTCGACGCCATCGCCGCCGCCTCGCCGCGCATGCACGGCATGAGCCTCGGGCCGGCGGACCTTGCCGCCTCGCGCGGCATGAAGACGACGCGCGTCGGCGGCGGCCATCCCGAGTACAGGATCGTCGCCGATCCGGCGCCGGGCGGGGCCGAGCGGGCGTCAGCCCAGCAGGACCTCTGGCACTACACCATCGCCCGCATGGTCGACGCCTGCCTCGCGAACGGCATCAAGGCGTTCTACGGCCCGTTCGGCGACTTCTCCGACCCCCTCGCCTGCGACGTCCAGTTCCGCAACGCCTTCCTCATGGGCTGCGCCGGCGCCTGGTCGCTGCACCCCTCGCAGATCGCCATCGCCAAGACAGTCTTCGCGCCCGACCCGGCCGAGGTCGCCTTCGCGAGAAAGATCCTCGCCGCCATGCCGGACGGCACCGGCGCCGTCATGATCGACGGCAAGATGCAGGACGACGCCACCTGGAAGCAGGCCAAGGTTATCGTCGACCTCGCGGAGCTGATCGCGGCAAGGGACCCGGAGCTGGCGAAGGCCTACGCGGGCTCATAGCGGTTCGCGGGCGCTTCCCTGGCGCCATCCAGGCGCGCCGCCTCATTCGATCACAGCGTCGGCGCGACCAAGGAGCGTCAGGGGGATCTCGATGCCGAGGGCTTTCGCAGCCTTGAGGTTGATGATGAGCTCGATTTTTACCGGCTCCTGGATCGGCAGATCGGCAGGTTTCTCGCCCTTCAGGATCCGGTGGACGTATCCGGCGGCAGCACGGAAGTTGTCCGGGACGTACGCGCCGTAAGAGATCAGGCCGCCGCTCTCGCAATACTCCCGCTCGGGATAAAGGGCCGGCACGCCGGCCGCGCCGACCAGCGAGACGACCGTCTGGCGGTTGTTCCAGAACATCGCGTCAGCGACCACGATGACCGGAGCTCCGGCCTGGAGATCCGCAGGCCGAAGCGCGCGCAGCGCTTCCGGGGTCGCTGCGTCGATCCGACTTACCGTCAACCCAAGCGCCCGCGCAGCATCTCGTATGGTCTCGAGCGCGAGGTCGGAACCGGGGACCGGGTTCACGAGCACGGTCACCGCCGTGGCGTGGGGAAGAAGCGTTCGCAGGAGGTCGACGCGCTTCTCGCTGAGCTCACGGTGCAGCAGGGTGAAGCCGGTCAGATTGCCGCCCGGCCGCCGCAGGCTCTTGACCAGCCCAAGGGCGACCGGATCGATGCCGCTCGTGGCCATCACGATGGGAATACGCTTGGTCCTATGCTGAGCGGCGCCCGCCGCGGCGGGGCCGTCCGTCACGACGACGTCGACGGGCAGCGCGACGAGTTCGGCAGCGAGATTCGAGAGCTCGGATGAAACGCCGTGGGCTGAGCGAAACTCGATCACGATGTTGCGCCCCTCGACATAGCCGAGTTCGGCGAGCGCCTGACGAAAGGCGCGAAAGATCCGCGTCTGATCGCTTTGGGCTGGGGTGAGGATTCCGATGCGGTAAACCTTGCCCTGCTGCTGCGCCTCGGCTTCGAGGCACGCGAAACCGGAGGCGCTCAGAAATCCAATGAACTCCCGCTGCCTCATTCGATCACCGTGCGATCCCCTGGCCGCCGGCGACAACCCGTGGCGTGGTGAGCCAGAGTGTGGTTGCGGTGCCTGTCTCGAAGCGGCTTCGGCGCAGCATGACGCTCTCCTTGCGGCGGGAGCGCCCGAGGATCTGGCCGACGGTGACGCCATGGTACGCCATAAACAACACCCGGGCGAGCCCGGCCTTGCGTCCGGGCGGATTCGCTCGCACCGGATATCGCGGCCGAATCCGATCAGCTCGGCGCGAAAGACGGCATCGGGCGCTGGACCGCGTCGGCGGCGGCATCTGCCGCGGCCTGGAACGGCCGCCAGATCGTCCCGCGCGACTGGATGGTCGAGGCGACGACGGAGCCGACGTAAAAGTGTGCCGTTGCGCCGGCGCCCCTTCATTTGCGCGTCCACCCGCGCAAGGGTAGCCTTGAACGATGAAGCTCTTCGCCTTGTTCGGCGCCCTCGCGCTCGCCGCCGGCGCCTCGCCCGCCGCCGCCAGCCCGACCTTCAGAAGCGACGGGCCGAATGCCGAGGCTTACGGCGCGGCCGAGGGTTATCCGGTCGGGCGCGCGACGGCCGGGCGGTTCCCTCAGCGCTTCATGGTCGGCTCGTTCAGCCACTACGACACTCTCCTGCGCACCCGGGAGGTGCGCCGCGGCGGGCCGGTCTCCGAGCTGCGCCGCGCCGACCCGGATCTCGAGCTCACCTATCTCTACGACGGCGCGCCGCGCACGCTTGCCGACTATGTCGACCGCAACCCGGTCACCGGGCTCCTCATCGCCAAGGGCGACACCATCCTGTTCGAGCACTACCAGTACGGCCGTACCGACCGGCACCGCTTCGTGTCGCAGTCGATGGCCAAGACCGTGACGGCGATGCTCATTGGCATCGCCGTCGCCGAGGACAAGATCGCCTCGATCGAGGATCGCGTCGAGCGTTACGTCCCGGGTCTTGCCGGCACCGAGTACGGCGGCACCACGCTGCGCTCGCTCCTCACCATGTCGTCGGGCGTCCTCTTCCGCGAGGATTACGACGGCGCCGACGACATGGCCCGGCTCGGCCGCGACCTCTTCCGGCCGGAGTCGCCGGGGCCGGTCTCGGCGGTGCGCCAGTTCAACACCCGCGCCGCGCCAGCCGACAGCGTCTTCTACTACGCCAGCATCGAGACCGAGATCCTCGGCCTCGTGCTGCATGCGGCCGTCGGCACGCCGGTCGCCGACTACCTGTCGAGCCGCATCTGGCAGCCGCTCGGGGCCGAGGCCGACGCCGCCTGGGCGATCGACCGCACCGAGCAGGAAGCGACCTTCTGCTGCCTCTCGGCGGTGTTGCGGGACTATGCCCGGCTCGGCCTGATGCTGGCCCATGACGGCGCCTGGAACGGCCGCCAGATCGTCCCGCGCGACTGGGTCCTCGAAGCGACGACCGCAAGCCCCGAGCGCCCCCACCTCCGGCCCGGCCGCGCGAGGCCGCAATCCTTCGGCTACGGCTACCAGGTCTGGCTCCCGCCTAGCCCGCGACGGACCTTCGCGCTCCTCGGCATCCACGGCCAATCGATCACCGTCGATCCGACGTCGAAGCTCGTCATGGTCCAGACCGCGGTGCGGCCGATGCCGGCGAACGACCCCGGCGCACGGGAAGGCCGCGCCTTGTGGACTGCGCTTCTCGAGAAGCTCGGGAGCGAGTAGAGCGCGATGACTTCTCTTCGAGCCGTCATCCCGCTCTACCTCTTTCTTTGAGCATGATCTTTTCCGAAAACCGGTAGCCACTTTTCGGGACCATGCTTTAGCCGGCCGTCACTGCGGCTCGAGCGGCGCGAGCTCGGCGATGGGGCACGTCAGGCGCGGATGCTCGGGATCGGAGAGATCGAGCTTGTCCCAGGGCACGCGGTAGCCGCGGCGCCTCCGGCGCCCCAAGCCGAACAGGCTCATGGACGAGGCGGAGAGGCGCTCGAGCGCCGCCTCGACGCCGAGATGGTATTCTGTGATCGCGAGGTCGCGGCCCGCCGGCTCGGCGCACACCTCCTCGATGCGGCCGACCGGCTCGCCATCCGCGCCGGCCACCCGCCGCCCGAGAAGAAGCTCGATGTGGAGCTCAGCCGCCATGTCACGCGCCCGGGATCTTGCCGACGACGTGGTCGCGCAGCCAGTCCTGCCAGTCGAAGATCGTCGTGTCGTGGACGTCGAGATCGAGCCCGATATCGACGCCGATGTCGCGCACCCGATGCCACGCGATGCGGCAGGGGTCGCGGTGCGCCTCGCCGCCGAGGCGGGCCGACAGGCGCGAGACGAGCCGGCCGAGCCGCGGCCCGAGCCGGCGCGCGAGGGCCACCGACCCGATCTCGATGAAGGCGATGCGCGGCGGCGCGCCCTCGCGCAGCTCGGCGACGATGCCGTCGACCTTGCCCATCTTGGTCTCGTGCCGGTCGACCACCTGCTTGTCGAGGATGTCGCGGACGAGCTCCATCGTCAGCCTCCGAGGATCTCGAGCGGGATCGCCACGATCGCGAGCACGAAGCCGAGCGCGATCACGAACAGCACCGCGGCGTTGGCGATCGTGCCGTTGCGATGCTCCTTCACGTAGCGCTCGTCGTTCATCAGGAACAGGAACGGCACGACGGTCAGCGGCAGGCTCGAC
>Ga0126306_10001094_pt1 | contig 14161 bp, 9 predicted proteins | sample Plot27_FD_92592 | JGI IMG/M metagenome (GOLD analysis project Ga0126306, IMG submission 92592) | Serpentine soil microbial communities from UC McLaughlin Reserve, CA, USA - Plot27 | ecosystem: Environmental > Terrestrial > Soil > Grasslands | place: USA: UC McLaughlin Reserve, Lake County...
AGCTCGCGGTAGACGCCGCGGTCGAGGATCACCTGCGTGCGGTCGAGCTCGAGCAGCACGCCGGCGGCGCGCGCCTGGTCGAGCTCGGCCTCGCCGATCCGCACCGGCGGCCCGTAGGCGTAGCGGTCGAGCTGGCCGTGCAGCGTCTTGGCCTCCGCGTAGAGCGCGGTGGTTTTCTTGCCCAGCTTGAGCTCGGCGATCTGGTCCTCGTACAGCGTGCCGCCGGCCAGCGCGGCGAACAGCTCGCCGGGCCGGTGTGACAGCGCCTGGCGGACGAGCCAGCCCGGGTCGCGGGCGAGCTGCTCGCCGAGCGCGTTGCCCTCCGCCGCCGCCTCCCCGATCGCCTCGGCGACCAGCGCGGCGAGCTTCGGCGAGACGGCCTGGATCTCCAGCGGCGCGTCGATCCCCGAGACCGGGATCTCGCCGGTCCCGACGAGCGTTTGCGCGGTCTCGGGCAGCTCGAGGATCCGCTGGCGCGCGGTCACCCGCCGCTTGTGCCAGCCGAGCACGGTCGCGGCGCCGTCGACGGTGTAGCCGTCGGCGAGCATCTTCTCGACCGCCCGGGCCTCCTCCAGCGGGGTCAGCGTCTTGCGCAGCACGTTCTCGGCGCCCTGGTCGCCGCTGGTGCCCTCAGCGTGGTCGCTGATCACCGCGGCGATCGAGGGCCAGCCGAGCTCGCGCGCCGCGGCGAGGCGGTGCTCGCCGGCGACCAGCGCGTACCGCTCGCCGTCGAGCGGGCGGACCGCGATCGGGACGATCAGGCCGCACGGCCATCGAGCCGGCCAACGCGGTGACGTGCTCGGCGTCGAGGTCGCGCACGTTGCCGCCGACCTCGATCCGGTCGAGCGCGATCTCCTGCGCGTGACGCGCAGTGGTGGGAGTGGACACGGAAGGTCCTCCTTCATGAGGCTCATGGCCCCGCCGGGTGCGGGACCGGTCCCCTCCCCCACCGCACGCGCCAGCGTGCCAAGCTGGGAGGGGGCCGGCCCGCATCCCGGCGCGTCCGTCGCCCGGCCCGGGCCCGGATCAGCGGCGCTGCCGGGCGTGCGAGCGCGCCTGGTGGCCGTGCGCGAGCGCGAGCTGCGCGTAGCGCGTGGCGGCCTCGTCGCTGTAGGGGCCGGGTCGCTCGCCGGCCTAGACCTCGAGCGCGTGCAGGCACTTGGCCCGCACCAGCGCGAGTGCGCCGCCGGCGAGCTGGTCGCCGATCAGCGCCCGGCCGCCGGCGACGAGCGCGACGACGTGACCGCCGTGTTCGATCGGTTGGATCGTGACCATGACGGCGACTCAAGCGCGATCCGAGCGGCTCGTGGGCCCGCGGCGCAGTTTCGGCACACTCTCGCCGCTGTGCTGTGACACGGCAATGGGCCGCCGGCGTGGCGCCGGCGGCCCGAGCGGCAGCCCGGGTCACGGGCGCGGCGGCTCGACGTCGGAGAAGCGGTAGCCGACGCCCCAGACGTTCACGACGGCCTGCGCGCCGTGCTCGGAGAGCTTGCGCCGCAGCCGGCAGGCGTGCGAGTCGACCGGCCTGGTGCGACCGGGCGCCCGGAAGCCCCAGACGTCGCGCAGCAGCTCGTCCTTCGTGAACACGCGCCGCGGGTCGCTGGCCAGCGTGGTCAGCAGCGAGAACTCCATCGCGCTCAGCTCGACGCGCGTCCCGGCGACGCGGACCTCGCGCGCGGCGGTGTCGACCTCGATCGCCCCGACGCGGTGCACGCGCCGGGTGGCGCCGCGCGAGCGGCGCGCGACGGCCTCGAGGACGGCGCGCTGGTGCAGGTAGCCGGCGCCGGCGGGCAGGTGGTGGTCGCTGCCGGCCTCGTAGGCGCGCAGCGCGTCGAGCTCGCCGGCGCTGACCAGCGGCGCGAGGGTGATCGTCGGCAGCTCGGGCCAGGCGCGCGGGTCCAGCGTCCCGGCGCGCAGCTCGCGCAGCAGCGCGGGCGCCGCGGCGGGGTGCTCGAGCGCGCCGAGGATCAGCACGTCGATGTGTCGTCCGGCCAGTAGTGCCGCGGCGTGGCGGCTGTGGTGGGCCTGGTGGACGTCGTGGCCGTCGGCGGTCAGCTGGTCGGCGAGCTCGTCGCGCAGCTCGGGCCGGTTCGCGACGGCGACGAGGATCGACAGCAGCATGAGCACGGCTCCCTTCGGTCGGGTTGGACTCCGGCCTCCCGGGGCCACCGCGTGGTCGGGGCCGCGCGCTCCTCCCGGAAGGTGAGAGCGCCAAGGGCGGGCGCGCGCAGCGCAGTCACCCGTCAGGGCGGCCCGCAGGGCCGAGCCGGCGCAGCCGGCTTGACGCAGCGAGCACGTCCGCCACGCTCCCGCGCCTTCCGGGGGCTGCGCGGCCCAGCGGTTCGGTCACATCCGACCGGCGCCGGCTACCGCCAGCCCGGACGGCTCGTGGGCCGGCCCGCTGCTCGGGCCGGCCCTGTCGCCGAGTCGGGCTACGCGCTGGTCGCCGGCGCCGTGCGGCGCCGGCGGGCGCGCTTGGTGCGCGGCCGGTCGCGCAGGCGTGCGAGCTCGCGCTTCTGCGTGGCGTCGAGCAGGTCGACGCCGGCGAGACCTTCGAGCGCCTGCAGCACCGCCGCGAGCTCGTTGGTTGCTTCGTCGCGCCGGCGGGCGTCGCGGCCGCGGTCGAGCAGATCGTCGATCGCCATCATGGGTGGGCTCCCTTCTGATCGGCCTCTCGGAGGAGGCGGCTGGGTGAGAACGAGAGCCCGGGCTCACCTACATTGTCTCATCCCGGATGCCCGCGTTTCCGCTCTACAGCGCGGTTTTCGCCCGGCCGGGAAGTGGTGCGGCGCGGCGTGACGCGGCGTAGAGTTGGCGCGTTGCCGCGCTTGACAGCGATTTCGGCCGGGCGAACTCAGCGGGCCCTCCCGCCGCGCGTGTTGAGCGTCACCGAGATGGCAGCGGTTTGGTCATCGAGATGTCAGTGGTTGTGGTCATCTGCTTGTCAGTGGTCGTTAGGCCGAGGTTGGCCATCAGTTCGGTGCTGAGCTGGAGTTGTCCGCCTGTGTCGTGCACGAGCTCGAGGCTGATGAGCTGCGCCAGGTGCGGTCGCTCGTCGTCGCTGTAGGCGTTCCATCGGCGGTCTTGTCGTGGCCCGCAGACGACCCGGTGCAGCACTTGTGCGGTGGCCACGTCGAGTCGCTGCAGCTGGCGGCGGCCGGCGTCGCGGCGCTGCGCCGTGGTGAGCGCGGTCGCGGCGGGGACGAGCGCGTACCGGTGCACCGGGAGGCATTGGAGCGCTTGTCCGGTGCCGTCGAGGCGACGCTCGAGCGCGCGCAGTGCCGCGAGCGTGCGGCGCAGCGTCCAGTCGAGGATGCGGGCGATGTCTTCGGCGCTGAGCGGCCGGCGCTGTTCGGCGAGCAGCGCCTCGACCGCGATGTCGCCGCGGCCGACCGTGGGTTGCGGCGCGGTTGGTTGGAGCAGGTCGGCGATGGCGATCCCGAGGGGCCCCCGCGAGCTTGATGGCGGCGGTGAGCTGGAGGTTGTCGTGGGTGCCGTTGGTCTCGATGTGCTCGATCGCGCCGGTGGCCAGGCCGCTGGCTTGGGCGAGGTCGTAGCGCGAGAGGCCGAGAGCGGCGCGGCGGGTGGCGATCAGGCGGCGGTTGAGAAGCGCCATCGCTGCGGGTCGAGGTCGTGCACGGCGATCTCGTCGTCGAGGTCGGCTTCGCCGGACGTGAAGGTCAGTCCGGTCTCGCGGGTGAGCTCGTGCAGTTGGCGTTGAACGCCAGCGGGCTTCAGCTGCCGGCCGGGGGCGTGGCGGGCGCTGAACAGCGGTCGGTCGGTGGTGGCGCCGCTGCGTACGCGCGCGAGGCGGTGCGCGCGGGCGATGCCGGCGGCGGCACCCGGGAGTGCGTGTCGCCGGTTGCCGATGCGGATGCTGCCGGTGCGGCGATCGACGTCGGCGACGGTCAGGCGGGCGATCGTGTCGGCCGGTGCGCGGCTGGCGAGCGCGATCACGCCGAGTGCCGCGCGTTGCGTGCTCGTGTACCGGCGCAGCAGGCCGATCGCGGCGTCGTCGAGCGGCGAGCCGTGCGCGGTGGCGTGGGCGGCGACGAGCGCGCCGGCGTCGAAGGCGGCCAGCCAGCCGGCGAGAAACAGCGCGCTCTGGGCGCCCCGCAGCCTGGCCAGCGTCTCGTGCGGGTCGCTGCAGGCGCCGACCAGCGCGCCGAGCCGACCGGCGATCACGGTCGCCCCCGGGCGGCGCTGCTCGTGCAGCCAGGCGCGGGTGCGGGCATGCTCGGCGGCGTGTGTGGCCAGCACACGGTCGGCGTCGGCGCGGTCGAGCAGCTCCTCGCAGGCGCTGAGAAACAGCGGGAAGTCGGTGTCCGGCACGGCGGGGAACGCCGGCTCGCGGTGCGGCGGAACCTGCGTCGGCTCGGCGGGCGGCGTGTCGAGCTCTTGGTAATGAAGCTCGTGCGTCGGCTCGTCGCCGAGCGTCCCGCGCACCCGGTGGGCAGCGTCGGCCGGTGGATGACGAGCAACAGGGTCAGGTACGGGACTCGGCGAGCGAGGTCGAGCAGCATCGTCCAGGCGGCCGGGGCGAGCCGGTCGGCGCGCACCACGACCAGGTCGGTGACCTGCTCGGCGGCCAGCCAGATCGCGGCGTGCTGGAGCTGTCGGTGTCGGTCGTGGCGTCTCGGGCAGCCGAAGCTGCTTGCCGAGCGCGCGCAGCAGCGCCGCGGTCACGCCTCGGGTCCCAGGCCTGGGCGGCGGCCGGCAGACGACGCAGCCATTCGCAAGGGGTTCCGGTAGCAACGGCGCGGAAATGGTCGTCAAGCGTTAGACGCGGTTGGCGCCTGACACGCATGACTCCTGGTTCGAGCCCGCGAGCGAGAGCGCGTCAAGCTCCCACTCCGGCGCCTGCTGCTCGTTCCGAGCGAGCGTGTCCGGTGGCACGTTGCGGGCTCTCTGGAGCTGACCCGGCTTCGTGGACACTCGAGCGCTTGCGCGTGTGGGCCGGGCAGGAAGGATGTCCACATGCCACGAACCCGACCCCCGTATCCGCCGGGGTTCCGCCGCCAGGCTGTCGAGCTGCTGCGGTCCGGGACGCCGCTCAAGCAGCTGCTGCCGCACCCAGGCGATGAGCGGCCTGTAAGCCACCGTCGATCAACACCCACTCGATCGAAAGCAACGCCGTGTCCTCGTCCGCCATTTACGGCCCGGCGCCCGCGGTGCTGGTCCTGCACCCTGGCTGCGGTCTCCAGCGCCACGACCAGCAGGCCGAGGTGCCGGTCACGACGTGCCTTTTGCGCCTGTTGACTTCCTGACCATTCCCGACTGCTCCGAGTCTGATAACACCGCTCTGGTGCAAATTTGATCGATCAAAGGAGCTGCCATCGTCACCACAAGCGACGAATCGATGAGCGGTGATGGGCGCAGCAACGTGACGATCGCCGATGTTGCCGCCTTGGCCGGCGTCTCCCGGCAGACCGTCTCGAACTTGCTCAACGCGCCAGCACGGGTGGCGCCCCCGACGGCGCAGCGGGTAAGGGACGCGATCGACACCCTCGGGTACCGCCGCAACAGGGCGGCGCGGAACCTGCGTGAGCGTGCGAGCCGGCTTATCGGATTTCGGATCAACGCTCCGACCGGCCTTGGCAACCTTCTCGACCGATTCCTCCACGCACTCGCGGACTCGGCCCTGGTGGCGGGCTACGACGTGCTGTTGTTCACCCCCGCGGAGCCTGACGAGGAGTTTGCCGCGTATGACGAGCTGATCCGCACGGGTACGGTCGACGGGTTCGTGCTCGCCGACCTCGGCATCGGCGACCCTCGCCCGGCCTGGTTCGCGCGACGCCGCACCCCCTTCGTGTGCTTCGGCCGGCCATGGGGGAATGAGCACGAGCTGTACGCATGGGTGGACGTCGACGGCGCGGACGGTACCGCGCAGGCGGTCGACTACCTCGTCTCTCGCGGCCACCGGCGCATCGCCTACCTCGGGTGGCCGGAGGGCACCGGCTACGGCGACGAGCGAGCGGCGGGATGGGGGCGAGCGATGCGCCGCCACGGTTTGCCGGTCGCGGACCTGGCTGCCGCCTGCCCGGACGAGGCCGGCTCCGCGGCCGAGGTCGCCGCCGGGCTGCTGGCCCAGGCAGACCCGCCGACCGCCTTTGTCTGCGGAAGCGACACCCACGCGGTCGCGGCGCGGATGGCGAGCGGCGTGGACGCGAGCGGGCGGCCCCGGGTCGAGGTGGTGGGGTTCGACGACTCACCGGCCGCGACCTTGCTGTCACCACCGCTGTCCAGCGTGCGCCAGCCGCTTGCCGAGGTCGCCCATCACGTGATCGACCTCCTCCTCCGCAAGCTCCGTGATCCGGGCGCCCCGCCGGAGGGCGTTTTGCTTCGCCCGGAGCTTGTACGCCGGGACTCCACGGAACCGCATCACCCCCTGGGTAGTAAGGAGCTGACATGTCAATGGCCTCGCAGGCAACACGGGCCGTCATAGCCGTGCTGACGGTTGCGCTGTTGATCGCCGCAGCGGTTGTCCAGGCCATCCCAGCCGCGGCCGCTGCCAAGAATCCGGCGCCGGACGTGGTGCCCAGCATCAGGGAGTGGTCTGGCGGCTCCGGAAGATTCGAGCTGGAACCTGAATCGCGCATCGTGGTGGACTCCGGCGCGCTGGTCGACGAGGCGGAGCTGCTGCGTGACGATCTTGCGGTGGTGACCGGCTTCGAGCTGCAGGTCGTCACGGGCAAGGATCCGCAGGACGGGGACCTGTTCCTGTCCGACCGCGGGGCGCCGGCCGAGATGGGTCGGGAGGGGTACGTCCTGAAGATCGGCGAACGGGTCGAGCTGCGCGGCGGCGACGACGCCGGGGTGTTCTACGGGACGCAGACGATGCTGCAGATCCTGCGCTCGAGGGAAGGGCACCGGTCCCTGCCCCATGGCGAGGCGCGCGACTGGCCGCGCTTGCGCGAGCGCGGGTACATGCTGGACGCCGGCCGCAAGTACTGGTCGCCGGACTACGTCGTCCAGACGATCCGCGAGATGGCGTACCTCAAGCTAAACACGCTGCAGCTTCACCTCTCCGACAACAACGCGTTCCGGCTGGTCTCAGACCGCTTCCCCTACCTGGCCGCACCCGAGGCCTACACGAAGGCCGACATCCGCCGGTTCGAGGCGGCTGCCCGCCAGCACCACGTCACGATCATCCCCGAGATCGAGATGCCCGCGCACGCGGGAGCGATCCTCAAGGTGCGGCCCGACCTGGGCCTCGACTGCCTCGCCTTTGGAACGACGCTGGATGTGACCAGGCGCGAGGCGCGCGACTTCACCAGGGCGCTGATCGACGAGTTCGCGCCGCTGTTCTCCGGGCCGGAGTTCCACATCGCGACCGACGAGTACCCGGGACGCTTCCACCAGGAAAACTGCGAGCCGCTGGTGCGCTACGCCGAGGAGCGCGGATTCGGCTCGACCGCGGACGTGTTCGTGGACTTCATCAACGAGATGAACACGGTCGTCCGCTCGCATGGCAAGCAGACGGTGATCTGGAGCTGGTGGGACATCGACCAGGACCCCACCATCGCCCCGGACACCAACATCAAGGTCGAGACGTGGACCACCGAGGGGACCGGAGGGGGCCACGGCCCGCCTGGGTTCGACCCGCAGCACTATCTCGACCTGGGCTACGAGGTCGTCGCCTCGCCCAGCGACAAGCTGTACGTCACACCGGGGTTGAGGCTGCTGCCCAACCCCAAGTTCCTGTACGAGGAGTGGGAGCCGCTCGAGCACCCGCGGCTCCACGGCTACCTGATCTCAGTCTGGGCCGACGGCGCGATCACCCAGCCCGACAGCTCCTTCGACACCCACCTGCGCCGCCCACGCGAGGCCATGGCCGACCGGGTGTGGGGCGGCCCACGCCGCGGCACCGTCGCCGACCTGTTCGCGCGCGCCAACACGGTCGGCTCCCCGCCCCGCGTGCCCATGCACGCGTTGCCGGGCACCCTCACCGGCACGCCGTACGGCACCAGCCCCGCATGGGGCGACCTGCCGAACACCTACGACAAGGCCTTCGATGGCGACCCGTCGACGTTCTTCGACTACGCCGAGCCCAGCGGCGGCTACACCGGGATCGACCTCGGCGCCGGGCACGCCTCGCCGGTCGCCGCGATCCGGTTCGTCCCGCGCAACGGGCAGCTCGGGCGCATGGTCGGCGGCCGGTTCGAGGGCTGCACCGACGGACCCACCGCCGGCTGCCGGACGCTGGCCACAGTGGACGACGGTCCGGTGCTCGGCTGGAACGAGCTGGCCGTCGCTGACACCGGTCGGTACCGCTGGCTGCGTTACGTCGGCCCCGACGGCGCCTTCTGCGACGTGGCCGAGATCGAGTTCGTCGCCCCCGCCCGGGACGTCACGGTGCAAGCACCGGCACGGCTGCGGCAGCTCGACGACAACCGGGTCGTCACCACCTACCGCAACACCAGCAGCCGCCCCGTCTACGACGTTCGGCTGGACTTCAGCGCCTACGCCATCGCTGACCGCGCCGCCCGCGCCGTGCAGCCTTCGGCACCGGCACGCTTCGCTGTCGTGCCGCCTGGCATGACCGTGTCGACCCCCTGGCAGGTGGACGTGCCGCTGTCGGCGGCGACCGGCGCCTACGACCTGGTCGGTCGCGCCAGCTACCAGCAGCACCCGGGGGCGGACCAACCCCTCGAGCAGGCGGGTGGGTTCAGCCGCAGCATGCTCGGTCCGGCGCTCAGCGCGGCGTTCGACAAGGAGTTCGTCGATCTCGAGGCGGGCGACTCCGAGGACGCCAAGCTGCAGATCACCAATCACGCCGCGCGCGCCGTCACGGTCGGCTGGACCTACAACCGGCCTCCGACGGCCAACCCCGGCTTCGCGCTGACGCCGGCTCAGGGCACGCTGACGGTCCCCGCGGGAGACACCGCGTCGGCCACCCTGACCGCGTCCGCTACCGACGACGCCAGCGGCGCCAGCCCAAGCCCGGCGCGAGTCGACCTCACCGCCGGCTCTCCCGGCCGGCCCGAGACCAGGGCCGGCTCGCTCGAGCTCAAGGTCCTCTGGTACCCCGGGGCCGCACCGTCACTGGCCGCCACCTACAACAACAAGGGCATCACCGACGACAACAACCCGACCGCTGGCTCCTTCGATGGAGGCGAGGCCAGCTATTCCGCGCAAGGGCTGGCCGCGGCCGGCCTCTCTCCGGGCGCGACGGTCACCCACGACGGGCTGACCTTCACCTGGCCCGACACCTCACCCGGCGAGCCCGACAACACGGCAACCGACGGCCAGGTGATCGCCGCATCCGGCAGCGGCACCAAGCTCGGCTTCCTCGGCGCGGCATGCTGCGCACCAATCGGCGGCCAGTCGGGAACCGCCTTCATCACCTACGACGACGGCAGTGTCGTCCAGGCGCCACTCGCCTTCGCCGACTGGTGGACCAACGACCCGCTTCCCGGTACCGAGATCGTGGCCACGGTTCCGTGGAACGTGCCGCCGGAGCACCCCGAACAGGACCACCCGGTCAGCGTCTACTACACCGCCCTACCGCTGGACCCGAACAAGACGGTGCGGTTCGTCACCCTCCCGACCAACCTCAGCCTGCACGTCTTCGCGATGGCGATCGGCGGGTCCTGAGGAGGAGGCAACTTGGTGCATCGACCGAGAATCACCGTCGTGGGCACGCTGCTCGCGGTGGCGCCGGCTTCAGGGGTGGCCCAAGCGGCGCCGCCGGGCGTGGTGCCGAACATCACAGGGAGTGGTCAGGCGGATCGGGCACGCTCAAGTCAACTACAGGTCGCGGCGTGACTTGGACGCTTAACTGAGGAGGAGTAAGGCATGCGCATTGCGGGAGCCTTCGCCGCCGGGGTAGTGCTGGCGGCCATAGTGGGAGGGGGCGTGGCCCAGGCCGCCCCGGAGCTGTCGATCTCGGATCGGCTGAAGGATCGCCGCTACGTCGCGGCGTCGGAGCGCGCATATGTCGTCGGCTTCGAGGACGGCAACTTCTACGGCCAGGGCTGGCACATCACCGGCGAGATGGGCGGGGTCTGGACGCCGCCGCTGAAGCTGCTGGACGGCGTCTGGTTCTCCGTCGACGGCGACTGGGTCGGTCCGGCGGAGCGCTTCACGAGCGGCTGGGGCTACGCGAGGATGGAGCTGCCGGACACCGGTGGCCTGCAGCTCCAGCGCACCGACTTCGCGCCCGACGGTCGTCGCGCGGTCCTGATCGGGCTCCACGTGACGAACCCCGGCGCCGAGCGCACGGTGCAGATCGACGTCGAGGCCGCCTCGGAGCTGATGAGCGCCTATCCGTGGGCGTGGACGATGCCGAACGCCGGGGAGTTCAACCTCGAGGACGACGGGTCCTTCGACGGCGAGGCGCTGGTGTTCGAGGAGGAGGGCCAGCCGCATCCCAACGCCTCCGAGCACCACTGGACGGCGCTCGTCGCGGCGAACGCGACGCCTTCGACCGGCGTCATCGGCGACGGTTTCCGCGGTCCGCCGGCGCAGGAGGGCCTGCCCGAGTGCGGCGGTGACCCGCCGCCGCAGTTCTGCGACGACGGCCCGTTCGGCGATGGTGCGAGCGGGCGGCTGACGTACGAGCTGACGGTGCCGGCGGGCGGCACGCGCACGCTCTGGGTCGCCGTCGCCGGATCCGACCGCGGCCTCGCAGCCGCGCGCTCGGAGCTCGAGGCTGCGCTGGCGGATCCGGCGGGCGCGCTCGCCGCCAAGGTCGCGGCGCGTGAGCGGATGGCGCGCTGGACGCGCCTCTCGCTGCCCGGCGACGCGCGGCTCGCAGAGGGGATCGACTGGGGCAAGCAGAACATCCTCGACCTCACGCAGGCGGCGCGCGACCTCGAGATCCGCGACGTCGACGAGGGCAGGGACTACCCGCCGCCGGCGGGCACGGTGGACCGGATGCGCTTCGTCGGCGCCGGCTTCCCCGATTACCCGTGGCTGTTCGCCACCGATGGCGAGTACACCGCGTTCGCGAGCGTCACGGTCGGCCAGTTCGAGGCGATCAAGGACCACGCGCAGGCGCTGCGCGACGTGTCGCTGATCCTCAACGGCAACTCCGGCAAGGTCGTCCACGAGGTCATGACCGAGGGCTCGGTCTACTTCGGCGCCCTGCAGCACCGGGGCAACACCGATGAGACGGCGAAGTTCCCGAGCCTCGTGGCGCTGATCTGGCGCTGGACCGGCGACGACGCCTTCATGCGCGACCTGTACCCGTTCGCGAAGCGCAACCTGGAGTACATCTTCACCGAGCTGGACGAGGACGGCGACGGCTGGCCCGAGGGCCTCGGCAACGTGGAGCGCAGCGGGATGGGCGAGGAGAAGCTCGACAACACCGTCTACACGATCCGCGCCCTCTACGACCTCGCCGACATGGCGCAGGCGCGCCGCGACGGGCGGACGCAGGGATGGGCCCGCGGCATGGCGCAGCGCTTGCACGACCGGTTCGAGGGCGCATGGTGGATGCCGGAGGTTCCCCAACACGCCGACTCGCTCGAAAACCCCGGCAACGTCCAGCAGCAGGATCGCCACTGGATCGGAGTCACGCCGATGGAGGCCGAGCTGACGATAGACCGCAGGGCGGAGCCCGGACTCACCACCTACGAGCACGGCACTCAGGCGCTCGCGCTGCGCGAGACCTCCTGCTACAGCGGCACGGGGAGCTGGAACCCCGGCCTGTTCCACACCGGAAGTTCCGGCTGCGACGGCTGGCCGGAGGCCGGGACCGGCGAGCGCAGCATCTTCACGCTCAACACGGCGATCCAGGCCGTTGGCGAGGGCAACTTCGGCCGGCTCGGCGCGGGCGAGCAGCGGCGCTACACCGGCGCCAACGTCAACACCATGCTCGTGCCGCCGGACGAGCAGCCGGGCGCGATGCCGGAGATCGCGCCCTCGCCCGACTTCGGCCGCAACATCGACCGCTGCACGATCTGCCGCTCGATGGTCATGCAGGCGTGGGGCAACTACGGGACGATGTGGGCGGTCGTCCACCAGCAGCTCGGCGTGCGTCCCGACCTTGGGCGGGGCCAGCTCGAGGTTGTCCCGCAGCTGCCGTCGCCGGCCCCGATCGCCGGCGAGAACGTCAGGCTCGGCGACGGCGCGCTCAAGCTCGTCCGGGCCTCGCGCAGCGGCGCGGCCTACACGACCGAGCTCGACACGGGTGACGCGCCGGTGAACCGCGTGCGAATCGGCCACACGCTTCCGCACGGCGCGACCGTCGCCTCCGCCACGCTCGACGGTGGCCCGGTGGCGCTCGAGGCGCGCGCGACCAACCGCGGCGTCGAGGTCACCGTGACCGCGCGACCGGGCGAGCACACACTGGTCATCGAGACCCGCTGAGGCCAGTCACGAGAACGCGGGCGGCCGGCGCGAGCCGGCCGCCCCAGTCCTGCTCGAGCGCCCAGCAGGCGCCGACCGTCCACGCCTGCACGCGGCTTGCCTTTGCGCCACCGGCTTGACGTCGCCGGCGAGCGCGACCGCGCAGAGCTCGGGCGCGCGGCCGATACGGTCGAACGCGGCGAGCACGCCGGTGCGGACGCGCTCGCGGCCGGGCGGCCGGCGGCGCGCAGACGCGCCCCCCAGCCATGAGTCGAACGGCCACACCGAGCCGCGATGGTAGGCGTCGGACAACCCGAGCGACTAGCTGGACAGCGTCCGCAAGCTGAAGCCGGTCAGCACGTCGGGGGCGCACAGGCGATCGGCGGCCGCCTCGGGCGCCCTCGCCCTTTAGGGCGTCCGCCCACAGCCGCCAGCTGAGCTGCGAGCCGGCGCTGTGCACCAGGCGATCACCGTCCTTCGCGCATCACGTCGGGCCCGAAGTCGGCCGCGAGCCCGAGGCAAGGCCCGCGGTCAAGGAGCGCGCGGCTCGCGCTCGGGACGACCGGCCCGGTCGCCCCGCTGAGACCCCCGAGCAAGGCCTCGCCCCGCTTCTCCACGGATGCAGGAGCGGCACGTGCCCTGATCGCGCGCCGGCGGACGCCTGCATCTCGGGGCATCAAACTGCGGGCTTCAGGGTGCTGACCGGGTCCGATCTTACGGTCGGGCGACCGGCTATCGGCTCGCACAGCCGACATCACTCGCTACAGGCCGATTCTCGGGTGAACGTGCGTCCGACTGACCGTCGGCACAGCGCTCCTCGCTCGTCCCGAAGCGGAGGCTGTGGCTCAGCTCAACACGGTCGAGTTCCCCGCTCCCACGGGGAGACAGGCGCGGCAGCATGCCCGCCGAGTGCCGGCCGTGCTCTCACGATCGCGTGGGGCGAGCGTGTGGAGCGCTACGCGCTCGACCTCATCGGGGAGAGCGCGGAGGGCGTCGGCTACCTGCTCAAGGACCGGGTCGCAGACTTCGCCAACTTCGCGGACGCCGTGCGGAGGGTCGCGAGCGGCGGGACGGCGCTCGACCCGACGGTGGTCTCCCGGATGCTCGGCCGCCGCCGCCGCGACGACCCGCTCGAGGAGCTCACGCCGCGCGAGCGCGAGGTGCTCGAGCTGATGGCCGGGGGGCGCTCGAATCGCGGCATCGCCGAGGTGCTGGTGGTCACCCCGAACGCCGTCGAGAAGCACGTCACGAGCATCTTCTCCAAGCTCGGCGTGGGCGAGGCGCCGGAGGACCACCGCCGGGTGCTCGCCGTGCTGACGTTCCTCCGCGCCTAGCTTCCGACCGGGATGCGCGCGCGCAGCACCGTGCCGCCGCCGGGCGGGCTCTCGACCTCGATGCTGCCGCCGAGCGCGCCGACGCGGTCCTCCAGCCCCCGCAGGCCCGACCCGCGGGTGGCGTCGGCGCCGCCGATCCCGTCGTCGCGGACCTCGACCACGAGCTCGCCGTCCTCGCGATGCGCGTACACGCGCGCGTAGCTGGCCTGGGCGTATTTGGCGACGTTGGTCAGTGCCTCGGCGACCGTGAAGTAGGCGGCGCTCTCGACCGGCGCGGGCATCCGCTCCGCGAGCTCGGTCTCGAGCTCGACGGGGAGCGAGGCGCGCGTCGCCAGCGACTCGAGCCCCGCGTCGAGCCCGCGCTGGGAGAGGACCGCGGGATGGATGCCGGCCGCCAGCTCGCGCAGTTCCTCGACCGCGGCGCGCGCGTCGTCCAGCGCACGGGCGACGAGCTCACCCGACAGCTCTGGGCGCTCGTGCGCGAGCTGGAGCCCGAGCAGGATCGAGATCAGGCGCTGCTGCGCGCCGTCGTG
>Ga0126306_10001095_pt1 | contig 14154 bp, 13 predicted proteins | sample Plot27_FD_92592 | JGI IMG/M metagenome (GOLD analysis project Ga0126306, IMG submission 92592) | Serpentine soil microbial communities from UC McLaughlin Reserve, CA, USA - Plot27 | ecosystem: Environmental > Terrestrial > Soil > Grasslands | place: USA: UC McLaughlin Reserve, Lake County...
CCGCGACCAGGGCAGCACCGAGATCCTGCCCACGTATGAGCAGGGGGCCACCATCCGGTTCGCCCGCGATCCGGCCACCGACCTGGACAGCCCCGGTACCGCGGGGGAGAACCCCAGGGTGGTGTACCCGCAAGACCCGGCGGACGCGATCGTCAGCGGGGCGCCGGAGCTAGTGGTCAGCCTGCCCGACCGGCTGCGCGAACCGCGCGGCGAAGATGTCTCGTCCCCCATGCGCTGGTACCCGTTCGTCACGTTCTGGCAGGTCACCGCCGACATGGCGTTCTCGACCGGAGTGCCGGCCGGGCACGGGCACAACTACGGCGCGGAGCCGGCAGCCGCCTGGGCGGACATCGCACCACCGGAAGGCTGGACGTCCGCGCGCACCGATGAGCTGACCGCGGCCGTCACCCCCGACTGAACCCCGTCAGAACAGCCCGCCGCCGGCGATAACGTCGGCGGCGGCTGGTGCGAGGTCAGGAACCTTTGCCCGGCGCACGATCCCCGAGCTGCGGACGCAACTGCGGGCCGAGGTCCACGTCGACGAGTCCCCGGCCGAACGCGTCGATGCGCCCCCACCGGCCCGGGATGTCGAGCAGCTCGATGCGCCCGATCCCCGCCGGCAGCGCCGGGTCGACGATCAGATGGTCGCCGATCGGCTCCAGGCCGAGCATCGTCCGCAGGAACAGCAGCGGCGCGCCCGTCGACCAGGCCTGGGGGCTGCAGGCGGTGGGGTACTGCACGGGGTACCGGGTGAGCTCACGCTCGTACCCCCCGAACGCCTCCGGTAGCCGGCCGTCGAAGAACTCGGCGGCGTCGAGGATGCCCGCGGCGACTCTGGCGGCCTCGGCCTTGTACCCATAGCGGCGCAGCCCCCAGGCGATGAACGAGCTGTCGAACGGCCAGACCGTCCCGACGTGGTAGCCGATCGGGTTGTACCGGGCCTCGCCCTCGGCCAGCGTCCGGATTCCCCAGCCGGAGAACAGCCGCGGGCCGAGCAGGTGGCCGACCACGGCCGGCGCCTTGTCGTCGTCGACGATCCCGCTCCACAGCAGGTGGCCGATGTTCGAGGAGAGCGTGTCGACCTTGGCCCCGTCGGCGTCGAGGGCGAGCGCGTAGTACTGCCCGTCCTCGATCCAGAAGTCCCGGTTGAACCGGCGCTTGAGGTCAGCCGCCTGCCGCTCGAGCTCCTCGGCGCATCCCGGATCGTCCCAGACGCGACGGGCCAGGCGGGCACCGCGCATCTTCGCGTCGTACGCGTAGCCCTGCAGCTCACAGGTGGCCCGCGGGAAGCCGGGCAGCCGCCCGTCCGAGTACGAGATCGAGTCCCAGGAGTCCTTCCAGCACTGGTTCTCCAGGCCGGTCTGCTCGTTGCGGCGTTGATAGGCGATGTAGCCGTTGCCCTGCAGGTCGGCGTAGGAGTCGATCCACTGCAGCGCGGCCCGCGCCTCCTGCTCGAACTCGCGGACCAACTCCGCGTCACCTGTCCACCGCTCGTACTCGTCCAGCAGCACCACGTAGAGCGGCGTGGCGTCGGCATTGCCGTAGTACGGCGAGTGCGGCCGTTCCTGGAACGCGGTCAGTTCGCCGTAGCGCATCTCGTGCAGGATGCGGCCGGGGTCCTCGTCGCGGAAGTCGTCCACCCTCGTGCCCTGCCAGTCACCCAGCACCCGCAGCGTGGTCGCGGCCAGCTCCGGCGTGAACGGCAACGTCTGGAGGCTGGTGAAGATGCTGTCCCGGCCGAACATGGTCATGAACCAGGGAAGCCCTGCGGCCGGCAGGGTACGCCCGCCCGCGATCGCGGGGGCGAACCGTAGCGCCGCCAGGTCGACGAGGCTCCGCCGGTAGGTCGCGGACAGCGAATCCCAGTCACAGGCGAGCCGCGGCGCCTCGGCGAGCCAGCGCTCCAGGTCGCCGAGCATCTCCCGACGGCGCTCGCCGGCCGGCTCGCGCGGCCGCAGCTCGCGTCCGTGGAGGCCGAACATCGCCGACACCACCTGCAGCTGCGTGCTCCACGAACCGTGCGGGGCGATCCGGACGGGGAAATACAGCCCGTGCTCGTCGATCTCCGGCGGCTCGGTGGAGGAGATCGTCGTCGTCCGGCTGAACGTGTCGCGGTCGTAGGTGAGGACGAGGCGTCCGTCGTCCACGGTGGCGCCGTAGGTCCCCTTCTTCTTCAGCGCGTCCTTGACCTCGAACAGGTCGGCGAAATCGGCGCCGGCGTCGATCCGGATCACCGCGTCGACGGCGCTGGCGTCGTGGTTGAGCACGGTGAGGTCCTCACGGAAGCCGTCACCTACCTGGCGCCGGCGGATCACCGACAGCTTCGAGTCGACGTAGACGGTGCCCGTGCTCGGCACGAGGAAGAACTGGCTCTCGAAGTACTGCAGGTCGTCGGTGGACAAGGCGGTCAACCGCTGACCGTCGACGGTGAGCACCCAGCGGGACAGGAACCGGGTATCGAACGAGAACAGGCCGGTCGGGTCGGTGGCCGAGGCTTCGATGTCGCCTCGCGCGTCGCTGACCACGAACGTGTTGCCGTCGAGGATCCTGACCAGTGCCTCGGTCATGACGACCCCCTCCCGCCGGCGGCTGACGTCGCGGCGGCCGGGTCCGCCGGCTCGGCGAACAGCCGCTGGGTCAGCACGAACAGTTCCGGGTCCCCGTCGACGGCGAGGGAGCCGCGCAGCAGCGCGGTCATGGCATTGGCCCGGCCCTCCACGATGGCGTCGAAGACCGCGCGCTCGACGGTCACCACGCAGTCGGCCGGCGCGTCCCCGGCGGACACGGTGATGTCGCCGTGGTCGATCCGGGCCAGCCGGGAATCGGTGCGCTCGCCGTCGGAGATGTCGAACCGCACCGTCCCGCTGACCTTCTCCAGCCGCTTGTCGTGTCCACGGCGGCTGAGGCTGTCAAAGAAGTCGCTCATCGCTCGGTGGCCTCCCATCCGAGGCTCGTGTCGGGGGCGCGACTTTGCCCCTTTCGTCAACCTCCGTCACCCGGGCGACGCGGTCATCATCCCAAGCGGATTAGTCGCTGCCGCCGCGGGCCCGGGCCACCTCGGGACCGTCCGTCGCACCTGGTCAGCCTGATTGCGGGCCGGTGGGGGTGAGCGCGCGCATCGGTGCGACCGCGAGCTGGGCGTCGATCGCGGCCTGCGGCGTACGGCGGCGGCGGATCCACTTGCTGCCCTCGATGGTCAACGGAAGTGGCAGGGCCAGGGCGATGCAGGCCAGCCACTGGGGGCCGGTGAGCGACTGGGTGAGGAGGCTCCGCTGGATGAAGTCGGCCTGGGTGGCCAGGACGATCAGCACGACGGGGACGAGCCCGATCGCCACCGCCTTCAGGATCGGCGGCGCGAGCCCGCTGGCGGGATCCCGGCGGTTGGTCAACGCGTTGAATACCGTGCCGAGACCCATCACCACGAAGGTCATGGTCATCGAGGCACTGGGCCTGTCGGTGGCCGGCTGGTCCGGACCCGCGACGAGTGGCACGAACGCGCACAGGAACAGGACGGCGGCATACAGCACCCAGAACAGCACCGCGGTGCGGTTGGTGATCGTGACCTTCGGATCGCGCGGTGGCCGGTGCATGACGTCGGCGTCCCCGGGGTCCGCCGCGATGATCACCACTCCGGCGACGGTCGCGAAGAAGAACAGGTAGAGCACCATCGACGGGGTCAGCGCGACACCCTGGTTGACGTTGAACGCGGTGGCCGTGACGAACAGCATCACGAGGCCGAGCAGCTGGGTCATCTGGTACCGGACGTAGGCGACGACCTTCTCGTAGACCCGGCGGCCGATCTCGACCGCGTGCACCATCGTGCCGAAGTTGTCGTCGGTGAGGATCATCCGGGCGGCCTGCTTCGTGACCTCGCTGCCGCTGCCCATCGCGACGCCGATGTCGGCCTGCTTCAACGCCGCCGCGTCGTTGACCGCGTCGCCGGTCATGGCGACGATCAGTCCCTGTTCCTGCATCGAGCGCGCCAAGCGCAGCTTGTCCTCCGGCGAGACCCGACCGAACACGTGCAGTTGCGGCAGCCGCCGGGCCAACTCCTCGTCGGACAGGGCCTTTAGCTCGCTGCCGCTGATCGCGCCCGGTCCCAGCCCGAGCGTCTCGCCGATCGTCTGCGCGGTGACGGCATGGTCGCCGGTGATCATCCGGACGTCGATACCGGCGTCCAGCGCCGTGCGGACGGCGCCCTTGGCCTCGGCGCGCAGCGGGTCGATGATGCCCGCCATGCCGACGAAGGCCAGGCCCTGCGTCAGCGACATGGGGTCGGCGGTCATCGCCGGGAGCTCATCGTCGGCGACGAGTCGTGCCGCGAAGGCGAGCACCCGCAGGCCCTTGTGGCCCATGCGCTCGTTGGCGGCGTCGATGCCGGGCCGGGCCTCGCCGATCGGCACCTGCGACCCGCTCAGCGGCCCTCCCGCATGGGTGCAGCGGCTGAGCACGACGTCGGGTGCGCCCTTGACGAGCTCGATGACGTGCTCGACCCCGTCGACCGTCACCCGGTGGAACGTGGCCATGAACTTGTACTCGGAGTCGAACGGCACCTCGGCCAGGCGAGGGTAGGCACGCCGCGTCTCCTCGGCGTCGGCCCCGAGCTTGGCCGCCAGCACGACCAGCGCCGCCTCGGTCGGATCGCCCACTACGCCGCCGTCGTCGCCGACTGTCGCATCGGTGTCCAGGGCGAGGCCGAGCGCCAGCCGGGTGAAGTCCGGCACCGGGTTTCCTGCCACGGACGTGATCGCCCCCGACTTGCGGTAACCCTCGCCGTCCACCGAGAACCAGGCGCCGTTGGCGTAGATGGTGGACACCATCATCTGGTTCATCGTCAGGGTGCCGGTCTTGTCGGTGTTGATGGCGCTGGTCGAGCCGAGCGTCTCCACGTCGGTGAGGTTCTTGACGATGGCCTTCGCCTGCGCGAGCTGCTTGGCGCCGTAGGCCAACAGGCCGGAGACGAACGCCGGCATGCCGGTGGGGATGGCCGAGATGGCCATCGCGGTACCCAGCAGCAGCAGGTCGCCGGCGTCCATGCCGCGAATCGCGCCCATGATGACGATGAACGCGACCGCGGTCCAGGCGATGATGCCCAGGACTTTCGTCAGGGAGCCGAGCTCCCGCTGCAGTGGGGACCTGGTGCGGGTGACCGAGGTCAGCATCGTGGCGATCTGACCCATCTCGGTCTGCATCCCGGTGGCGGTCGTGACCATCGCGGCGGTGCCCCTGGTGACCGAGGTGTTCTGGAACAGCAGGTTGGACCGGTCACCCAGCGGCACGTCACCCGCGGCGAGTACGCCGGCGTCCTTCGCCACCGGGGCGCTCTCTCCGGTCAGTGCCGCCTCCTGCGTCTCCAGCGTCGCCGAACGGATGATCCGTCCGTCGGCCGGCACCAGGTCGCCGGCCTCGAGCTGGACGATGTCGCCGGGTACGAGATCGATCGCGGGGACGAGGGCGATCTCGCCGTCACGAAGCACCTTCGCCTGCGGCACCTGCATCTTCGACAAGGCGTCGACGCTGGCCCTGGCCTTGAGCTCCTGCCTGGCGCCGAGCACGACGTTGAGGAGGATGAGCAGGCCCACGACGATCCCGGTCGAGACCTCGCCGATCAGCAGGCTGACCACCACGACGGCGACCAGCATGATGTTCATGGGGTCCCGCAGCTGCTGGAGGGCGACCGCCCACACCGACGGCGGCTTCTCGCGGGCGATCTGGTTAGGCCCGTACCGGGACAGCCGTGCCGTCGCTTCCGCCACGCTCAGACCGCGCTCGGCGTCGCTGTCCATCGCAGCCACCACACGCCCCGCGTCCTGAGCGAACCAGGGCTCGCGCTGGGCGCCCGCGTCGGGTTGTGGCTGCTGGACGGTGCTGGTTGCGTCGGTCATCACGCACCCCCTGACGGTGGATCGACCGTTCCCGCGCGACCAGCGCCGCCGCGGGACCGCCGTGGAACAGGCGCTTCAGGCCGGCGGCCTGAGGTCGTGTGGACCGCCGTAGTCGCCGGTCGGCGTCACGACGGTGCCGGCCTTGCCGACGATGATCAGCCCCGCGTCCGTCAGCGCGCCGATCGCCGCGAGGTCGCCGGTCACCTCGACGAAGCGGCAGACCGCGTCCACCTTGGGGCCCATCGATCCGGCCGGGAAGTTCTCCCGGCGGAGCGCGCCCGGGGTGGCCCGCAGGATCGGCTCGGCGTCCGGGGTGCCGTACCCGCGCATGACCGCCGGCACATCGGTGAGCAGCAGCAGCGCGTCGGCCTCCAGCGTCTCGGCCAGGACCGCGGTGGCGAGGTCCTTGTCGATGACCGCCTCCACCCCCTGCAGCTGACCGTCTTCGTTGCGGATCACCGGTACGCCTCCGCCTCCGGCGCACACCACCACCGCGCCGGAGGTGAGCAGGAGGCGCACCAACCGGGTCTCGACGATGCGTTTCGGCGCCGGCGAGGGGACGACGCGGCGCCAGTACGACCCGTCCGGCGCCACGCTCCAGCCCCGCTCCTCCGACAACCGCCGCGCCTGCGCCTCGTCGTAGACCGGTCCGACGAACTTGGTGGGTGAGGCGAACGCGGGGTCGGCGGCGGACACCAGCGTCTGGTTGACGATGGCCGCGACCTGCCGGCCCGGCAACGCGTTCTGCAGCGCCTGCAGCAACCAGTACCCGATCATCCCCTGGGTCTGCGCGCCCAGCACGTCCAACGGGTACGGCCGTTCGAGCCGCGGGTCCGCGGCGCTCTCCAGCGCGAGCAGGCCCACCTGGGGACCGTTGCCGTGGGTGATCACAACCTGGTGCTCGGCCGCCAGCGGTGCCAGGGACTGGACCGCCCTGACGACGTTGTCGTGCTGCGTGCTGGCGTCGGGCCGCTGGCCCCGTTCCAGGAGCGCGTTGCCCCCGATCGCGATGACGATTCGCATGTCCGTTCTCACGATCCGAGGGTGGCGACCATGACGGCCTTGATCGTGTGCATGCGGTTCTCGGCCTGGTCGAAGACAATCGAGTACGGCGACTCGAAGACCTCGTCGGTGACCTCCAACGCGTCCAGCCCGGTGTGCTCGAAGATCTCCTCGCCGACTCTGGTGCGGCGGTTGTGGAACGCCGGTAGGCAGTGCATGACGCTGACCGTCGGGTTGCCGGTCGCCCGCACCACCTCCATGTTGATCTGGTACGGACGCAGCTGGCTGATCCGCTCCGCCCACGCCTCCTTGGGCTCCCCCATGGACAGCCAGACGTCGGTGTAGAGGAAGTCGACGCCCCGCACGCCCTCGTGGACGTCCTCGGTGTGCGTGATCCGCGCCCCGGTCAGCTCGGCGAGCCGCCGCGCCTCCTTGATGACGTCGTCGTGGTTCCACCTGCTGGTCGGCGCCACCATCCGGACGTCCATGCCCATCATCGCGCCAGCGATGAGCAGCGAGTTTCCCATGTTGTTGCGTGCGTCGCCGCAGTAGGCGAACGCGATCTCGTTGTCGTGCTTCGGGCTGTGCTCGCGCATCGTGAGCAGGTCGCAGAGGGTCTGCGTCGGGTGCCACTCGTCGCTGAGCCCGTTCCACACCGGTACGCCGGCGTAGTGGGCGAGGGTCTCCACGTTCTCCTGCGCGTATCCCCGGTACTGGATGCCGTCGTAGTACCTGCCGAGGACGCGGGCGGTGTCCGCCACGGACTCCTTGTGGCCGAGCTGTGAGCTGTCCGGATCGAGGAAGGTCACGCGGGCGCCCTGGTCATACGCGGCCACCTCGAACGCGCACCGGGTGCGCGTCGACGTCTTCTCGAAGATCAGCGCGATGTTCTTGCCTCTCATGCGCGGTGCCTCGGTACCGGCGTACTTCGCCGCCTTCAGCTCCGCCGCCAGACCGAGCAGGAAGCGCCACTCGGCGGGCGTGAAATCGAGCTCCTTGAGCAAGCTGCGATTACGCAGGTTGAACGACATGCCGTCCTCCTAGACCGCGTCGCGCTCGATTGGACAGGTCATGCAGCGCGGACCGCCGCGCCCACGGCCGAGCTCGCTGCCGGCGATGGTGATGACCTCGATGCCCTGCTTGCGCAGGTACGTATTGGTAGTCACGTTCCGCTCGTAGCCGACGATCACCCCCGGCTCGACGGCGAGGAAGTTGTTGCCGTCGTCCCACTGCTCGCGCTGCGCGGCGCGGACATCCTCGTTGGTCTCGAGCACCGTCACCTTGTCCACCCCGACGGTCTCCGCGATCGTGGCGAACAGGTCGTCGTTGCGCACCACGGTCAACCCGTCGGGGTCGTCCGGGTCCTCGGCCGGAAGTACGGTCCACGACCGCAGTGCGCCCTGCAGGTACGGGTACATCACGAAGGTGCCCCGGTCGATCATGGTCATGACCGTGTCGAGGTGCATCATCGCGTGGGAATGCGGCAGTTCGATCGCGATGACCTTGTTGGCGCCGCCGCCGGCGAACAGGGACCGCGCCAGGTTCTCGACCCCCATCGGCGTGCTGCGCTCGCCCAACCCGATCATCACGGCGCCGTTGCCCAGGACGTGGATGTCGCCACCCTCGAGGGTCGCCGGCTGGTGCGGCCGGTCGTCTCCGCCATACCAGATCTCGAAGTCGCTCCCGGCGAACATCGGGTGGAAGCGGTAGATCGCCGTGCTGTGCACGGACTCGCGCATCCGCGCCGGCATCGCCATCGGGTTGATGCTGACGCCGCCGTAGATCCATGCCGAGTTGTCCCGTTGGAACAGGTGGTTCGGCAACGGCGTGAGCAGGAAGTCGTCGGCGGCCATCAACTCCCACCGGAGGCTGTTCGCGCTGGTCCGCGCCGCCAGCTCGCTCTTGAGGACGCCGCCGATGAGCAGCTCCGCGAGCCGCTCGCTGTCGACGTCCTCGGCGAGTTGGCGCAGCGGCCCGACCAGGGTCGGCCCGACCGTGTCCTCGGTGATGACCCGGTCGAGCACCCACGAACGCGCCTCGGGGTTGTCCAGCACCGTCGCGAGCAGCTCGGCGAAGTGGTGCACGCGCACGCCGCGGTCGCGCAGCGCCTGCGCGAACGCGTCGTGTTCCTCGCGCGCCCGCTTGGCCCACAGAATGTCGTCGAAGAGCAGACCGTGGACGTTGTCCGGAGTCAGCCGGCTGAGCTCCAGGCCGGGGCGGTGCAGGATGACCTGGCGCAGTCGGCCGGTTTCGGAATCGACGTGAAAGCTCATGGTCTCCGTCCTTCACCTCAGTGATAAGTGGGAACCGGCGGCGGTTCGGTCATCCTGGTGCGCATGCGGAGGTACACCGGCACCCCGATCAGCAGCGCCGCGCCGGCCATCAGGAACGGCCCCCACACCTCGTACCAGTTCTCCTGGCCGGTGTTGCGCGAGTACCAGATGAACAGGATCGAGAAGATCAGCGAGACGACGGCCACGCCCATGTCGCGGACGAACCGTCGGGTGTGCAGCTCGCGGTGGTCGCGCCAGCGCCACTTGAGCTGCGCGAGCGCCGAGAAGGCGTACGGGATCGCGGCGGTGATACCGGTCATCAGCACCAGCGTGTTGAACACGGTGGCGCCGCTGGTCCCCATGAAACTCACCGCCATCGCGACGCTCGCCAGGACGGTGGAGGCGATGATTCCGGCGGCCGGCAACCGCCGGCCGGAGAGCCGACCGAACACCGCGGGGAACAGGCCGTCCTTCGCCGCGGCCAGCGGCATCTCGGCGCAGATCATCGTCCAGCCGTTCAGCGCGCCGAAGCCGGAGATGATCACGGCGGCTGCGACGAGATTGCCCGCCCACGATCCGCCGCCGACCATGACGTCCGCCGCCACCGAGTACGAGGCCTTGTTGACGTCCTTGCCCAGCTCCGTCGTGGACACCGAACCGAACACGGCGATCATGGACAACAGGTAGACCACCGAGGCCGCCAGCGTGCCGAACACCGTGGCCCTCGGCACATTGTGCTCGGGGTCGCGGACCTTCGCGGCGGCCACCGCCGCCGTCTCCACGCCGAGGTAGCTGAACAGGCAGATGGCCATCGCGCTGCCGATCGCCGCCACGCTCGGCTGGCCGCTGACGTTCCACGGCCTGAAGTTCCCTGAGCTGATGGCCAATAGGCCCACGGTCGACATCAGGGCCAACGGCACGTATTTGATGATCGACGTCCAGAGCTGCACCGAGCCCATGTTCTTCACGCCGCTGAGATTGACCGCGGCGGGAATCCACAACCCGACCAGCGCGATGAGGATGGACCAGCCGGCGAGGTGGTCGGTGTTGAGGAACTTCTCGACGTAGAACACCCAGCCCGTGACGATCGCCGCGTTTCCGGCCCACGCGGTGATCCAGTACGACCAGGCGTTGGTGAACCCCGTCCCGTTGCCGAACGCCGCGCGGGCGTAGGCATAGGGGCCGCCGTCGGCGGGGAGGCGGCGTGACAGGGCGGCGAACATCAGGGCCAGCGCGACGGCGCCGACCGTGGTGAGCGCCATCGCGACGATGCTGATGGGCCCGATGGAGGCCAGCGAGTACGGCAGGTTGAAGATGCCGACCCCGATGATGCTGCCCAGAATCAGCGCTGTGGCCTGGGGAAGCCCCAGCGTACCCGCCGCCTCCGGCCTCGTCGGAGGCGCCGACTTCACCTCCACCATGACACCCTCCCGGATGAGCCCCGACGCTGGCCCGAGGGTGCCCCGCGGCCACCGGAACGACATCATCCTCAGCGAATGACGGGTCGTGGACCGCCACGGGCTATCAAGGATGTACGTGTGGTCGGCCAGAGGGCCCCGAACATGACCGCGGGCGAAGCGCAGCAGCAGAAGTACCTGACGGTGCGTCAGGCGGCCTTCAGTCGTCGCAGATGGCCGAGCGCGTGTACGCCGCCGTGGGGTTCCGCGATCTCGGACGGATTCTCGAGTATGTGCCGTAAGACCGCCCGTCTGGCCGCACGGCCGCGGGCGCATCAGGACCAGAAGGCGTCCACCGCGCGCTGGTCGGCGTTGAAGATGGCGATCGCCGTGACACGGCTCCCCTCGACCGTGATCAGGTGCATGGTGTGGTTGGTCAGATCTGTGCGGCCGGCGCGGGTGGCGCGGGAAACGCCGTAGACAACCGCGTGCCGCTGGCCGCCCATGATGTCGATGACTTCGGTGTGTGCGCCGCCTGGCGCGATGGCGGCCGTCGCCTGGGTGAACCGGAGGAGTCCGGCGGTGCCGCGGTACGACCCGGAGACCGGGTTGGCGCCCGGTACGGAGAGGGCCGCTTGCGGGTGGATGAGTTCGTTGATGGTTGCGGCGTCACCGCGTGCGATGGCGGCGTAGAGCCGCTCCGCCACCTCACGCGGTGTGACACCTCCGGGCCGAGTCGGTGCCCTGCGGCCGGTCATTCCGGGGGCAGTACGCCGGCCAGGTGCAGGGTCAGGCCGATGGTCAGCACGACGATCGCGGCTACCACGATCAGCACGGTGCGGCGCCTGCTTGGCCGCCTGCCGGTGGGCCGGTACGGGGTGGGTTCCGCGGATCCGTTCATCAGAATCTCCAGTTCGGTTTCAGCGCTTCACGGCGATGGCCGTGGCAGTGGCGGTGAGGATCTGTTCCAGTTCCGAGCGGGCGGGCCGGGGCCATGCCTCGCCGGCGATCAGCAGGTTGTGCAGTGCGCTGGCGATCAGGAAGCCGAAGGCGTGCTCATCGACGTCCGGTGCGACCCGTCCGGCTTCCTTCTCCGCGGCGAGATAGCGCGACAGCACGTCCGGGAACGTGCTCGGGCCCATCCCGGTGTCGTGGGCGGTGGCGGTGACCGATTGCCGGAGCGCGTCATCGGTGAGCAGTTCGTTGGTGAACGCGACCGCGGGCGAGTCCAGGAACACCTCGGCGAACCACATGAGATTTCCGGCCACGGTCGCGGTGCCGGCCCGCTCGATCAGCGCGTCACAGGCCGCCCGCAGCGTGTCGAGTTCGGTGTGGACGATCGCGGCCACTATCTCGTGGCGGTTCGCGAAGACCTTGTAGGGCAGGCCGACGGCGCATCCGGCTTCGCCCGCCAGCGCCCGCATGGTCAGGGCAGACGCACCGTCGCGGGCGACCAACCGGCGGGCATGCTCGAGCAGCGAGGACCGGAGCTGCTCGGTGCTCTCGGCGCTGCGCTTAGCCGGTGACATCATCGCGATCCACCAGCCGTAACCCGGCTACCAGTGCGACGGCGACGACGACGAGCAGCACCGTGGCGGCAGCACCAGCGGGTAGTAGATGCTCGGCAGGTTGACGGCGCAGGCTCAGCGACGCGATCCCCGGCAACCACCGGAACACCTTCGGCGCGGCGGCGAACAGGGCCGGTTCGACCAGGACTGTCCATGCCAGGGCGCCCACGATGGCGGGCACCGGCCTGCGGACGACCGCCCCGACCGCGACTCCGAGGACACCGAACAGGGCGGCGACCGCGACACAACCGACCAGCGTCAGCCATACCGCCGACCGGTCGAACGGCAGGGTGAGGTCCTTGGCCCGGTACCAGCCCCAGGCAGTCGCGGTTGCCGCCGCGGCGGCGGCCACACCGTAGACCGTCCCGACCCCCAGATAGATGACCGTCTTGACGGTCACGACGCGCCAGCGGCGCGGGCTGCTCAGGAATGCCTGGCTGACCTGCCCGAAGCGCCACTCGCCGGCCATACCGATGATCCCGGCCACCAGCACGAGGACCGCTCCGCCGGCCGCACCGTGCAGTGCCGCCCGGATCTGGTGATCGCTGAGCAGGTCGACCGGCTTCCCGTCGACGGCGATCAGCGGTGCGAGGGTTCCCAGAATCCCGATGGCGGCGGTGCTCAACAGCAGCCACCACGTGACAGGGGTCGCGCGCACCTTGCTCAGTTCGGCCCGGAGGAGATCGCTCATGACGCCACCACCGGATCCGTCCTGGCTGGCGATTCCCGGGTCATCGACCCGGCCAGCCGGAAGTACACGTCCTCGAAGCTGCTGGCGCGTTCGGTCAGCCAGTAGACCGGCCCGGCGCCGACGGCGGCGGCGGTCTCGCCGGCCTCGCGCGCCGACATTCCCTCGATCATCAGAGCGTCACCCTCGACAGTGACGTTGATCTTCCTTGCCCTCAGCGCCTGCAGCAGCGATGCCGGGTCGGCACAGCGCAACTCCACCACATGTGACTTGTCTGCTAGCAGGTCGTCGAGCGTGGTGTCGGCGACCAGGCGGCCACGGTCGATGATCACGACCCGGTGGGCGACCTCGGCCAGCTCGGACAGCAGGTGGCTGGAGACCAGCAACGCACGGCCTTCCTTGGCCAGCCGCCGCAGCAGATCACGGACCCACAGGATGCCCGGCGGATCGAGGCCGTTGACCGGTTCGTCGAGGATGAGGATTCCAGGGTCCCCCAGCAACGCCCCAGCGAGAGCCAGGCGCTGCAGCATTCCCATCGAGAACCCGTCCACCCTCCGATGGGCGTGCTCGGTCAACTCGACCAGATCGAGGACCTCGTCGACCCGTCGGCGCGGCAGCCCCGCACTCGTTGCCATGATCATCAGATGGGTCCGGGCCGAGTGGCCCGGGTGGGCGCCGGGTCCGTCGACGACCGCACCGACCTCGCGGCGCGGCTGCTTCAGGTCGCGATACGGCCGCCCATTCACCCACGCGGTGCCCGCCGAAGGCGCGACCAGGCCCAGCAGCATCCGCATCGTGGTGGTCTTGCCGGCGCCGTTGGCTCCCACGAACCCGGTGATCGTCCCCGCCGGCACATGGAAGGAGACGTCGTCAACGACGGTGCGGTGATCAAAGACCTTCGATACCGCGCGACAGTCGATGGTCCCTGTGCGTGAACTCATGTTCACGACCATAGCGTGAACGCATGTTCATGGCAAGCGGTGCGTTCATGCTCGTTGCCCGAGCCGTGTCGATTCCGGCGTGGGTCGTTCCACGCGTGTTCGGCAAGATCTGTAGCGCGCTCGGCCTGTAGGACCACGCCGGACGTCCCCTAAGACGAAGCGACGCCTCGGCGTAGATCTCCATCGTCACCGCGAACTGAGCGTGCCAAAGGACCTGCCCCCAAGTGCGGCGGCGCAGGACATAGGTTCTCGTGCTCAGCCCCCGCTGGGCAGCCAGGCCGGCCACCAATCAGGAACGTTTTCGACACAGATCTCCACCGTGTTGGGGTAACCCTCGGGTGGCCCGGTCGAGGCGAGGAACACCCACGAGGTGCCGGCGAGCAGGTAGACGACGAGCAGC
>Ga0126306_10001096_pt1 | contig 14153 bp, 14 predicted proteins | sample Plot27_FD_92592 | JGI IMG/M metagenome (GOLD analysis project Ga0126306, IMG submission 92592) | Serpentine soil microbial communities from UC McLaughlin Reserve, CA, USA - Plot27 | ecosystem: Environmental > Terrestrial > Soil > Grasslands | place: USA: UC McLaughlin Reserve, Lake County...
GCCAGGTTCCTGATTGCGCTAATTCCAGCTGAGGCCGTTGAGCTGGTCGAGCTTGAGGTTGCCTCCGCTCAGGACGCAGACCACCCTCTCGCCGGGCTCCGCTTCCACGAGGCCGTTCAAGAGGGCGGCGACCGAGGCCGCTGCGGCTCCCTCGACCACGATCTTGGTTCGGGCCATCGTCCACAGCAGCGCCTCGAAGATCTGCTCGTCCGGCAGCGTCACGATCGCGTCGACGTGGCGCCGGACGATGTCGAGGGTCAGCTCGCCGACACGCTTCACGGTCAGGCCGTCGATCACGCAGTCGACCTCGTCGAGCTGCACGCGCTCACCCGCTTCGAGGCTCAGCTTCATCGCGGGTGCGCCCGAGGACTCGACGCCGATCACACGAATCCTCGGGTCGGTCGACTTGAGCGCCATCGAGACCCCCGAGATCAGGCCGCCGCCTCCGATCGGGACCACGACCGTCTCGACCGAGGGCAGGTCGTCGTAGATTTCGAGCCCGACCGTCCCCTGACCTGCGATCAGGTCTAGGTCGTCGAAGGGATGGATGTAGGTGAGGCCCTGCTCGTCGACGAGCTCGAGCGCCTTCTCGTTCGCCTCGTCCCAGATCGTCCCGTGAAGCACTACCTCGGCGCCGTAGCCGCGCGTCGCCTCGACCTTCGAGGGGGTTGCGTTCTCGGCCATCACGACGACGGCGCGAACGCCGTGGATCGCCGCGGCGAGCGCAACGCCCTGCGCGTGGTTGCCCGCCGAGGAGCAGATCACGCCAGCCTGCTTGGCGCTCTCGTCGAGCAGCGCGAGCTTGTTCAGCGGCCCTCGGATCTTGTAGGAGCCCGTGCGCTGAAACGACTCCGCCTTCAGCCAGACGTCCGCGCCGGTGAGCTCGCTCAGCGCCCTCGACCCGACCAGCGGCGTGTGATGCGCGTGCACCTTGACGTGCTCGTGCGCCTCTCGAAACGCGTCGGTCGACAGGTCGGCAGCGATCATGGCTTCTCTCCTCTCGCGGACAGCGCAGCGGTTCGCCGTGACGTCGAGCTTATCCCCGGTGACATGATCGCCGTCACCGCGCGGCGGCTCGCTGTCCGAGCCGCCGCGGGAACAGGCGTAGGGTTGCCTCAACCGACAAGGAGGATCTGATGGCACTCGCACGCGTCGTGACGTTCGAGGGGGTCAGCAAGGACCGGGTCGAAGAGATGAAGCGGGAGATGAGCGGGCAGGAGCAGCCCGACGACATCCCGGCGAGCGAGGTGCTCGTGCTGCACGACCCCGAGACCGAGCGGTCGCTCGTAGTCGTCTTCTTCGAGAACGAGGACGACTACCGGCGGGGCGACGAGACGCTGGACGCGATGCCGGCCGGCGACACGCCTGGGCAGCGCACCTCGGTGGCGAAGTACGACGTCGCGATTCGGCTGACCGACTGACGGGCCTCGGCGCGGCGTCCGCCGCCGCACCGACAATGCACGCGGCCGCGTCCTCGAATCCCTTGGAGGTCCTCCGGTGGAGAATCTTGCGCTGCGCAATTACCTCGCCGAGCTGCTCGGCACCTTCACACTCGTCTTCGTCGGCTCGCTCTCGATCCTCGCGGCCGTCGCCACCGACGCGCCGGTCGTGCTCACGATCGCGTTCGGCTTCGGCCTCGCGCTGCTGGCCGGCCTCTACGCGTTCGGGGAGATCTCCGGAGGGCACTTCAACCCCGCCGTGTCGCTGGCGATGTTCCTCTCGGGGCGGCTCGAGCTTCCGACGATGATCGGCTACTGGATCTCGCAGATTCTCGGCGCGATCCTCGCCTCGCTCGCGGTCTTGGCGGCGTTCAGCCAGGACGACGTCGCGGGCACGGCGACACAGGCCTCGACCAACTGGGACGCGTTCTGGCTGGAGCTGCTGTTGACGACGATCTTCGTCGCGGTCATCCTCCAGTCCTCACGGAGCCAGCGTGTGTTCGGGACGGCGCTGCTCGCGATCCCGCTGACACTCGTCGCCATCCATCTCGCGGCGATCCCGGTCAGCGGCGGTTCCGTGAACCCGGCCCGCAGCCTCGGCCCTGCCCTCGTCGGCAACGAGTGGGGCGACTTCTGGATCTACCTGACCGCACCACTGATCGGCGGCGTGATCGGAGCCGTGATCCACAGCCTCCTGTACGGCCGCTACGTCGTCGTCGACGTCGAGACCGTGGAGGTCGCGCCGCCCGAAGCCTAGGCGCTAAGCGACCCCAGGCCGAAGATCCGGGATCAGCAGGAGCTGCAGAACGAGCCAGATCACGATTCCTCCTTCGTCGAGAGCTTGACGTCACGGCGCACGACGCCCGCCCGAGGGTGGCGTGCCTCCACCCCGAGCGTCCCCCCCGACGGTGCCTCGACCACCCACTCGAGCTTGGCTCTGTCGCTCGTTCCCTGGTCGGTGCCCCACCAGAGCGCGCTCCGCATGTGGACCCGGCCTTCGAGCTGGCCGGCTTCCGTCCGCAGCTCTCCGGCCACGACGCGCGCGCCCTCCGGCAGCGTCAGCTCGACCTCGAGCGGCCGCACCGACTGACGCTCGACCGCCTTCTGGGTCACGTGCGTCGGCAGCCAGCCCGTGTTCTCGAGCACGAGCCGCACGAAGAAACGATCGTCGCCGAGCGGCTCGACGTCGAGTGACCGCATCGAGAGCAGCGGTGAGATCAACAGGTGCCAGAGCGCCCAGTCCGCATGCGGGGCGATCTCGTCGCGCAGGAACTTGAAGGGCACGTTGCCCCAGCACCCGATGACGTCCCAGCCGCCGAGTTCGACCGTCCCCAGCTGGGGATGCTCGAAGTCGTACCAGTCGACGTAGGCGCCCTCCCCCACCTCGTCCTCGGCCCACTTCAGCAGCTTCAGGTCGTCGTCGGGCGAATGGTCGCGGAGCCACTCGATGAATTGGTAGTCCTCGATCCCGGCCCGCCGCTGCGGGCTCCAGAACTCGGTCGTCCACGCGAACACGCCCACGTGGTCGTAGAGCCAGTCGTGCGCCGAGCCCTTGATCGACTCCTTCGGCTCGTACTTGAAGTCGTGGAACACCGAGACGTTCGGGTAACCGGTCAGGCGCGTTCCCTCCTCGCCGATGAGCTTGTAGGCGCGAAGGTCGTTCGGCGGGAAGTGCTCGTCCGGGTAGCCCGCGTAGGGCCGCAGATGGACTCCGCTGAAGGTGTGGTAGGCGATGTGGCCGGTGATGTTCGGCCGCTCGACGACCGCCTGCACCATCGCGCGCACCTCCGGCTCGGAGGTCGGGTACGGCCCGGCGCCGGGCTGCTCGGCCTCGGTCGACCACTCGTACGGGAAATTGCGGTTGAGGTCGAGGCCCTCGAGCGGCGGCGCGATCTTGATCATGACGCCGTCGTAGTTCCTGATTGTCCCCTCCCAGAGCAGGCGGTAGAACTGGCCCTCGCCCGGCCCCTCGTCGGCGTCGCGGCGGATCATCAGACGCGGCTCGTCGGGGTGCTGCTTCCAGGCCCCGTTGTCGTCGGGCAGCCTCATCATGAGGATGCGGCCGTCGCCGTCGAGGTCCTCTTCGTGGAGGCCGTCCTGAGGGTCGGCGAGCGGATACGGCCGGACGCTCGAGCGCACGAAGCGCGGCCGGTCGGCGAGCGCGAGCTCGGCTCCGTCCGGATTGAGGCGCGGGACGACGTAGAAGGCGCGGGTGTCCAGCGCTCTCGTCACGCGGTCCTCGCTGCCGTAACCGGTCAGCAGGCGGTGGAGGAGGTGGAGCGCAGCCGTGCAGCCGGTCACCTCGATCGCGTGGATGTTCGCCTCCACGAGGAACGCGGGCTTCTCGAGGGCGGGGCCGGACTCGAAATCGGTGACCGTCACGAGCCAGATGTCCCGGCCCTCGTACGACTTCCCGATCGACTCCAGCTTCACCAGCCCCGGCAGCTCGTCGGCCCAGGATCGCAGTAATTCGGTCAGCTCGTCGTACCGGTACCACCGGTCGTAAACGACCGCAGCCGGCACGCTGCGTCTAGGCGCCTAGCTCAGCCAGCAACGGCCGCGTATCGTGCGGGCCGAATCCGAGCCGGGCCGCGATCTCCTCGCTCGTTGGTCGCGTCCCCTCGGCGAAGAGCTCGCGGAGCATCTCGCCGGTCTTGGCGCTCCGCCACCAGTCGTGGCCGACCTCGCGAACCAGGTGGTCGCGGAGCTGGGCGGCCCGAATCCAGGCGCGGAGGTAGTCGGCCGAGTAGAAGCCGGCGTCCATGTCGGCGAGGAAGGCGTCCGAGCGGTAGCGCACGCCGGCGGCGGCGGTCAGGCGCTCCGAGTATCCCTCCGAGGAGCCGCCGTCCTGCGCGAAGCGCGACCAGAACTCCAGCTCGAACTGCAGCTTCGCGACGTAGCGACGGAACAGCACCGCCTCGAGGAAGATCGTGGCTTCGGCGTTTTCGGCCGCCTGCTCGTCGGAGAGGTCGAAGTACTGCGCGTGCCACTCGGGCTCCCGGGAAATCGCCTCGAAAATGTAGGAGTAGATCTCCGTCAGCGCGTGGTCGCGCGAGAGGTTGCGGAACGTGTACGGCAGCGCGGGATCGCAGTTGCCGTAGTGGAGCGCGTGGCCGGCCTCGTGCAAGAATGCCTGGTAGTCGTGCAGGCCGCCCTGCGCCCGCGTGATCAGGTGCACGACCCGCGGCGGGTCTGAGGCGATCACGCACGCCCGCGGCGACTTCTGCGGGCGGTCGTCGAGGTCGAGCTTGATGTTCTTCTCGGCGTTCATGTCGAAGCCGAGCCGGCTGAGCGTGTCGAGGCAGACCTCGACGGCGCGCTCTTTCACGTAGGTCGACTCGAGCGGGGAGAGCCGGCGCAGGTAGCCGACGTGGTACGAGTTCGGAAGCTCGTCGCGCTCGGGGCCGAGCAGTCTCTTGAACCAGCGCTCGCGTAGGCGCGCGTACACGCCGTCCGCCGCGGAGCTCGTCCGCCCGAGCACCTCGGCTAGGTCGCGGAGCGAGATGCCCTTCTCCTCCTCGTTGCGCGCGACGGGATCGGAGTCGCCGGAGAGCTCGGAGTCGAGCTCCTCGCCGGCGCGGAGGATCTCGAGACGGTCGTCGTTGAAGGTCGCCGACGCGTCGCTGTGGACCTGCCCGAGCTCCTCGCGGTCGGCGTATTCCGTCAGCACAGCGAGCCGCGCCTGGGCGCTGCGGAGCGGCATCTCCTCGCCGTGGAAGGTGACCCTGGCGGCGAGGATCTCGTTCTCGAGCGCATCCTCGCGCTCGGCGAGCTCGCTGGTGATCAGGCCGCTCTCGCAGGTCTTCCGCAGCCGGTAGAGCCGCTCGCGCTCCTCGTCCGGTGCCTCGGCTTCGGCGCGGCGCAGGGCGTCGAGCTGTGCCCGCGTGAACAGGTCGGCGTAGCGAGCCACGATCGCGGCCTGCTCGGAAACCTCCTTCTCCCCCACGCGCACGGCACGGCCCTCTTCGGACCTCTCGAAGACATAGCGCTGAAGGCGGGATTCGTACTCCGCCGGTGTGCGGACGGCCGCGACGCTCATGGGCGAACGAATTCTTACACGCGCGCCTGGGCCGACCTCTCGGCCAGCCGGCGGACGGTTCGTCCGAGCTCCTCGATCTCGAACGGCTTCGTGATCACCGCGTCCGCCCGCGCCTCCTCCTCCGGCGACCGCGACTGCGGACTGCCCGTCAGCAGTGCGACGGCGACCTCGGGGCGGTCGCGCCGCAGCTCGTGGAGCAGGTCGAGCCCGCGCTCGTTGCCCAGGTGGAGATCGAGCAGGACGACGTCCACCTGCTCCTCGGCGAGGGCGACCCGCGCCTGGTCGAGGTAGCCGGCCTCGACTACGCGAAGGCCGTCGAGCTCGAGATTCACCCGACACAGGAACCGAATCGCAGCATCGTCGTCGACGATGAGCACCGTCATGCCGCAGAACCCCCCAGTTCGAATTCGGCACAGCTTACCCGTAACCAGCTCGCCGTCTCGTTCGTTTACTGTTTATAAATGAGAAAGGACGGAGGACTCCAACCCGCAACGGGTCCGGAGCCAGGTCTCGCCTTCGACGTTCCCCGCCCCAGTCCGCGTTTCCGGCTCCGCGCCTGGCAGACGTTCCAGCGGGCGCTCGACCCGCTCGCGCCGCCTAGGCCCCTACGCCGGCCGCGCGTCTGATCCGCTGGAGCGACTCCTCGCGGCCAAGGAGCTCGAGGCTCTCGAAGAGACCCGGCGAGACGGTCGAGCCCGTTACGGCGACCCTAACGGGCTGGAATGCCTGGCGCGGCTTGAGCCCGAGCTCGTCGGCGGTCGAGCGCAGCGCCTGCTCGATCGGCTCGGCCTCAAAGGGCTCGATCTCGGCGAGGGCGCTCGCCGACTTCTCGAGCATGCGCTTTCCCGTCTCGTCGAACCCGTTCACCGGCTCGAGCGGCTCGAACAGGAAGCGCGCGAACTCGGGGAAACGCCCCAGCGTCTCGATCTTCTCCTGGACGAGCGGCGCCGCGCGCCGCACGAGGTCGGCGTCCCAGTCGATCCCGCGCTCGCGCACGTAGGCGACGAGCCGCTCGGCGAACCCCTCCGGCGGCAGCGACCGGAGGTAGACGCCGTTCATCCAGTCGAGCTTCGCGTAGTCGAAGGTCGCGGGGCTCGCGCCGACCCGGTGGAGCGAGAAGCGCTCGACGAGCTCGTCGCCGCTCATGATCGTCGTCTTGTCGTCGTAGCTCCAGCCGAGCAGCGCGAGGAAGTTGACGAGCGCCTCGGGCAGGTACCCGTTGGCGCGGAACTCCTCGACGGTCACCGCGCCGTGCCGCTTCGAGAGCTTGCGCCCGTCGCCGCCGTTGACGTTCGGGACATGGGCGTAGACGGGGATCTCGGCGCCGAGTGCACGCAGAAGGTTGATCTGCTTGGGCGTGTTCGAGACGTGATCAGGGCCGCGGATGACGTGTGTGATGCCGTCGAGCGCGTCCTCGATCGGCGAGGCGAAGTTGTAGGTCGGCCGACCGTCGGAGCGGACGATCACGACGTCTTCGATCGTCTCGTTCGGAACCTCGATCCTGCCGAGCACGACGTCGTTCCACGCGGTCATGCCCTCGTCGGGCATGCGGAAGCGGGTCGCGCCATCGTCCTCGTAGGCCTTGCCCTCCTCGACGAGCCGTCTCGCCTCCTCCTGGGCGTGGTCGATCCGGTCGAGCTGGAACGTGACCGGCCCGTCCCAGTCGAGACCGAGCCATCGCAGCGACTCCTGGATCTGCTCGGTCGCCTCCGCCACCTCGCGGTTGGTGTCGGTGTTCTCGATGCGGAGGCGGAACTCGCCGCCCTCGTTGCGGGCGAAGAGCCAGTTGAAGAGCGCGGTGCGGACGTTTCCGATGTGCAGGAGCCCGGTTGGGCTGGGCGCCATGCGGACGCGGACGGGCGCGGACATCAGGCCTCTATGGTAGGCGGATGGTCCTCGGAGCCCACTGCTCGGGCGGTGTCAAGGGCGCGCTCGACCGCGCGGCCGAGATCGGCGCCGACGCGGTCCAGCTCTTCACGCAGAGCCCGCGTACGTGGAGGACTCCCGCGCCCGACCCGGAGGCGTACGAGGCGTTCCGGGAGCGGCGCGCCGAGACCGGCATCGGCTCCGTGCTCTGCCACGCGCTCTACCTCTGCAACCTCGCGGCGCCGGACGACACGGTCTACGAGAAGTCGGTGGCGACCCTCTCCGCCACGGTCGATATCGCGTGCGCGATCGAGGCCGAGGGCGTCGTCTTCCACGTCGGCTCGCACCTCGGCGCCGGGCTCGATGCCGGGCTCCACCGCGTCGAAGCCGCGATGCGCATGGTGCTCGAGCGCTGCTCGGACACGACCTGGCTGCTGATGGAGAACTCCGCCGGCGCCGGCGGGACGATCGGCAGGTCGATCGACGAGCTCGCGATCCTCTACGACCGGCTCGACGGGCATGCGCGCCTGGGCATCTGCCTCGACTCGTGCCACCTGTACGTATCCGGGTACGACGTGACCGACCGTGAAGCACTCGATGCGGCGCTCGACGAACTCGACGACAAGATCGGGCTCGACCGCCTTCGGGCGCTGCACGTCAACGACGCCAAGACGCCGCTGGGGTCGAACCGCGATCGCCACGACAACGTCCTCGACGGGCTGATGGGCGAGAAGCTCGGCGTCTTCCTCGGCCACCCCAGGGTCCAGGGCCTCCCCGCGGTGCTGGAGGTTCCGGGGACGAACGGCAACGGCCCGGACGCCGAGCAGGTGACGCGGCTCAAGGAGCTGCATGCGCGCTGGGCAACCACGTAAAGCTCTGTTTGTCAAGCCTTGCGGCGACCGGTGGTGGCCCTTCACAATTCCGACATGCCAGACCAGCGTGAGGCCTCGTCTCCAGCGGAGCTCCCCCTCCGTCCGCAGGACGAGGTCGAGTGTCGCCGCTGCCAAGTCCATTGCGACAAGGTCGTCCACCCCGGCGCCTGCGCGGAACGCGAGTGTCCCTTCCTGTACGCGTTCGAGGAGGTCGGGCGCACCTACGTCGGATGCATGCAGAAGGTCTTCGACGTCGAGATCGACCTCGACCTGCTGCTCGAGGCCGAGGCGAGCGGCGGCTTCGGCGCCGTCCGCGCCGCCCGGCGCCCGCTGCCGATGTGCGAGGTCGAGGTAGCGAGCTGCTACGAGGCCAAGGCCGACGAGCTCGGCTGCGTCAACCCGGAGTTCTTCGAGCTGCCGCTCGGCACGCCGAGCTTCCGCGTGTTCGCCCAGGTCAAGGCGAACGACTAGTCCTCACCGGGCACGGCGGCGGCTCGTAGCATCGGCGTCCGGGCCATCCCGGCAAGTGCAGCCCCAGGCGAGCACGATGACCGCGGCGGCGGCTGCGAAAGCCTTGTTCAGCGCGCGCCGTTGAGCCGCTCGACCACGTTCAGCACGTCCATCTGCGTAAACGCCTGGTAATCGGGCTCGATTCCGTCCGTGTTCTCGTCCGCGCGGAACCAGACCGCCTGCACCGTCGTCATGCCGAGCTCGGCCGGGCCCTGGACATCTTCGATGAGCCGGTCGCCGACGAACAGCGCCCGCTCCGGCGCGACGCCGAGGTTCGACAACACGGCCTCGTAGATCACGGGGTGAGGCTTGCGCTTGCCGACCTCCGACGAGAACACCGCGGCGTCGAGCCGGGGGCCGATGCCCATCTGGTCGAGGTCGCGCCTCAGCAGCCACCCCGGGTCGAACGCATTCGAGACGAGCCCCAGCTTCAGGCCACGCCGCCGAAGCGAGTCGAGCAGCGCATGCGTCGTCGCCCCGAGCTCGCGCGCCGGTGACCATGCCTCGTGCTCGGCCTCGAGGAAGCGGCCGAGCTCCTCTTCCGAGACCTCGACCCCGAAGTCGCCGAGCAGATCACGCACGAGGCCGGGATACTCGATCTCCTCGATCGTCCCGGGCGCCCAGAACAGCGCCTCGTAGCGCTCGCGGAAGTGCGCGGCAAGCGCGGCGGGCTCGGGCAGGCTCTCGCGACGCGCGAGCGCTTCGAGGCCCGCGCGGTGTCCCGCCTCGACGAGCGCTTCGTCGTAGGCGAACCGCATGAGCGTGTCGCCCCAGTCGAAGAGGACAGCCTCGAGCACGGGGTCGTTAGGGTATCCGCGTGGCGCGCAGAGTCCTCTGGGGGTCGCTCGCGCTCGCCCCGCTCACGATCTTTTTGCACTATTTCGCCGACCTAGGCGACACGGCCGACTTCGTGCTCGCTGCGGCGTCGCTCGTCCCGCTCGCCTGGCTGATCGGCGAGGCGACGGAGCACGCCGCGCGCCACACCGGCCCAGGAATCGGCGGCTTTCTCAACGCGACGTTCGGAAACGCGCCCGAGCTGATCATCGCGCTGTTCGCGGTCGCGGAGGCGAAGTTCGAGGTCGTGCGCGGCTCGCTCTCGGGAAGCGTGATCGGCAACCTGCTGCTCGTCCTCGGCTTCTCGCTCCTCTTCGGCGGGCGCGGGCCGCTCGACCGCCAGTCGAGCTTCGTCTCGCTCGGGCTCGTCGCGCTCTCGGTCGCGCTGCTGCTCGTCCCGGCGGTCCCGAGCTGGACCGGCGAGCCCGAGCGCGACCTGATCGTCGCGCTGTCGATCCCGGTCTCGATCGCGCTCCTCCTGGTATACGTCGGCGTCACCTGGTGGTCACTACGGCGACACCGCGCGATGCACGTCTCCGACGACCCCGGCGAGATGCACGGTTGGTCGCTCCCCGTCTCCCTCGGCGTGCTCGGCGTCGCGACAGTCGTCACCGCGGTGATCGCCGAGATCCTCGTCGGGTCGATCGAGACCTTCGCGGACAAGGCGCACCTGTCGGAGTTCTTCGTCGCGGCGGTCATCGTCGCGATCGTCGGGAACGCGGCCGAGCACGGCGGCGCGGTCGTCGTCGCGGCTCGCGGGAACATCAAGCTCGCCGCCGAGATCGCGCTCGCGTCGAGCGCGCAGGTCGCCGTCTTCCTGATCCCCGCGGTGGCGCTGCTCGCGCTCCTCATCGACCCGCTCGCCCTGGCGTTCCGGCCGGTCGAGCTCGCCGCGCTGGCCGGCTCGGTCCTGTTGACCTCTGCGCTGCTGTGGCAGGGTTGGTCGAGCCGCGGCCGCGGGATCGCCCTGATCGCCGCCTACGGCACCGTCGCCGTCGGCTTCCTCCTCGCCGGCGACCGCGGCTAGGAGGGCTTCCCCATCGCCTCCGAATGAGCCGCCCGAGGCGGGCGACGCGAGGAAGTCAGGCGCGGGCAAGGACCCCGAGAGCCCGCGGGATGAGCTCGATCGCGCGCTCGATGTCCTCATCGGACACGTCCAGGTGGGTGACGGCGCGCAGCACCGTCGGATGGATCGTCCCGGAGACCCCGACGCCCTCCGCGTGGATCCGAGCGAGCGCCTCTTCCTTCGTGAGCTCGAGCGGGCCGACGTCGATCTGGACGAAGTTGGTCTGCACCTGCTCGGGGTCGATCGGGAGGCCGGCGTCGACAAGGCCGTCCGCCAGCCGCCGCGCGCGAGCGTGATCATCGGCGAGCCGGTCGATGTGGTGGTCGAACGCGTACACGCCCGCTGCGGCCACGATCCCGGCCTGGCGCATCGCCCCTCCGAAGAGGTGCTTGAGGCGCCGGGCCTCGTGCATCGCCTCGTTGGAGCCGGCGACGAGCGCTCCGAGCGGGCAGCCGAGCCCCTTCGACAGGCAGAGCGTCACCGTGTCTGCGTGGCGCCCGATCTCCGCCGCGGGCACCCCGAGCGCGACGGCGGCGTTGATGAGCCGGGCTCCGTCGAGGTGCAGCCTGATGTCCAGGGCGCGGCACTCGGCGGCGACCGCCGCCACCTCTGCCAGCGGCCAGACGCGGCCGCCCGAGCTGTTGTGCGTGTTCTCGATCGAGACGACGCGCGTGCGCGGCGCGTGGTGCGAGTCGCCTTCGCGCGCGAGTGACCTGATCAGCTCCGGCCCGAAGCGCCCGTTCGTGCTCGCTACCGGGCGCGTGACGAGGCCCGCGAAGACGGCAGGGCCGCCGAGCTCGGCGATCAGGATGTGCGAGTTCTCCTCCGCGATCACCTCGTCGCCGGGACGGCTGTGCAGCCGAAGCGCGATCTCGTTGGCCATCGTCGCCGTGGGGACGAAGACGGCCTCGTCATGCCCCAAGAGTTCGGCGCCGCGGGTCTCGAGCTCGTTCACAGTCGGGTCCTCGCGCTTCTGCTCGTCGCCGACGACGGCGTGCGCGATCGCGTGGCGCATCGCAGGAGTCGGCTGCGTGAGCGTGTCCGAGCGGAGTTCGATCACGCCAGAGAGTCTGCCAATTGCCGGTGGCCCGCCTCGCGCGCGATCGCGGCGGCGGTTCGGCCGTCGTCGGCCTCGAGGGCGGTGTCGGCCCCGCGCTCCAGGAGGAGCGCCGTTAGCTCGGCATTGCCGTTCTGCGCCGCGGCGTGGACAGGCACGAAGCCGCCCTCCTGCATCGCGTTCGGGTCGGCGCCCGCGTCGAGAAGCAGGCGCGCGATCTCGGTCTGGTCGGCCGCCGCCGCGCTGTGCAGCGGCTCCACGTTCATGTCGTTCCGCGCCCGCGCGCGTGCATCGGCGCCCCGCTCGAGCAGGAGCCGTGCCGCCTCCGAGTGGGCGAAGAAGGAGGTGAAGTGAAGGGCGGTGAAGCCGTCCGGCGAAAAGGCCGTGGCGAGATCGGGCTCGGCGTCGAGGAGCTCGCGGAGGCGCTCCGTCCGCCCGAAGGCGGCGGCCTCGAAGACGTCGAGCTCGCCGCGCTCGTCGAGGAGGCGTTCAGCGCGCTCGCGATCGCCCTCGTAGAGCGCCTGCATCGGCTCGGAGACGCCGGCCACGCGGCATTGTTGCCACTCAGGAGGGTCTACGGCCAGGCCGCGGTTCGGGGCTCGAGATCCAGAGCGCCGCCGGCACGGCACTCCGGCGAGTGGTACTCCTCGGGATGGCTCTTGGGCGACGTCCGCGCCGCCCAGACCGCGACGATCTCGCCCTCCGCCGCGGTCGCACCCAGCTTCTCGGCGACGAAGTCCACCGTCTGGGTCGCGTAGCACTCCGCGGCGGCCTCGTCGCGGATTCCCGCGAGATGGAACGACTCGTGGGCAAGCGTTGCGAGCGCGCGCGCCGTCTCCACGAGCTCGCGCCCGCAGTGGCGGTCGTCGGGCAGGAGGCAGTCGAACGCGGGCTTCGTGCCCGCCCGCGAGAAGTCCTCGAGGCGATCGCACGTCGGCCCCGAGAGTTCCGCCGTGTCACTCGGCCGGCCGGCGGCGTCGAACCGGACGCTTCCGTCCTCTCCCCTGACGTCCACGAGCCGGCGCCAGAAGCCGGGGCAGTTCACCCCGACGCTCCGCTGCGCGATCGCGCTCGCGACCTCGCCCAGCCGCGCCTCGTTCTGCTCGGCCTTGCGGTGCACCCACAGGGAGAACGCCGCGACCGGAATCAGGAGCAGGAGCAAGAACCGCATTTGCAGGTCTTTTTCGACCGAAATGCGCGGTGGCTTTAGACCCCTTTCGGCACCTCAGCCCGCGCCGGCGTCGCGGGCTCCTGCGAGAGGTCCGGGTGGTCCTCGAACAGGTAGCGCACGACCGCCCGCTTCGCCGCCTTGACCTCGTCGACACGGCCCACCGGACGGCCGCGCGGCGCCTCTCGGAGCAGCTCCGGGCTCTCGGCCGCCTCGCGCGCGATCGCCTCCATCGCGTCGGCGAACTCGTCGAGCGTCTCGCGCGTCTCCGTCTCGGTCGGCTCGATCATCAGCGCCTCGGGAACGACGAGCGGGAAGTAGATCGTCGGGGGATGGAACCCGTAGTCCATGAGGCGCTTCGCGACGTCCAGCGCGGTGATGCCGTGCTCCCGCTTGAGGTTGCGCGCGCTCAGGACAAACTCGTGCATGCAGAGGCGGTCGAACGGGAGCTCGTAGTCGTCCTGCAGCCTGGCGAGCAGGTAGTTCGCGTTAAGCACGGCCAGTTCGGACATCTCCCGCAGCTCGGGCCCGTAGGCACGGATGAAGGCGTACGAGCGAACGAAGACGCCGAACGGGCCGAAGAACCCGCGCACCTTTCCGATCGACTTCGGCCGGTCGAAGTCAAGGCGGTAGCGCTCGCCGTCCCGGACGACCGCCGGCACGGGCAGGAACGGCTCGAGGCGGTCGCGCACAACGATCGGCCCACCCCCCGGCCCGCCGCCGCCGTGCGGCTGCGAGAACGTCTTGTGCAGGTTGATGTGGACGATGTCGAAGCCCATGTCGCCGGGCCGCGAGATCCCGCAGACGGCATTGAGGTTCGCGCCGTCGTAGTAGAGGAGCGCTCCGGCCTGGTGGAAGATCGCCGCCACCTCCTCGATCTTCTCGTCGAAGAGGCCTAGCGTGCTCGGGTTCGTGAGCATTAAGCCGGCCGTCCGCTCGTTCACCTTGGCGCGCAGGTCGTCGAGATCGAGGTTCCCACGGGCGTCGGTCTCGACCTTCTGGAGCTTGTAACCGGCCATCGTCACGCTCGCCGGGTTCGTGCCGTGGGCCGTATCCGCGGTGATGACGGTGTCGCGATCCTCGCCGCGGTCGGCGAAGTAGGCGCGCATGAGCATCAGGCCGGTCAGCTCGCCCTGCGAGCCCGCAGCCGGCTGGAGCGAGACGGCATCGAGGCCGGTGATCTCGGCCAGCATCTCCTGGAGCCCGTGCATCAGCTCCAGCGCGCCCTGCGCCGCCTCTTCGTCCTGGTGCGGGTGCAGGTCGCGGAAGCCCGGGAGCGCGACAACCCGCTCGTTGACCCGC
>Ga0126306_10001097_pt1 | contig 14152 bp, 8 predicted proteins | sample Plot27_FD_92592 | JGI IMG/M metagenome (GOLD analysis project Ga0126306, IMG submission 92592) | Serpentine soil microbial communities from UC McLaughlin Reserve, CA, USA - Plot27 | ecosystem: Environmental > Terrestrial > Soil > Grasslands | place: USA: UC McLaughlin Reserve, Lake County...
GCATCGAGCGGACGGGGCATATCCCCGGACTCGGGCTCGACTTTGCTTTCCGTAGCAGACTTCTTGACCCTGGGTAATCACGCCTTCGATATTGAAGGGGTGGAGGAGTTCCTGGACCAGGAGTCGCGGGTGGTACGCCCAGCGAACGTCGGCGAAGGTTTGCCGGGGCGCGGGTGGGGCACGTTCCAGGCGAACGGGATGCGGGTAGGGGTTGCGAACTTGCAGGGCCGGGTGTTCATGCAGCAGAACCTGCGCTCCCCCTTCAAGGCGGCTGAGCAGGCGGTGGCCGATCTGAGGGCCTTAGGAGCCGACCTTATCCTGGCGGATGTGCACGCTGAGGCCACGAGTGAGAAGCAGGCCATGGGCTACCACCTTGAGGGCAGGCTGCAAGCCTTGGTAGGCACACATACGCACGTCCCTACCGCAGACGCCCAGATCTTACCGGGTGGCATGGCCTATGTGACCGACGTAGGTATGACTGGCGCCAAGGAGAGCGTAATAGGTTTCGATAGGGAGGCCTTCCTGGGGCTGTTCTTGGGAAAGAAGCTTCCGGGTCTGGGGGTGTCCAGGGGCTCGGCCGCCCTCAACGCTGTGCTTATCGAGGTGGACGCCGAAAGCCACCGAGCGACGCGCATCGAGCGTGTTTATAGAGACATGACGACCCACGAAATGTCAGAGCAGGGATAGAGGACGGGACCGCTACACTAGAGTTAATGCGAGCGTGAAGGAAGGAGGCATGGGTTGCTCCGCCAAATTTATGCTGCAACTTGTACTGGGAGCTTTCGGAAGGTGCCGGACGAAAATAGAGCCTTGCTACACTGAATTTACCTCTCCACGATTGTCAGAAAGTGCAAAACTACCTGAGCTGCGCTTCCGCACATTATTAACCCAGAGTGCTGGCCCCGCTGTTAGAGGTGGTAAGAGTTTAAAGAGAGTAGAAGCGCGGTGCTCCCGGCCGCACCAACTCCAAGGCCCGCCTACCAGCACCTAAAGTATTAACAGGCGCTCCCGGTAGAGCGCTGCCTTCGCACAGCAGAGGTCATGAGTTCGAGCCTCGTCAGGTCCAATCTTAAAACCATCGCTTCGGCAGGAAACGTGGAAAGTGGTTGGCGATGCCATAGAGGTAACCCGCACCGAATCCCCTTTCAATGGAACACGTTCGGTTAGCTGCAAAACCAAAAATATCTAGAAATTCCCCCAAATTAGGTACTACCTAGGTACCAAAACTAAGAGTCAGCTAAGAGGTGCCTCCTATTCTGTTCTTTGTAAGCAAAAGACGCAGCCCCACAAGGAGAAACAGGGGCTGCAGGAACAAGGAGGTTGCGCATGAAGCGTAGACTTTTGGCGTTGTCGGTAGCGGCGATGGTAGCGGCCACGATGACCTTTACCAGCCCAGCCTTTGCTCTCGTTATAAGCGACGGCGCTACACTCGAGGGCGATACCAACCTCTGCTGGTTGGCTGGTACCTGCACCGGCAGCACCGACACCAACACCGACAGCGGCAGCATCGACACTAGCGGTAGCGGTACCCCCATCGACAGTGGCAGTGCCGACACCGGCGGTGGTGACACCAATACTGACAGTGGCGATACCAACACCAGCGGTGGCGATACCAACACCGGCAATGTCGATACTAATACCAGTACTAACGACACCCCCATCGACAGTGGCGCTATCGACTCCGGCGGTAGCGATACCAACACCGGCGGTAGCGACACCAACACCGGCGGTGGCGATATCAACACCGGCGGCGGCGGCACCGACTCCGGCAGTGGTGCTACCCCCACCGACAGTGGCGGCACCGACTCTGGCAGCAGCGCTACCCCCACCGACAGTGGCGGTACTGACTCTGGTAGTAGTGGCACTGACTCCGGCAAGAAGGGTGGGAAAGGCGGCAAGAAACCCGCCCACACGAAGCCCATTAAGTGAGAGTGTAGAGAACAAATCCAGTGGGTGACGAAGAGGGCCGAGGCTCCTATTAGCCTCGGCCTCCTCTTGTGCCATGGTGCACCTCGGTTTCCCACATTGACTCTTCTCGGCAACTCGTTAAATAGCAGCGAGCCGCCTACCGACGCTTTATTCTCAACCCGTCTAGTTAGCTTAAAAATAAAATTCAGGAATCTCTCAGGCCGGGGCTTTTAGATCCCGGCCCTCTTTTTGTGCCTCCAAGGTTCCGAGAATCATCCCTTCTAGGAAGCCCGGTGAACAAGCCCTCTTACCTACACCCTGGTACCATAGGGGCAACCTGGGTAGCGAAGGTGCCCCTTTTCAGAGCGTGCTCTAGTCTCACGGGCAGCTCTTCGTCGAGGCTTTTACGAATAAGACGCCTGCGCTAACGGTGAGGGGCTCTCTTTCTCGTTAATTTCTTATTCAAGCTAGCTATCCTAAGGGTACTACCAGCTCTAGGGCCGGAGTTCGTCATCTCCATTCAGAGCATTTTCCCTAGCTTTGCTCCGGCGCCTCTTTTTTACGCCTAGCGGCGCGAGGTTGGGAATGGTTGTTACTGTCTCTATCGAGCCTCTAGTAGTAGTACCAAACGTAGTAGGGATCCAAGCACCAGTACCAGCTTTGGCCCTCTGTCGTCGTAGCCGGCAGCACAAAACTTTATGAGTGGGTAATCTAAAGCGGTAGAACCCTGTTTGTTCATACCGGATAGCTAGCTGGACCTCGCCATGCTCTTACAGGCATCTCTGAGCATCTACCGGTGCGGTGCACCCTCTCCGACGACGCCTGTTTTGCTTCCACCCCTTGACAGGTTTGCGTTTTGCCGGCATTAATTAATATTAATGTAAGCAGGGGCACAATACTGGAGCCGCAAAAAGGGCAACCCCGTCGCGAGACGAGTGAACGCAAAGCCGCGGGCCTCTATATGCAGAGGTAGCCGAGCTGCGAAAGGCGGACTGATGGCAAACCCTCGACTAACGACACAGAACAAGCACATCCCACGAACCTCCCCAGCACGGGTATCGGAGGCGGTCCGCGTTCGTATGCTTGGCGGCTTCTCGGTCTATGTAGGAACAAGAACCATCGAAGAAGGCGAATGGCACTCAAGGAAGGCCGCGAGCCTCGTTAAGCTGCTGGCCCTGGCACCGAACCATCGGGTACACCGCGAGCGAATGATGGACTTGCTCTGGCCGGACCTCGGTCCGAAGGCGGCAGCCAACAACCTCTACCAAGCCCTACACGTCGCCCGCCGGGCTCTAGCTCCCACCCCGGGCACTTCTTCTGACTACCTACGTCTGCGCAGCGAACAGCTGGAGCTGTGTCCGGAGGTGCCCTTGTGGGTGGACGCAGAGGTCTTCGAGGAGGTAGCTGCCGAGGCCCGGCGTGTCCGCGAACCGGCGGCCTACCGGGCTGCCACCGAACTGTACGCGGGGCACCTTTTGCCGCGAGACCTCTATGAGGAGTGGGCGGAAGGGCGGCGGGGCGAGCTTCGGAGGATGCACCTCTCGCTGCTCTTGGAGCTCGCCGCGCTATACGAGGAGCGTGAAGAGTTCGGAGCGGCCATCGATGCGCTCCAGCGGGTGGTAGCCGAGGAGCCGATCAATGAGGTGGCGCACGTAAGCTTAATGCGTCTGCACGTCCTCTCGGGGCGACGCGGAGAAGCACTGAGGCAGTATGAACGCCTTGAGGACATTCTGTCTCGGGAGCTGGACGCCGAGCCCGATGTGGCAAGCCGCCGCCTCCGCGAAGAGATTCTTTCGGGGCAGTTCCCACCTCCTCATCCTTCCGAGAAGAATGGGCACCTCGCGGAGGAGCCTCCTGAGGACGGTCAGCACAATCTGCCCACCGCCCGTACCAGCTTCGTCGGGAGGGAGCGCGAGCTGCTCGAGGTCAAGCGCGAGGTGGCCATGGGGCGCCTTCTCACCCTCACAGGGACGGGCGGCTCGGGCAAGACTCGGCTCGCCCTGGAGGCGGCCAAAGACCTCATAGGCGCCTACCCGGACGGGGTGTGGCTGGTAGAGCTAGCGGGGCTCTCGGAGCCGGCGCTTCTACCGCAGGCCGTGGCATCTGTGCTCGGGGTGAGCGAAGATCCTGACCAGTGCCTCGCCGATACGGTAGCGGAGGCCCTGCGGAAAAAGAAGGCGCTGGTGATACTGGACAACTGCGAGCACGTTGTGGGCGCTGCAGCGCGACTGGCGGACACCCTTTTGGACTCTTGCCCACAGTTACGGATCCTAGCGACGAGTCGGGAGCCCTTGGGCATCGCTGGCGAGAGGAATTGGCCAGTAGCCTCCCTCTCTCTGCCCGATCCGCAAGAGCAGCTGACGGCGGAGGAGCTGGAAAGGTACGAGTCGGCTCGACTGTTTGGGGAGCGGGCCCGGTATCGCAACCCCGCCTTCGCCTTGACCCCACGCAACGCAGGAGCGGTGGCGGAGGTATGTAGGCAGCTTGAAGGCATACCGCTTGCCATAGAGCTCGCGGCCACACGGGTAGGAACACTTTCGGTTGAGCAGATTTCTGAAAGGCTCAAGGGCTCGCTCAAGCTATTGAGAAGCGGCAGCCGGACGGCTACTCCGAGGCAGCAGACCCTCGAGGGCGCCATGGACTGGAGCTACGAGCTGTTGAGTGAACCTGAACGGGAGCTGTTTCGACGACTGTCGGTTTTCGCGGGCGGATGGACGCTAGAAGCCGCGGAGGCGGTGGGGCCGGGAGGCAAGGCCGAGAAAGAAGACGTCCTGGACCTGCTCTTTAAGCTGGTGGACAAGTCGCTTGTGGGGGCAGAGGCAGAGACGGGAGGCGTGGCACGTTACAGGATGCTAGAGCCCATCCGCCAGTACGCTCGGGAGCGGTTAGAGGAGAGCGAGAAAGCCGACACTGTAAGGGACCGACACGCTGCTTTCTTCCTCGCTTTGGCGGAAGAGGCCGAGCCGGAGCTGATCGGGCCGCAGAAGGGTCGCTGGGTTGAGCGGCTGGATAGGGAACACGACAATCTGCGGGCGGCGCTCTCGCGGCTGCTGGAAGTGCGAGAAGGCGAACTTGGGCTCCGTTTCAGCGCGGCGTTCTGGCGCTTCTGGTACACGCGAGACTACGTGAGCGAGGGGCTGAAGTGGCTGGAGCAAGCCCTTGCGGGTAAGGACCCGGCACCGACCCTGACGAGGGTAAAGGCGCTTGAGGGGATGGGATGGCTGGTACAACGCCAAGGTGATTCTGAGCGGACGAAAGCGACGTACGAAGAGATGTTGAAGCAATCTCAAGAGTTGGGCGATAAGGGGAATATCGCGACGGCCCTGAACAGCCTAGCGATTCATGCTGTAGCACAGGGCGATAACGAGCGGGCGACGGCGCTGCTTGAAGAGAACCTTTCTGTACTTCGGGAGTTGGAGAAGGAACAAAACGCTGACACGGCGCTAAAAAAGTTCCACGTGCTCGGCCTGCTCGGTATCTTGGCAGCTAACAGAGATGGCGATTATGCACAGGCGGAGGTGCTATGGGAGGAAGCTCTTACGCTGGCCCGGGAAGTAGGGGATCCAAATCGCATCGGGACAACTCTCTGCAACTTAGGATACATAGCGCTAATGCAAGGCGAGCATGAGCGGGCGATCGCACGTAGTGAGGAGGCGCTGTCATTCGCCCGTGAGCTCGGGAGTGCGGGCGAGGAGCTCACACCCGAAACTTTGGTCAACTTGGGCCTTGCAGTACAGGGCTTGGGCGATTACGAGCGTGCGATGGCCTCCTTTAAAGAAGCTCTGGCAAGGAGCCAGAATGTGGGGAACAAACCGACCTTCACCAACGCCCTGGAAGGTATGGCTAGTCTAGCCGGAGCCTTGGGGGAGGCAACTCGGGCGGCGCGACTGTGGGGAGCTGCGGAGGCGTTACGCGAAGCTACCGACATCGCATTGCCGCCCGGCGAGCGGACGCTGCACGAACCCTACCTGACCGCCGCCCGTACCAGAGGGGGGGAGGCAGAGTGGGAAGAAGCGCTGGCCGAGGGGCGAGCGATGTCGCTCGACGAGGCCGCCGAGTATGCCCTCTCCAATGAAGATGCCGATGCGCCAGAGATCCCTGTGCCGGAGGAGTCACCGGCAGGCGAACCGCTGAGCGAGCTCACCCGCCGCGAGCGGGAGGTCGCGGTCCTCGTCGGCCGCGGGCTTACCAACCGTCAAATCGCTCAAGAGCTCACTCTCTCTAAGCGAACCGCAGAACACCATGTTCGCAATATCCTGAAAAAGTTAGGGCTCGATAAACGGACCCAGATCGTCGACTGCTTGCCTAGTCACTCACTGCTCTCGTAAGTAGTAGTCCCCTTCAGTGGTCTGTCGTCGTAAAGATGGCATGCCGCCCAGTGATCAGGCTTTATCTCACGCATCTTGGGAACTAGTTTGGAGCACACTTCCATGGCGTGAGGGCAGCGGGTACGGAACCGGCAGCCACTCGGAGGATCCATCGGGCTCGGCACGTCGCCCTCGAGTCTTATCCGCTTCTGCTCGACATCGGGGTCAGGGATGGGTATTGCAGAGAGCAGGGCTTGCGTATAAGGGTGGAGCGGGTCTGTGTAGAGCTGGTGGACGAGGCCCACCTCGACGAGGACACCGAGGTACATCACCCCTATGCGGTCGCTGATGTGTCTGACGACCGAGAGGTCGTGAGAGATGAACAGATAGGTGAGGCCCTTCTCCTTCTGGAGCCTCTTCATCAGGTTAATGATCTGCGCCTGAACGGAGACGTCCAGGGCCGAGACCGGCTCATCGGCCACGACGAATTCCGGGTGTACCGCGAGCGCGCGGGCTATGTTGACCCTCTGGCGCTGACCACTAGAGAACTCGTGTGGAAAGCGGTTGGCGTGTTCTTTGCTCAACCCAACGGTCTCCAAGAGTTCATGGACGCGTTCGAGACGAGCCTTTTTGTTCAGGGCGAGGCCGTGGATGTCGATGCCCTCGGCGATAGTGTCGAGAGCAACCATACGTGGGTTAAGAGAGGCCTGGGGATCCTGGAAGATCATCTGCATCCTCCGGTAGAGGGCCTTCGCTCTCTTCGCTTCGAAGAGGTCTTTACCATCGTAGAGGATCTTACCGCTCGTAGGTTCGTAAAGCCTTATCAGCGTCCTGCCGACGGTTGTCTTGCCACCCCCAGACTCGCCTACCAGGCCAAACGTCTCGCCCCTTTTGATCTGCAGAGAGATGCCATCTACGGCCTGTAGGCTTTTGCTGCCGACCCGAAAGTGCTTTTTCAGATCCTTTACCTCCAGGAGCACCCGGTCCTCAGCGCCACTGCCCGGTATCTGCTTAGCCACCGGGTGTCCCCTGTTTGGGCCAGAGGATGCCGTGCGTCGCGGGGCCATCTCGTGGTACAGCCAGCAGGCCGCTCGGTGGTCGGGAGAGAAGGTAGTGTAGCTGGGCATCTCGACCTCACAGACGCGCATTGCGTGGGGACAGCGGGCGGCGAAGGGACAGCCAGCTGGCGGGTTGAGCGGATTGGGTGGAGAGCCGGGTATTGAGATAAGCTCTCGCGAGCGGTCTGCTGTCGGGATGCAATTTAGGAGACCTCGGGTGTACGGATGTTTGGGTTCGTGAAAGATGTTGCGCACCGTACCCGTCTCGACGAGTTCTCCTGAGTACATTACTGCGACCCGGTGAGCGATGTTGGCCACGACTCCCAGGTCATGGCTAATCAGGATAATCGAGATCCTCATCTTCTCCTGCAGATCCCTGAGAAGCTCGAGGATCTGCGCCTGAATCGTGACGTCGAGAGCCGTGGTTGGCTCGTCGGCGATAAGGACCTGCGGGTTGCAGGCGAGGGCTATGGTTATGACCGCCCTCTGGCGCATCCCGCCGGAGAACTGGTGCGGGTACTGCTTTATCCGCTCTTCAGGGTTTGGGATGCCAACCATCCTGAGCAGCTCCACGGCCCGCCCCATCGCCCGGTGCCCAGAGAGCCCGAGATGCTTCTTTAGGCTCTCTGTGATCTGATGACCGATGCGCATAGTCGGGTTAAGCGAGGTCATAGGATCCTGGAAGATCATCGAGATCTTCGCCCCCCGCACCCCGCGCATCTGCTTCTCAGAGAGCTTGAGCAGGTTGCGCCTCTCGAAGATAACTTCTCCGCCCCTGACGATGCCGTTAGGCTCGGGAAGCAGGCGCATCACGGTCTTGGCCAACGTTGTCTTGCCCGAGCCCGATTCCCCTACGATGGCCAAAATTTCGCTTTGGTGCAAACCAAACGAGGCCCCGCGGAGTGCTTGAGCCTCCCCGGCGTATGTGTCAAAGGAGACCCATAGATTCCGGGCCTCCAAGATATAGCCGCCGTTCAAGTTGCCTACCCGCGCATCCTAGGGTCGAGAGCGTCGCGCAGCCCATCGCCGAGCAGATTGAAGCAGATCATTAGCAGGCTCAGGATGGCGGCCGGGAACCAGAGCAGGTACGGGTGGAATCTCAACTCCCTGTACCCGTCATTAATCAGCGATCCTAGCGAAGCGTCCGGCACCTGGATGCCAAGCGAGATAAAGCTCAGAAAAGCCTCAAAGAATATAGCTGCCGGGATGGTTAACATGAGTTGAACTATCAGTGGGCCCAGTGAGTTAGGCAAGAGATGCTTCGTAAGAAGACGAATCCGTCCCGCCCCCAGCGAGCGTGAGGCCAGGGCAAACTCCTGCCCTTTGAGCTGCAGGATGCGACTCCGCGTGATGAGCGCCATGTACGTCCAGCCGTTTATCCCCAACGCTATACTGATCGTCAGGATTCCCGGCTTCAACACCAGCATGGCGAGGACTACTACTATCAGGGTTGGTATACCATTCAGAATCTCGATGCCGCGCTGCATCACCTCATCAATCCTACCTCCAAGCAGGCCCGACGACGCTCCGTAGCTAACACCCACGATTATGTCCAAAAGGGCCGCCAGGAAGGCGATGTAGAGCGAGATTCTCGTCCCTGCCCACACGCGGGTCCACATGTCTCGGCCAAAGTCATCCGTGCCGAACCAGTGTTGGGATGATGGTCCGACAAACTGGCTACTCAGGTCTTGCTCGTAGGGAGTGTGAGGCGAGACCAGGGGACCAATAGCGGCCAGCACCATCAACACCAAGATTACTACCAGCCCCGTGAGTGCCCCCCGGTTCCTTTTAAGACGCCGCCAGGAATCTTGCCAAAGGCCTATAGAAAGACCGGCGACCTCATTGCTGTCCGGCGTGGAGGAGCCCACGGGTTCAAAGAGCTCCGGCGCCAGTTCGCGGCGTTGAGGTTCCACGCTTTACTCCGTTTTCCCGGGGAGGCGCATTCGGGGGTCTATCACTCCATAGATAATGTCCTGGAGTAGGAGCATCAGCATGAACAGAACAGAGAAAAAGATAGTCGTACCCATGATCATGAAGTAGTCGCTGACAACAATCGCGCGGATGAACTGCTCACCGATACCGGGGATCGCGAAGATCTGCTCGACGACCAGCGAACCGGTCACTAAAAAGACGGTGAGCGGGAACAAAACAGTAACCAACGGTATCAGGGCGTTGCGCAACACGTGCCTGACGACTACCGCAAGCCTGCTCAGGCCCTTAGACCTTGCCAAGGCAATATAGTCCTGTCCCAACACCTCCAGCATCTCCGACCCAATGAATCTGGCCACCGTGGCGATCACGAAGACCGAGAGCGCCAGCGAGGGTAGTATGGAGTGGGCCCAGCTCTCGAAAAAGGCGATCGGTAGCCACCCTAGCTTCACCCCGACCCAGTACTGTAAGAGAGGTCCCAGCACGAAGCTCGGTACGGAGATGCCAACAATCGCCAGCACTGTCGTCACAGAGTCCCACACGCTGTTATGCCGCAGGGCAGCTACGACGCCGAGCACGAGCCCAGCCACCAGACCGAACAGCACGGCTTGGGCGCTTAAGAAAGCCGAGATCGGTAGCCGAGCCAGGATAATCTCGAGCACCGGCCTGCCTTCGAAGTAGAAGGAGTTTCCAAGATCTCCTCGCGCCAGGTTAGACACGTACGTCGCGTACTGGACTCCTAACGGCTTGTCCAGACCATACTTAGCTTCGAGCTGTGCACGGGCCTCATTGGACAATTTTTCGTCGTTAAAGGGCGACCCCGGCAGTAATCGCATTAAAAAGAAGGTCGCAGTACAGATTATAACCAGCGCGACGAACATGAGCACGATCCGGCGGGCAAGGTACCTCACCATCCTAGTCTGGCCCCAAAAACCTCACCCTCGGTGGCCGCAGCAACGTGCGGGGATACCTTACCGGAAGTCTGGCCCCTGCGCTCCATACCTGTGGCCTTTCTGTTACTTCTCGATACTCATGGACTTGAGTTCGAGGGTAGGCCCGTAGGGGTGTTCCTTGTAGTTCACAAGGTAGGGCTTAACGAGCAGGGCCCTTCCCCTATATGCTGTCGGTGCGATAGCGGCCTGCTCCTCCACGAGGATTCTCTCAGCTTCGACTAATAGGTTTAGGCGTTCTTGGGGGTCCGCCTCGGCCTTGGCGTCCGAGACCAACCGATCATAGCGCTCGTTTCTGAGCCTGGGGTGGTTAGACGGCGAGTCCGAGAGAAAGAGGTCCAAGAAGGTCATCGGGTCATTGTAGTCGGCGGCCCAGCCGGCGGCGGCCAGCTGGTAGTCGCCGTTCTGGGTGAGCTCGAGCATCTTGTCGAAGGGCTGTTGATTTACTTCGACCCTCGCTCCCAGGTTTTCTTCAAACTGCGACTGTAAGAAGGTTGCAATGTCGCGCGACTCGCTAGTGTCGTCAATAAGCAGCTCCAGGGTAGGCTCGCTGCCCAGCTCCTGAACGCCTTGCTCATAGAGTACCCGGGCTTGCCCAGGGTCGAACTCGGGCACCACCGGCCCGGCGGCCTCGCGAAACGTCTGCCCCTCTATTCCGGCAACAACACCCGTAGGTACGAACCCATCCGCAGGCTGAGAGCCGTTCTTGAGCACACCGTACGCCAAGGCCTGACGGTCCAAGCCCCTCAGAATGGCCTGACGGATGTTCTGGTTCTGGAGCACGGGGTCTTGTTGGTTCATCTCCAGGTAGCCGGTTCCAAAGCTCGTTTGCGTAGTGAATTCAGGGGAGTCCCTGTACTGGTCTACGTATTCGGACGTCAGGTTAACAGCGTCTAGCTCCCCGGATTGGTAAAGGTTGACGGCCGTGTCAGCCTCCTTGACGACTCTTCCTTTAACTTGCTCTATATTAACGTTCCCCTTGTCCCAATAGACGTCGTTCTTTACAAAGGTTACGCCCTCAGAGGGGCTGAACTCACTAAGGGTGTAAGGCCCGTTATAGAGGAGTGCATCAGCGCTCTGGGCGAACTGATCACCTTGCTGTTCGGCAAACTCCTGGTTGAGCGGAAAGTAGGTGGGGAACGCGGTCAAACTGAGGAAGAACGTCGTCGGTTTCGCAAGCGTAACCACCAGGGTCCTATCATCCGGTGTCTCGATACCCACAGACTCGGATTCCGCCTCGCCTGCGTTAAAGTCGGCGCCCCCATCGATGTAGTCAGCGAGGATGCGAGCGTATTGACTCGCCGTATCGGGATCCATCGCCCTCAGCCACGCGTATTTGAAGTCCTGGGAGGTCACCGGCTCACCATTGCTCCACTCGATGCCGTCGCGCAGCTTGAAGGTATAGGTCAGCGCATCATCGCTAGTTTCGACGCTCTCCGCCATTGCCGGCTGAGGCTTCTCATTCTCGTCCAGCCGGTAGAGGCCCTCCATAACGTTATTCAAAATGTTGAAGGAGTAGACGTCAGTGACGGTAGACGGATTTAGATCCACTATATCAGCCTCGAGATTGAGCGTGAGCGTGTTCTGGTTGCCTCCGCCTTCTTCCTCCTGCGACTGAAACACACTGCAACCTGTCGTGAAAGCCGCAAGGAGTGCGAGCGTCAGCAAAGATAGAGCCCCTGATGCTTTAGCCTTATGCAAGGCGTTCTCCTCTCTCACTCCTTAGGGAACTTTGTAAACACTGTACTTAGTGCGAAAAAACCTTGTCAAGCTCTCTGGAAGATCCCTACTGATGCTTCACCAGAAACGTGGGGTAGTTTAAGTACCCGCTTACAACCTGCAACTTCAGCTTGGTCGCGAGCTTCCCTTCGTCATAATAGTTTCACCGCCTTGAAGACGGCGTAGGCGGCAGGACCCAGACCTTCGCCGAACGTACCACCTCCGAACGAGAGCTCGGATAGCTTGGACACCAAAGGCACAGGAATTTTAAATAGCTCTTTGTATTTTTAAAAGTAGGTATTTTCTAAGTACCGAAATTAAGAGTTCACTAAGGGAAGCCTCCTAGTCTGTTCCTTGTAAGTAAAGGACGCAGCCCCGAACGAGAAGGAGCGGCTGCAAGAAGAAGGAGGTAGCGCATGAGGCGCACCATGTTGTTGTTCGCTGCGGTGGCCCTGCTGGCGTTGTCGCTTGCCCCGGTTGTGCAGGCCCAAGGGCAAGGGCAAGAGAAAGGGCAAGGAGGAGCACCCGTAGATGCCGGTTTTGAGCTCCTAGTCAATCCTGGCGACTTCCCCGGCACCTGCAGCTTCCCGGTGCTAGTTGAGGCGACCGGCGAAGGAAAAACGATTGAGCTGCCCAATGGGACCACTCTCTTCGTCTTCCCAGGCCTTGATGTAACCCTAACGAACCCAGAGACCGGGACCTCGGAGACTTACAGCGTTACCGGCGCCAATCGCGTGCTGCCCCCGGACGAGGAAGGTGTCGTAGTGACGGAAGTAACGGGTAGGAACCTTCTCATCGACCCCGAGGCGGGTTTCGTCGTAGCTAGTGGGAACTTTAGCTTTGCCTTTGACGAGGAAGGCAACCTCGTTCAACCACTGGAGGGCGAAGGGCAACTGATCGACGTCTGCGAAGCCTTGGCGTAAGACCACGGCGCAGGAAGCCACTACTAGGGCCGGGGCGCAACGCCGCGGCCCTCTCTTTTCCAGAGAAGCGTTCTTCAGTTTCCGAGCATGAATTTCGCCGAAAATTCAACCTGCTGCATAAAAACAGTGGCAGCCACACTACACGACTGCTCCTGCAGCCTCCATGCCACATCCTCGGCAGCGTTTTGCCCTCCCAACCTTAGGAATCGGTACTCCAGTCCTTTGGGCTTGCTGGCGTTTGTAGCGTGGTTGAATACTCATGCACGACGCTGCCTACAGACGTTGTGATGCTTACCGAATATTTCTGCACTCGGCAGCCCGGTGAATGGAGGTAACCTACCCATGTCGCTGGGCGAGTTTCGTCGTTTATTAATAAGGACATTACGGATTCGCCATTAATGGTTAATGACTTGTATCGCCAATAGCCGTAGTTAGAGGGCAGAAGTTGATGTCCACGATTGTCAGAAAGTGCAAAGCAACCTGAGCTGCAGTTCCGCGCTCTGCTGACCGACGGCACGCGAGAGGTGCAATTCGAGCGGGTGGCAGCGCGCTAGAATACCCAAAGACCGACTAATAGAAAGGAGGAGCGGAGAGGGCCGCTCCGCCAGAGTTTAGAGCCCGGCGCCACTACCCGATGGACAGTATACGCAAAGGCAAAGCTCCTTGCGCAATGGGAGATCAATGCTCTCGAAACGCTGCTTTAGGCGAACCCATGATGGTGTACCGCAGGTACAGTAAGGATGGTCTTTGCGACCAATGTGTGAGGGAAGGGCGTAAGCCAGAAAATGTGCCGGAGCAATACAGGGAGCTGTTCCGGGTTGCACGGGTCCTCCTAAACAAGGACATAACCGAAGAGGATGAGGTGATTCCTACACTTGCCTTCGCGGCGAATTCTTGGGAGATGCCGGAGCTGGTATCTATACGAGACAAGTTTATGGAGGTAAGTGAAGGAAGCAAAGCGTGGTTGGAGCTGGATAACCAGTTCTTCTACAACAAATACCACGCCTTGAAACCACTGAAGAGCATAGACGGACTCTCCCTTTTGTCCCATGGGTTTGCGATAATCGGCAATGCCGGAAGCCCGGTAGATAGAGGCGACCTGCTCCCCAGGTTAGGCGCGAGAGGTTCTACCCTCAAGTTCGGCACAATAGGTTACGTTGGGGTTGGGTAGGGGAACTCAATCCTGGGTAAGTAGGGTAAACAAACCGAGATCCCCGCCGGAGGGCAATCCTATGGGCGGGAGGGAGGAGCGTACTACGTGAACAAAACGGAGCTGATCGAGGCGATCGCCAAGAGAGCGGACGTGCCTAAGAGCCAAGCACAGAAGCACTTCGACGCCTTCGAGGAAGTCGTCAGCA
>Ga0126306_10001098_pt1 | contig 14149 bp, 17 predicted proteins | sample Plot27_FD_92592 | JGI IMG/M metagenome (GOLD analysis project Ga0126306, IMG submission 92592) | Serpentine soil microbial communities from UC McLaughlin Reserve, CA, USA - Plot27 | ecosystem: Environmental > Terrestrial > Soil > Grasslands | place: USA: UC McLaughlin Reserve, Lake County...
GCCGTGCAGCTGCGGCTGGCCGCCCACCTGGCCCAGCCGAACCGCGACGTGACCTACGTCTTCTACGACCACGAGGAGGTCGAGGCCGAGAAGAACGGCCTCGGCCGGATCGCCCGTGACCACGCCGACTGGCTGGCCGGCGACTTCGCGGTCCTGATGGAGCCGACGAACGCGACCGTCGAGGGCGGCTGCCAGGGGACGATGCGCGCCGACGTCGTGCTGCGCGGCCACCGCGCGCACTCGGCCCGGTCGTGGCTGGGCAGGAACGCGGTGCACGCGGCGGGGGAGGTGCTGCGCCGGCTGGAGGCGTACGACGCGGAGCAGGTCGAGATCGACGGCCTGGTCTACCGCGAGGGGCTCAACGCGGTCGGCATCACCGGGGGAGTGGCCGGCAACGTCATCCCGGACGAGTGCCGGGTGAGCGTCAACTACCGCTTCGCCCCGTCGCGGTCGGAGGGCGAGGCCGCCGAGGTCGTGCGGCGGGTCCTCGACGGGTACGACGTCGAGGTGGTCGACTCGGCACCCGGCGCGCTGCCCGGCCTGTCCGAGCCCGCAGCCGCCGCCTTCGTGACGATGGTCGGCCGGGAGCCGCAGCCGAAGTTCGGCTGGACCGACGTGGCGCGGTTCTCGGCTCTCGGGGTGCCGGCCGTCAACTACGGTCCGGGCGACCCGGGCGTCGCGCACCAGCGCGAGGAGTACTGCGACGTGGCGCCGATCCTCGAGTGCGAGGAGCGGATGCTCGCCTGGCTGTCCTGACCGGGCTCAGATGATCCACCTGACCGGCAGGCGCTGCAGCACGGCGCCGGACCCGTCCAGGAACTCCAGGGTGTCCTCGGGGCGGAGGTCCTGCACCGGCCGGACGGTCGCCCGCCAGATCGTGGTGCCGACCGGCGCCGCCGGACCGGACGGGCCGAGCCGTCCCTGGCCGTCGAGCCGGATCGCGGCCACCTCGGGCGCCATGACCAGGACCAGCCGGTCACCGGTGCGCACGACAGCTACCGGTGCCTCGGTCATGGACCGGCAGACCTCGCGCGTGCCGCCAGCACCCGTACCGGTGTAGGAGATCCGCGCGTCGATGAAGGAGGCCTGGACGGTGATGCCGCCGGCGAAGCTGGCGGCCGCCACCTGCTGCACGCCGGCGCAGTCCGCCTGCTGGTTCGGCAGCCAGCTCTTGCCGAACAGGTGGGCCAGGTCGACGGCCTGCAGCACCGTCCCCGAGGCGTCGGAGTAGGCCACCAGCCGCTGCGGGACCGGTGCCCCGGGCGGCGCCGTGAAGGCCAGCACGCGGGTGCCCTGCCAGCCGGTCGGGTGCAGCTCCGCCAGCGTCATGTCCCCGTTGTCCATCCAGACCTGGACCTTCATGACCCGGTCGTCGACGGCGGCCACCACGCCGTGCAGGCCGTCCCCGCTGCCGGTCGTGCCCGAGATCCAGTCGACGGCCACCGAGGAGTCGTCGGCGTCCGGCTGGCGCCGTGTGCAGCCACCCGCGCCGCCGTCGTTCTCCAGCGTCGTGAAGCGGTCGCACAGCTGCGGCCCCGAGCCGTCGGTGTCGGTGAGGACCAGCTCGTGAGCCATGTCCCGACCGTCCAGTCGCCGGCTCTCGACCAGCTGCGGCTCGCCGAGGATGTTCTCCTGCAGCCACGGATCGTCGCTGCCGCTTCCCCCACTGCCCGGCGCCCCGCGGTCCGGTCCCTGGTCCGCGAGCGACGCGACGAGTGCTCCGAGCAGGACCACGGCGACGACGGCTGCGGCGACGGCCATGAGCCGGCCACCGCGACGGCGGCGGGCGACAGCGAGCCGGTGCTGGTTCTGCTGCCAGGCGTCCGGCGAGACGGGCACCTCGTCGAAGTGCGCGCGGGCTTCGAGCAGCTCCCGCTCCAGTCTGTTGTTCGCGTCCGGGCTCATCGGTGGTCCTCCATCAGCGCGGCGAGGGCATCGAGCCCGCGGGAGACGTGGGACTTGACCGTCCCGCGGCTGACCCCCATGGCGTCGGCCATCTCGGCCTCGGACAGGTCCAGCCAGTAGCGCAGGACCAGCGCCTCGCGGTGGCGTGCCGAGAGCCGGCCCAGCGCGGCGACGAGGTCACGACCGGCCTCGCGACGTACGGCGTCGTGCTCGGCGGAGGCGACGTACTCCGGTGCGACCTCCGGAGCGCGGCGCACCACCGACAGGTGCCGCAGCCGGGACCGGGTCAGGTTGACGACGGTGGTGCGCAGGTAGCCGACGGCCGAGTGGGGGTCGCGCATCGCCCGGGTCCGGCCGTGCAGCCGGACGAACGCCTCCTGGGCCAGGTCCTCGGGATCGTCGGCGCCGAGCATCGCGGCCAGCCGGACCATGGCGCGGAAGTGCGCGTGGAACAGCTGCTCGTAGGTCAGGGCCCGGTCGGCGGGTGCCTCGGCTGCCCGGTCGTCGGCCACCGGCTCATCCTGGCCGAGTGCCGCTGCGCGTCCCGTCACGTCACGAAGACGCGCGAGCCGGCTCGAGGTTGAGGGCGGACCGGAGAACACTCAGTCCTCCGGCTCTCGGTTCCTTGGCCAGCGCGACAGCCGGCGAGGGTAGGGCCGGCAGCCGGGGACTGTGTGCCGGTCGGTACGGGATCGCCGCTAGGCCAGGGCGGGCACCGAGATGCCGAGGCCGCCCACGGTGTCGGCGCCGAACCGCTCGATCTCGGCCGGCAGGTCGAGCGCCCGCAGGTCGCTGCGCAGGGCGAGGATCTCCGGGGTCAGCCGGTCGGCCGGCACCAGCCAGCTCACCTCGAGCTCGATGCCGTCCGGGTCCTTGGCGTAGAGCGCCTTGGTGGTCGCGTGGTCGGTAGCGCCCACCAGCGCACCGCGCTCCTGCAGCCGCTCGGCGATCTCGGCCAGGTCGGCCAGGGTCTCGACCTCCCACGCGAGGTGGTAGAGCCCGACGGTGGACCGCCCGGCACCGGACGGGCCGGCCTGGGCGCCGATCTCGAACAGGCCGAGGTCGTGGTCGTTGGTCGAGCTCGGTGCGCGCAGGAACGCGGCGCCGCGCAGCTCGGCCATCCCTTCGATCGGGGCGAAGCCGAGGACCTCGCGGTAGAAGGCGACGCTGGCGTCGACGTCGCGGACGAAGAGGACGGCGTGGTTGAGGCGGCGGACCGGCATGGCTGCTCCCAGCGTGTGGTGATTGAACTCTCAATGATGCTAGCAGCAAGGAACTTGAGTGTTCAAGTATTCCCTCGGTACCGTGGGCGGGTGCCCTCTCAGGATGCTCCTGCCGAGCCGCGCTGGCTCACCGACGAGCAGCAGCGCACCTGGAGGGTCTACCTGCGCTTCGGGGCCGCACTCGACGAGGCCCTGGACCGGCAGCTGCAGCGCGACGCCGGCATGCCGCACGCCTACTACATGGTGCTGGCCATGCTGTCCGAGGCGCCGGGGCGGACGCTGCGGATGAGCGAGCTGGCACGCATCACGAGCTCGTCGCCGAGCCGGCTCTCGCACGCGGTGGCCCGGCTCGAGGAGCGGGGCTGGGTGCGGCGGGACCGGCACCCCACCGACCGTCGTGGCGCGCTGGCCGTGCTCACCGACGCCGGCCGGGACGCCCTCGTGGCCGCCGCGCCGGGGCACGTGGCGGCGGTGCGCCAGGCGATGTTCGACCGGCTCGACGAGGATCAGGTCACCGCCCTGCGGCTGGTTTTCGAGCAGCTCACCGAGGGTGGTCCCGCGGACGACGCCGGATAGCCTCAGCTGCATGGCTCTGGAGTACAGCCCGCCGGACGGCACGGGCGACGACGACGGCGACCGCACGGAGGTCCACAAGGGGCCGGTCACGCTGCGCCGCGACCAGATCGAGTCCAGCACGACCGACCAGCGGCTCCTCGAGTCGCGCGGGCCGAGCGACTGGGTCCACACCGACCCGTGGCGGGTGCTGCGCATCCAGTCGGAGTTCGTCGAGGGTTTCGGCGCGCTGGCCGAGCTGGGCCGCGCGGTCAGCGTGTTCGGGTCGGCCAGGATCTCGCGGGACAGCTCGGAGTACGCCCTCGGCGTGCAGGTCGGGCGGCTGCTGGCCGAGTCCGGCTACGCCGTCATCACCGGCGGCGGGCCGGGCGCGATGGAGGCCGCGAACAAGGGCGCCTGCGAGGCCGGCGGGGTGTCGGTGGGCCTGGGCATCGAGCTGCCCTTCGAGCAGGGCATGAACGAGTGGGTCGACATCGGCGTCGACTTCCGCTACTTCTTCGCGCGCAAGACGATGTTCGTGAAGTACGCGCAGGGCTTCATCGTGCTGCCCGGCGGCTTCGGCACCTTCGACGAGCTCTTCGAGGCGCTCTGCCTGGTGCAGACCCGCAAGGTCACGTCGTTCCCGGTCGTGCTGCTCGGCGAGGCCTACTGGGGCGGCCTGGTGGCCTGGCTGCGCTCGACCGTGCTGGCCGAAGGCAAGATCAAGGAGGCGGACCTCGCCCTCTTCAAGGTCACCGACGACCCGGTCGAGGCGGTCCGTTTCGTCCACCAGGCGGAGTCGGAGTGGCGGGCCGCCGCTGAGGAGGAGGCCGCCCGCGTCGCCGCCTCCGACCGGGCCGAGGCCGACGCCTCCGGAGGGCCGGAGCACCGGCGGCAGCCCTCTCGATGAGCGCGATCTGCGTCTTCTGCTCGTCCAGCGGGCGGATCGACCCCGCGCACGTCGAGCTGGCCGCCGCGGTCGGCACCGAGCTGGCCCGGCGCGGCCACTCGCTGGTGAGCGGCGGCGGCAGCGTCAGCTGCATGGGGGCGGTGGCCCGGGCCGCGCGGGCCGGCGGCGCGCGCACCGTCGGCGTCGTGCCGCGGGTCCTGGTCGACCTCGAGGTGGCCGACCACGACGCCGACGAGCTGCTCGTCACCGACGACATGCGCAGCCGCAAGGCCGGCATGGACGAGAGGGCCGACGCGTTCCTCGCCCTCCCCGGCGGCCTCGGCACGCTCGAGGAGCTGCTGGAGATCTGGGTCTCGCGGACCCTGGCGATGCACAGCAAGCCGGTCGTCGTGCTCGACCCGGGCGGTGTCTTCGACCCGTTGCGCGCGCAGGTGGACCTGCTGGTCGAGCAGGGCTTCGTACGCCCCGAGGCGAGAGCAGCCGTGACCTGGGCGAGCGACATGCCGGCCGCGTTCGACGCGCTCGAGGCCGGGACGCAGGCCGAGCCGCTCACCGCGGCCCCGGACGAGCTGATCGAGGCCGAGCCTTAGGCCTCAGGCGAGGGCGCGACGGGCCACCGCCGGCGGGCGGCTGCCGCGGATGCTCGCCACCGTGTCGAGCACGCGGCGGGTGGCCTGCACGTCGTGCGCCCGGAAGAACCGTCCGCCGAGCCAGGCCGCCACCGCGGTCGCCGCGAGCGACGCCTCGAGCCGGTCGCCGGCCTCGGCGTCGAGCACCTCGCCGAGGAACTTCTTCCGGGACACCGCGACCAGCACCGGCCAGCCGGTGGCCGCCACCTCGTCCAGCCGCCGGGTCACCTCCAGCGAGTGGTAGGTGTTCTTGCCGAAGTCGTGCGCCGGGTCGACCAGGATCCCGTCCCGGCGCACGCCGGCGGCGACCGCGCGCGCGGCCAGCCCGGCGACCGTGGCGACCACGTCGGCCACCACGTCGTCGTAGGCGACCCGGTGCGGGTCGGTGCGCGGCGGCAGGCCGCCGGCGTGGCTGCAGACCAGGCCGGCGCCGTGCTCGGCCGCGACCACCGCCAGGCCTGGATCCGCCCCCTGCCACGGGTCGTTGAGCAGGTCGGCGCCGGCCTCGCAGGCGGCCCGGCCGACCTCCGCCCGCCACGTGTCGACGCTGATGACCAGGTCGGTGTGGCGCCGCCGAACCGCCGCCACGAAGCCTGCCGTCCGGGTGATCTCCGCCGCCGCGTCGACCGGCTCGCCGGGACCCGCCTTGACCCCTCCGAGGTCGACGACCTCGGCGCCCTCCTCGACCGCCCGGTCCACCGCTGCCATGGCGGCTGCGTCGTCCAGGTAGGCGCCTCGGTCGTAGAACGAGTCCGGCGTGCGGTTGACGATCGCCATCACGACCAGGTCCTCCGGACCGAACTCCCTCGCGCCCAGCCGCACCGTCATCGGACCAGCGTGGCACGATCGCCATCGTGTCCATCCTGCTGCTCCTGGTCCTGCTGGGCGTGATCGCGGCCATCGCGGTCGTGGCCGCCGGCCGTGGCGGGTCGCTGCCCGACGCCGACCCGGACCGCTCGTCCCGCGGCGTGCTGCCGAGCGGCCCGGTCGACCGGGCCGCCGTCAACGGCCTCCGGTTCACCCTCGCCTTCCGCGGCTACCGCATGAACGAGGTGGACGACGTGCTGGACCGGCTCCTCGACGAGCTCGACGAGCGCGACCGCCGGATCGCCGAGCTGGAGGGACGCACATGGCCGAGCTCGTCCTGACCCAGGACGTCGACGCTCCCGCCGAGCAGGTCTGGGAGGCCCTCACCGACTGGGCGGCCCATGACCGGTGGATGCTGCTGACCCGCGCCGAGGGCGACCGGGCCGAGGGCGGCGAGATCAGGGCCTTCACCGGCATCGGCCGGCTCGGCTTCCTCGACACGATGACCATCACCGTCTGGGAGCCGCCGCGCCGGGCCGTGGTCCGGCACACCGGCAAGGTCGTCCGCGGCTCGGGTGCGTTCGAGGTCGAGGACCTCGGCGCCGGCCGCTCCCGTGTCGTGTGGTCGGAGTGGGTGCTGCTGCCTCTCGGCGCCATCGGGCAGCTCGTCTGGCCGGTGGCGCGCATCCCGCTGCGCGTGCTGCTGCAGGTGTCGTTGCGCCGCCTCGCGCGGTACGTCGTCGCGCAGCCGTGACGGGCCCGGTCCCGGGGCCGGACGGCCGGCCACGCTGCCCGTGGGGTGCCGGGCCGTCGACCGACTACCTGAGCTACCACGACGAGGAGTGGGGCCGGCCGCTGCACGGGGACACCGAGCTCTTCGAGCGGGTCAGCCTCGAGGCCTTCCAGTCCGGCCTGTCCTGGCTGACCATCCTGCGCAAGCGGCCGGCCTTCCGGGCCGCCTTCGCCGGCTTCGACCCGGCCGTGGTCGCGACCTTCGACATCGACGACGAGACGCGCCTGCTCGCCGACGCGGGCATCGTGCGCAACCGGGCCAAGGTCGCGGCCACCATCGCCAACGCGCGAGCCGTCCTCGCGCTGGACAGGTCGCTGAGCGAGCTGCTGTGGTCTTTCGCGCCGGACCCTCCAAGGGCTGCGCCACGCACGTCGGCCGACGTGCCGGCGGTCACCCCCGAGTCGACCGCCATGGCCAAGGCGCTCAAGCGCGAGGGGTTCCGCTTCGTGGGGCCGACCACGGCGTACGCCCTCATGCAGGCGACCGGCATGGTGAACGACCACCTCGCCGGCTGCGACTTCCGCTGACCGACAGCAGACCCACTCTTCCGCTGACCGGGCCCTCTGCCGCCAGGTAGAGGACTTTCGGTCCTGCTCCGGCCGGGCGGACGCGCCCAGGGTCAGGGCATGGGAGAGGCGGTGCAGGTCCCGGTCGACCACCTCGACGTCCGCGCGGTCCGCCGCCGGCTCGACCGCAGCATCGCCGCCCTGGGCGAGATGCTGCGGGACGGGCAGCTCGACGTGCGCGCCGACAGCTGCGGCTTCGAGGTCGAGCTCGACCTGGTCGACCCCCTCGGCCGTCCCCGGCTGGTCAACCCGGCGGTGCTGCGCTCCCTCGCCCGGCGCGACGTGCAGGCGGAGCTGTCGCGCTTCAACCTCGAGCTCAACCTCGACCCCCGACCGCTGCGGGGAGACGTGCTGCGCCGGCTCGACGACGAGCTGAGCGGGGCGCTGACCGCGGTCAGCGGGGTCGCGCAGGAGGTCGGGGCGACGGCGATGGCCGTCGGGACGCTGCCGACCCTGCACGCCGGGGACCTGACGGTCGAGCACCTGTCCGAGAACCCGCGCTACGCGCTGCTGGACTCGGCCCTCGCGCGTGCCCGCCGCGGAGTCGTGCACCTCGACATCAGCGGACCCGAGCCGCTGACCCTGACGACCTCGAGCATCGCGATCCAGGCCGCGGCGACCAGCCTCCAGGTGCACCTGCAGGTCGCGCCGGACGACTTCGCCCGCTACTACAACGCCGCCCAGGCGGTCAGCCCGGCACTGGTCGCGGTCAGCGGCAATGCACGCTTCCTGCTCGGGCACCGGCTGTGGCACGAGACGCGCATCCCGCTCATCGAGCAGTCCCTCGACATCCGCACCCGTCGGGAGCGTGCGGTGCCGGCCCAGCACCCGCCGCGGGTCTGGTTCGGCGACCGTTGGGTGGCCTCACCCCTGGAGGTGCTCGACGACAACGTGCGCCGGATGCCCCCGCTGCTGCCGCTGGTCGAGACGGCCGATCCGCTCGACGAGCTGCGCGACGGGCGGGTGCCGACGCTGCACGACCTGCGGCTGCACAACGGCACCATCTGGCGCTGGAACCGCCCGGTCTACGACGTGCAGCACGACCACCCCCACCTGCGGATCGAGAGCCGGGTGATGCCCAGCGGGCCGACCGGCGCCGACATGGCGGCCAACTCTGCGTTCTACCTCGGCCTGGTCCGTGCGGTCGCCGACCGTGGCCGGCCCCTGACCGACCTGATCGAGTTCGACACCGTCGCCGGCGACCTGCGGGCCGCCGCCAGGTACGGGCCGTCCGCGCTGCTGTGCTGGGCCGACCGGGACCGGCCGGTGCGCCGGCCGGCGGACCGCCTGGTGCTCGACACGCTGCTCCCGCTCGCGGCCGAGGGACTGCGCGCCTGGCACGTCGACGAGGCCGACGTCAGCCGCTACCTCGGTGTCGTCGCCGACCGGATCGCCCGGCGCTCGACCGGCAGCGAGTGGCAGGACCGCACGGTGACCCGGCTCGAGGCCCAGGGCGCGCCGCGCGAGGCGGCGCTGCGCGAGACGGTGCGCCGGTACGTCGCGCACGCCCGCACCGGCGCGCCGGTGCACACGTGGGACTGACTCAGCGGTTGCGGAAGGCCTCGAGGCCGGCCCGGGCCCGGTCCCGCACCTGGTGCTGCAGCACCGGCGTCCAGCCGAGCAGCAGGCCGCTGCGGCCGAGCGCCTGGCGGGCCCAGCGCCAGAAGTCGAAGTCGTCCTGCTGGTCGACGATGCGGCCGCTCCGGTCGAAGCGGAACACCGAGCGGACGTCGTTGAGGACCGGCCGGCCGGTCTGACCGAAGGTGTAGCGCGCGACCCAGTGCGCCGTGCCGCGGTCGGCCTCCGCGTCGCGCCCGACCAGCTCGACCGACATGTCCTGGGCGCGGGCGGTGAGCATCCGCCACATGTCGCCCGGCTCGCCGTCGGAGAGGCCGACGAAGACCGGGTCGGTGAAGGTGGCCTCCGGCGCGTAGAGTCCGGCCATGGTCTCCCCGTCGCCGCGGTCGAGGGCGGCGTAGAGCGCCTCGATCGTCCGCAGGTTGTCCTCCGCGGCCACCTCAGCGGCCCTCGAAGACCGGCGTCTGCTTCTGCAGGAAGGACTCCACCGCGCCGACGTGGTCGTCCGACGAGCCGGTGAGCTCCATCATCTGCTGCTCGAAGGCGAGCGACTCGGCCAGGCCGTGCCCGGCCGAGTAGGCGAGCGCCTGGCGGATCGCCCCGAGCGCCAGCGTCGGACCCTGCGCCAGGCGCCCGGCCAGCTCCCGCGCCCGGGTGGTCACCTGGTCGGCCGGGACCACCTCGGTGAGCAGGCCCAGCTCGTACGCCTGGGCGGCGGTGAGGGTAGGGCCGAGCATGAGCAGCTCCTTGGCCTTCGCCAGCCCCACCAGCCGCGGCAGCGTCCACGACGACCCGGAGTCCGCGGAGAGCCCGACCGCCGAGAACGCCATCGTGAACTTCGCGGACTCGGCCGCGACCCGGAAGTCGCAGGCGAACGCGAAGGCCGCGCCCGCCCCGGCCGCCGTGCCGTTGACCGCGGCGACGACCGGCTTCGGCATCGTCGCCAGCAGGGTGGCGATCGGCGTGTAGTGCTCAGGCACCGTCGACCACACGGCGTCCCGGTCGTCGCGCAGGTTGCCGGCGTGCTCAGCCAGGTCCTGCCCGACGCAGAACGCGCGTCCGCTCCCGGTCAGGAGCACGGCCCGCACCGCGTCGTCCTCGGCGAGCGCGGCCAGGGTGTCGCGCAGCGCGACCTTCAGCTCGGTGTCGAGGGCGTTCATCGCGTCCGGCCGGTCCAGGGTCACGGTCGCGACGGCGTCGGAGGTCTCGAGGCGCAGGACGTCGGGCACGGGTCTCCTCCGGGGTGGGGGTGTGGCCGGATCAGGGTGCCAGCGTCAGGCAGCTGTCGACGAAGCGGGTCGCCCCCGGGCGCAGCCGCTCGCTCTCCGAGTCGAAGAACTCGGCCGACTTCTCGCCGGGCCAGTCGTCGGGGAGCAGCGCACGGGGCAGGCCCGGGTCGAGGAAGAGGAACTTTCGCCACTCGTGGACCAGCCGCGAGCGGGTGGCGAAGGCCGTCTCGTCGTCGGGGTCCGGCCCCGCGGCCGAGACGAGGGACTCCGCGTCCGAGAGCCATCGGGCGTACGCCCGGGCCAGTCCCTCGACGTCCCACGCCCGGCGGACCAGGCCGATCGAGTCGCCGTCGTGGCGGGCGGTGAAGCGCTCGGCGCGCACGCCCTCGACCTCGAGCAGCGAGTCGACCTCCTCCGACCACCGCGGCCCGATCCACGTCGCGTCGTCGAGCTGCGCGAAGCCGAGGAACGTCATGCCGGCCCGGACCCGGTCGCGCCGGCTGCGCTCGCCGGGGAGCGACGTGACCGCCAGGTGCCAGATGCCCTCCCAGCCGTGGGCCTGCGTCCGGTAGATGCGGGTCGCGGCGTCGTCGAGGCGGCGCACCGCCCGCGGGGTGAGCTCGTAGCCCGGTCCGCCGTCGAGCCGGACCGGGTGCAGCCAGCCCTGCCGCACCATGCGCGACACCGCGGTGCGCACGGCGGGTGCGGCCACCCCGAGAGGGGCGAGCAGCCGCACCAGGGCGGCGACTGGTGCCCGCCCGCCACGCGACCGCAGGTGGTCGCCGTAGAGGTCGAACAGGGCCGATCGCGCGTTCACGCTTCTCGTCCTCCGGGGGGCCGAGTGGGCGCCGCGTTTCGCGCGCCGGGGGTTTCGCGGGATAATGCCCCAACACACACGCCGTGTCGACGTCTTGCGGGCTGCAGCGGGTCCGATCCGTCTGCTGGCGTGCACAAGCGAAGGGAGCCAGCATGGCGGCCATGAAGCCGCGAACGGGCGACGGTCCGCTCGAGGTCACCAAGGAGGGGCGAGGCATCGTCATGCGCGTCCCGCTCGAGGGTGGCGGGCGACTCGTCGTCGAGCTCTCGGCCGACGAGGCCGGTGCGCTCGGAGACGCGCTCAAGACCGCGGTCGGCTGACCGCTCGCTCTGCGGAGCGCCAGCAGCACGACAGGACCTTCGGCCCCGGCCCGCGATGCGGGTCGGGGCCGAACCGTCGAGAGGGGACGAGGTGGCCCTACCCGGGCTGACCGTCGAGACCGCGCCGCTGACCGGCACCACCGCCGAGGTGGTGGCCCTGGCGGTGCGGTCGGTCGACGGGAGGCCGGCCGCGAGCGAGGACGCCGTCGCGCTCGCCCGGAGCCTGGGGCTGCACCTGGCGACCGGCCTGGAGCGGGCTCGGGCCAAGGGTGACGCCGGCGAGGTCGTCGAGCTGGCGGTCACCGACCCCGCCGTGCCGACCCGGCGCCTGCTGCTGGTCGGTGTCGGGGCGGGGTCGCCGTTGCACCTGCGCCGAGCCGGGGCGGCGGCCGCCCGACGCGCCGCCGGCGCCGGCACGCTTGCGACCGACCTGGCTGCCGGCCGGGACGAGGCCGCCGTCCGGGCCGTGGTGGAGGGGGCACTGCTCGCGGCGTACCGGTTCCGCGCCGAGGGGGCCGGCCGCGACCCGAGGACCGCCCCGGTGGGCGGCATCACGGTGCACGTCGGCCGGGGCTCGCCGGCCCGGGGCGCTGCCCGAGCCGTCGAGCAGGCCACCGTCGCCGCGACCGCTGCCCATCGCGCCCGCGACCTCGCCAACACCCCGTCGCAGCTCAAGGACCCGGCCTGGCTGGCCCGCCAGGCCCGCGACCTCGGGCGGCGTGCCGGGCTCGAGGTGACGGTGCGCGACCAGCAGGCGCTGGAGGCCGAGGGGTTCGGCGGCATCCTCGCCGTCGGCGCCGGCTCGGCCCGGCCGCCGCGGCTGGTGGAGCTGGCCTACCGGCCAGGCGGCCGGCGGCTGCCCCATGTCGTGCTGGTGGGCAAGGGCATCACCTTCGACTCCGGCGGCCTGTCGCTCAAGCCGCGCGAGGCGATGGTGCCGATGAAGACCGACATGGCCGCGGGCGGAGCCGTCATCGCTGCGATGGCCGCCCTGCGCGACGCGGGCGTGCGGTCCCGGGTCTCCGCCCTGGTGCCCGCGGCCGAAAACCTCCCCGGGGCGTCGGCCCTGCGGCCGCAGGACGTCGTCACGCACTACGGCGGGCGCACCGTCGAGGTGCTCAACACCGACGCCGAGGGGCGGCTGGTGCTCGCCGACGCCCTCGCCTACGCCGACGCCCACCTCGACCCCGACCTGCTCGTCGACCTGGCCACCCTGACCGGTGCGGCGTCGCTGGGGCTGGGCCGCCGGCACGCGGCCCTCTACAGCACCGACGAGGAGCTGGCCGTCGGCCTGATCGCGGCCGGCGAGAGCAGCGGCGAGCGCCTGTGGCGGATGCCGCTCGTCGAGGACTACCGGTCGGCCATGGACTCCGACGTCGCCGACCTGCGCAACACCTCGGGCGACCCGCACGTGTCCGGCGGGTCGATCACGGCGGCGCTGTTCCTGCGCGAGTTCACCGGCGGCCGGCCGTGGGCCCACCTCGACATCGCCGGGCCGGCCCGCGCCGACCGGGACGAGCACGAGGTGACCCGGGGCGGCACCGGCTTCGGCGCCCGGCTGCTGGTGCGCTGGCTGGAGGGTTTGGCGGGCCGACCGTCCTAGGCGGTCTTGACCGCGACGAGCAGCCCGTCGCCCGCCGGGAGCAGGGCGGTGGTCAGCCGCTCGTCCTCGCGCACCGCGCGACCCAGCTCGCGCACCGCGGTCGTGTCCTCGTCCCGCTGGGTCGGGTCGGCGACCCGGTCGTGCCAGAGCGCGTTGTCGAACGCCACGACGCCGCCGGGTCGCAGCAGCCGCAGCGCCTGCTCCAGGTAGCCGGGGTACTCCTGCTTGTCGGCGTCGCAGAAGACGAGGTCGTAGGCGCCGTCGGTGAGCCGGGGCAGGACGTCGAGCGCCTCGCCGGAGATCAGCCGCACCCGGTTCGACGCGATGCCGGCCTCGGCGATGGTCTCGCGGGCCGCCCGGTGGTGCTCGGGCTCCACGTCGATGGTCGTGAGGACCCCGTCCGGCCGCATCCCGCGGAGCAGCCACACCGAGCCCACGCCGGCCCCGGTGCCGATCTCCACGACCGCCTTGGCGCCGATGGCGGCGGCCAGGACCGCGAGGGCGGCCCCGCCCCCCTGGCCGATCGGCTGGCAGCCCAGCTCGACGCCCTTGCCGCGGGCGGTGGTCAGGACCTCGTCCTCCACCACGAACTCCTCGGCGTAGGTCCAGCTCGTCGCAGCGATCCCGGTGATGGCGGCCTCCCGGCGGGTGGTCATGAGCGGCGGGAGCGGTAGGACCCCGCCCGTGGTGCGCCGGAGCCTAGCGGAGGGAACCCCGCCGGCCGGGGTGTCGTTGCAGGGGGACACCAGGTCGCCGGAGGAACACCCGGCAGCCTGCCGAGGTGGCTCCGTGCTGGTCCGAGGAAGGAAGACGAGGCACCATGGGTGCAGTGGCCGTCGCAGGACGACCAGCGCGACCGGTACGGCTCACCAGCCGCTCCGGCCGGGCGGAAGGAGCGCGGGTGGCCGAGCCGACCCCGCAGCCCGGCACGCCCGACGCCGCCCTCCCGGCCGTGGACGCCTCGGACGCCTCGGACGCCACGGTGGCGGCCTGGACGCCGCCGAGCTGGGACGAGATCGTCCGGACCCACTCCGCGCGGGTCTACCGGCTGGCCTACCGGCTCACCGGCAACCCGCACGACGCCGCCGACCTGACCCAGGACGTCTTCGTCCGAGTCTTCCGGTCGCTCTCGACCTACAGCCCAGGCACCTTCGAGGGCTGGCTGCACCGCATCACCACCAACCTGTTCCTGGACCAGGTCCGCCGCAAGCAGCGGA
>Ga0126306_10001099_pt1 | contig 14141 bp, 11 predicted proteins | sample Plot27_FD_92592 | JGI IMG/M metagenome (GOLD analysis project Ga0126306, IMG submission 92592) | Serpentine soil microbial communities from UC McLaughlin Reserve, CA, USA - Plot27 | ecosystem: Environmental > Terrestrial > Soil > Grasslands | place: USA: UC McLaughlin Reserve, Lake County...
CAAAGCCTGGAAGGTGACCGGTACCCGCGGGTCGGCGTCCCAGGTGCACCCCAGCCTGGAGCCGAATCTCGTGGCCCACTACGACTTCGAGCACCCGGTTCCCGGAAACTCGGCGCAAGAGCAGGATCAGGGTGCTTCCGGCACGAGCCTGAACCTCGTCAACGGCGGGGCGGCCATGCGCGTGACCGACGGCGCGCACGCGGGCAGCGCGGCCTCGATGCAGGCGAGGCAGATCAATCCCACCACTGCCGGCAACGACGACTGGAAGGCCGGTCTCTACTCGTCATCCGGCGTGAACAGCTTGAACCGTTTCAATGCAGTTCAGGGAATCACCGTCCTCGGGTGGTTCAAGCTGACCGGCCAGGTCCCGGCCCCCAACTCCAACACGTCGGATCCAAACGACTTCTTCGGAGGGGTCGGGCTGGCGGGCATCCTGACAGGAGACTCGGCCGGTCACCATGCCAGGGCACTGCTCGAACTCGAGAATGTGTCCGGCACGCTGCGCGTGGTGGCCTCGGGCCGCCGCGTCGACGGCAGCGGTAGGCAGTATCTTGCCGCACGCGAGGATTGGCGAACGTTGTTGCCGGCCAATCAATGGGTGTTCCTCGCGGGCACGTTCGATTTCAACACGGGCACGATCGCCCTGTACAAGAACGGGCAGCCGATCGACGGGTTCTACGTAGTGTCGGGGGATCCCTGGGGTGTCAGCGGCCCGGGGCCGCACTACACCTCGGCCACCAATCCCCGAGGTTTGAAGATCGGCGGAAGCTACCCGCAGGACAACAACGAAACGAACCCGTGCAACTGCAGGATGGACAGCCTGATGTTCCTTGACCGGGCCGCCACCGCCGACGAGGTACAGCTGCAGTATCGGCACGTGACGACGCCGCTGCCCTGACCGGCGTGGCAGACGTTCACACCGGCCGAAAGACAGTGAACGTATCCCACCCCTAGCGTTGAGCAGGCGACGTGCCCGAGCGCACGCTCGATGTCGCTCGCTTCCCTGGCGCGCATGTGGACGATGTGCGCCGCGGGCTGCGTGTCGCGCACGAGCTCCACGGACTAACGGCAACCATGGGCATGTCGATCGACGTCCCGGCGTTGCGGCATGAGCCGGACGGTTCACACCGTGTCGTACGTGAGCATGAGTACGCCGGTGGTGGTCGGCGTGCAGTCGACGAGCCGCAACCGTCTCGGCTGGTCCATCTCCCGGAACAGCCGCTTGCCGGTGCCGAGGAGGAGTGGGTGCAGGAACAGGCGGTATCCGTCGACCAGGTCGTTCGCGATGAGTTCCTGGACCAGCACCCCGCTGCCCAGCACGGCGATGTTGCCGTCGCCTTGTGACTTCAGGTCCCGGACGGCCGGCACCAACTCGCCGTCGAGCACCTGGGAGTTCGACCAGGTGAGGTTGGTCAAGGTCCGTGTGGCGACGTACTTCGGGGTGGCGTTGAGGTGCGCGGCCATAGGGTTCTCGTCGGGCTGGCTCGGCCAGTAGCCGATCATTTTCGCGTAGGTCCTGCGGCCGAAGAGGTACGCCGTCGTCGATTTCAACCCTTCGATCGCAGCGGCTCCTTGAGCCTCGTCGAAGAACGGCGCGGCCCAGCCGCCATGTTCGAAGCCGCCGTCACGGTCCTCGTCCGGCGACCCCAACCCCTGCATGACCCCGTCGAGGGTCACGAACTCGATAACCATCAGCTTCCGCATGGCCTCCCACCTTCCGCCGCGGCGGTCGGCACCGTGCCGGCCGCTCACCCTCCATACGAACGGCCCTGGGCCAAATCGACAGCACCGCGAAGACCTCAGCCAGGCTGGCCCGCTCGGTGATCCTCGCCTCCAAACCTCTCGTCCAGCGAGCGGAAGGTACGCGGGGTCATGCGCTCATCCGCTCGAATATCGCGGCGAGGCCCTGACCGCCGCCGATGCACATGGTTTCCAGGCCGTAGCGGGCGTCACGGCGGTGCATCTCGCGGGCCATGGTGGTCAGGATGCGGGTGCCAGTGGCGCCGACGGGGTGGCCGAGGGATATGCCGGACCCGTGCACGTTGAGCCGGTCGAAGTCCGTCTCGCCGAAGCCCCATTCCCGGGTGCAGGCGAGCACCTGCGCGGCGAAGGCCTCATTGAGTTCGACAAGATCCAGATCGCACATTTTCAGACCGGCCTTGACCAACGCGGCGGCGGTGGCGGGGACCGGCCCGATGCCCATGATCTTCGGTGCCACCCCAGCCACGCCCCACGACACCAGGCGCACCAACGGACGCAGCCCGAGTTCGGCGGCCCGGTCCGGGTGGGTGACGATGCAGACCGCGGCCGCGTCGTTCTGCCCGCTGGCGTTGCCCGCGGTCACAGTGGCGTCCGGGTCCTGTTTGCCGAGCACCGGGCGGAGCGCGGCGAGTGCTTCCAGCGACGCGTCGACGCGGGGGTGCTCGTCGATCTCGACGACGATCTCGCCGTTCTTCGTCCGCACGGGCACCGGGATGATCTCCTCGGCGAACACGCCGGAGGCCTGCGCGGCGACCGCCCGCTGATGGGAGATCAGCGCCAGCCGGTCCTGTTCCTCGCGGCCGATACCGTAGTCCCGGCGCAGGTTCTCCGCGGTCTCCAGCATCCCGCCCGGCACCGGGTAGTTGCGGCCGCCCGCGGTCACCCGGCCGCGGGCCATGCTGTCGTGCAACGTCACGCCCGCGCCGTTGATCCCCCACCGAATGTCGGTGGCGTAGAAGACGGCGTTGCTCATGCTCTCCGTGCCCCCGGCGACGACCACCTCGCTGGTCCCGGACTGCACCTGCATCGCGGCCTGCAGGACCGACTGCAAGCCGGAGCCGCACCGCCGGTCCACGTGCATCCCCGGAACCTCGACGGGTAGCCCCGCATCAAGCGCCACCACCCGACCGATCGCGGGCGCCTCGCCGCTGGCGTAGCAGTGGCCAAGGACGACGTCATCGATGACAACCGGGTCGAGCCCGGTGCGGTCGAGCAGGCCGCGGAGCGCAATCGTGCCCAGCTCGGCGGCGGTCAGGCTCTTGAGGGAGCCGCCGAACCGGCCGATCGGGGTGCGGACTGGTTCACAGATGACTGCGTCACGCATGGCTCGGGCCTCTCTTGCTGGTGTCGAATTCGATGCTGAGGGTGGTGCGGGGGTCGGCCTCGTCGTGGCCATACAGGGCCAGCTCGACGGATTCGTCGCCGCGCGTTGTGCGGTTGCCAGCTCATCGGCGCTACATGAACCTTCCGCCGGTCACCTCCAGCACGGTGCCGGTCATGTAGGAGGACATGCCGGAGGCCAGGAACAGGGCGACGGAGGCGACCTCGTGCACCTCACCGGCGCGCCCCATCGGGATCTCGGCCACCTTCTGGTCCCACGCCTTCCGCGGCATCGCCTCGGTCATGGCGGAGCGGATCAGGCCGGGCTGGATCGCGTTGACCCGTACCCCGTGGTGCGCCAGTTCCTTGGCCGCGGCCTTGGTCAACCCGACGATGCCCGCCTTGGCCGCCGAGTAGTTGGTCTGGCCGACCATGCCGACCTTCCCGGACAGCGACGACAGGTTCACGATCGCGCCGCTCTTCTGCTCCCGCATGACCGCCGCGGCCTTGCGGGTACCGTTCCAGGTGCCCTTCAGATGCACCGCAATCACTTGGTCGAACTGTTCCTCGGTCATCGTGCGCATTGTCGCGTCCCGGGTGATGCCCGCGTTGTTGACCACCACGTCCAGCGACCCGAAGGCGTCCAGCGCCGCCTGCACCAGAGCATCCACATCGGACGCACTGGTCACGTCGCACGGCACCGCGTGCGCCACCGACGGGCCACCGAGCCGCTTGGCGGCCAGCTCCGTGGCATCGGCGTCCAGGTCGCCCAGCACCACACGAGCCCCCTCGGCGACGAACAGCTCCGCGATGGCGTACCCGATGCCCTGCGCGCCACCGGTGATGACCGCGGTCTTGCCTGCCAGCAATGCCATCTCACCGTTCTCCGTTCGTCTTGTCGCGCGCGATGAGCTGCGCCGCGATCACGTTGCGTTGGATCTCGTTGGTGCCCTCGCCGAGGATCATCAGCGGGGCATCGCGGAAGTACCGCTCGACCTCGTACTCCTTCGAGTAGCCGTACCCGCCGTGTACCCGCATCGCATCGAGCGCGACCTGCATCGCCGCTTCCGAGGCGAACAGCTTGGCCATCCCGGCCTCCATGTCCGCGCGGCTGCCTTCGTCCAGTTGCTGCGCAGCGTCGATCGTCATCAGGCGGGCCGCGCGCACCTTGGTGGCCATGTCGGCCAGCAGGTTGCCCACCGACTGGTGCTGCCAGATCGGTTTGCCGAACGACTCCCGTTCTTGGGCGTAGCGCAGCGCATCGTCGAGGGCGGCCTGGGCCACCCCGACCGCGCGGGCGGCGACCTGGATCCGTCCCACCTCGAGCCCGCGCATCATGTGTCCCCAGCCGCGGTTCGGTTCCCCGCCCAACACGGCAGACGCGGGCACCCGCATGGCGTCGAACACCAGCTCGCACGCCTCGACTCCGCGGTAGCCGAGTTTGGGCAGGTTCTTGGAGATCTCCAGACCCGCGCCGGGTTCGACCAGCAGGACGCTCATGCCTTTGTGCGCCGCGGACAGCGTCCGGTCGGTCACGCACAGCAGGCCGATCAAGCCGGAGTGCCGGGCGTTGGAGATCCACGTCTTCGACCCGTTGATCACCAGTTCGTCGCCGTCGGCGGTGGCGTGGGTACGCATCGCCTGCAGGTCACTGCCGCCGCCGGGCTCGGTCAGCGCCATCGTCGCCCGAACCGTGCCGCCGGCCATCAACGGCAGGTACTTCTCCCGCTGCTCCGGCGTGCCGAACGTCTTGATCAGATAGGTGATCACCGAATGTCCGCCGATCGCCCCGGCCAGGCTCATCCAGCCGCGCGCCAGCTCCTCGGTCACCCGCGCGAAACACGCCGTACTCACCTCGACGCCGCCGTAATCGGCGGGCACGAGCAGCCCGAAGAACCCGAGCTTCTTCATCTCCTCGATGAACTCCTCCGGGTAGGTGTCGGACTGCTCGAAGTCCCGCACCCGCGGCCGGACGCGCTCGTCGACGAACTCGCGGACCAGTGCCACCATCTCGCGCTCGTCGTCGTTCAGACCGCTCATCACGCCTCCTCTTCTCCGACGCTCACGGCGACATCCCGGTGGGACACCATCGCCGGCGCCACCCCCTCGGCGTCGTGGGATCTGCCGAGCACACCGGTGCTCCGGAGCCGCTGCACCTCGGCGGCGGACAGGCCGAGCTCGCCCCGCAGCACCTCGTCGGTGTGCTGCCCGACCCCCGGTGCGGGCTCGGGAACGGACCGCGCACCGTGCATGACCACCGGCGACCCCGGCGCGAGGTGCCTGCCCACCCCGGGCTGGTCCAGCTCGGCCAGCAACGGGTTACCGCGCAGCAGACGGGCGTTGTCGGCGGCCAGCTCGGTGAAGCTCCGATACCGGGACCAGAGCAGACGACTACCTTTCAAGGCCGCCTCGACCTCATCGAAGGTGCGCTGGGCGAACCACTCCGCGACCAGGCCTGCAAGCGCGACCCGGTGCCGGAAGCGGTCGGATTCCCGTTCGAAGTTCGCGTCCAGGGCCTTCTCCAGCGCCGCCACCGGGTCTGTCATGCCGGTGATTGCCAGCAGGTCCCGCCAGTGACGCGTGGTGAGCACCACGAGCATCAGCCGCGTCCCGTCCGCGGTCACGAAGTCGCGCCCGAAGGTGCCATAGACGTAGTTGCCGCACCGCTCCCGCGGGCTTGTGGACAGCTGCGCCTCGGCCAGGTAACCCAGATTTCCCGCGGTGGCCAGGGCGACATCCTCCAGCGCGACCCGTACCTGCTGACCTTCACCGGTGCGCAGCCGATGCCGCTCTGCCGCCAGCAGCCCGGTCGCCAGATACAGCCCGGCGGCGACGTCCCACGCCGGCATCAGGTGGTTGACCGGGCCCATCGTGCCTTCTGGGCCCGTCAGCAACGGGAACCCGGAGGCCGCGTGCACCGTGTGGTCCACCGCGGTGCCGCCGTCGCGCCGGCCGGTCAACTGCACGTGGATCAGATCTGGCCTGCGGGCACGCAGCGTCTCGAACGTCAGATCGGGGTGCCGCTCGGTATTGCTGATCACGATGCCGGCGCCGACGATGAGGTCGGCCACCAGCGCGCGGCCTTCCACCGAGGTGAAATCGACCTCGATTGCGCGCTTTCCCTTGTTCAGCCCGGTCCAGTACAGACTGGTGCCGCTCCGGTCGAGCGGCCACCGGGTCCGATCGGCGCCGCCGCCGACCGGTTCGACCCGGATGACGTCGGCGCCCAGCTGGGCGAGCGTCATCCCGGCCAGCGGGGTCGCCACATAAGCGGAGATCTCGATGACGCGCATGCCTGTCAGCGGCGGCGAACCAACGGGATCGGTCATGTCCCCGCCCCTGACAACAGGTTCTTGGCGATGATGACCTTCTGCACTTCACTGGTGCCCTCATAGACCCGGAACAGCCGGGCATCCCGGTAGAAGCGCTCCACGGCGACCGTGCGCATGTAGCCCAGTCCGCCGTGGATCTGCACCGCACGATCGGCGACACGACCGACCATCTCGGTGCAGAACAGCTTGGCGGCCGACGGCGCCATCCGCTGATCGGTGCCGTTGTCGTAGTCCTTGGCCGCTTCCAGCACCATCGCGCGCCCGGCGTACGCCTCAGCCTCCGAGTCGGCAAGCATCGCCTGCACCTGCTGAAACTCGGCGATGGGGCGGCCACCCTGGCGCGCCCCGGCAGCGTGGCGCACGCTCTCGGAGACCAGCCGCTGCGCCATCCCGACGCTGAGCGCCGCGATGTGCAGCCGTCCCTTGGCCAACGAACGCATCGCGGCGGCAAACCCCGCGCCTTCCACGCCGCCGATCAGCGCGGCGTGCGGTACCAGCACGTCGTCGAAGAACACCTCCGCGGTGTGCGCGCCACGCTGACCCATCTTCTCGTCGTTCGGCCCCACCGTGACGCCGTCCCGATCGGCGTCGACGGCGAACACGGAAATGCCCTTGGTACCCATGGAATCGGCACCGGTGCGCGCGAACACCATGAACACACCCGCCCGGTCGGCGTTGGTGATGAACCGCTTCTGTCCGGTTATGACGTATCCATCCTCGGTACGGGTCGCGCGCGTCCTAAGCCCGCTGGGGTCGGACCCGGCCTCCGACTCGGTGAGCGCAAAGGACGCGATCAGCTCACCGCTGGCCAGATCCGGCAGGTATTGCTTCTTCTGCTCCTCGGTGCCGATGTTCACCAGCACCTGGCCTGCGATGCCGTTGTTGGTGCCGAACATCGACCGGAACGCGGGCGTGGTGTAGCCGACCTCCATCGCCAGCCGGACTTCCTCACTCATGGAGAACCCGAGCCCGCCATACTCCTCAGGCAACGCGTAGCCGAACAGCCCCATCTCGGCCGCCTTCGCCCGGATGGTCTCCGGAATCTCGTCGGTCTGCTCGATCACTTCCTCGGCTGAGACGACCTCCTTACGTACGAAGGTCCTGATCGCGTCGAGGATGGCAGTGAAATCTGTGGCTTCCATGGTCTTTCTCCGGTCTCGCCTGCGTAGTCAGTTCGGCCGTGGGCAGACCATCAATGGCCTGACCCGTTGTTGGCCCGTTGCGTCAATTCGTTCTTCATGACTTTGCCCGCGGCCGATGTCGGCAGCTCGTCAACCAGGTGGATGGCACGGATCTTCTTGTAGGGGACAACGTTCTTCGAGACGTAGGACATGACCTCCTGCGCGTCGAGGAGGGCGCCCTGCTTGGGGACGACGAAGGCGACCGGTTCCTGGCCGACGCGTGCATCGCGGCGCCCGACAACGGCTGCGGCCGCCACACCGGGGTGGCGGACGAGGAGGTCTTCGAGCTCGCGCGGATACACGTTGTAGCCCTTGTAGATCAGCATGTCCTTGGCCCGGCCGACCAGGAAGAGGAGGCCGTCGGAGTCGAGGTAGCCCAGGTCTCCGGTGCGCAGCCAGCCGCCGACGAACTGTTCGGCCGTGGCTTGTGGATTGTTCAGGTAGCCTGCCGTGACCTGCGGCCCCTTCACCCACAGTTCGCCGACCTCGTGGGGCCCGAGCAGCACGGCCGGGTCCTCGGCCGCGCGGATTTCAACTGTGGTGTCGAACATGGGCAGGCCGACGCTGCCGGGTTCGCCGGTGTGACCGCGCAGTACCGGGTTGGCGCTCACCAGACACGTCGCCTCGGTCAGCCCATATCCCTCGGCGACGACGGCGGACGGAAATGCGTGCTGCAGCGCATCCAGGGTCGTCCGGTCGATCGGTGCGGCGCCGGACGAGATCACCCGCACCGAGGTCAGGTCGCGTTTGTCGATGCCGGGAACGTCGACCAGGGCGTGCCACATGGTGGGGCTGCCGGTCACGTATGTGGCCCGGTGTCGCTCGATGGCGTCGACGAGCGCGTCCGGAGAGAACCGGCCTCCCAGGACGTGCGTCGTGCCGCACAACAGCAGGAAGTTCGCGTTGATCAGCGCGTGGGCGTGGAACAGCGGGGAGACGACGATCGTGGTGGCCGCGCCAGGGCGGACTCCCGGGTCGTCGGAGCCCACCATCGGCAAGAGCGTGAGCGTCCCCGCGCTGTCGGACACCGGCAGGTGGCTGGCTCGCCAGACGACCATCTGCGTCACGTTGGCGACCACGTTGCGGTGCAGTACCCGCACGCCCTTGGCGACACCCGTGGTCCCCCCGGTGTAGGCCAGGTGGGCGACATCCTCACCGGTGACGGTGACCGGCGGTGGCGCGGTGGGCCGTCCCGCCGTGAACGCGGCGAACTCGACTACGCCGGGGCCGGAAACCGGGCCCGGACCGTCGGCCGGCGAGCACGCCGTCGGCGGCATCACGACCACCGTCTTCAGTGCCGACCCGGTGCGGGCATCCGACAGCGTCCGCGCCTGGTTCTGCTCGGTTACCGCGACAACGGCTCCGGTGTCGGTCAGCTGTGCCCGCAGCCCTGCGACCGGTTGGAGCGGGTTCGCCATGGAGACCGACGCCCCGGACTGCAGGGTGCCGTAGTAGGCGACGAGGAACCACAGGCTGTTGGACAGGTGCAGGAGCACCACGTCGCCCCGGCCGACGCCGTCGGCGTGCAGCGCGTGGGCGAAGGCGCAGGCCTCTTCGTGGAGCCGGCCGAACGATAGGGTTTGGTCGCCGTCCACGACGGCCGCCCGGTCACCGTAGAGCCGCGCCGCCGCCGCGCTCAGGTGTCCGACGGTCACGTCCGGATAGGTGAGGGACCTCGGCAGTCCTTCCGGCCAATATGTGCTCACGCCGCCGCTCCTATCGCGGGCAGGATCCCGGCGAGCCGGCCGGAGATGATGTCGCTTGCATCGGTGACGATCCGGTTGACGAGCTCGCGCACGGTCGGAATGTCGTTGATCAGCCCTTGGACGAGCCCGACGCTCCAGACCCCGATCTGAGGGTCACCCACCTCGTACACCTGCCTGCCGCGCGCCCCGGCCACCAACTCACGCACATCCTCGAACCGCCCACCATCGTCGAGCCGGGCAACCACCTCCCGGCTGACCACGTTCCTGGCCACCCGCACGGTGTTGCGCAGCGGCCGGAGAATCAACTCGGTGTCCAACTCGGTCGCCGACACGATCCGCTCCTTGACACTGCGATGCACCGGTGCCTCCTGCGTGCACAGGAACCGGGTGCCCATGTTGATCCCGTCCGCGCCCAACGCGAGTGCGGCCACCAGACCACGGGCGTCACCGAAGCCGCCGGAGGCGACCATCGGGATCGTGATTTCGTTGGCGGCGGCCGGAATCAGCACCAAACCGGGGACGTCGTCCTCCCCCGGATGCCCGGCGCACTCGAACCCGTCGATGCTGACCGCGTCCACACCCAGAGCCTGCGCCTTCGCCGCATGCCGCACGCTGGTGCACTTGTGGATCACCTTGACTCCGGCCATCCGGAATGCCGCAACGTGCTCGCCGGGATTCGACCCCGCTGTCTCCACCACAGGGATACCGGACTCGATGATCGCCTGCCGATACTCCGCGTACGGCGGCGGCGTGATGCTCGGCAGGATCGTCAAATTCACCCCGAACGGCCGGTCCGTCAGTTCGCGGCACCGCGCGATCTCCTTCACCAACGCCTCGGGAGACGGCTGCGTCAGCGCCGTGAGCATGCCCAGCGCCCCGGCCTCGGCCACCGCCGACACCAGTTCGGCCCGACCCACCCACTGCATCCCACCCTGCATGATCGGATGCTGGACACCGAACGCCTCGGTGAACCGCGTACGAAGTTGTGTTGTCACTGCTGGCCTCCCGCCACTCGTTGCACCGCCCACCTGCCGGTGAACTCCGGCTCGGTCTTCTCGACAAATGCCCGGAACGCCACAGGGGCGTCCTCGGTCGCGAAGTTCACCGCCTGCGCCCGGGACTCGTTCTCGATCGATTCCCGCATCGTCTGGTTGGCACCTTCGTTCAGCAGCGCCTTGGACTGGGCGAGCGCGATCGGCGGCCCCGCAGCCAGTCGCTGCGCGAGCTGCCCGACGAACTCGTCGATCTCGTCGGATTGCTTGACCCAGGTGACCAGGCCGAGCCGCAGGGCCTCCTCGGCGTCGACGATGTCGGCCAGCAGTGCCAGCCGCTTGGCCTGCTGCAGCCCCACGATGCGGGGCAGCAACCATGAGCCGCCGAAGTCCAGCGACAACCCGCGCCGGGCGAAGATCTGGCTGAACCGAGCCGACGTGGCGGCCACGACCAGATCACAGCCAAGGGCCAGGTTCCACCCCGCCCCGACCGCGACGCCCTCCACCTTGGCAATCACCGGCTTGGGCAGCTCGTGCAGGGTCAGGGCGACGTCAGCGATGCGCCGCATCCGGTGCAGCGGGTGCCCCGCCCGGTCGGCACCCAGGTCCGCACCCGCGCAGAAGTTTCCGCCCGCGCCAGTGATCACCACCGCGCGAACCCCGTTGTCGGACGCCGCCGTTTGCAGGGCAGCGTGCAGCATCGCCCACGCGTCGGCGTCCATGGCGTTCTTCCGCGCCGGTCTGTTCAGGGTCACGGTCAGTACCGCGCCGTTGCGGTCGACGAGCACCGGTTGCGTCGTGCCCGCCCCGTGAATCGGTTGCACTGTCACGGTTTGCGGCCCTCCATCAGATGACGAGCTGTGGTTGCTCAGCGCCGCTGTCCTGCACCGTCGATGACCACGCGGCGAGGACGGCCCGGGGTTCGGGCTCGACGACGGGTGCTGCCGGTAACCCGGGCTGGGTGCGGGAGAACCGTGGCGCGGGCGCGGGTTGCACCACCCCGTCGATCTCGATGAACCCGCCCCGCCGCGCGGCGTGCGGGTGGACGGCGGCCTCGGCGAAGGTCAGCACCGGGGTCACGCACGCGTCGGTGTCGGCGAACGCCGCGGCCCACTCGTCCCGGGTTCGGGTCGCGAACGCGGCTGCGAACGTCGCGCGCAGCTTCGGCCAGCCGGTCCGGTCGTGTTGTGCGGGCAGTTTCTCCTGGGTCAGCCCCAGCCCGGTCAGCAACTGGGCGTAGAACTGCGGCTCGATCGCGCCGACGGCGACGTACCGGCCGTCGGAGCAGGTGTAGGTGTCGTAGAACGGTGCCCCGCCGTCGAGCAGGTTCGTGCCCGGCTCCTCCGACCAGCGGCCCTGGCCGCGCATCGACCACATCATCTGGCTCAACAGGCCGGCACCGTCCACCATCGCGGCGTCGACCACCTGACCGTGCCCGGAGCGGAACCGTTCGCACAGCGCGGCGAGCACACCGACGACGAGCAGCATCGAGCCGCCACCGAAGTCGCCGACCAAGTTCAGCGGCGGCACGGGCCGCTCCCCGGCCCTGCCGATGGCGTGCAGCACGCCGGTCAGCGAGATGTAGTTGATGTCGTGCCCCGCGCGTGCCGCCATCGGGCCGGACTGCCCCCACCCGGTCATGCGGGCGTAGACCAGCCGTGGATTGCGCCGGAGGCAGGCGTCCGGGCCGAGCCCGAGACGGTCGGTGACGCCGGGCCGGAAACCCTCGATGAGCACGTCGGCGTGCTCGACCAGGTCGAGCACCGACTCGACGACTCCGGGTGCGCGCAGGTCGACCCGGATGCGGCGGCGACCGCGCAAGGTAGCGTCGCCGCCCGGGCCCGAGCCGGGGCGCTCCACCCGGACCACCTCGGCGCCCAGGTCCGCCAGTTGCATCGCGGCGTGCGGGCCGGGACCGATCCCGGCCAGCTCGATCACCCGCAGGCCGGACAGCGGTCCCAGCCCCGGTCCCCGGTCACGCATGGCCGCCTCCCACCTTCACGGTCACCCCGGACCGGGCGCGTTCCTTGAGCTCGTTCTTGCGCACCTTGCCGCTCGCGTTGCGCGGCAGATCGTCCATGATGGACACCCCTCGGGGGCACTTGTACGCGGCGAGCCGTTCCCGGCACCACCGGGTGATGTCCTCGTCGGTGGGCGGGTCGGCGCCGTCGACGGGCACCACGACCGCCAACGGCGTCTCGCCCCATCTCTCGTGCGGTACGCCCACAACGGCGACCCCGGCCACCTTGGGGTGTGCGGCCACCACGTCCTCCACCTCGACGCAGTAGATGTTCTCGCCGCCCGAGATGATCATGTCCTTGAGCCGGTCGACGACGTAGATGTAGCCGTCGGAGTCCTGCCGCACCAGGTCGCCGGAGTGGAACCAGCCGCCTGCGAACGCCTCCGCGGTCTCGACAGGTTTGTTCCAGTACTCCCGCATCACCGACGGGCCCCGGTAGACGATCTCACCCACCTGGCCCTGCGGGACGTCGCCGCCGTACTCGTCGACGATGCGCACCTCCACGTTGAGAATCGGGGTCCCCACCGATCCGATCTTGCCGAGGGCGTCCTCGCCACGCAGGATCGTCGTGACGGCGCTGCACTCGGTCTGCCCGAACGACGTGGTGATGTCGGCGTGGCCGAACAGCTCGATCATCCTGCGCAGCAACGTCGTCGGGGCGGGGGCAGCGCCCCAGGAGATCAACCGCAGTGCGGAGAGGTCCCGGTCGGCGATGTCAGGCAGGTCGCAGATCGCCTGCCACTGCGCCGGTACGAAGAAGCAGCAGTTGATGCGCTCCCGCTCGAGCAGGTCCACGGTCAGCACCGGGTCGAAGGCGACGGACCGGCCGAGCACCACCCGCCCGCCGACCAGAAGGCTGGTCAGCATGGCCGCCAGCCCGCCGATGTGGAACAGCGGAGTCGAGATCAGCCATGTCCGGCAATCCGGGGGCAGTCCAACGTTGATGGTCTTGCTGACGGTCTGGATCAGCAAGTTGTAGTGGGTGAGCACCGCGCCCTTGGGCCTACCCGTGGTACCCGAGGTGTACATGATGACCGCAGGCGCCTGCAGATCCACCGCCGTCGGGAGCTGTTCCGGCGACGCCGACCGCAACGCATCCTCGTACCCGTCGGAGTCCGCAGGCGAGTCACCGTCCCGCCCGACGACAAGGCAAGCGCGCACGGAGGTAGCCTGCGCGCGGGCCTGTGCGACGGTCGGCGCCAAGGCGGCGTCCACGATCGCGAGCACCGCGCCGCTGTCGGCGAGCTGGTAGCCGACCTCGTCGGCGACCAGCCGGAAGTTGATCGGGACACAGATGGCCCCGACCCGGGCGCACGCGAGGTACGCCTCCACCATCTCCAGGCCGTTGTAGGTCACCACCGCGACCCGGTCACCGATGCCGACGCCACGCTCGCCGATGGCGTTGGCGAGCCTGCTGACCCGCCCGTCGAGTTGCCGGTACGTGCGGTGGGTCCCCTGGAAACTGAACGCCACCGCGTCGGGGATGGTGCGAGCGTGTCGCGCAAGCTGATCGCTGATCGTCATGCCCGCGGCGGTCGCCGGAAACGCGGCCATCACTGCCCCCTCCATACCGGTGCCCGCTTCTCGGCGAAGGCGCGGGCACCCTCCCGCGCGTCGGCGGAGGCCATCACCAGTTCCACGGTTTCCCGCTGTGCCGCGAACGCGTCCGCATCGGTGTAGCGCACGGTCGCGGAGACGATCTGCTTGGACGCCCGTACCGCGAGCGGGGCGTTGACGGCGACCCGGTTGGCCAGCTCACGGGCTCCTTCCAGGGCCTTGCCCGGCTCGGTGAGGACGTTGACTAGCCCGTGGGCGTTCGCGACCTCGGC
>Ga0126306_10001100_pt1 | contig 14136 bp, 14 predicted proteins | sample Plot27_FD_92592 | JGI IMG/M metagenome (GOLD analysis project Ga0126306, IMG submission 92592) | Serpentine soil microbial communities from UC McLaughlin Reserve, CA, USA - Plot27 | ecosystem: Environmental > Terrestrial > Soil > Grasslands | place: USA: UC McLaughlin Reserve, Lake County...
AAGGTCGGTTCGCGCCAAAGTTCCTGTGCTGGCCCCGAATTCGAACCGGGTCGTTGGCGAGGTCAGCGTCGGCATTTCGACCGCCGCTGTTCACCATCAGTTGTGGACTGACGTGCGGGCGGCGGCGGTGTTGGTGGGCGTTGCACTGCTCATCGGCGTCGTCGGCTCGGTGCTCCTGTCCCGGCGGTGGCGAGGCCTGACGTTGGGACTGCAGCCTAACGAGATGGCCGAATTGATACGCGGTCAGGCGGCAGTGCTGCACGGCATCGACGAGGGGGTACTGGCCGTCGACACCGATTGGAAAACGACGTTCGTCAACGATGAGGCCTGCCGCCTGCTCGAGGTCAGCAACGAATCGGGCCGGCGGGTGGAAGAGATCGGTCTGACGCTGCGTGTGCTCGAGGTGTTCAGGTCTGCGGATTCGACGCCAACGCTTGCCACCGTCGGTGATCGCATCGTGGTGGTCTCGGCGCGACGCGTGTCGCGTAAGGGACAAAATCTCGGAACCGTATTGGTCGTACGGGATCGCACCGACATCGAGTCGCTGACCCGCCAACTCGACGCCGTGCAATTGATGAGCACGGCGCTACGCGCCCAACGCCACGAGTTCGCCAATCGGCTGCACCTGCTGAACGGTCTGTTACAAAGCGGCCATGCCGAGGAGGCCGCTCAGTACGTGGAGGAGTTGTTGGGGTCAGGTCCGCTAGGATCGGCTCTGCCTGGGATCGACACCATCCGCGATGCGTTCCTGCAGGCATTCCTTGCGGCGAAGGCTGCTTCCGCCCGTGAAGCGGGGGTTACGCTGATGATCGGCGAGAACTCCTGGGTACCAGGGCGACTCACGCTGCCCGTCGACGTGACAACCGTACTGGGCAATCTGCTCGACAACGCCATCGACGCGGCCCGCACCGGTGCCAACGAGACCAAAATCGTGGAAGTCGAACTGCTGCAGGATGGATCGACACTGCACATCGCGGTGGCCGACACAGGGGATGGGGTCGCGCCCGACTTCGTCGAGCATGTGTTCACCGAAGGCAAGTCTACAAAACGGGAGTCCGGGATACCGGGCGGACGCGGCATCGGGATGGCGCTGTCTCGACAGATCAGCCGTGCACTAGGCGGTGACATCCGGCTGTCGAGCCCGGGCAACCCGGGCGCAGAGCTGTGTGGTGCCGAGTTCATCGCCCGACTGCCGGGTGTGATGGTGGAGGAGGAAGCCCAATGGGCAGCACAGAACTGACCGTCCTCGTGGTCGATGACGACTTCCGAGTCGCCAACATGCACGCGGGTATCGTCAACGCGCTACCGGGCTTCAGTGTGACGGCGACGGCGACGACACTCGCCGCAGCCCATAAGGCCGACCCCGTCGACCTGGCCCTGGTGGACGTCTATCTTCCCGACGGGTCGGGAATCGACTTTGTACGCGAGTTACGCTGCGACAGCTTCATTTTGAGCGCAGCTACTGACGCCCCAACGATTCGTGCCGCGGTGGCCGCGGGAGCATTGAGCTACCTCGTCAAGCCGTTCGCCCCCGCAGATCTCGCGGCCAGGCTGTCTGGCTATGCGCGCTACCGCAAAATCCTTTCCGGAAACAATCTTGCTGGAAAGGAGGTGGACGCGGCACTAGACGCCGTCCGCCCCCGCATCGCACCTCCGCAGCCACCCACCGCCGTGGCCTCGCCCACGAAACAGCTTGTGTTGCAGGCACTTCGCGCATCGCCGCACCCGATGTCGTCGGCTGAGCTATCCACCGAGATCGGCGTGTCGCGGGCCACCGCGCAACGGTATCTGTCGACGCTGGCGAATTCCGGCGAGGTCAAGATCCAGCTCCGCTACGGCACCACTGGACGACCTGAACAGGAATTCGTGGCCGTCGACAGGCCGCCAAACCGCCCTCCGCGCTGACGTGACGCGGGCGTGGGCGAGGACGTCCGCCTCACCACAGCTTCAGGATGCGTTCGCGAGCGCTCCACCCGGCAGCCACCACCGCCAACAGGACCCCAGCATGTGGATCAAGGCAGGCTGGGGATAATTTCAGGCGGTGTCGGACCCGTGAGGTATTGCTGCACGGTCGGGCCGATCCACGCGACAGGCTCGTCGACGCCCGTCGACGCGATCGGCTCGATTCGCAGCTGGTAGCGCGCGAACGCCAGCCCCATCAGGTGCGATGCGACCAGTTCGACGCGGAGCGCGGCGTCATCCACTCCGAACTCGGCGCGCTGGATACCGCGACTCACCGCATGGGAGCCGAGCCCTAGCTACACCCAGTACGGCACGCGGGCCCGGTACTGACGCATCGCAAACGCGGCCAAGATCCAGCCGATCGCGGTCAGCGCCAGCACCACCAGCCAGTGCCGCAGTTCTTGGTCGGCGCCGAGCAGAGGGGCCCGCACGATGTCGAGGTAGTGCAGCAGCGGGTTGAGTTCGACGATCTTGGCGTAGGAACCCGCGCCTTGCTGCTGCAGGGTCGACTCGTTCCAGATGATAGGTGTCATGAAGAACAGCAGCTGAACCAAGCTGAACAGGAGTGGACTGATGTCGCGGTAGCGGGTGGACAGGATGCCGAAACACAATGCCACCCATACACAATTCAGCATGATCAGACCGAGCGCCGGGATGACCGCGAGGTCTGCCCACGACCACGGCTTCGGGTAGATGACCGCGATGACCACAAAAATGATGATGTTGTGCGCGAACAGGATCATCTGGCGCCACACCAGCCGGTAGACGTGCACCGAGAGCGGCGTCGGAAGTTGTTTGATGAGCCCCTCATTGGCGACGAACACATCGGCGCCCTCGAGAATCGCCGCGTTGATGAGATTCCAGACGATCAGGCCGAGCGTGACGTAGGGCAGATGCTCCTCGAGCGGGAGCTTGAACAGCTTTGAGTACAACAGCCCCATGGCGACTGCGGTGGCGCCTGTGGCAATCGTGATCCAGAACGGGCCGAGCACCGAGCGCCGGTAGCGCTGCTTGATGTCCTGCCAACCCAGATGCAGCCACAATTCGCGCTTTGCGAAGCCGGCGACGAGATCCCCCCACGCCCGCGACATTGTCCTGGACTGCGCGGCGGCGTCGGTAAAGGTCATTGGCTCGGCCTTCCGAATTGTTCCCGACGGCCCAAGCGCCGCAACCGAATCCACTCCCGGAATCCGACCGGATCGCGCCGCGACACCAGAAAGTACCAGCCGAACCGCGCCCACTCCTGCGGCAGCAGCTTGCGAAGCCCCGGCTGCGACATCAAATAGCCGCGGTTGCGATAGGTGAAGAACCGCTTCGCTGCGTCGTCGGGGTACTGCGTGTGCATGTGCCCGCCGAGGATCGGCTTGAACTCGTCGCCGCCTTGCGGGTGCAGGTACACCGCGTCCAGGCAGGTTCCGAACGGTAGCCCGGAGCGCACCAACCGGCGATGCAGTTCCACCTCGTCCCCGCGGACAAACAACCGCAGATCCGGCACCCCGACCGCTTCCAGCGTCGACGAGCGAAACAGCGCACCATTGAACAGTGACGCGATCCCAGGCAGCAGATCCTCAGTCCCCGTGCGTAATTCGCCGACCTTGCGCCGCCATGCCAGCCCGCGGCGCAGCGGGAACGCCAACCGAGATGGATCGGCCATGTCGCACACCATGGGGGACACCTCGGCCAGCGAGTGCCTCTGCGCGCATGCCAGCAGCGTGCCGAGCACGTCTGAATCAGCGGACCGCCCGTCGTCGTCGGCCAGCCACACCCAATCGGCCCCCAGTGCCAGCGCATGCAGGATGCCCAAAGCGAAACCGCCTGCGCCGCCGAGGTTTCGCAGCGACCCCAGATATGTGGACGGGATCGGCTGGCCGGTCACCAAATCTGCGACGCGCGAGTCGTTGTCGTTGTCGACGACCACCAAATGGTCGGGCGCGCGCTTCTGTGCCGAGAGCGTGTCCAGAGATTTGGCAAGTTCGTCGGGACGCCGATGCGTGACCACAACGGCGTAGACCGTCTGCTCTTCGCGCAAGCGCTCATCGCCGATCGTCTGCTCTTCGCGCAAGCGCTCATCGCCAACCGTCTGCTCTTCGCGCAAGCGCTCATCGCCGATCGTCTGCTCTTCGCGCAAGCGCTCATCGCCAACCGCGTCAGTCATCGGGCAATGCTGTCTGCTCTTCGCGCGAGGCGCTCATCGCCGTCGCCGGCCAATCGGCCCTGTGCTCCTCGAGCACCTCCCGCACGTGGCGGGCCGCGTCGTCGCCCTCGTACGCGCGAACCACGTCCTCGATGCCGCCGGTCATCTTGATGGTCCCGTGGTCGATCCACATCGCTGTCTTGCACAGCCGGGCCAGGAACTCGTTGGAGTGGCTGGCGAACACCAGGATCCCGGACCGCTCGACGAGGCTTTGCAGCCGCGACTGCGCCTTCTTCAGGAAGTCGGCGTCAACGGCACCGATACCCTCGTCGAGCAGCAGGATCTCCGGGTCGATGCTCGTGACGACGCCCATCGCCAGCCGCACCCGCATGCCGGTGGAGTATGTCCGCAGCGGCATCGACAGGTAATCGCCGAGCTCGGTGAACTCGGCGATCTCATCGACCTTGGCCAACATCTGTTTTCGGGTCTGCCCCAGGAAGAGGCCGCGGATGATGATGTTCTCGAAGCCGGAGATCTCCGGGTCCATGCCGACACCGAGGTCGAACACCGGCGCCACCCTGCCGGTCACCGTCGCAATCCCACGGGTGGGTTCGTAGATCCCGGACAGCAGCCGCAGCAGCGTGGATTTGCCCGCGCCGTTGTGCCCGACCAGCCCGACCCGATCGCCGAGTTCCAGCGACATTGTGATGTCCCGCAACGCCTCGATGACCACGACGTTGGACTCGTTGCGTCCGATCGCGCCGCCGGCCTTGCCGAGGAACGCCTTCTTCAGCGACCGCGTCTTCGCGTCGAAGATCGGAAACTCGACCCACGCGTTGTGGGTTTGAATGTGCGGGACGGACATTTGACCTAGAGGTACTGACCGGTCCCGGGGCCGCCGCGCTGTCCAGGCGCCACCACACCTGGCGGCAACTGGCGCATCTGCTCCAGCTGCTGGCGGGCCGCCATCTGCTGGGCGAACAGCGCAGTTTGGATGCCGTGGAACAGGCCCTCGAGCCAGCCGACCAGCTGAGCCTGGGCGATGCGCAATTCGGCATCCGACGGGACGCCGTCGTCGGTGAACGGCAACGTGAGCCGCTCGAGCTCGTCACGTAGTTCGGGCGCCAGCCCGTCCTCGAGCTCGCTGATGCTGGTGCGGTGGATCTCGCGCAGCCGGTTGCGGCTGGCATCGTCCAACGGCGCGGCACGCACCTCCTCCAGCAATTGCTTGATCATGGTGCCGATCCGCATCACCTTCGCCGGCTGTTCGACCAGATCGGTCAGCGATTTGCCGTCGGCGTCCTCCTCGGCCGCCGCGCGTGGATCGCCTCCGATGATTTCGATGTTGTCGTCGTCGGTGTTGGTAGTCATGCCTTCCTGCATTCCCTCTTATGGCCGTTCTATCGGGGTGCCCCGCGCCATTCGTAGATGCGGGCCTCGCCGTTGTCGTAGATCTTCTCCCACGACCGCGACTTATCTAGCGACACTAGCCCGTCGGGCATGACGAACCCGCGGACCACCGGTGTGCTCGTGACCACGTACCGGATGTTGAGCGCTTTCACCGCCTCGGCCACTCGGGGGTCAGTGTCGGCCTCGTCGGCGTAGGCCCAGAAGATGAACCGGTGATAACCCGGCCCCTGCTGCACCGGGTAGTCGTAGTGAGTCCACAGTGGGTGTAGGCCGGCGGCGGCGTATATCCACGCTGTGCCGTCGGTGTTCGCGTCGCCGATCAGGGTGTCGCGCGCCCCGGGCAGCGTGGTCAGATGAGCCCAGGCCTCCAGGTCCTTGGCGTCGACCATCACCCTGTCGTACTTCTCGCCGAACAGGAACTGGTGCCGCGGCAGATAGGCCACCCCGATGCCGACGCCAACCGCCAGCAACATGGCTGCAGTGGCTGCGTGCCAGACGCGCTGACTGCCCTTGCCGACCAGCCGGCGCGCGCCTGCGACACCGGCCGTCGCCAGTGTGAACGCGGCGATGCCTGCAGCCGCTGCGAGCAACATCGTGGCCACCGCCGACAGCCGCCGTGGGTCGCTGTAGAACAGGTCGCTGAACTTACCGGTGAGCGCGCCGATCGGGCCGCCGAACGGCGCCGACGAGTGCACGATCGACACCACGAGCAGCAGCCACACCGCCAGCGGCCACCAGATCCGCCGCGCCAGCAGGATGACCGCGCCGATGGCGGCCAGGATGATCAGCACCCACTGGATCGGAAAGTCGTTGAGGTGCCGGGTGTGCTGCATCATCGCGTCGATCAGGCCGCGCTTCTTACCCTCGTGCGTGACGAACGTGTGCCCGACGATGATCTCGGCCTGCCGCAGCACGCCCAGGAACTGCGGCAGTAGCAGCACCACGGTCGGAGCGGCGATGAGCAACAGATTGACGAAGTCCGCGAGGCGGCCGCGGACGGGCCGCCAGAGCGCTTCGAACAGCCACCACGCCGCCACTAGGAGCACGACGATCACGCCGCCGGTGATGTGCACCGAGAACACCCCCAGCAGCGCCAGCACCGCGAGCGGGATGCGGTCGCGGTGGCGCAGCGCGGAAACCACCAGCACCATGGTCGGGACAGCCATGCCGTAGGCGGCGAGGTTGGGCATCGAGGCGGTGTCGAACTCGACGTAGGGAATGGCGGTGAACGACGCCGACAGTGCGGCTGCGCTGGCCGCCGCGCCTGCCGTGCGCCACTCATCGGTGCGGCTGCGCAGCAGCCGCCACGTCAGCGTCGCTGCGCTGACCGGGAACAGCCAGATCGCGGCCGCCACCGAGTTCAGCGTGTACGCGGTGGCAGGTGCAGCGCCGGTGAGCTGACTGAACACCGAGGCCAGCGCATGAAAGGTCGAGGGGTAGTACAGCGCCTCGTGGGTCTCGACGTTGCGCAGCTCGCCCATGTGGGTCGGCGATGCCTGGCCGGTGTCGATGATGAAGCGAATCGTGTTGGCGTGCCAAACCGCGTCCCAGTTACTCGGAATGGATTGCCAGTTCGGCATCCCGCGAAGCGCCGCCAGACCGATCAGCAAGGCGCCCAGCAGGACGCCTGCGGCCACCACGAACGCGGGTCCCCGATCCACTTGGCGCGTCTCGGCGTCGACGTCGCGAACACGGGCGAGCGCGATCCGCAAACACAGCGCGACGCCGGTGAAGATGGCCAGAGCAAACAAAGCGGTCCATGCGTTCCACGGGACATCCAGTGCGCCAAAGGGAACGATAGCCAGCGCAACTATGCCGTAGGTCAGGGCCGGTCCAACCGCGACCGCTATTGGCCAAGTTAGCCGGCCGACACGTGCGACGACAGCCCCGGGGATCACCAGCAACAGCAGTGCAATTAGCACTCCGAACCCCAGGCTCACTGGACTAGTATGGCTGCCCAGGTGACCCGGTCCGAGCATGGCAGGTGGCTATAAGGGCACGGCCGGGCATCCACCGAAATCGTGTCGGTTTGTGAATTCGCAGACGCTCTAAGGTGGCTGGCATGGCATACGACGTCGCCCGGGTGCGTGGTCTGCACCCGTCTCTGGGCGATGGGTGGGTGCATGTCGATGCGCAGAACGGCATGCTGCTGCCCGATGCCGTGGCGAGAGCGGTATCGACCGCATTCCGCGGGTCGATGCCGACCCCGGTGGGACCCCACCCGTCGGCGCAACGCAGCGCTGCGGTGCTGGAGGCGGCCCGCCAGGCGGTCGCCGATCTGGTCAATGCGGATCCGAGGGGCGTCGTGCTGGGCGCCGACCGCGCGGTGCTGCTGACGTCGCTGGCCGACGCGTCGTCGTCGCGGGTTGGTCTCGGCTATGAGGTGGTGGTGACCCGGCTTGACGACGAGGCGAACATCGCACCGTGGCTGCGCGCGGCGAATCGCTATGGCGCCAAGGTGAAGTGGGCCGAGGTCGACATCGAGACCGGTGAGCTGCCGACGTGGCAGTGGGAGGGTCTGATCACCCGGCCGACCCGATTGGTCGCAATCACCTCTGCCTCATCGACGCTAGGCACGGTGACTGACCTTCGGGCGGTCACCAAGCTGGTGCACGACGTCGGCGGCTTGGTGATCGTCGACCACTCCGCCGCCGCGCCGTACCGGCTGATCGACATCGACGAGATCGACGCCGACGTGGTCGCGGTGAACGCGATGGCGTGGGGAGGCCCGCCGATCGGTGCGCTCGTCTTCCGCGACCCCTCGGCCATCGACTCGTTCAGCTCGGTGTCGCTGAACCCCTACGCCACCGGGGCCGCGCGGCTCGAGGTCGGCGCGCACCAATTCGGCTTACTCGCCGGCGTCGTCGCCAGCATCGAGTACCTGGCGGGACTCGACGAGTCGGCGCAGGGGTCGCGGCGCGAAAGACTTTCGGTGTCAATGCAATCGGCGTCGACATACATGAGCCGGATATTTGACTACCTGCTGGTTTCGCTGCGTTCGCTGTCCACGGTGATGGTGATAGGCAGACCCGAGGTGCACATCCCGGTGCTGAGCTTCGCGGTCAGCGACGTGCCCGCCGAGCGGGTCGTGCAGCGCCTGGCCGACAACGGAATCCTGGCCATCTCCAACCTCAGCTCACGTGTTCTGGATGTCATCGGAGTCAACGACATTGGCGGGGCAGTGACTGTCGGCCTGGCGCACTATACAACGACCGCCGAGGTCGACCAGTTGGTACGCGCCCTGGCGTCGTTGGGCTGAATTGTCGGCTCCGCCACGTGCTAATCGGCCACGCGCAGAACGACTTTCCCGGACACCTCGCCGGAGGCAAGGAGTTCATGCGCGGCCTTGGCCTGCGCGATGGGGAACTCGGCGCCGATGATCGGACGCACTTGGCCGTCGGCGATCAGCGGCCACACGTTGGCGACCACCTCGGCGACGATCTCGCTCTTGCTGCCAGGTCCGCTCACGGGGCGCGACCGCAGCGCCGTGGCGATCACCCCGGCGCGCTTGCCGAGCAGCTTGCCGATGTTGAGTTCCCCCTTCACGCCGCCCTGCATCCCGATGATGACCAGCCGGCCATCGGTGCCGAGCGCGTCGACGTTGCGGTCGAGGTAGGCGGCGCCCATGATGTCGAGGATCACGTCGGCGCCGCCTTCGCTGCGGACCCGCTTCACAAAGTCCTCGTCGCGATAGTCGATGGTGATCTCGGCGCCCAGTTCTGCGCACAGGTCGAGTTTGTTCTTCGGCCCGGCGGTGACGGCCACCCTGGCGCCGATAGCGCGCGCCACCTGGATGCCGTGGGTGCCGATGCCGCTGGCCCCACCGTGGATCAGCAGCAGTTGACCTGCCGACAGATGCGCGGTCATGATCAGGTTTGACCACACAGTGCAGGACACTTCGGGCAGTCCGGCGGCATGATTAAGCGGCACACCGTCGGGGATCGGCATCACCTGGCCGGAGGGGACGGCGACCAACTCCGCGTAGCCCCCGCCTGCCAGCAAAGCGCAGACTTGTTGCCCGACAACCCACTGGGTGACTCCGTCGCCGACGTCGGCGATGGTCCCGGACACCTCGAGTCCGAGGATCTGGCTGGCTCCAGGAGGGGGCGGATAGTTGCCAGCAGCCTGCAGAAGGTCGGCGCGGTTTACCCCCGCCGCACTCACCTTAATGAGCACTTCACCGTATTCAGGTGCGACGTCGGGGACTTCCTGCCAGGTGAGCTGATCGGCTGATTCGGCCACGATCGCGCGCATTGGGGTAACGGTACTACGCAAGGAACGCAGTGTGGATTTTCGGCCCCCAGCAATGCTTGCCTGCTTTACCATAGCGAAATGGAGGGGATGATCGCCGGGCGCACCGCGAGTGAGATGCCTGGGTTGGACATCGCTGAACAGAGGTCGTGGCAAAACTTCCTCGATTCAGCCTTGAGGATGTATGCGACCCTGAACCGGTCGCTGGTGGACGCGCATCATCTGACGCTCAATGATGTGCGGCTGCTCGACATGCTGGACAAGTCCGCGACCGGCTCGGCGCGCATGGGCGACCTCGCCGACGGGCTGATGTCATTGCCGAGCCGGGTAACCCGGCAGATCCGGCGGTTGGAACTGCAGGGCCTGGTATGCCGCGGCGCCAGCCCCGATGACGGCCGAGGTGTGCTGGCCTCCATCACCGAGGCCGGGCGCGCCGCGGTGACCGAGGCGATGCTGACGTACGGACAGGGGGTGCGCGCGCACTTCCTGGGCAGATTGACACGCCCGCAGATCGCCGCGATGGGCGAGAACTGCAGGCGAATCAGCGTCGGACTGAAGGCCGGGGAACCCTCGGCGAGGCTTGGCCGCGTCTGAACCTCCCGCTCTTCGCGTAAGCGCTCATCGGCCCCGTACTCTTGTCGGCGGTGGCGTGGCAGAGCGGCCTAATGCACTCGCCTTGAAAGCGAGAGACGGCTAACACCGTCCGGGGGTTCAAATCCCTCCGCCACCGCGTCCTGGTGTGGAGGCTAGCTCGCTTCCAAGATCCGCTTCAGCCGCTGCAGATCCTTCGTGGTTGCTCGTTTGATCGACAGCGACATGATCGGTGTCGCGATCCGCGAAAAGCCCACGGGTTCACCGCGGTTGCGCAGCCGCATCAGCGTCGCGCCGTCCGGGCCGTCTTCCCACTCATAGGATGTTTCCATCGGGAACGGTCCCTGCGCGGTGCGCATGACGAAGCGTTGCTCAGGTGTCCACTCGACCACTTCGTAGGTGTAGTTCAGTGTCCGACCGAGGAACCGGGCGCTGAACGTGAAGCGCGAGCCGACCGCCATAGGTTTGGCCGTCTCCCACACCACCGAGTCGATGTTGGCATACCAGGAGGTCGCGTTGTCGGGATCGCAGCAGTACGCCGCGACGACGGGTCGTGGCCGCGCGATCGTCGCCTGAACCTCGACCTCGACGGTTGCCACAGCGTCATTGTCCCCGGAACCATCGAGTCTACGGCGAAGTTCCTCTACTCGGCGGCAATGTCGCTCGACGGCTTCATCTCTAGGTCCGGGCGGCGAATGTCGTGGATGGCTGACTACTTCGGCCCGAATCCCGCTGTGGCCGAACTGATTACCCGGACCGGTGCGCTGCTCGTCGGCAACCGCACGTTCGGCGGCGATGACCCCAACAAAGGCGGGCCCGGCGAGGGTGAGGTTGCTGCTCGGCGACGGCACCCGCCTGTTCGAGCAACCCGGCGGCCGGACCGTCCGGCTCGAGCAGATCAGCGTTGCGCACACGGAGCAAATCACGAACATGTGGTATCGCGTTGTCCATACTCACCGCCCGCATTGCGTCCGGTGCGGGGGCAAACAGGCGTAGCCTTCGGTTATGAGCACCACGGCTGTCGTGGTCGGCCTCTCGGCGGCGATCATTCTGATGATCACCGTGGTCACCTTCCTGTTGTGGAGTAGCCGGGTCAGTCCTCGACGCGGTGAGAACGCGGCGCGGTATTACCGGCGTCAAATGGGAAGCCTGCACAGCCCTAGGAGTCTGCGTAGCGCCACGCGTGCCAGACGGCGCAGCCAAATGTGGGCAGCCGGGACCGCGGGCACCATCGGCGCTTTCTATCTCGCCGGGGCCGGCGATCACGACCACGGCTCGGACGGTGGAGCCTCGGACAGCGGCTGCGGCGGCGGTAGTGGTTGCGGTGGTGGAGGCTGTGGCGGCGGTGGCGGTTGCGGCGGCGGAGGCTCTTGACGCCGGCGAAAGCCGCCGCGTCACTCCATAGCCCGGGCCAGCGACTGCACGCCTGTGACGATCTGCGACTCAGTGAGATTGGCGTATCCCAGTATCAGCCCCGGCGGTGCCGTCTCGGGCTCGGCATAGCACGGCGCCAGCGGCTCCGCCCGGACCCTCATCTCGGCGGCCCGGCGGACAAGATCCGCGACCGGAAAGCCGTCAGGAAACCGCACGGTCAGGTGTACGCCGGCCGCAGCGCCGAGCACGGTCGCCTCCGGTAGATAACGAGCCAGCGCCCGCAGCAACGTATTTCGACGTGCCAGATAGCGCCGCCGCATCTGGCGCAGGTGCCGGTCGTAGCCGCCGCTGGTCAACAGCTTCGCGAATGCGATCTGATCCATCACCGAGCTTCCGGTGTCGGCCAGGCCCTTCGAAAGCGTCACGGGGGCGACAAGATGGGCAGGCAACACCATCCACCCGATCCGCAGTCCGGGTGCGAGTGTCTTGCTCGTCGAGCCGATGTACACCACCCGGTCGGGCACGATGCCCTGCAGTGCGCCGACGGGCGCACGGTCGTAACGATATTCGGCGTCGTAATCGTCCTCGATGACAAGGTGACCCGACCTGGCCCATTGCACCAACGCTGTGCGGCGCGTGGCGGAGAGCACCACGCCCGTCGGCGATTGATGGGCCGGAGTGGCCAGCACCGTCGTCGCACGGCTGTTCGCCAGGGCTGCGACGTCAAGACCGCCATCATCAACCGGCACAGTTAGTGGCTCGATGCCATTGTGCCGCAACACCATCCGGTGCAACCAGAAGCCGGGGTCCTCCATCGCCACGGTCTGGCCCGTCAGCACCGAAGCGAGCAGGGCGACAGCCTGAGTCGCCCCCGAGCAGAGCACGATGTGCCGTGGGTCGGCCAGCACACCGCGGGTGCGCCGCAGATAGTCCGCGACGGCGACGCGCGCCGTGTGCAGACCCTGCGGTGCGATGTAGCCGAACGCCTGCGATTCGATCTCGGCAAGCCCCTGCCGCAACGCCCTCAGCCACGCGTGCCGCGGAAAGCTGCCAAGATCCGGTGAACCGGGCGCGAAGTCGATGTCGAAGTGCTTCTCAGGTTCACCGGCGTCGCGTTCCGGCGCGCTGGCGGTGTCGACCGTCGCCACTCGGGTCCCGGACCCGTGCCTGCAGAGAAGGAATCCCTCGGCGGCCAGTTGGCTGTACGCGTCGACCACGAGGCGGCGAGAGACGCCAAGGTCCGCGGCCAGGACCCGGGTCGACGGCAGCCGGGTCTCGGGCACGAGCCGGCCGGAGCGGATCGCGTCGCGCAGACCGCTGGTGAGCTGGCGGTGCAGTGGCTCCGCGGCAGCGCGGTCGAGTTCGACCAGCAGTTCCGGACCGGAAGTGGTACCCGAAATTGTCATCAAAGTGGAGCCTATCTGGAGGCCAGTGAGGATCTAGCGTGAAGATATGACCACAACGCCTACACGCGCAAGGGTCGGCTACGTCGAGGTGACCCTGGTCGTGTTCGGTGTCTACTCGGTGCTCGTCGGGCTGTTCATGCTCGTCGCTCCGGGAACGTTCTTCGACACGCTTGGGAACTTCGGCGCGCGCAATGACCACTACATCTTCGACAACGCTTCGTTTGAGTTTCCGCTTGGCCTGATGATGCTGGCCGCGGTCAAGTGGCCGTCGTGGCGGGTTCCGACGCTGGCTTTCGCCGCGCTGCACTGGGGTTTGCACGCGCTCAGCCACATCGTCGACCCCCACCACGGGGCGGGGGAGTCGATCGGCTGGCTCGAGGCCGGGGGTTTGGTGGTCACAACGGCGCTGCTCGCAATGGCGTTGCGCGCCAGTATCGTTGAGGGGAGGAGCTAATGCGAGTTTTGGTAGCAGGCGCGACGAGTGTGCCAGGACTTCCGCTGTTACGGGAATTGAATGCCCGGGGTCATGACGTCGTCGGGCTGACCAGCCAACCGGCGAAGACGTCTCAGATCGAACAGCACGGCGCCAAACCGGTGGTGGCCAGTGTGTTCGACACCGCTCAGATCGACAAAGTCGTAGCCGACATTGAACCCGAGGTGGTGGTCAGCCTGCTGACCACACTGCCGAAGTGGGGCCCCAAGCGGCCCAAGGACTTTGAGCCCGCCCGAAAGCTGTGGGGTCGCGGAGCGCCCAACCTCGTGGCCTCCGCGCAGCGAGCCGGCGCCCGCCGGGTGGTGGCGGAGTCAGTGGTCTTCGCGTACGGCTACCCGACATCCGGCCCGCCGTTGATGGACGAGACCGACCCGTACCCGGGTCCGCCGTTCCCCCGCGGTGATGCGGCCATTGCGGCGCTGCGCGGCATGGAACAGACAGTGCTTACGTCGGGTGAGCACAGCGACACCGAGGGAATCGTGCTGCGCTACGGCATCTTCTACGGGCCGGTGCCC
>Ga0126306_10001101_pt1 | contig 14133 bp, 15 predicted proteins | sample Plot27_FD_92592 | JGI IMG/M metagenome (GOLD analysis project Ga0126306, IMG submission 92592) | Serpentine soil microbial communities from UC McLaughlin Reserve, CA, USA - Plot27 | ecosystem: Environmental > Terrestrial > Soil > Grasslands | place: USA: UC McLaughlin Reserve, Lake County...
GATCTCGGGGAGCACGAACGACAGCAGCATCTGGAAGTTGAAGCCGGCGGCCAGGCGGCCCCGCCAGCGGTCGAGGCCGATGGCGAAGGCGACCCCAAGGGGCACGGCGACCAGGGTGGTGAGCACGGCCAGGCGGAGGCTGTGGAGCAGGGCCCGCTGCAGGTCGGGGTCGTGCCAGACCGACAGCACCGGGTCCTCCCAGTACCAGCGGAGCGAGAAGCCCTGCCAGCTGGAGCGGGAGCGGCCGGCGTTGAACGAGAACCAGACGGCGATCGCCACCGGCAGCACCGACCAGGCCAGGTAGCCCCAGACCAGCGCCTCCAGCAGCCGCGGCTTGCGCCACGGGTCGGTCAGCCACCGCTTCACGGCGTCACCTCCCCGCGTCCCGGGAGGCCTGGCCGGTGGTCCGGATGTAGGCGAGCATGGGCACGGCCAGGATGACCATCATGACCAGGAGCAGAGCGGCCGCCTGGCCGCCCTGGCCGGGGCTGCCGATGGCGTCGTTGACGAGGTTGCCGACCATCGAGGTGCGGGGCGACCCCGACAGCAGGTCGTTGGTGAAGTAGTCGCCGAACATGGGCAGGGCGGTCACGACCAGGCCGGCCAGGATGGCCTGACGGGACAGGGGCAGGGTGACCAGCGCGAAGGTCCGGCGGCGGCTGGCTCCCAGGTCGCGGGCCGCCTCGAGCAGCCGCTGGTCGACCCGGTCCAGCCCGGCGTACAGGGCCAGGACCATGTAGGGGATGTAGCCGTAGACCAGCCCAAGGGTGACGGTGACCGGCTGGCCGGCCAGCCACGGGAACGGCTCGCCGAGCACCCCGATCCCGACCAGCAGGCGGTTGACCATGCCGTCGGCCTCCAGGAGGTTCACCCAGGCCAGCATGCGCATCATGTAGCTGACCCAGAACGGGGCCAGCAGGGCAACCAGCAGCAGACCTTTGCGGCGGCCGGCGTAGCGGGTCACGTAGTAGGCGACCGGGTAGGCCAGCAGGCACAGGGCGCTGGCCGCGGCCACGAACGCGAAGGTGCGCACGAACGCCGGCCCCAGGAAGCCGTCGGGGCCGAAGATCCGGTCGAACAGCAGCTGGAACTGGAACGGGTTCCACTGCACGGGGTTCCACACCGGCACCGGGGTCCGGAACAGCGGGTCGACGGCGCCGAATCAGCCTGAGGCGGCGTGCCGGTGGGGCCGCACCAGGTGGGCCCGGTCCTCGGGGGTCCAGGAGAAGCCGAGCTCGCGGGCGCAGGTGTCCATGCAGAGGTCGAACATGCGCTCGCGAGTGACCTCCGGGTCCTTGAGCACGACCAGGATGGCCAGCCCGTCGATCAGGGCGGCCAGGCGAAGGGCGAAGGCGGCGGCGTCGACCGGGACGAACTCGCCGGCGGCCTGGCCCTCGCGGACGATGTCGGCGATGGTGGTCCGCCAGCGCTGGTCGAGCGCCTGGCGGTCCCGGGCCACGTCCGGGTCGCGGGGCGCCCTGGCCCACAGGTCCAGCCACAGCACCCACTCGTCGAAGTCGTCCTCGGCCTCCCCCACCGAGCACGAGCAGCGCACCAGCTCGACCAGCCGGTCGCGGGCGCTGGCCAGCTCGGCCACCGCCTCCGCGGTCCGGGCGTAGAACTGCTCGTCGGCGAAGGACAGCGCCTCGGCGAGCAGGATGTCCTTCTTGCCGAAGTAGTAGATGACCAGGGCCGGGCTGGTCCCGGCCTGGTCGGCCACATCCTTGATGCCGGTGTCGCAGAGGCCTTTCTCGGCGATCACCTGCACGGCCGCCTTGAGGATCTGCCGGCGCCGTGCGTCGGAAAGCTTGCGTCGTGGGCTCATGCCTGCTCCAGGATGTCGGCGTGGAGGTGCAGTATGTCCTCCCGGGCTTGTCCGGCGCCCACCCACATCTTAGACTGAACGTTCAGTCAATAACAGGGAGGCGCCATGTCGACCTGGGACGCGATCGTCATCGGGGGCGGCCACAACGGGCTGGTGGCCGGCGCCTACCTGGCCCGGGCGGGGCCAGGGTGGTGGTCCTGGAGGCCCCGGTCCAAGACCGGTGGCGCGGCCGCCACCGACGCCCCCTGGCCCGAGGCGCCCAAGATCAAGGTGACCCGGCTGTCGTACGTGATGAGCCTGATGCCGCCAAGCATCATCCGCGACCTGGAGCTGGAGCGGCACGGCTACAAGCTGTTCCCCATGGGCCCGGCCTACCAGGCCTGGCCGGACGGGCGCTCGCTGACCATCTACGACGACGACGCCCGCCGCAACCACGAGCAGATCGCCAAGTTCTCCAAGCAAGAAGGACGCCGACGCCATGCCCCGCTGGGACGCCTGGCTGGAGGGCCTGGCGTCGGTCCTGGGGCCGCTGCTCACCCAGGTCCCGCCCAAGATCGGCTCCCGACGGCCGTCGGATCTACGCGAGCTGCTCCGGCTGGCCTGGCGCTACAAGGGCCTGGACGTGCGCACCGTCGGCGACGTGACCCGGCTCATGACCATGAGCGTCAGCGACCTGCTGGACGACTGGTTCGAGTCCGAGCAGGTCAAGGCGAGCCTGGTCATCAACGGGGTGATCGGCACCTGGGCCGGGCCCGACTCGCCCGGGACCGCCTACGTGATGGCCCACCACTCGATCGGCGACGTCGGCGACGGCCACCTGGGCAGCTGGGGCTTTCCCGAGGGCGGCATGGGGGCGGTCCCGGACGCCATCCAGCGCTCGGCCCTGTCCCTCGGGGCCAGCGTGCGCACCGGCGCCCGGGTCGAGCGGGTGCTGGTCTCCGGCGGCCGGGCCACCGGGGTGGCCCTTGCCGGGGGCGAGGAGCTGCACGCCCCCGTCGTGGTCACCGCCATCCACCCCCGGACGACCTTCCTGGAGCAGGTCGACCGGGCCGAGCTGCCGCCCGACTTCGTCACCGACATCGAGCGCTGGAAGTCCCGCAGCGGCGTGGTCAAGATCAACCTGGCCCTGGGCGAGCTGCCCGACTTCACCGCCGACCCGGGGACCGAGGTCGCCGAGCACCACACCGGCGCGATCGCCATGGCCCTGTCGGTCGACTACATCGAGCAGGCCTTCCAGGACGCCAAGCAGGGCCGCGGCGCGACCCGGCCGTTCTCGGACGGCTGCATCCCCACGGTGTTCGACAAGACCCTGGCCCCGAGGGCGTCCACATCATGTCGCTGTTCACCCAGTGGTGCCCGCACGAGTGGTCCGAGGCCCCCCACACCGGGGAGCTGGAGGCCTACGCCGACCGGATGATCGACTGCTACGCCGAGCTGGCCCCCAACCTCAAGGGCGCGATCCTGCACCGCGAGGTCATCGGGCCCTGGCAGATGGAGCAGGAGTGGGGGCTGGTCGGGGGGAACATCTTCCATGGCGAGCTCTCGGCCGACTAGCTGTTCCACATGCGCCCGGCTCCCGGCTACGCCGACTACCGCAGCCCGATCGCCGGGCTCTACCAGGCCAGCTCGGCCACCCACGGCGGCGGCGGGGTCTGCGGCATCCCAGGCTGGCAGGCCGTCCAGGCCATCCTCGCCGACCGCAGGCGGGCCAAGCGCCGCCGGTGAGCCGGAAGGGCCGCCCCGCGCTCGCGTCCCTGCTGGAGCCGCGGTCGGTGGCCGTGGTGGGGGCCAGCGCCCGGCCCGGGTCGTTCGGCGACCAGCTGGTCGGCCAGCTGCTCGCCGGCGGCTACCGGGGGACGGTGCACCTGGTCAACCCCCGCTACCGCGAGGTCGCCGGGCGTCCCTGCCACCCGTCCCTGGCCGACCTGCCCGGCCCGGTCGACCTGGCCGTGCTGGCCGTGCCCGACGCCGCCCTTGAGGCCCAGCTCACCGCGGCCGCCGAGGCCGGGGCCCCCGGCGGCGGCGATCTTCGCCAGCTGCGCCGATCCCCCGACCCTGGCCGAGCGGCTCCGAAGCATCGCCCTGGAGGCGGGGATGGCGGTCTGCGGCGGCAACGGCATGGGATTCTTCAACCTTGAGCAGAGCTTGAGAGTCTGCGGCTACCCGGAGCCGGCCGACCTGCCCGCCGGCCCGGTGGCGGTGGTCACCCACTCCGGGTCGGTGTTCTCGGCCCTGCTCCACAACCAGCGCGGCTTCCGCTTCAACCTGGTCGTCTCGGCCGGCAACGAGCTGGTGACCAGTGCTGCCGCCTACCTCGACCACGCCCTGGAGCTGCCCACCACCCGGGTGGTGGCCCTGTTCCTGGAGACGGTCAGGGAGCCGGCGGCGTTCCGGGCCGCCCTGGCCAAGGCGGCCGCCCGGGCCATCCCGGTGGTCGCCCTCAAGGTGGGCCGGGGCCAGGCGGCCAGGGCCATGGTCGCCGCCCACTCCGGCGCTCTGGCCGGCGAGGACGGCGCCTACCAGGCCCGTTCGACGCCTACGGGGTCGCCCAGGTGGCCACCCTCGACGAGCTGGCCGACACCTGCGAGCTCCTGGCCGGCCGGCGCGCCCCGCCCGGCGGGCTGGCCGCCATCGGCGACTCGGGTGGCGAACGAGCCCACCTCCTCGACCTGGCCGAGCGGCTCCGGGTCCCGTTCGCCACCATCTCCGAGGCGACCCGCCGGCGCCTGGCCGGCGTCCTGGAGCCCGGACTCCCTCCCACCAACCCCCTCGACGCCTGGGGCACCGGCAACGACGCCGACCAGATCTTCGCCACCTGCATCCAGGCCCTGCTCGACGACCCGGCCACCGCCGCCCTGGCCCTCAACCTCGACCTGACCACCGAGCCGACCCCCGACACCAGCTACACCGGCCTGGCCATCGCCGCCGCCGCCTCCACCCCCAAGCCCGTCGCCGTCCTGGCCAACCTCGCCTCGGCCGCCGACCCCGCCGAAGCCGCCACCCTCCGCGCCGCCGGGGTTCCCGTCCTGGAAGGCACCGCCACCGGCCTGTCCGCCCTGGGCCACCTGCTCGCCTACCGCGACTTCCTGACCCGAGCGGGGGCCGTGGACGAGCCCATGCTCCCGTCACCCGGGTCGACGACGCCGGGGGCTGTGGATGATGCAGCGCCTCCCGCTTCCGGGCCGGCGATTCCGGGCGCCATGGACGAGCCAGCGCCTCCCGCTTCCGGGCCGGCCACGCCGGGGGCTGTGGACGAGCCAGCGCACCCCGCTTCCGGGTGGACTACGCTCCCCCACCGGGGGACCCGGGAGCGGCGGGTCGCGGTGCTGCGCGCCCGGGAGCCTGTGGCGCACGCCCGGGAGCCTGTGGCGCACGCCCAGGAGCGGGCGGCGCGCCCGGGGCAGGTCCGGGCGCAGGATGGGCGGGTCCGGGAACGGTGGCGAGCGCGGCTGGCCGAGGCGGGGCGGCCGCTGGACGAGGCAGAGGGGCTGGCCCTGCTGGGCGACTGGGGGGTGCCGGTGGTGACGGCCGAGGTGGCGACCAGCTTGGAGGAGGCGCTGGCCGCGGCCGGGCGGGTCGGGGGGCCGGTGGCGCTGAAGACGGCTGCGCCCGGGATCGCCCACAAGTCGGACGTGGGCGGGGTGCTGCTGGGCCTGGACGGGCCCGACCGGCTGGCCGCCGCCTATGCCGACCTGGCCGGCCGGGTGGGGCCGCGGGTCCTGGTGGCGGCCATGGCCGGACCGGGGGTGGAGCTGGCCCTCGGGGTGGTCGACGACGCCCAGTTCGGGGCCCCTGGTGATGGTCGCCGCCGGCGGGGTGCTGGTCGAGGTCCTCCGCGACCGCCGCTTCGCCCTCCCCCCGGTCGGCCACCACCAGGCCATGGCCATGCTCGACCGCCTGGCCGTCCGCCCCCTGCTCGACGGCGTCCGGGGCGCCCCCCCGGCCGACCTGGACGCGGTCGCCGGCGCGATCGTCAGCCTGTCCGCCCTGGCCCTCGACCTCGGTCCGTCGCTGGCCGCCCTCGACGTCAACCCCCTGATCGCCGGACCCGGCGGCTGCGTCGCCGTCGACGCCCTGGTGGTCGCCCGGAGCGCCTAGGCACCCCGTAGGCCGAACCAGGGGCCGGTGGCCAGGTCGCCGGTGAAGATCTCGCGGTCCTCGTCGTCGGCGATGGCCGCCCCGGCGGCGCTGGCCCGCGCATACCAGGCGGCCGCCTGGTCGAGCTCGCCGGCACAGGCCAAGGCTCTGGCCATCGCCTCGGCGGCGTACGCGTGGTCGAGTCGGCCACCCCCGGCTTCCCGTCGGCCAGCTCCAGGCACCGCCCGGCATGGTGCAGCGAGGGCTCGCCCCGCCCGAGAACCGCGTACACATGGGACACCAGCCACTCCCCCCGCGTCCCCGGCGGCCCCCCGGCCTCCCGCCAGTGGTACTGGGAGGCATGCGCCGCGTCGACCATCCGCGCGTCATCCCCCGCAGTCCGGTCGGCCTTGCCCAGCAGCTCCCACACCAGCCCGTTCAGCGACCGTCCAAGCTCCCGATGGTCCGTCATCGCCATCCCACACCAGTGACACCCCGGTTCAGCAAGGGTCCCACCCCCCAGCAAGGCCCCCGCCACAGCAAGGCCCCGCCGCCACCGCCGCCCCTGTCTACTCCACTGGGCGCCTACTCCACCGGGCGGCCTTCACCTCTGGAGACCCCCTCTGGAGGCCCTTGCCTCCGCGCGGCCCTCACCCTCAGAGGCCCGGTTCGGGCCCCCGGAGGGGGAGCGTAGCGGACCCGGCAGCGGAAGGATCGCCCGTATCCACAGCCTCCCAACAGCCCCCAACAGCCCCCAACAGCCCCCCAACAGGCCCCAACAGCCCGCCAATACCCCAGCCTTGGCCGCGCACCAGGCCCTGCCCCACCACGCCCGCGATCCGTGCACCGGGACCTGGCATACTGGCGCGCGTCATGGGAGCGAGCACCGACCGCCGGCTGGTCGCGGGCCGCTATGTCCTCGGGGGGCCGCTGGGCCGGGGCGGGATGGGCACGGTGTGGCGGGCGGACGACGTGCTGCTCGGCCGGCCGGTGGCGGTCAAGGAGGTCGAGCTGCCGGGTGGGCCGCCCGGGGCGGGGCGGGAGGCGCTGCGGGAACGGGCGCTGCGGGAGGCGAGGGCGGCGGCCCGGCTCAACCATCCGGGGGTGGTCACCCTCCATGACGCCGTCGAGGCTGATGCCGCCTGTTCCTGGTCATGGAGCTGGTCGAGGCCCCGACGCTGCGCGACCTGGTCGACGGGTCGGGGCCGGTGGGGCATGCGGCGGCGGCCCGCATCGGGCTGGAGCTGCTGGACGCGCTGGACGCGGCCCACCGGGCCGGGATCGTCCACCACGACGTCAAGCCGGCCAACGTCATGGTCACCGCGGGCGGCAGGGTCAAGTTGGCCGACTTCGGCATCGCCTCGCTCCAGGACGACACCCAGCGGACCCTCACCGGCGCCGCCGGGGGCCCGGACGGGGCCGACCGGGCGCTGACGGCCGCGTTCGGGTCGCTGCCCTTCGTCGCCCCCGAACAGGCCAGGGGCGGCCATGCCGGGCCGGCGGCCGACCTTTGGGCGCTAGGGGCGACGCTGTGGTTCGCGGTCGAGGGGGTGGCGCCGTTCGAGCGGACCGGGCCGGCCGCCACCCTCGGGGCCATCCTGCACGACCCGCCCGGCCGGCGGCCAGGGCCGGGCCGCTCGAACCGGTCCTGCTCGCCCTGCTGGTCAGAGACCCGGCCAGCCGCCCCCGGGCCACGGACCTGCGCCGCATGCTGGAGCGCCCAGCCACCGGCACCGCCATCCCGAGCCCGCCGGTGGCCGGCGCTCCCGGCACGGGCCCCGATGCTGGCACCCCAACGCCGACCGTCCCTGTGGCCGGCGCGCCGGCCCGCGCCCTTCCCGTGGCCGGCCCGCCGGCCACGACCCTTCCCGGGACCGGCACCCCTGCCCCGATCCCCACCGCTCGATTGCCCGGCGGCCCGGGCGCCGCCACCGAGGCTCTGGCCGGGCCCGCTCCCCCGTCCGGCCGGGGCGATCCCCGGAACGTCCCCCGGCGGCGGCGTCCGGGTGGCCAGCAGCTTCCCGGCTGGACCAGCCCACCACGCAAGCGGCGGCGCTGGGGGCGGCGGCTGGTGGTGGCCATTGGCGTCCTGCTGGTGCTCTCGGTGGCCAGCAACCTCGGGGAGGACCGGCCTGGGGCCTCGGGTCCGGCCGGGCTGGGCGACCCGGTGCGGGACGGGCAGTTCGAGTTCGTGGTCCGGTCGGTGGACTGCGGGGCCCGGTCGGTGGGCGAGGGCATCGGGCGCAAGCAGGCGCTGGGCCAGTTCTGCCTGGTCGCCTTGCGGGTCGAGAACAGCGGCACCGAGGGCCGCACCTTCGGGGGCGGCCACCAGTACCTGTTCGACGACGCCGGCAAGCGCCACGACCCCGACCTGGACGCGACCGTCCGCCATGGCGACGGCCACCTGTGGTCGACTCACCTCAACCCGGGCCAGCGCCTGGAGGGCACCCTGGTCTACGACGTCCCCGACCCGGTCACCTGGGCCCGGGTCGAGCTCCACGACGCCCCCTTCAGCGGCGGGGCCAGCGTCGAGCTGGGCTGACCGCCCCGGTCACCAGTAGCCGTTGCGGCGGGCCTCGGCCACCGCCGCGGCCACGCCGTCGCGCCAGGGCTCGCCGTGGCCGGGAAGCAGCAGCCGGGCGTTCAGCACGGCCAGCTCGTCCAGGGAGGCGCGGGCCTGGTCGTTGTCCTCGTTGACGCCCTTGATGAGCAGCCGCGGCCCCCGGCGTCGCCGGTAGGGGTCGAAGGTGACCAGGGCGTCGCCGCTGAAGACGACGCTGGCGTCGGCCAGGTGGAGGGCGCAGTTGCCGCGGGTGTGGCCGGGCAGGTGGCGGGCCCGCGGCCGCCCGGGGACCTCCAGGACCTCGCCGTCGGTGTAGGTGCGGACCTCGGCCGCGTCGGGGGTGGCCAGCAGCCCGTTGCGGAGGCCGTGGGCCAGCAGCGGCCAGGCCGTCGGCCGGAGGTAGAGCCGGAACGGCGGGAACCGGCGCAGGCCGGGCTCGGCGTCGCGCTCGTGCACCCAGATGACGGCGTCGGAGTTGGCCTTCACCTGGTGGGCGAAGCCGACGTGGTCGGCGTGGGCGTGGGTGAGCACCACCGCCTCGACCTCCTCGACCTTGCGGCCGAGGGAGCGCAGGGCGTCGGTGAGCTGGGGCCAGTAGCCGCGCATGCCGGCATCGACCAGGGTGAGGCGGCCACCGCGCTCGATCAGGTACCAGTTGACCATGCGGGTGCCGAACCGGTGGACGCCGTCGGCAACTTCCATGGGTACGACCTTGCACGGGACCGGCGGCGGAAACCTCCCGGTTACCCGGCGTCGCGGCCGGCGGTGACCACGGCGTAGGCCAGGGCGACGGCCAGCAGATCCTCGACCGCGCCGATCAGGGGGGCGGGGAGGCTGGTGCGCTCGGCCACGAAGACCCTCGCCCTGGTGCCGGCCCAGGCGCCGGCGCCGGCCCCGGCGGTGCCGAGCAGGGCGCCGAGGGGGCGGGGACGGCCGGCGTCGTAGTGGACGGCGGCGCCGATCGTGGCCCCGGTGGCCAGGCGCTGGAGGAACGGGCCGGAGGTGGTGCGGCGGGGCGTGATCGGGAGCTTGTCGGCGACCAGCTCGCCGGCGAACGCCACCAGCGACCCCGCCACCCCCTCGGACGAGGAGAACCGCCGGGCCAGCCGCCCCGCGCCCGGGTCGAAGCGGCCCTGCTGGGACTCGATGGCCAGCAGGGCCACCGGGACCTGGGAGCGCAGGCCGGTGACGAACCCGAGCAGCAGCGCCCGCGCGGGCGGCGGCAGCGGGGGCAGCGGGGAGGGGATCCGGTCCACGACGGCTCCTTGGGTGCGGCGGGGTGCATGATGATCCCTGCATGGCCGCGATCCAGCCACCCGAAACCGACCAGGTCGGCCAGCTCCTGCGCCGCCGCCCGCCGGCGGCCGCGCTGGGTTGGGCGGCGACGGCGTTCGGCCCCGGGAGCCGGGTGGTGTCGGTGCGGCCGCTGTCGTCGGCCTGGCTGGCCAACCACGTCGTCGAGGTGGCCGACGCGGCCGGCGCCGTCCACCCGGTGGTGCTGCGCCGCTGGGCCCGGCCCGGCTGGGACGAGGAGGACCCCGACTTCACCGCCGCCCGCGAGGCGGCCATCCTCGACCTGCTCGACCCGACCCCCGTGCCCGCCCCGGCGCTGCTCGCGGCCGACCCCGGCGCCACCGTCTGCGACGTGCCCGCGCTACTCCTGGCCCTCCTCCCCGGCGGCCCGCCCGACCTCCGGGGCGACCCCGGCCGCCTGGTCGAGCGCCTGGCCGCGGCCCTGCCGCCGATCCACGCCGTGGCCGTGCCGCGGGCCGAGGGCACGGGCACGCCGGGACCGCCGAACGGCTCCGGACCCCGGGTCGTGCCCGACCACCACCGCTTCTATGACCCGGCGCGGCTGGACCCGCCGGCCTGGTCGACCCGGCCCGGGCTGTGGCGGCGGGCCTTCGAGGTGGCGGCCGGGCCGCCGCCGGGCGACCACGCCTGCTTCATCCACCGCGACTACCACCCGGCCAACACCCTCTGGACCGGGGGCCGGCTCACCGGGGTGGTCGACTGGATCGGCGGGTCATGGGGGCCGCCCTCGGTCGACCTCGGGCACATGCGGGTCAACCTGGCCGCCGACCTCGGGCTGGAGGTGGCCGACCGGTTCCTGGCCGCCCACCGGGCCCTGACCGGCTTCGAGCACCACCCGTGGTGGGACGTGGCCTCGGCGGTCGACGTCACGCCCGAGGCGCCCGGGTCCTGGGACGGCGTGGAGGACCTGATCGCCGCCGCCCTGGCCCGCCTCGGCGGCTAGGCCCTGGCCCCGGCGCCCTCGTCCTCCTCGGCCTCCTCGGCGGTGAGCGGCCGGGACACGTCCTCCAGGGACTTGCCGGCCGCCTCGACCCCGATGAACCACTCGGCGATCCCGGCCGCGATCATCAGCACGGCCCCGATCAGGTAGCCGTAGAAGACGTTGATCTCCTGCTCGGTCTCGACCAGCTTGCCGAACAGCAGCGGCCCGGTGACCCCGCCGATGCCGGTGCCGACGGCGTAGAAGAAGGCCAGGGCCATGGCCCTGGTCTCCATCGGGAAGATCTCGCTGCCGGTCAGGTAGGCGGCGCTGGCCCCGGCCGAGGTGAAGAAGAACACCACCACCCAGCAGGCGGCCAGGGTCGCGGCCGACAGCGCCCCAGCAGCAGCGGCCCGAGCAGGTTCCCGAAGGCGAACGGGATGATGTAGGCGGGCACGATGTCGTCTTCGACCCCGAAGCCGATGCTCTTGCGCTGGCGGATCTTGATCGAGTCGGCGACCTCCTCCAGCGGCTCGCCGGTCTCCTCCTCGACCTGCCGCTCGACCTCGTCGACCAGCTCCTCGGCCTGCTCGTTGCGGCCGTGGATGAACAGCCAGCGGGGGCCTCTCGGGGACGTTGCGCCGCACCAGCAGGATGCCCAGGCCGAGGACGGCGCCCAGGGCAAAGGCGATCCGCCAGCCGATGTTGGGGGCCGCGTACTCCCCGCCGATGCCGGCCCCGGTGAAGAACCGGCAGGCGTAGAACCAGACAGGATGAGGGTGATGATGAACAGCTTCTTGCGGCCGAACCGGTCGGTCAGGTAGCCGAAGAACAACGCGCCCGTCCAGGATCCAGACCGTGCCGAGGCCGATCACCACCAGCCAGTGCCACCGCGACCAGGGCAGCCGATCAAGCCGCCCCCGGGATCCGGGTCTCGGCGGAGCAAACACCCGCTCCCGTAGCATGGGACCGATGACCGATACGCGACGAACCCGGGTGGCCATCGCCTGCCAGGGCGGGGGCAGCCACACCGCCTTCACCGCCGGGGTGCTCAAGGGGCTGCTCGGGTCCGAGGAGCTTGCCGGCTACGAGGTCGTCGGCGTGAGCGGCACCTCGGGCGGGGCGATCTGCGCCCTGCTCGCCTGGTCGGCCCTGCTGGAGGACGACCCGGCGGCCGCCGGCCGGCTGCTGGAGGACTTCTGGGCCGACAACTCGGCCACCACGCCGCTGGAGCAGCTGGTCAACGCCTGGGTGGTCTGGGCGGCCAGGCTGGAGAACCTGGTCGTGCTCCCCGCCGTCAGCCCCTATGACAACCCCGGGTCGGTGACCGCCCTGGCCGAGCTCCGGCGCATGCTGGAGCGGCGGGTCGACTTCGGCCGCTTCGCCGCCCAGGCCGACGGCGCCGGGCCGATGCTGCTGATCGGGGCCGTCGACGTCCTCTCGGGCGAGTTCCGGGCCTTCAACAGCCGGCGCGAGGCCATCACCGCCGAGATGGTGCTGGCCTCGGCGGCCATCCCCACCCTGTTCCGCTCCGTCCGGGTCGGGGACGGCACCTACTGGGACGGCCTCTTCTCCCAGAACCCGCCGGTCCGGGAGCTGGTCGACACCCGGCCGGACGAGCTCTGGGTGATCCAGATCAACCCAAGGCGCTGGGACGGCGAGCCGACGACGATGGCCGAGATCGCCGACCGCCGCAACGAGCTGTCCGGCAACCTCTCGCTCCACCAGGAGCTCGGGTTCATCGAGAAGATCGACCAGCTGCTGGCCGAGGGGCGGCTGGCCGCCGACGGGAGGTACAAGCAGATCGTGGTCCGGGTGGTGGAGCTGGCCCGGCCCCGGCTGTCCCGCTCGCTCGGCACCGCCTCCAAGCTGAACCGCGACCCGGCCTTCCTCCGCGACCTGATCGCCCACGGCGAGGCCAGGGCGGCGGAGTTCCTGGCCGCGCTGGCCTTCGAGGCCGCCTGGCGGCGAGGCGACGCCAAGGCCGTGCTGGCCTGCTTCGCCGACGACGCCGAGCTGGTCTCGGCGCCGCCGTTCCCCGACCGGGGCAGCCTCCGCGGCAGGAGCCAGATCGGCCGGTTCGTGCGCCAGCACCTGACCACCGGCCTGCACGTCGACCCGACCCGCAAGCAGGTCGCCCGCGACCGGGTCACCTGGACCGTCAAGGCCTTCCGGGATGGCGCCGCCGGCGGTGAGCCGGTCCTGGGCCGGGCCGAGGCCGGGCTCCGGGACGGCCGGGTCACCTCCGTGCGCCTGGGCGGCTAGGCGTTGTCGGCGTCGAAGCGGAACACCTCGTAGGCACGGCCGATCACCGGGGCGGCGACGTTGCGGACCGGCACCCCGCCCGGGGTGGTGCCGTTGCGGCTGCCCCGGTGGGCGTGGCCGTGGATGACGAGGTCGGCCCCGACCCGGTCGACCGCCTCGGCCAGCAGGTAGCTGCCGAGGAAGGCGTGGATCTCGCGCGGCTCCCCGGCCAGGGTGTCGGCCACCGGCGAGTAGTGGAGCAGGGCGATCTTCCGGTCGGCCCGGATCCCGCCGAGGGCCCGCTCCAGCCGGCCGGCCAGGGCCTTGGTATGGCCCACGAACGCCTTCATCTCCGGCTCGCCGAAGTCGCTGGCGCTGGCCCCGGCGAAGCCGCCGCCGAACCCCTTGCTGCCGGCGATCCCGACCCGGCGGCCGCCGACCTCGACCGTCACCGCCTCGCCCTCCAGGACCCGGATCCCGGCCTCCTCCAGCACCTCGGTGACCCCGTCCTGCTCGTCGGAGTGGTAGTCGTGGTTGCCGAGCACGGCGATCGTCGGCACCCCCACTCCGCGCAGCTCCTCGGCCAGCACCTTGGCCTCCTCGGGCCGGCCCCGGTGGGTGAGGTCGCCGGCCAGCAGGAACAGGTCGGCCTGGTCGGCCAGCCCGGCCAGGCGCGGGGCCAGCCGGCCGGCCGAGTCGATCCCGACGTGGACGTCGCCGACGGCCGCGACCCGGATCATGGCAGCGTCTCCACGAACGGCTCCGCCGTCTCGTCCTCGACCCGGATCATGGCAGCGTCTCCACGAACGGCTCCGCCGTCTCGTCCTCGACGCTGGTCAGGTTGCGGACCTCCCGGCCGGGCAGGGCCTTGGCCACGACCTCGGCGATGGCGGCCTGGCGCTCGGGGGTGGCCACCGTCCCGGTCACCACCACCTCGCGGTCGTCGACGGCGATGTCCAGCTCCAGCTCGGCCGTTCGGGGGTCGGTGGCCAGGGCCTCGCAGGCGTGGGCGACCAGGTACTCGTCCGGCACCCCGGCCCCGGTCTCCTGCTCGCGGGCCTGCTCCAGCAGCGACTCGATCACCCAGTCGGGCACCCGCAGGCCGTCGGTCTGGGCGTACAGCAGCAGGCTGGCCACCCGGCGCGGGCCCGGGGCGGCCCGGCGCAGCAGGTAGGGCCAGTCGAGCTCGCC
>Ga0126306_10001102_pt1 | contig 14132 bp, 14 predicted proteins | sample Plot27_FD_92592 | JGI IMG/M metagenome (GOLD analysis project Ga0126306, IMG submission 92592) | Serpentine soil microbial communities from UC McLaughlin Reserve, CA, USA - Plot27 | ecosystem: Environmental > Terrestrial > Soil > Grasslands | place: USA: UC McLaughlin Reserve, Lake County...
GGAAAGGGCACCTTCTTCGACCCGCGCCTCAACGATCCAGCGAAGTTCCCGGTCGCCGCCCGGGCTGGATTCTTCGACGTCCGGAACACGCCCGACCTGATCACCCCCAAGCTGCCCGCGCTCCACGCTTACCAGCTCGGCCTGCTCGCGCCGAAGCCGCCGCCCGGGAGCTTCAACGCGGCGGCTGCGAAGCGCGGCGAGCGCATCTTCACCGGCAAGGGCACCTGCGCCAACTGCCACGTGCTGCCGCTCTTCACCGAGCCCGGCTGGAACCTGCACGAGCCCGCCGAGATCTGCACCGACGCCTTCCAGGCCAATCGATCGCCGGACGAGCGGTACCGCACGACGCCACTGAAGGGACTGTTCGCGCACGCCAAGGGCGGGTTCTGGCACGACGGACGCTTCGCCACCCTCGACGCGGTCGTCGAGCACTACAACGGCTGCTTCGGACTCGGGCTCACGGCGCAGGAAAAGTCCGACCTCGTCCAGTACCTGCGGTCGAACTAGCCGAGGGAGCTGAGCACGACCTATTTCGCCGTCGCTTACGTGCTGGCCTTCGCGGCTGTTCTCGCCTACCTGCTGGTTGTCGCGCTGAAGCTCGCACGGCTCGAGCCCGAGCTCACGGAACTCGAGGCTTTTGGCATGGCGTCTCGTCCGGCCGAGGAGGCAACCCCACAGCCAGCCGGCAGCGATCAGGCGGCTGGCTCCGGTCATTCGCCATCCGCGGCCGAAGAGCCGACGCCATCTTCAGCGAGCTGACTCGTCATCTGGATGGCGCGCCGATGACGCCGAACGACGTGATCCATCGAGCAAGCGACGTCACCGAGGCTTCGCGGGCGGATCAGGCGGGGACGAGCTCTCGCCGCTTTGCCGTGATCGCGCTCAGCAGCTCCTCGAACGAATCTGCGAATTTCTGGACGCCCTCCTTCTCGAGCGTCCGCGTCACGTCGTCGTAGTCGACACCCGTCTGGGCTAGCCGCTCGAGGGTGCGCTTCGCTTCGTCGACACCTTGCTCGAGCGTCGGTTCAACCGCGCCGTGGTCCTGGAAGGCCCGGATCGTCTCCTCCGGCATCGTGTTCACCGTCTCCGGCCCGATGAGCTCATCGACGTACATCACGTCCGAGTAGTCCGGGTCCTTCGTCGAGGTAGAGGCCCAGAGACAGCGTTGCCGCGACGCCCCTCTTGCGGCGAGGCCGTTCCAGCGCTCCCCCGCAAAGATCTCCTGGTAGCGCTGGTACGCGAGCTTGGCGTTTGCGATCGCGACCTTGCCCTTGAGGTCGGGGTGGCTGCCGATCTTGTCGAGCCGCTTGTCCGCCTCGGTGTCGACGCGGGAGACGAAGAAGCTTGCGACCGACGCGACGCTGCCAGCATCGCCGCCCGCGTCGACGAGCCGCTCGAGCCCGCGTACGTAGGCCTCGGCCACCTCGACGTAGCGCTCGAGCGAGAAGATCAGGGTCACGTTGATCGACTTGCCTCGGGCGATCATCTCCTCGATCGCGGGCAGCCCAGCCTTGGTCGCCGGGATCTTGACGTAGAGGTTGGGCCGGTCGATGAGTTCGTGCAGGCGCTGTGCTTCCGCGATCGAGGCGTCCGTGTCGTGGGCGAGATTAGGGTCGATTTCGATCGAGACGTAGCCGTCGCAACCGCGGCAACCCTCGTCCCAGACCGAGCGAAGGAGGTCGCAGGCATCGCCGACGTCCTTTGAGGCGAGCTGGATGAAGATCTCCTTCGGGTTATTCTCCGTCTTGATCAGGTCGCGAAGCTGGTCGTCGTAGGCGTCGCCGGCGGAGAGAGCCTTTTGGAAGATGGTCGGGTTCGAGGTGACGCCGGAGACGGCGTCTTCACGCATCATGCGGGCGAGCTCGCCGCCGCGGAGGAGTTCGCGCGAGAGGAAGTCGATCCAGACGCTCTGGCCGTGGTCTCCGAGCCGGTGGAGTGGTGTGCTCATCGCCATGGTCTAGTAGCCGCTGTAGGGCTCGGCGATCACGTTCTCGTCCTGCACGCCGGCCTCTTCGAGCGCCTTTTGCACTCCCTCCGCCATCGCCGGCGGGCCGGCGACCAGGAACGTGTACCGGTTGAGGTCCTGGTCGAGGTGGTTCTTCACGAATTCGCCATCCACCTTCCGCGTCTCCCCCTCCCAGCCCGGGTCCTGCGTCATCGTGAGGACGAGCTGGAAGTCGGGAAGCGCCTGCTCGAGCTCGCGCAGCTCGTCCAGGAAGGCCGTCGACTGGCGGTCGCGGTTCGAGTAGATCAGCGTCACGCGGTAGGGGAGCTGCTCCTCGCGGATGTAGCGGAGCATGCTCCGGAAGACCGTGATCCCGATTCCACCGGCGATGAAGACGAGCGGCCGGGACGTCTCGTCGGGAAGCGCGAAGTCGCCCTTCGGCTCGTCGACCTCCACGTCCGTTCCGACCGGCAGGTCGTCGAGCGTAAGCTTGAACGCGCTGTCTCTCATTCGCGTCGCCAGACCAAGCACGCCGGCCTCGTTCGGGGACGTGACCACGGTGATATGGCGGCGCAGCCCTTTCTCGTCCTGGTGGCCGACGTCGGGAAGCGTGACGAAGAAGTACTGCCCAGGCTCGAAGCTCACCTTCTCGCCGAGCAGGTCGAAGATCACGAGGAGCGTTCCCTTCGCGACCTCCCGCTTCTCCTTGATTCGAGCTCTCATCGCGTCATGTGCCGACCCGACGGCGGCCAGTCGTCTTGGGGCTCACAAGGCGCGCTTCTCCTTCCTACGGTTGCGTCTAAACATTGAGTCGTAGTCTTTAGAAGCGCTCGCGACTCGGCTACGGTCGGGAAAGGACCGCTCGGAAGGCCTCCTGTTGGCCGCTCGGGTTGCGCCCCCAGCCGACGATGACGGTTCCATCGGCGGAGCGGTAACGACGTCAGTTTGCGAGCTCGCCCCATACACGCACTCTTCTCCGCCGGTGGTGGGCTCTAAACACTGGATGGGGGTTTTTAGAGTAGAGAATCTGGTCGAGATCGTTCGCGCATTCAGCGCGTGCACTCCCTTGCGCCGCCAAGTGGATGGCTCGCGTCGTTCGTGCGCCCGATCCGGTACGAGCGCGGCGAGCGTCAGCTAGCGGCCCTGCCGGACCGTTTCGCTTCCGAAAGTTGGAAAGAGAGCAGGATTGAGCATGGCACATCTTTGGAGAGACAGCGCGGGGTCTCGCATACCACGCCCTCGGCTCGCACACCGCGCATGGCGCGTTCGACAAGACCTGACCACATGCCCTGGTCGATGGCGTCGGTGTCCGGCCGTCTGACGACAAGGGGTCGGAGCGGACACGTCGGGGAGGTAAGGATCGCAGAGCCGCCCGTCAATGATTCGAGTGATGCTTGGAAGCCGAGCGATCCGAGCGCGTCACACAGACTCTCCAGCGCGATACGTGCGTTCCGCGACGGCTTCAAGCCCGCGGAGGCGGCAAGCGCACGGCCAAAATCCTCGCCTGCCTCACGGAGCAGCTTCGGCCGGCGACGCGGGGGCAACTTCTCGACCAAGAGGCCGATCAGGTCGGCGAGCCGCCGATCCGGGAACTCCACCCCCTCCAGTTCCGGAGCGACCCGATACACCTTGGCCGGACGACCCGCACCCGGCCCGCTCCGCCCGCCTCGACGCTCGCGCGCGACCGCGAGAAACCCGGCCTCGGCCAACCGATCGAGGCGGCTACGGGCGACGTTGCGGTGCACGCCGAGCGCGATCGCAGCCTCCGCGGCGGTAAACGGATCGCGGCGACCGCGCGCGTACTGGAGAAGCGCCCGGAGTCGCGGATCACCGGCCGCGGCAAGGCGGTTGAGTGCCACAGTAAAGAACCTATCCACCCGGCGGATCTGCGAAGCCTTACTGCGCTGATCCGCGGGAAACGCCGAAGGGAACGCCCGATTCGGATCGTTCAGCCCCTTACTCGATTCGCGTCCCTTTGGAGACCTCGACCACGTGCGTCTCGTCCAGTCAGAATCCCGTGTCGGGCGGCCCCGCCCCAAACACGGTCGTCCCATCCATGAGCCCACTCCTCGCGATCACGATCATCGCCGGCGCGGTCGCCGTAAACGATCGCGCTGATGCTCCTTGTCCGGCGGTTCGCCGCCCGCCGGCGGGTTCTTCACGGACTCCGATCGCGCGGCGGGGGTGTTCGGCGTCACCGGAACGGCTTTTGCGGTGCTGCTCGCGTTCGTCATCTTCCTCTCCTTCTCGAGCTACGACCGCGCGCGCGAGAAAGCCTCGCTCGAGGCAGTGGCGGTTAGCCAGCTCTTCAGAACGGCGAACGCCTTTTTCGGCGAACACGCGGCAACAGCTGCAGGGCGAACTGATCTGCTACGCACGGGCGGTCATCCACGACGAGTGGAACACGATGCGCGACCAGCGTGAGAGCCCCGTCGTAGATAGCTGGCTGACCTGAATCGAGCAGACAGTCGACGGGATCCAACTCCAAGGCGATAACCAACATGTCGCCTACGACCAATTGTTCGACCAGGCGGCGGAGCGTAGTGAGGGGCGGCGTGGGCGTCTGGCGAAAGCCGAGCCGCTGGTCCCTTCGCTCGTCTGGCTGGCGCTGCTCCCCGGTGCCGCGCTGGTCGTCGCGTACATGTGCTTCTACGCCGACCCCGCGGAGCCGGCCGTCGTGCAAGCGATGATGATCGGGGCGGTGACCACGATCGTCGTCGCCGGCATGCTCGTCGTCTGGTTCCGCGACCGGCCCTACAAGAACGCGAGTGGCAGCATCAATCCGACCGCGATGACGACGACGGTTGAGCGGATGGACGCCCAGAGCGGCGCATCTGGCACAGGGGCAGCACGACTCTGCGACGACCGTGGAGAGCCGTGATCCGTCAGCGCGGCGAACCACCTGCCTGATGCTGGCGCCTTCGGCTTGCGCGCGCAGCACCCGCAAGGCTGAGACACGAACAGAGCAGCACGCGTACGGGATGACGAGCGCGAAGCGCGAGCCTCGGCCCGGATCAGAGTCGAAGTTGAGCCGGCCGGCGAGCTCGTGCGCGATCGCGAGGGCGAGGCCTGTGCCGCGCGTGGTCTGCGACCAGAACGGCTCAACTCGTCAGATCGCCGTCGGCGGACAGCCGGACGAGTGTGCAGGCCTGCGCGCTGCGCGCGAGCGCGGCCGTGGTCCAGGGGAGAAGGCGGCCGAGGCCGCCTTCTCCCACGCCCAGCGGAGTTCTTGCTAGGGGAGAGAGAGCTCCTGCGTCTGCGGGTTGAGGTGGTCGAGCTGGATCGCGCCGGCCGTGACGTCACCGCTGAGCCGGAAGACGTTGAGGCCCTTCGTGATCTCGCTCTCGTAGATGAAGCCGTTGTACCAGTAGGACGACCACGCGCCGCCGAGCTCGTTGACGACCTGCCCGGACGGTGTCGTCACCTGTGGAAGCGGCGGCGGGTCGGACCAGGCGACGGTCCGCGCGCTCGCCGGGTCGGTGAAGTCGACGACCCACGTTCCGGCCTGATAGTTGCCCACGACGAGCACATGGCGGCCGCTTCGCAGCGGCACGACGTTGTAGTTGTGGATCGTGCAATTCTCGGCCGAGGACTGCGGACGGGGCAGCGTCCATTGGCCGAGCTTGGCGCCCGTCTTCGCGTCGTAGAAGAATGCCGACTTCTTCACCGCCGGATCGGTTGCCTCACACTCGGGCTGGGTGCCGCCACCAGGCTCCCAGCCGAGGACGATGACCTCGCCGTCCCACGTAAAGCCCGCGGAGTGCCAGAAACCGTTGCATGGGCGCTGCGGGTCGGGGTCGACGCTGGCGTCGACGAAGCAGACGCCCGGTTCCGTCATCGTGTAGAGGAACCTCGGGTCCTGCAGGCTGCCGCCGGGCATGGCGTTGTCGCCCACGTCGTAGACGTGCGTCATGTCATGTGCGGCCACTGCCAGCAAGTTCACGTCGCCGAGGATGACGCCCTCGTCGTGGCCCGCACCAGTCGGTCCGAGTTCCTCCAGCGGCTCGTTTCGGAGCCAGTGCGTCCCCACCGGATTGTCGAGCGGAACCTCGATGATTCCGATGAACGGGCAGGGACCGCCGGAGGTGAGGTTGTAGACGATAAGCCGATTGTTCGCGAGGTCCGGAGCGGCGGTGAGCGTGTGGGAGCCACAGCCGAACGCATCGGCCTCGGGCCGGGAGCTCAGCTCCACGTCTCCGACGAGGATCGGGTCCGCGAGATTGCTGATGTCGAAGACGTGCACGCCCTCGAAGCCCACTGGCACCGGGGTCCCGTCGCAGAACCGGTTCTCCGGCTCAGGCGTCGCCGGGTTGTCGGCTGGCGCGGGTGAGTTCCACGCCCGGACGAGGATGCTCTGCCAGACCACGATGTCGCCCTGGTCGCCGTTGCAATGCGTCCAGGAGATCTCTCTCGGGTTCCCGGGGGAGTTCCTGATGATCCGGAATCCGTCGTAGTTCCCGTGGAAGATCAGGTCACCCCAGAAGGCGATGTCGGAGTTGATGTTTCGCATCGCGCTCGTCGAGCCAAGGAACGACCCGGAGTGCGATGAGTGCCCGAGCGCGTGCAGATTCTGCGTGTGCGGCCGCGTCGGGTGGTCCGCCGTCGCCACGAGCGGGAAGGCGAGGACCAACCCGAGAAGGGCAGTAGCGAGCAGGAACCGATGCATTTGCCACCTCCTTGGTTCGGTGAAGCGTGCCCAGCACGGCCCCACGCCTCGCCGCGCGGCCGGCTTGGCTCACCTCTGCTACCCGCGAGCAGCTCCTGTGAAGGAAGAGCGATGAAGTCGAGGAGAACGCTCAAATGAGAAGCTTCATCCTGCTCTAAACGGGCCGACCACACCACCGGGAGCCTCATACGAAGGCTGGGCGGACGGCGGAGTGCTCACTCGGCTGCCAGGCGGAGCGGCAGCCTCGTCGCGGGGGGTGCTCGTTCTCGAGAAAATCGAGGACGATAGCGGCACCGTCGAAGCCAGCCTGCGCCCCGATCGGCCAGACGTTCCCGCTCGAGCGCGCGAGCGACGTGCATCAGCGATCGAAGCACGCACGATCCTCGGCAAGACCCGGCTGGTCGTCCGATGAGCCGGCTGAAGGTCGCGGTGATGCTGCAACCCGGCGCCGACGGGACGGCGGCGGGCACGCGCGAGCAGGCCCGCTACGCGGAGCAGCTCGGCCTCGACGGCATCTTCCTGGGCGACCACCTCAAGCCGGCCGGCCCCTATCCGGAGAGCATGGTTGTGCTGCTCGACTGACGAGCGACGGGGCCCGACAGCGCGCGGATCCGCTCGATCAGCGAGCGGCCATACGCGCGCCTCGGCGCGCTGGCGCCCACGACGGCTCTACGCGCTGCTTGACGCGGACGCCCTAGCCAGGATCGCCGGCAACCACTGGTCCGGCCTCGGGCCGCGGCAACTGGTCGCAACCAACGGCAACGGTTTTCGCCCGTTTGAGCCATTTTCGACGCGGTCCTATTTGCCACCGATTGCCACGGTTGCAACCGCTAGGCTCCTAAACGCTCCATACCCTGTGCTGCGAACTCGTTAGGAGGAAGAGCGAGTCGACGTTCTCGGGGCGCGGTTCGGCGACACGAGTAAACATCAGGCCTGGTAGGCCCGGGGTCTCATGAACGAGCCGATCAGTCTCGCGCAGAAGCTCGCACTCTTCGAGGAGCGCTTCTCGCCGCGCATCGTCGCGACGATGAACGACTACAAGATCGAGGTAGTGAAGGTCGCGGGCGAGTTCGTCTGGCACAGCCATCCAGAGACTGACGACTTCTTCCTCGTGCTCGAGGGCGAGCTCGAGATCGAACTCCGCGATCGCACCGTGCATCTGCGGAAGGGCGACCTGTTCGTCGTGCCGCGCGGCATCGAGCATCGTCCCCGTGCCCGCGAAGAGGCTCACATTCTCCTGATCGAGCCGCAAGGCACGCCGAACACCGGCGATGCGGTCGACAGCGAGTTGACCGCGGTCGAACGGACGATCTAGCTTCGCCTCTGCCGGCCGTCGCTCGACGGCGAGGTCAGCGCCGCGAGGACGTCGCTCAGGTAGGCGCGTTTGGTTGCCTGCGTTCGCGGCAGCAGTTGCGGTGTGGCGTGGACGAGTTGTGCGTGCCCGAGGTAGGCGCTGTAGGCGAGTAGCGCCCGTCGCTTCGCCTGGGCGCGTGAGAAGCCGAGCCGCTGGAAGCGTCCGGCGACGAAATCGATGCGCCGGCGGGTGACGCGTTCGAGCACCGGCCGCACGGTCGCGTGATCGGCGGTCGCGAGGAGCGCGAGCTCGATCCGGTCGCGTGCGGCCAGTGCGGTGACACGTTTGAAGAGGAGGCGAAGCTGCTGGAGCGGGTCGTCCGACGAGGCCTCGATCTCCGCGATCACGGCAGCGGTGTGCGATTGCTCCCACTCGGCGAGTGCGGCCTCTACGAGAGCCTCCCGGTTGGCGAAGTGCCAGTAGAAGCTGCCCTTCGTGGCGCCGAGTCGTTTGGCCAGCGGCATCACCGCTACGGCGGCCAGGCCTGCTTCGGCGATCGCTTCGAGCGCCGCCTGAACCCAGGACTGGCGGCTCAGTCGTGTCCGCGCGTGCAGCGCCATTTGACCATACCCTAGCGTATGGTCTACCATACCCAAGAGTATGGAAGCTGTAGCACGAGGAGTGGACGTGGCCGTGGTCGGGGCGGGCTCGTCCGGGCTCGCGGTGCTCAAGGCGTTGCGCGAGCATCAGGTTGCGGTCGAGTGCTTCGAGCGGGGCTCCGAGGTCGGAGGGCTCTGGCGCTACGAGAACGACAACGGGCTTTCCGGGGCGTACGCATCGCTGCGAACAAACGCCTCGCGTTTGCGCATGCAGTACCCGCGCTTCCCCATGCCGGCCTCGTATCGCGACTTCCCGCACCACAGCGAGATGGCCGCCTATCTCGACGCCTATGCGGATGCGTTCGGGCTGCGCCCGCTGATCCGGTTCGGCACCACCGTGGAGCGGCTCGAGCCCGACCTGGGCGGGAGGTGGTGGATCACCCTCGATGACGGCTCGAGGCGCAACTACGGGGCCATCGTCGTCGCGACCGGCCTGTTCTGGTGCCCCAGGCTGCCGACGCATCCGGGCAGCTTCGACGGGACGGTGAGCCACTCCCACGAGTACCGGACGCCCCACCGGTTCGCCGGTCGCCGCGTGCTGATCGTGGGTGCAGCGAATTCAGCGGCCGAGATCGCGGTCGAGGTCTCGGCCGTTGCCGAGCGGACACTCATGTCCGTGCGCGGCAGCGCGCACGTGATTCCCCGCTGGATAGAACGCACACCGTTCGACGCCGGCGACGTGGAGCCACGCAATCGGCTGCCGTGGCGGCTGCTGAACCGAATCTACCGCAGGCGCGTCGCACGGGAGATCGGACCGGCTCCGGCGTCATGGCCCCCGGCTGCCCACCGGCTCCTGGAAGACATCCCGATCATCTCCTCCGACCTCCTCCCCGCGGTACGGCGAGGCGACATCGTCGTCAAGCCTGCAATCGATCGGCTCAGCGGCGAGCGCGTGCGCTTCGTCGACGGATCCGAGGAGCCGCTGGACCACATCATCTACGCCACCGGTTACCGGATCAGCCTCCCCTTCCTGTCCTTCTCGCTGCTGTCGGCTAAGGGCCGCGACTTGCCGCTGTACCGGCGGATCGCTCCACCCGACGTGGGTCGGCTGTACTTCGCCGGCTTCGTCGACACGCCCGGAGGACTGCTCCCCGTGGTGGAGGCCCAAGGACAGTGGATCGCCGCCGTGCTCATCGGGCGACTTCGCCTCCCGCCGCCGGAGCAGATGCGGCGCGCGACCGCCCAGGCCGAGCGGCGCACGCGGCAGCGCTTCCCGAAGGAAGGTCCGCACAGCATCCGCTGCGACCCGCACGCCTACCGACGGCTGCTTGAGTCTGACCTGCGCCGAGCGCGCCGGAGGCTATGGCTTGCAGCGACTACGTCGGCGGCAGGGAGCCTGCGACCCCGGTGCGACCCTGGAGAACAGCCAGCCGGTTAAGGAGAAAGGAGAGATGATGGGAATGAAGGAGAAGGCCACCTGGCGCGACCCGGCGCTCGGCCTCGCGCGCGACCTCGAACTGCCCCAGGGCCGGCTGCGCTACTTCGAGGCCGGCACCGGTTCAACGATCGTCTTTGTGCACGGGCTGCTCGTGAACGCCAACCTGTGGCGCAAGGTCCTGGCGCGGCTTTCGCCCGAGTTCCGCTGCGTCGCGCTCGAGCTGCCGCTCGGCTCGCACACGCTTCCGATGCCGGAGGCTGCCGACCTGACGCCGCACGGGCTCGCCGACCTGGTCGCCGACGCGATCGAGGCGCTCGCGCTCGAGGAGGTGACGCTGGTCGGCAACGACACCGGCGGCGCGTTGTGCCAGATGGTGGTGACGCGCCGGCCGAAGCGGGTCGGGCGGCTGGTGCTGACATCCTGCGACTACCGCGACAACTTCCCGCCGGCGATGTTCCGCTACTTCAAGCCCGCGGCGGCCATTCCCGGGGGGATGAGGTTGCTGATGCTGCCGATGCGCCTGCGCGCGCCGCGCCGGCTGCCGTTCGCGTTCGGGTGGCTCGTCAAGCGGCAGATCGACCGCCAGGCCGAGGACTCGTACCTGCTGGCGGGCGTGACCATCCGCGGCGTCGAGCGAGACCTCAAGCGTGTCATCAAAGGGCTGCACACGCGTTACACGAACGAGGCCGCCGACCGGCTGGGCGAGTTCGACAAGCCGGCGCTGCTCGCCTGGTCGCGCGATGACGCTTTTTTCAAGCCGGCGCACGCTGAGCGGCTCGCGCAGGACCTGCCGAACGCACGTCTGGAGTGGATCGAGAATGCCCGCAGCCTCTCTCCCGAGGACGAGCCGGGCCGCCTCGCTGAGCTGATCGCGGGCTTCGTGCGGGAGCCGCGCCGACGGCGCGCGACGGCAATTCCATCGGGGAATATGACGTCATGAGCCGTATCCAACGCGCCACGACGGGCCTGTTCGCCGCCTGGCTCGTACAGCATGCCGGGGTTCCGAGCCGACGCAGCGTTCCGGCCGCGATCGGAATCTTCGCAGGATCCCTCGCCGGCGGCCATCTCGGCGCCTACCTCGTCACCAAGAACCAGCTCTGAACGTACCGTGGTGAGCGGATGAACAGGAACGTGCACGAGCGCGTCTTGGACGCGCCGCCGGCGGAGGTCGGCGCGCTGATCGACGGCCGTGCCAGCGACGGCGACGGCCTCTGGCCAAGCGACCGTTGGCCGGCGATGCGGCTCGACTGCCCGCTCAGGAGGGGGGCGAGCGGAGGGCACGGTTCGATCGGCCATGCGGTCAGCGACTGCGAGGCGGGGCGCCGTGTGCGATTCCGCTTCGACCCTCGTCTCGGACTCGTCGGCCACCAGGAGTTCAAGCTCGCAACCCGTGCCGGTCGGACGACGCTCCACACGCTCGAGGCCACTCAGCGCGGGCGCATGCGCATCGCGTGGCCGCTGATCTTCCGCTGGCTGCACGACCCTTTGATCGAGGAGGCCCTCGACCGGGCCGAGACCGCGATCAGGGGCGCGCCGGTCAGGAGGCGCGGCTGGTCGCCCTGGGTACGTCTCCTCCGCGCCGCACTACGAGCTGGACGCCGCCTTGCGGGGCGACTGGAAGACCGTTCGCGACCGCCTCCCGGATCAGCGCCGTGCCCACCGCCATGACCGCAATCCGTACCGCCGGGCTCTCCAAGCGCTACGGCGAGACGCTGGCGCTGGATGGGCTCGACCTGGTGGTGGAGCCGGGCGAGGTGTACGGCTACCTGGGGCCGAACGGGGCAGGGAAGACGACGACGATCCGGCTACTGCTCGGGCTGCTCCGCCCGAGCGCGGGGCGGGTGGAGCTGTTCGGCGTCGATGCCTGGCGCGACCCGGTCGCCGCCCACCGCCGGGTCGCATACGTGGCCGCGGAGCCGTATCTGTGGCCCGGGCTGACGGGTGCGGAGACGCTCGAGTTCCTCGCCCGCGTGCGCGGTGGCGCCGACGCCGGCTACCGCGAGGAGCTGATCGGCCGCTTCCAGCTCGACGCGCGCAAGAAGGTGCGTGCGCTCTCGCACGGGAACCGTCAGAAGGTGCAGCTGATCGCTGCCTTTGCGAGTCGCGCCGATCTGCTGATCCTGGACGAGCCGACGGGCGGCCTCGACCCCTTGATGGAGATGGCCTTCCGGGAGACGGTTCGCGAGGCCAAGGAGCGCGGTCAGACGGTGTTCCTCTCCTCGCACATCCTCAGCGAGGTGGAGGCGGTCTGCGAGCGGGTCGGCATTCTGCGAGCGGGGCGGCTCGTCGACGAGGGCAGGCTCGCCGACTTGCGCCACCTGAGCGCGCAGACGGTCGAGGTCACCTTCGACGGCCGCGTGCCTCAGCTACCGAAGCTGCCCGGAGTCGAGGTCGCCGAGGCGGGCGTGAACGCGCTCCGTTTCGAGGTGCGCGGCAGCGTCGGGCCGCTGATCACGGCGCTGGCCGACCAGTCGGTCGTCTCGCTCGAGAGCCGCGCACCCTCGCTCGAGGAGATCTTCCTCCACCACTACGAGGGCGGGGACGGGCGTGGCGGGCGCTAGCGCGATCGCCAGGCGCGCTTTCGCCGACTCCCGCGTCCGCACCATCTCCTTCGCGGTCCTCTTCGTCCTCAGCTCGATCACGCAGGCAACCGCGTACCGCGAGGGCTATCCGACGCTCGCCGAGCGGCGGGACTTCGCTCGCAGCGTCGGTGATAACGATGCGGCCCGAATGCTCTACGGGACGCCGCACGACCTGCTCTCCGTCGGCGGCTATGTCAGCTGGCGCGTGGGCGGGACACTGGCGGTCTTCGCGGCCTTATGGGGGCTTCTCGGCGCGGTCCGCGCCATGCGCGCGGAAGAGGAGTCCGGGCGAGCGGAGCTCCTGCTCGCCGGCCTCATCAGCCGCCGCAAGGCTTTCCTCGCCCAGCTCGCCGCGATCGCCGCCGGCGCGATTGTGCTCTGGCTCGCGCTCTTCGTCTCCTTTCTCGCCGGCAGGCTCCCCGTGGACGGCTCGGCCTACCTGGCGCTCGCGATCGTCTCGGTCGTGCCGGTATTCGCGGGCGTCGGAGCCGTCGCGAGCCAGCTCGCGCCGACCAGACGCATGGCGACCGGGCTGGCGACCGCGGTGCTCGTTATCGCCTTCGCGCTGCGCACCGTCGCCGCCGTATCGTCCGCAGGGCTTGACTGGCTGCGCTGGGCGACGCCCCTCGGCTGGGCCGAGCAGCTGCGGCCCTTCGCGGACCCGCAGCCGCTCGTCCTGCTGCTGCCCGCTGCCACCGGCGCGCTCCTGCTCGGGGCCGCCGGGGCGCTGGCGGTTCGCCGCGACGTCGGTAGCGGCCTGCTTCCAGCCCGCGACAGCGCGCCGCCGCGGCTGCGCCTGCTTCGATCGCCGGGCGCTCAGGCGCTTCGCTCCGAGCGCGGCGCCCTGGTCGCCTGGTTGGTAGGAGTCGGCGCGTTCGCGCTCCTGATGGGCGTTATGTCCGACGCCGCCACCCCCGATGTGATCTCCGAGAACGTGCGGCGCCAGCTCGAGAAGCTCGGCACCGATTCGGTCGTGACGCCGTCGGGCTGGCTGGGCTTCTTCTTTATCTTCTTCATCCTGGCTATCAGCCTGTTCTGCTGCATGCAGATCTCCTCGCTCCGCGGCGAAGAGGCTGAGCAGCGGCTCGAGACGCTCCTTTCGCTCCCGGTCGGACGGAGTGGCTGGCTCGCGGGGCGCCTGCTCCTGGCCGCGGCGGGGGCGGCTGCGGTCGCGCTCGCGGCCGGCTTGCTCGCCTGGGCGGGCGCAGCCGCCCAGGGTGCCGACGTCTCACTGCCCGAGACGCTCGGAGCCGGGGCCAACACTCTGCCGCCCGCGCTCCTCTTCCTCGCCCTCGGCGCCCTCGCCTTCGCCCTCGCGCCCCGCGCGAGCACGGTGATCGCCTACGGGCTCGTCGGCCTCGCCTTCGTCTGGGAGCTGTTCGGCGCCCTCTTGGAGGTGCCTGCCTGGCTGCTCGCCGTCTCACCCTTCCACGACGTCGGCCTCGTTCCCGGCGAGCCGTTCGAGGCCATTCCAGCTGCGATCATGCTCACCCTCGCCGCGGTCGGTGCGCTCGCCGCCCTGTGGGCGTTCCGTCGCCGCGACCTGGTCGGCGCCTGAGCTGAAGGGCGGCGTTGCTCCTGGAGTCATCGTTCGTCAGAAGGGTTCGA
>Ga0126306_10001103_pt1 | contig 14128 bp, 10 predicted proteins | sample Plot27_FD_92592 | JGI IMG/M metagenome (GOLD analysis project Ga0126306, IMG submission 92592) | Serpentine soil microbial communities from UC McLaughlin Reserve, CA, USA - Plot27 | ecosystem: Environmental > Terrestrial > Soil > Grasslands | place: USA: UC McLaughlin Reserve, Lake County...
CAGGCGCTCGACCCAGGCGGCATCCGGCTTGCGGCCGGCAATCGACAGCGGCAGCAGCACGTTCTCCTCGGCCGTGAGGACCGGGATCAGGTTGAAGAACTGGAAGACGAAGCCGAGCTTGTCCCGGCGCAGCCTCGTGAGCTCACCGTCGTCCAGGCCGCTGATCTCGTCGCCGTCCAGGGTGACCTTGCCGGTGGTGGGCCGGTCGAGCCCGGCGAGGATGTGCATCAGCGTCGACTTGCCCGACCCCGAGGGTCCCATGATGGCGCTGAAGCGCCCGCGCTCGAAGCCGACGCTCACGCCGGCCAGCGCGTTCACGGCGGCGTCGCCCTCTCCGTAGCGGCGGCGGACGTCCACCGCGGTGACGATCGAATCCATGCGCCCAGGGTGGCATAGTGGCCGCCATGGATCCGAAGACAATGTGGGGCTCTGGCAACTACGTGGCTGTGGCCGAGCGAATCTCGGACGTTGGCGAGCTGGTCGTGGAGCGCGCGGGGGCCGAGCCGGGCATGGAGCTGCTCGACGTGGCCTGTGGAGCCGGCAACGCCACGATTCCGGCCGCGCGTGACGGCGCCCGCGTGACCGGGCTTGACTTCTCGCCGGACCTGCTGGCGGTGGCGCGCGAGCGAGCGGCCGATGCGCTGGTCGAGGTCGACTGGGTCGAGGGCGACGCGCAGGAGCTGCCCTTCGACGACGCCCGTTTCGACCGCGTGATCTCCACCTTCGGGCACATGTTCGCGCCGGACCACCGGCGCACGGCCGCCGAGATGCGCCGGGTCTGCCGTCCGGGCGGGGTCATCGCCGTTGCCTGCTGGACCCCCGAGGGCTCGCTCGGGCGGATGTTCCGCGTGACCGCCGAGCTGGTGCCGCCCCCGCCGGGCGGCGAGCCGCCGATCCTGTGGGGAACAGAGGCTCACGTTCGGGAACTGCTTGGCGACGGCGACTTCGAGCGCCACAGCGTCGAGTGGAAGGACGAGTCGGTCGAGTCCTACGCGCGCTTCATGCTGGACAGCTTCGGGCCACTGCTGAACGCGCGCGAGCTGCTGGGCGAGCGTGAGGCAGAGCTCGACGAGGCGTTCCGGGCCTTCCTGGCCGCCGAGAACCTGAACGACGACGACACGCTGCGGTTCAAGGGCGAGTACCTGCTCGCCGTGCTGCCTAGATAACGGCGCGCTCGAGGACCTCGATCTCCTCGATCGCGCGGCCTGCGCCGAGGACGACGCAGGTGAGTGGGTCCTCCGCGAGCCGGACCGGTACCCCGGTCTCCAGCTCGAGCCGCTCGCCGAAGCCGCTGAGCAGCGCGCCGCCGCCGGCCAGCAGGATGCCGTGCCGGGTCAGGTCGGCCGCGAGCTCTGGGGGCGTGTTCTCGAGCGCGTCCTTCACCGAGTCGAGGATCTCGACGGCCAGCGGCTCGAGCGCGTCACGCATCTCGGCGCTGTTGATCACCGCCTCGCGCGGCAACCCGCTGACCGGGTCACGGCCGCGTACCTCGGTCACCGCCTCGGTTTGGTCGGGAGCCACCCCGCCTACCTCGAGCTTGACGGCCTCGGAGGTTGTCTCGCCGATCGTGAGCCGGTGGTGGCGGCGGATCCAGCCTGCCACGGCGTCGTCGAAGTCGTAGCCGCCCACGCGCAGCGAGCGCGAGAGCACGATCCCTCCGAGCGAGATCACGGCCACCTCGCTCGTGCCGCCGCCGATGTCCAGGACCACGTTCGCCATCGGCTCCTCGATCGGCAGCTCAGCGCCTATCGCCGCCGCCATCGGCTCCTCGATCAGCTGTACCGAGCGCGCGCCGGCGCCAAGGCAGGCCTCCACAAGGGCGCGGCGCTCCACGTCGGTGATTCCGGAGGGCGCGCACATCACCAGGCGCGGGTGCGCGAAGCGGCTCTTGTGGACGCGGCCGATGAAGTGGCGCAGCATGGCCTCGGTGACCTCGAAGTCCGTGATCACGCCGTGGCGCAGCGGCCGCACCGCCGAGATGGACGCCGGCGTGCGCCCGATCATGCGCTGGGCCTCCTCGCCGACCGCGTGCACGTCGTCGGTGCGCGTGTCCACCGCGACCACCGAGGGCTCGGAGACCCGGATGCCCTCGCCGCGCACGTAGACGAGCGTGTTGGCGGTGCCGAGGTCGATCGCCATGTCGCGGCCGCCGATGCGCACGCGCCGCCGACGGCGAACCACGCCGTGGTGGGAGACCGGCCCGCCGCTCATGCCCGCAGGAAGGCCAGCACCGCGAGTACGCGCCGGTGGTCCTCGGGGGCGGGAGGCAGGCCGAGCTTCCCGAAGATGCTGGTCACGTGCTTCTCGACGGCGCGCTCGGTCACGATCATCTGGGCGGCGATCGCATTGTTCGAGCGGCCCTCGGCCATCAGCTCGAGCACCTCGCGCTCGCGAGGCGTCAGCTCCGCGAGCGGATCGTCGCGGCGCGCGCGCCCGACCAGCTGGGCCACCACCTCCGGGTCAAGCGCTGAGCCGCCCTCGGCCACGCGCCGCACGGAGTCCACGAAGCGGTCCACATCCGCCACGCGATCCTTCAAGAGGTAGCCGACGCCGCCGGCCGAGTCCCCGACGAGTTCCAGTGCGTAGCCCTCCTCCACGTACTGGGAGAGCACCAGCACCCCGGTGTCGGGGAGCGCCGCCCGGATCTCGAGCGCGGCCCGCAGGCCGTCGTCTGTGTTCGTTGGGGGCATGCGGATGTCAACGACTGCGACGTCGGGCTTGTGGGCGTTCACCTTACGGATCAGGTCCTCGGCGTCGCCCGCCTGGGCCACCACGTCGAAGCCCCTTTCCTCGAGCAGCCGCACCACGCCCTCACGCAGCAGCACCGAATCGTCCGCGACGACTACGCGCATGGGATCCTCGCCCTCACCCTGGTTCCGTGCCCCTGCTCGGACTCGACCTCCAACCGCCCCTCGATCACCGCGAGACGGTCCGCCAGGCCGCGCAGGCCCGTGCCGCGTCCGGGATCGGCGCCGCCGATCCCGTCGTCGGCCACCTCCACCACCACGCGGCCGTTGTGGCGCTCCACCTGCACGGTCGCGTGCGACGCCTCGGCGTATTTGGCGACATTCGTGAGCGCCTCGGCCACCACGAAGTAGGCCGCAAGCTCCACGGCCTCCGGCAGTCGCTCGTCGGGGAGCTCGCCCAGCTCCACCGGCACCGGCGCGCGGTTGGCCAGCGTCTGGAGCGCCGTGCCGAGTCCGCGGTCCGTGAGCACTGCGGGGTGGATGCCGCGGGCCAGCTCGCGCAGCTCCTCGAGCGCCGACTCGAGCTCGTCGCCGGCGCTCGCCAGCAGCTGCTCGGCGGCGAGCGGGTCCTCGTTCAGCTTGGCTCGCGCGAGCCTGATGTTGAGCGCCATCGAGACGAGCCGCTGCTGGGCGCCGTCGTGCAGGTCGCGCTCGAGCCGCCGCCGCTCCTCCAGGCCGATCTGGAGCATCCGCTCGCGCGAGCCGCGCAGCTCGTCGATCTTGGCGCGCAGCTCGGCGTCGAGGCGCTCGTTCTCGAGCGCGAGCGCCGCCGCCGCTCCCACGGCCTGGACGTGCTCGCGCATGTGCGGGAGCGTGCCGTCGTGAACGATCGCGGCGACGCACTCGCCGTCGCGCTCGACCTTTGTCACGTCGCGAGTTGGATCGTCCTCCGGGAGCTCGTACTCCCGCCCCCGCGCGTCGACGTAGCGGCCGGCGTCGGGCAGCCAGAAGAGGAGCTCGAGGGACGGGTCGTCGAGGGCGTCGGCGAGCGCGTCACGCAGTCCGCCTGGACGGGGCGCCTCGCCCAACCTGGTGATCAGCCCGCCGACGGCCCCGCCCTGCGCCATCCGGGTCCGGACGAACGCGGCCACGAACAGATAGGGCACCAGGGCGAGCGGGATCACCGAGACGATGAAGACGACATCGAGTGCCCGCCCGTCCGAGCCGCTCGTCTGTAGGCCGAGCTGGGCGAATACCGCGATCATCAGCGCGACCCCGGAGGCGTAGACGGGCGCGTAGAGGCGCCGCTCGGGCCGCGTCGCGCGGCGCCAGCGCAGGACGAGGCTGCGCAGCACGCCGATGATCAACACGAGGCCCACCAGGCTGATGAAGGTGTTCCAGATGCCGGCGAAGGTTTGGTTGTCCTCGATAAGGAGCGGATTCGAAGGGCAGTTCGCGCAGTCGTTCGCGGGATCGGAGAACAGCGCGAAGGGGATCGTCCCCACCGTGACGAGCAGATACCCGGCCGTCACGATGCGCCGGTCGCCGCGGGCCAGCCCCTGGCCGTGCGGCGCCGCTAGCAGCATGTGGATGGCCGTGACGAAGTAGAGCGAGCTCAGGAGCGCCGCGGCGATGAAGAGCCCCGGGACGTTCGAGGCGGTCACCAGGCTCACGAACCACGCGAAGCCGGTGGCCACCATGAGCGGCCCGATGCTGCTCTCCGGGCTGCGAACCCATGCGAATAGGCCTGCGCCGATGAACCCCCAGCCCACGAACAGGGCGGCCGCCGCCCACGCGCCCCGGACGTCGATGTGATTGCTGGTGAGGATCAGGGCAACGTCGATGAGGCCGAACGCCACCCCGGCACCGGCGAGCCCCCAGAGTGCGCGCTGCAGCGACCTCAGAGCAGTGCCTCCAGCGCGGCGCCGGAGAGCTCAGCCTTTGGAATGAAACCGCGCACAGGACAACGCTCGCGCACCAGGCCCAGGTCCGCAAGGTCTCGGCTCGAGGTGAGCACGATTGCGGGGCCGGATCCGTTCTCCGACAGCCGGGCGGCCACCTCCAGGCCGTCGATGTCCGGCAGCTGCACGTCGAGCAGGACCACGTCGGGACGCAGCTCCTCGACCGCGCGCAGAGCGGAGGCTCCATCCTCGGCCTCGCCGATCACGTCGAAGCCCTCGGACTCGAGCAGCATGCGGGCACTCGCCCGGAAGCTCGGGTGGTCGTCGACGATGAGCACGGTCCTGGTCATTGCAAGTGCAATTGTGAACGTGCGCGGGCCATCCTCCAATACGGATAGCCGCACCTACCTATCATGCTGGCCCCCATGGAGAGCGCCGCAGAACCGGTTGCAGCGCCGCCCTCGGAGCTTCCGGAGTTCCGCGGCCCACCCCCGCCGCGGCATGGCGGTCTGCTGACCCTGCTGCGCTTCCTGCGCCGGCACGGGATGCTGAACCTCAAGTACGGCCGGCTCGTCGCACGGCTCTGGCTCTGGAAGCTGCGCCTCGGGAAGCGCCTGCGGCTGGACGGCCTCGCCTTCGTCGGGCCAGGCTGCAGCCTCGAGGTCAGAAAGGGCGCGACGCTCGAGCTCGGGCGCTGGTCGTGGGTGGGACACGGGTGCAAGGTCCGCAGTCACGAGGGCACGGTCTCCATAGGCGCCAAGTCCGTCCTCGGCCAGGAGTGCACGATTTCCTCGTTCCAGCACGTCTCGATCGGGCGCGAGTGCGTGATCGCCGACCGCGTGATGCTGATCGACTTCGACCACGGCATGGTCGAGGTGGACCGGCCGATCCGCCTCCAGGGGATCTACAAGCGCGACGTGCGCGTGGGGAACAACGTCTGGATCGGGTACGGAGCCTGCATCCTGCGCGGGGTGATGGTTGGCGACAACGCGGTGATCGGCACGAACGCCGTTGTCACCCGCGACGTACCCGCCAATGCCGTCGTGGCGGGAGTGCCCGCGCGCGTATTGCGCATGCGCGAGGCGCCCAGCCAGATGCGCTTCGAGTAGTTGGGCAAGCACCGGGCGGCGCCCGGTGCGCAGCTATGCAGTAGACGCACCGTTCGGGCAGCCGCACCCCGGCTGCGGCAAACCGCACCCGCAGACGCCAGCCAGCCGCATCGGAACGCGGCCCCCAAAAGCGGAAGCTGGCGCCCATGAGAACTCAGCGCAACACCACCAAGTCCCAGACCAACCACAACCTCGCAGCGCGTGTCGGACGCTGGAGCGTCCAGCACCGCCGCAAGGCCATCCTCGGATGGCTCGCTTTTGTCTTGATCTCGCTCGCCGTCGGCTTCAACCTCGTCCCGCAGAAGAACATCGAGCAGAACGAAGGCATGCCGGGCGAGTCCGGCAAGGCCGGCCAGGTCCTGAAGGACGCCTACCCGGACGAGGCCGGTGAGCAGGTGCTCGTCCAGTCGAAGCAGCTCCGGGCGACCGATTCGCAGTTCAAGGCCGCCGTCGCTGATGTAACCCAGCGGCTGGAGGGCACGAAGGGCGTTTCAGAGGTGGTCGGTCCCCACGAGTCAGGCTCCGGCCAGATCTCCAAGGACGGCCATTCCGCGCTCGTGACGTTCACCCTCCCGGGCGACCAGAAGACCACCGAGAAGTCCGTGGTCCGCTCGCTCGCCGCGGTAAGCGCCGCCGCCAAGGCTCACCCGGAGTTCCGCATCGAGGAGTCCGGCGACGCCAGCATCAACAAGGCGACGAAGGACAAGAGCAACGAGGAGCTGGGCTCCTCCATGTTCATGTCGCTTGGACTGACGCTCATCATCCTGATGTTCACGTTCGGGGCGCTCGTGGCAGCCGGGATCCCGGTTCTGCTCGGGCTCACCGCCGTGGTCGCCACCCTGGGCCTCCTAGGACCCGTCAGCCAGCTCGCACCGGTGGATGAATCGGTGATGCACGTCGTCCTGCTCGTCGGCATGGCCGTCGGCGTTGACTACAGCCTGTTCTACGTCAAGCGGGCCCGCGAGGAGCGCGAAGCTGGACGTGAGACGGGTGCGGCGATCGAGGCCGCAGCCGCGACCTCAGGTCGCGCGGTCGTGATCTCGGGCTTCACCGTCATGGTGGCCATGGCCGGCATGTACCTGGGCGGGATCTCGAATTTCGCCTCGTTCGCCACCGGCACGATCATGGTCGTCGCAGTCGCCGTCCTCGGCTCGCTCACGGTCCTCCCCGCCACGCTCTCGAAGCTTGGCGATCGGATCGAGAAGGGCCGGGTGCCGTTCCTTGGCCGGCTCCGGAACCGCACCGGCGGCGTGGGCATCTGGTCCCGCGTCCTCGACCGCGTCCTGCGCCGTCCGCTGCTCTCGGCCATCGTGGCCGCCGGCGTGCTCGTGGCGCTGACGATCCCGGTGCTCGGAATGCAGACCTCCCTGGGTGGCACAGACGACACGTCGCGTGACATTCCGGAGATGCAGACCTACGATCGCATCCAGGCGGCCTTCCCCAGCGAGGGCAGCTCGGAGATGGTCGTGATCAAGGCGGATGACGCCACCTCCCCGGAGGTCGCGTCCGGCATCAAGGCTCTCGAGTCCGAGGCCATCGCCCGTCCGGCTCTCTTCGAGGGCAAGCCGAGCTTCGAGCTGAGCGCGGACAAGTCGGTCGCCATCGTGACGATCCCGACGGTTGGGGATGGCACGGACGACCTCTCGAACAAGGCTGTCGACGCACTGCGCGACGACATCGTGCCGAACAGCGTCGGCAAGGTTGACGGTGTGGAGGCGTACACGACGGGTGAGGCCGCCGCCACCGGCGACTTCAACGACGCCATGATCGGCCACCTGCCCTACGTGTTCGCGTTCGTGCTCTCGGCGGCGTTCCTGCTGCTGCTGGTCACCTTCCGCTCGATCGTCATCCCGCTCAAGGCGATCGTGCTGAACATGCTGTCCGTGGGCTCCGCCTACGGCCTGCTGACCCTGGTGTTCCAGCACGGCCTGGGCGAGTCGCTCGGTTTGGGCAGCGGTCCCATCGCCGCCTGGCTGCCGCTGTTCCTGTTCGTGATCCTGTTCGGGCTGTCGATGGACTACCACGTGTTCATCCTCACCCGCATCCGCGAGGCGTTCGATCGCGGCTTGAGCACCGGCGACGCGGTCGCCGAAGGGATCAAGAGCACGGCAGGCGTGGTCACGAGCGCAGCGATCGTCATGGTCGCGGTGTTCTCGATGTTCGCGATGTCGTCGGAGCTGCAGATGCAGCAAATGGGCATCGGCCTCGCGGCCGCCGTCCTGATCGACGCGACGATCATCCGCGGCGTGCTCCTGCCCGCCACGATGAAGCTCCTGGGCGACTGGAACTGGTACCTGCCGAGCAAGCTCGGCTGGCTGCCCCAGGTCACCGTGGAGCCGGAGGTGCAGCCGGCGGCTGCCTAGCAAGCTGGGGGGTGCGGTTCGGTTAACCGCACCCCCATACACCGGAAGACCGAATGGGAAGCGCGCCCGCCGGGCGCGATTCTCATTTCATGGACTCCTCTCGCAACATCGCAGCGCGCGCGGGACGCTGGAGCGCGCAACACCGAAAGAAGGCAATCCTCGGCTGGCTCGCATTCGTGGCGCTCGCCGTCGTGATCGGCGGCTCCGTCGGCACGAGGACGCTCGACGACGCCGACTTCGGCATCGGCGAGTCCGGCCGCGCCGACAAGGTGGTATCCGACCACTTCCGGCAGGACGCGGATGAGAGCGTCCTCGTCCAGAGCCAGAACGGGGCACGGACGGACGATCCCGAGTTCCGCGGCGTGGTATCCGCCGTGGTGGCGCGGCTCAAGCGGACCAAGCACGTCGAGAACGTGGACAGTCCCTACGGGCGCGACAACGCGGGGCAGCTGTCCGAGGACGGGCGCTCGGCCCTCGTGACGTTCGACGTGCCGGGCGAGAACGCCGAGGACAGGGTCGACCCGTCGCTCGATGCGGTCGCCGCTCTCAACCGGGCGCACGGCGACTTCCGTATCGAGCAGTTCGGCGAGGGCAGCGCCGACAAGGCGCTCTCCAAGGCCTTCGAGGACGACTTCCAGAAGGCCGAGTTCACCTCGCTTCCGATCACGCTCGTGATCCTGATCCTTGCCTTCGGCGCGCTGCTCGCGGCGTTCGTCCCTCTGCTACTGGCCGTCACGGCCGTCGCGGCGGCCATCGGCCTGATCGGACCGATCAGCCAGCTCTGGCCGGTGGACGAGTCCATCAGCTCGGTCGTGCTGCTGATCGGGCTCGCCGTGGGCGTGGACTACGCGATGTTCTACCTGCGCCGCGAGCGCGAGGAGCGCGCCCGCGGGCGGTCCGAGGAGGCGGCGCTGGAAGCGGCAGCGGCCACATCCGGGCGCGCGGTGCTCGTGTCCGGGATCACCGTCATGGCGGCCATGGCCGGGATGTACTTCGGCGGCGCCGCGACGTTCCTGTCGTTCGCCACGGGCACGATCCTCGTGGTGGCGATCGCGCTCGTCGGCTCGCTGACCGTCCTGCCCGCGATCCTCTCGAAGCTCGGCGACCGCGTGAACAAGGGCCGCGTGCCGTTCATGCGGCCCGAGCGACGTACCGGCGAGGCGCGCGCCTGGGCGTGGGTGCTCGACCGCGTGCTGCGGCGGCCGATGGTATCGCTGCTCGTGGCCGGCGCCGTGCTCGTGACCCTCGCGATCCCGGTGCTCCACATCCACACCGCGGACTCGGGCGTGGACGGCCTGCCGCGCTCGCTCGCGATCATGCAGACCTACGACCGCATGCAGGCGGCGTTCCCCGGCGAGCAGTTCACGGCCGGCGTCGTCCTCGAGGACGAGCGGCAGCTCGACCGCGCCGAGGTGCAGGCGGCGGTGCAGGAGATGCGCGCGGTGGCGCGCAGGTCGGACCACTTCCACGAACCGGTGACGGTCAACATCTCCGGTGACGGCAAGGTCGCTGTGGTCGACGTACCTCTGGCCGGCACCGGCACGGACGACACGTCGATCGCGGCCCTGGCGGCGATGCGCGAGGACGTCGTGCCGCGAGTCTTCGACGACGTCCGGGGCGCCGAGGTCGCCGGCGTGAGCGGATTCACCGCCGGGTCGGTCGACTTCAACGACCTGATGGCGTCGCGCATCTGGTACGTGTTCGCCTTCGTCTTCGCGCTGGCGTTCGCCCTGCTGTTGGTCACGTTCCGGTCGATCGTCATCCCGATCAAGGCGATCCTGCTGAACCTCGTCTCAGTCGGGGCGGCGATGGGAATCGTGACGTGGGTGTTCCAGGACGGGCACCTCGAGGGCCTGCTCGATTTCGACTCGACCGGCGCAATCAGCTCGTGGTTCCCGCTGATGCTGTTCGTGATCCTGTTCGGCCTCTCGATGGACTACCACGTGTTCATCCTCAGCCGGATCAAGGAAGCCGTCGACCGCGGCGACTCGACCGAGGAGGCCGTTAGCCACGGCATCAAGTCCACGGCAGGGGTCGTGAGTGCGGCCGCGCTCGTGATGGTCTCGGTGTTCGGGATCTTCGCCACGCTGTCGTTCATCGACATGAAGCAGTTCGGCGTGGGCCTGGCCGCCGCCGTGCTGATCGACGCGACGCTGGTGCGCGGCGTGCTGCTGCCCGCGGCGATGAAGCTCCTCGGCGACTGGAACTGGTACCTGCCGAGCTGGCTCGAGTGGCTGCCGAAGGGTCCCGCGCTCAAGGGCGAGCTGCCGCCGCCGGTCCACACGGCGGCGCGCCCGCTCCCTGAGGAGCAGCCGGCGGAGGCGGCCTAGCCGATCCCGTACTGGTCGCGTACGTAAGGCGCCAGCGCGCGCTCCTCGAGGCGATCGAGGGGCGCGCGCAGCGTCACCTGGACCACGCCCGGGTGGCGCCCGATCTCGATCGCGCCCGCCACCGTGGCGCGGTTCTTGACCTCGGGCACCTCCATCCCCAAAAGGTCCGCGGCGCGCTCGAGCCCGTTGTCGGTCGCGCTGTTCAGATCCGGCCCGGTGCCGATCACCGAGATCGGCGCCGACTCCTCGAGCGCGTCGACGCCCCAATCGCGTGCTAGGACCTCGGCGCGGGCGCGCTCGGCGGCCGAGAGCGGTCGGGCCAGGAAAGGCAGGTCCTCCTCGAGCGGGAACAGCAGCGGCCCGTCGATCTCGAGACCCTTGATCACCTCCACCTGGAGGCTCACAGTCCCGGACACGTCGCAGGTGTGACCGGCGATCTCGCCGTCGCCCTGAAGCGCGTGCATGTCGCCCATGTAGACGCCGCCACCCTCAAGCTTCACGGGGCAGATCAGGATCGCGCCCACGCGCACCGCATCGATGTCCATGTGGCCGTCCGTGCGGTGCTCGTCCAACTCCTCGGCGGTGAGCGCGTAGGCGTGCGGCGCGCCCAGGAGGAAGCTGCCGAAGTCGCCCGCGTTGTGTGAGTCGGGGATTGTCGTGGACGGCGTCGTGCCGAGTTGGCCCATGAACGGGCGCAGCCGGGTCGCGAGCCCGACGAGGTCGTGCGGCGCGAAGGCGAGGATTGGGTGCTGGACGGAGTTCTCCGGCAGCGCGGCGTAGCGGGCAGCCTCGTGGGCGATCCGCTCTGCAGCGTCCTCCGGGAGCGTTACGCCGAGCTCGCGAGCGTGGTCGAACGCGATCGTGTAGCCGTTCGTGAACTTAAAGGGGGTGGCGTCGGCGCCGCAGTTCACGCAGCGGACCGCTCCCTGGCCGATGCCCTCGAGGCGCGTCTCGGGGTACTCGGTCCCGCAGCCCGGGCAGACCGCGGCGCAGTACGGGTCGCCGTTGTAGCTGCCATCCGGTGAGAGGTCGTTGCCGGACGCTGTCGCGATCGAGGTGACCTCGATGTCCTTGATGCGAATCGCGATCGCGTCGCCGGGCTCGGCGCCCGCCACTGCAACCGGCTGTGCCACCTCGTGCCCACCGCGAATCGCGGGCGTGATCATCGGCCCCCAGCAGCCGGGCGTCGTGTTGACCACGATGTGCCCGCCGTCCTCCACGGGCCCGAGCATCTCCACGTCGGGGCCGAGCAGGCCGTTGGTGAACGTGTCGACGAAAACGGTGGGGTGCGCGTTTGTCGTGGCCGGCGTGCGGGGCGCAGCTGGCTCTACTGCCATGGTTGTCTCCTCTCGGGCTTGCGTGTGGCCGGCGCTGCCGCCGGCCACAGGGATTAGAAGGGCGACCTCGTCGCCATCGCTGAGCGGTTGCTCGTGGCCGGCATGCGTCCCGCGCACCACCGGCAGGGCAGAGCCGAGGCCGGCCGCAATGCCGGGCTCGAGCTGGCCGAGGCGATCCAGCAGGGTGTCGACGGTCGCGCCCTGGGGCAGCGCCACGATGAGCCGGCGGGTTCCGGCCGCGGTGGCGAGCCCGGCTCCAAGTCGCACCTGGACGTGCACTGCTCCCGCAGCGTACCGCCGCGGCCGCCTAGCCCCTCTCGATGATGCAGAGGAACGACGTTCCCGGATCGGGCTTGAAGCGCGATGCCACCCGAGTCAGGAACCGGCGCTGCCGCGCCGAAGGGGCCGCCACCGCGACCTCGCGTCCCGAGCTGCGGGCGGCGCTGGCGGCGCTCGTCAGCTGGAGGACGTCGACGCCCCGGGTCCGGTCCGCCGTGTAGACGTAGCCGCCGTGCATGTACGAGGCCCAGACGATGCCGTCGTCCGGGCGCCAGTACGCGAACTGCGTCGGGTTCGCCGGGTCGGAGATGTCCAGGAAGCGCGTCCCCTCGCCGTACCACGCGTAGGTCACCGTGCTGCCGTCCACGTCGAAGTAGTGGGCGGAGCAGAAATTCGCCAGCGGGTCGTACGGGCCGGCTATCGGCCGTGAGCCCTCCTGCCCGTACGGGCTCCAGGTGCCCACCACCCCGAGGCGGAACGGGCTCTGTGGCGTCGAGCGCCACGCCTCGCCGTCGAAGCTCCCCTCCAGTGAGGCGATCGTGAACTTCCCGCGGTTCTGGCATGCCTCCTCGGCGGGTCCGAAGTCCTCCTCGGTCGCCAGCAGGAGCCTGCCGGCGGCATAGCGCGGATCTCCCTGCGGAGCAGAGCTTCCGACCGGCCGCCACGCGTTGTGCTCGAAGCCGCCTGTCTGGTCGGCGGTGACGGAGGCGGGCAACCCGCCGCCGCCGTACGGGATCGGCTTCAGCGCCGTGGCCGGACGCTCTCGGCCCTCGAGTGGGTCGTAGTGGCGGCCCTTGGTCCAGTAGCCGCGCGTGCCGCCGTCGCCGGATACCCACGCGATGCCGGCGTCGTCGACCTGGACGTCGTGCGAGTACGCGGTTACGCCGTCCCGCCGGAACAGGTCGACCGGCTCCATCGGGAAGGCGTGTGGATCCTCCGGGTCGCTGAGGTCCGTCACGATGATCGGCCGCCCGAACGTCCATCCGAGCGTGGCCTGCTGCGTCGTGGTGCTGGCCGGTCCGCCGGTCCAGAGCGCCTGACACCGGTTCACGCACGTGGTCGTATGGCCTGTGGGCAGCTGCTGGAAGCTCGACAGGCGAAGCCGCTCCGGGTTCCGTGCGTTGATCACGTAGACGCCCGCGATGTTGGTCGCGCCGTTCGGGTCCGTCTCGCCCGGCTCGCGCGTGGTGGAGCCGGCGTACGCGCGTGGGTCGCGCGACAGCAGCACCAGCTTGCGCTGGCGGTCGACGTCCATGTCCTCGTTCTGCCAGAACGTGGACGGTGGCGACGCATCGAAATCCACCTCCGGGTCGCCCTCGAGGCGCAGGTCCTCGGCCGTGATCTCGTCCAGCAGCACGGGATCCGCCGGGTCTTCCAGCGAGTACGACTTCAGCCCGAAGCGCCCGGTTACGAGCATGACGTCGCCCGCATCCTTGTACTGCAGGAAGTTGATCGCCGTGGCGTTCTTCGCCTCCGGCAGGTTGTCGACCAACTCGACGTTCTTCGACGCGCCGTACGCCGGGCCAGCTAGAGCGAACAGCAGGGCGCCGAGCAATCCCCCGAGTTCGAGCGCGCGAAGGCGCATGCGTTGGGCCTACCCGGCGTCAGCGCAAAGCAAGCGCGGGCTATCCGGAGCGCGCGGCGCGCGGCCCGCTCGCTGATGCGCCGGCCGGTTGCGTGACCTCGCCGTAGACGACGCCCACCTGCCTGGCCACGTCACCCCAGTCGAAGGTCAGCACGTGCTCCGAGGCCTCGGCGACGAGCCGGTCGCGCAGCTCCTCGTCCGTCAGCAGTCGCTCGGCCATCGCGGCCAGTGAGCGCGGGTCGCGCGAGCGGAAGCGCAGGCCCACGTCCTCGTTCGGGACCACCTCGCGCAGTCCGCCTGTGTCCGCCACCAGGCACGGACAGCCCGACGCCATGGCCTCGAGGGCCACGAGGCCGAAGGGCTCGTAGATCGAGGGGACCACCGTGAGGTCGGCGATCCGGTACAGCGAGTGCAGCACGTCATCGCCGATCCAGCCGAGGAACGTGCCGTGGTCGTCGAGGCCGAGTCTGCTCGCCTGCTCGCGCAGCTCCTCCTCCGCGGTGCCCGAGCCGGCCACGAGGAAGCGCACGTTGCCGA
>Ga0126306_10001104_pt1 | contig 14118 bp, 10 predicted proteins | sample Plot27_FD_92592 | JGI IMG/M metagenome (GOLD analysis project Ga0126306, IMG submission 92592) | Serpentine soil microbial communities from UC McLaughlin Reserve, CA, USA - Plot27 | ecosystem: Environmental > Terrestrial > Soil > Grasslands | place: USA: UC McLaughlin Reserve, Lake County...
AGCATCGTCGGCGTGCCCGCGGAATCCTCGAGGATGACGAGCGCTGAGGCGATGTCGGCCAGCATCGCGCCGACGTGATCGGCAAGCTGCGAGTACTTCAGGGTCGGCGCGGCCGGCATGGTCGGCTCTGCGCGAAGCCTGGCGACGAACGCGTCGAGGATATGCTCGATCTCGTGCATCAGTGAATCGCCGACCGCAGCCAGTCCACGCGTGCGTGCGGCGAGCGCTCGCGTCGCCGGTGCCGGCGCTTCCTCGCCGTGCGGAGCGGGCTCGGGGCGTTCCTCGGCTGCGGGGAGCCAGAGGGTGAACACCGAGCCCTGACCCGGCTCGCTGCTCACCGTGACATCACCGCGCATCATCCGGGCGAGGCGGCGGCTGATCGTGAGGCCGAGCCCTGTGCCGTCCGAGCGGCGCGTGTGTCCCTGCTCGGCCTGCACGAACGGGGAGAAGATGCGGTCGATGTGCTCGGGCGTGATGCCGATCCCCGTGTCGCGGACGCGGAGCGCGACCCAATGCGTCGAGGCCATCAGGTGCCGCGACTCGGGCGGTCTCGCGTCGCCGTCGACCTCGACGCGGATGGTTCCGCCGGGCTCCGTGAACTTGACCGCGTTGGACAGCAGGTTGGCGATGATCTGCAGCGCGCGCTCGCGGTCGCCGACGAAGCGCAGATCGCGCGGCACGTCCGACGGCGCCTCGAGCGTGAGCCCGCGCGCTTCGGCCTGTGGCTGGGCGAGCACGAGTCCCGCGTCCACCACTTCGGCCGCGCTCGTCGGCAGATGCTCGACCGACAGCCGGCCCGCCTCGACCTTCGCGAGATCGAGGATCTCGTTGACGAGGCCGAGCAGATGCCGCCCACTGGCGACGATGCGACCCACCTGCTGCCGCTGCTCCGGCACCAGCGAGCCCGCGACCCCGAGATCGAGCAGCTCGGCGTAGCCGATGACCGCGTTGAGCGGCGTCCGGAGCTCGTGGCTCATCACGGCGAGGAAGTCGGACTTGGCCTGGTTGGCGGCTTCGGCTTGAGCGCGCGCGGCCTTCTCACGCTCGAGCTGACGCGACTTCTCCTCGGCCTCCTTCCGGTCGGTGACGTCGCGCAGGCTGACGAGCAGCGCGGCCTCGTCTTCCCAGGACACTTCGACGATGCGGAGCTCGGATACGACGAGGCCACCGTCGCGCCGCACGATCTCGATCTCGGTCGCATCGGCCGACGAGAGCGGGAACCCGAACTCCTGCCCCACCAGCTCCTTCGCGCTGCGGCCGAACAGACGCTCGGCAGCCGGATTGGCGAATCGGATCAGGCCCTGGGCGCTGACGACGACGATGCCGTCGGCGAGCCGCTCGACGATCTGGCGGACGACCGCCTGCGGCGAGCGTCGCGATGCCGCGCGTCGCTCGCGCGCGCGGCGGTCGCCGGCGGCTTCGTCGTGTACGACCGGCGGGACGGCCGCGTCGCTAGGACTCGTCGACTCCATGCGCGAACGTCGGGTTGCCGGAGAGGATGCCCACCACGTCGCGGAACGGCTCACCGATGTGCATCCCCTCGCCGTCGATCGTGTACTGGCGCAGGGTGCAGTCGTGCCGAGAGCCGCGCATCTTGAGCAGGACGATACTGCGCAGCATCTGGCCGAACGACTCGACGTAGCGCAGCAGGATGATCGAATCGGTGAGCGTGGAGATGTGCTTCTCGGTCACCGAGCCACCGCCGAGCAGCGACGGCGTCGTCGACGTGAAGAGTCCCGTCGTCTCCTTCAGCTTCAGGTACGAAGTCAGGCTGATCACGAACTCGCGGAAGCTGCGCAGCGACGACACCCGCTCCAGGGCGGAGAGGCTGTCCACCGCGACTCGGTTCGGCTTGAAGTCGGCGATGATCTGTTGCATCTCGACGAGGTGGTCCTCCATCGCCATCGCGTGTGGATAGCGGTTCACGACCTTGAGCCGTCCGGACTGCTCCATGTCGTCGAAGTCGAAGCCCCAGGCCGCTGCGTTGCGGAAGAGCTGATCCTTGCTCTCCTCGAACGCGAAAAGGAGGCTCCGCTCGCCCGCCTCGAATCCACCGGCCATGAACTGCGTCACGAGCAGCGTCTTGCCCGTGCCCGTCGCGCCCGAGGCCAGCACGATCGAGTCGCGGAAGAAGCCGCCGCCGCACATCTCATCGAGCTCGTCGATCCCGGAGGTCACGCGGATGCTGGACGACGACTGGGTGAGCTCGATCCCGGACAGCGGAAGGACGATGATCCCGTCGCGCGAGGTGATGGTGAAGGGGAACTCGCCGCGCTGATGCGGCGCACCGCGCAGCTTGAGGATCTCGATCGTGCGCCGCCGCCGCTCGTTGTCGAGCAGGTTCCGCAGGATGATCACGTTGTCGGCGACGAACTCCTCGATGCCGTAGCGCGTCACCTCACCGTACTCGTTCGTGCGCTCGCCGGTGAAGACGACGGTGACGCCGAGTCGCTTGAGGCTCGTCGTGATGCGGAACAGCTCCGAGCGAAGCATCGGATGCTCGGGGAACTGGACGAACAGCGCGTTGAGCGAGTCGAGCGACACGCGTTTCGCCTCGACACTCTTCACGGCGCGCTCGATGCGCGCGAGCAGGGCGCCCAGATCGAAGCTGCCGATGACCGCCGTCGGCTCCTCCGGGTCGGGCGCGGCGTCCACGAACGCCCACTTCCCGTCGCGCTCCCACTGCGCGATGTCCCAGCCGAAGCCGCGCATGTTGGCGCGGATGTCCTCCACGCGGTCCTCGAAGGTGACGAACACGCCGGCCTCGCCATCGTTGACGATGCCGGAGGCGAGAAAGTGGGTGGCGAACACCGTCTTGGCGCTCCCGGCGGTGCCGGCGATCAGCGTCGCCCGGGCACGCGGGAGTCCCCCATCCGCGATGAGGTCGAAGCCGGGGATTCCGGTGGGGTGCTTGGCGACCGTCTGAACGTCGGACGTCATGTCGTCGGGCGGTTGGGATAGAGCGCGAGCGCCGCACAGAGCTGGTCGGCGTCTTTCAGATCGCCGGTGGCCCGGCGAACGGGCGGGGGAGCTTCCCGGAGTACCGTCGGGGTGGTCAGAATGCGGTAGGCCTCGGCGAGGTCCGGATGCTCCAGCACGTCCACGGTCTCCACCACTACCTCTTCCGGCAGCATCTGCTCGCAGACGCGCGCGAGGTTGCTCGCGGCCTCGCGGGCACGCGGGGAATCCCCAGCAACGAAGAGCTTGAGGCGTAGCTCGGGCACGGCGGATCGAGGAGTGGTGGACGGGAGCACGGCGGTCCTGGCCCGCAGCAAGAGCAAACCAGAGGCCGCCTTTTGGGCCACAGTGGCGAGTGCGACCTTTCCCTCAGTGGCCGACTGATCCGGACCTCGGAATGCGTTTTGCCCCGTTCGAGCACGCCTCGATCCCCAGGATCCCCCTCGCATGACCACGACCCTCACCGAGTCTCACGTCCCTGCCAGCGCGGACGCGAAGGATTTGCGCGTCACCCGCGTCCGCCCTCTGCGAGGCCCGAACTACTGGCGCCTCGCTCCCGTGATCGCGTGCGATGTGCGGCTGGGTACGCTTGAGCACCGCACCACCGCCGAGCTGTCCGGCTTCTCCGAGCGGCTGCTCGATGCGCTGCCGACCCTGAGAGAGCATCCGTGCAGCCGGGGCACGGCGGGCGGCTTCATCGAGCGGCTGCAGGAAGGGACGCGGCTGCCGCACGTGCTCGAGCACGTGTCCCTCGAGCTGCAGACCCTCGCCGGGAGCGACGTGAGCTTCGGTCGTGTGGTGCCCTCGGGCGACGAGGGGGTCTGGTGGGTGATCGTCGCGTACGAGGAAGAAGAGGTGGGGGTCGAGAGCATGCACGAGGCGGCTCGCCTGGTGCGCGGCTGCCTGACGGGGGAGGCGGTGGACACCGATGAGATGGTGCTCACCCTTCAGCGCCTGTACGAGAGCGTGCGGCTCGGTCCGTCCACGGGGGCGATCGTCGAGGAAGCGCGGCGGCGCGGCATTCCGGTCCGGCGGCTCAACAACCGATCGCTCGTTCAGCTCGGACTCGGCCGGAACCTGCGCCGGATCCAGGCCACCGTGACCGACAGGACCAGCTCGATCGCTGTCGAGATCGCGCAGGACAAGGACGAGACCAAGCGCGTGCTCGGCAACATCGGCCTGCCAGTCCCACGCGGCGACGTGGTGCGCACGATCGAGGACGCGGTCGACGTCGCCGAGGAGATCGGCTTCCCCGTCATCGTCAAGCCGCTCGACGCGAGCCACGGGCGCGGCATCTCGCGTCGGCTCGACGACGTCGAGGCGCTTCGTCACGCGTTCGAGGAGGCGCGGGAGTTCAGCCGCCGGGTAGTGATCGAGCAGTTCGCCCAGGGCAACGACCATCGCGTGCTCGTGGTGAACGGCAAGGTCGTGGCATGTGCCGAGCGCGTGCCCGCACGGGTGATCGGCGACGGTTCCCGAAGCATCCGGGCGCTGATCGACGAGGCGAACCGCGACCCGCGGCGCGGCATCGGCCACACCAAGATCCTGACCCGTCTGCCGATGGACGAGCAGACCGAGCGCTACCTCGCCTCCCAGGACCGGACGCTCGACAGCGTTCCGGCGGAGGACGAGGAAGTGTTTCTCCGCCAGACGGCCAACCTCTCGACCGGCGGCACCTCCATCGACCGGACGGAGGACATGCACCCGGACAACGTCACGGCGTGCGAGATGGCCGCTGCGGCGGTGGGGCTCGACATCGCCGGCATCGACGTGATGACGACGAACATCTCCGTGCCGTTCCGCGAGAACCACGCGGTGATCATCGAGGTGAACGCCGGCCCGGGCATTCGCATGCACACCCACGCCACGGAGGGGACACCGCGAAACGTCGGCGCGCCGGTGGTGGACATGCTGTATCCACCTGGCGTCGAGTCGGACATCCCGGTCATCGCGGTCACCGGCACGAACGGCAAGACCACGACGACGCGCCTCATCGCCCATCTCTTCCGCAACACGGGAAAGACCGTGGGGTTCACGACGACGGACGGCGTGTATCTGCAGAACCGGCTCGTGATGGAAGGGGACATGACCGGACCCTTCGCGGCGAACATCATCCTCACGAATCCCACGGTCGACGTCGCGGTGCTCGAGACGGCACGCGGCGGCATCCTTCGCGCGGGCCTCGGCTTCGACGAGGCGGACGTCGGCGTGGTGCTCAACGTCTCGCCCGACCATCTCGGTCTCCGTGGCATTCATACGGTCGAGCAGCTCGCCGACGTGAAGAGCGTCATTCCGGCGGTGACGAAGCGCGAGGGGCACGCCGTGCTCAATGCGGACGACCCGCTCGTCTACGCAATGCGCGAGCGCACGGGCGCGGATATCGTGCTCTTCTCGGCGAAGGAGTTTGGTGAGAACAACATCGTCGTCGACCACGTCTCGCGCGCCGGTATCGCGGCGGTGGTGGAGCAGGGCACCTTCGTCATCCGTCGCGGCCGGCTCCGCATCCCGATCGCGACCGAGCACGACGTGCCGCTGACTCTCGGCGGGGCGGCGCGCTTCCAGCGACAGAACGTGCTCGCGGCCATCGCGTCGGCGTACGTTCAGGGAATGCGATACGACGACATCCGCGCGGGGCTGCTCTCCTTCTTCCCGTCGCCGTCCACCACGCCAGGACGGCTCAACATGATCCGGGTGCGGGGCGGCGGGCGGGTCCTCGTCGACTACGCGCACAACGCCGCGGCGATCGCGGGGCTCGTCGAGCTCGTGTGGAACACGCCGGCGGCGAAGCGGTTCTGCGTGCTCACCGTACCGGGCGACCGGCGCGACGAGGACATCCGGGAGGCGGGCCGGCTGTGCGCCGGGTTCGACCACATGATCATCAAGGAGGACATCGACCGGCGCGGCCGCGCTCGGGGAGAGATCGCCGACCTGCTCACCGAAGGACTCATCGAGGGCGGCATGGAGCCATCGCGCATCGAGGTGCTGTATGAGGAGGGCGAAGCCGTGAATCGCGGGCTCGATCTCCTCGGTGAGGACGATCTCCTCGTCATCCACGCCGACAAGGTGCCCGGCACGCTGGCGATCGTCCGCGAGCGCGCGGTGCAGACCCCGTGACGGCGACGGCTACGCCGCCCTCGGCGGCCACGGAGATCCGGATGACGATGCTGCACGCGACGCGCGGCAAGAACTTCTGGTCGCTGCGCCCGGTGACGAGGATGGACCTGGCCGTCGGTGCGTACGACGACATTTCATCGGCCGACGTGCCCGGGTTCCCCAAGCGGCTGCTCGGCGCGATGCCGGGGCTGGTGGAGCACCGCTGCTCGATCGGCGAGCGTGGCGGCTTCGTGCTCCGTCTGCGACGTGGCACGTATGCGCCGCACATCATCGAGCACGTCGCGCTCGAGCTTCAGACGATGATGGGTCACGACGTGGGCTTCGGGAAGACGCGCGGCGGCGACGTCGAGGGCGAGTACACGCTGGTGTTCGAGCACGAGCACGAGCAGGTGGGACTTCGCGCGGCTGCGCTCGCACTCGAAACGGTGCAGCGCGCATTCGATGGGACGCTGGAGAACGTCGATGCGGCCGTGGCCGAGCTCAAGGCCATCGCCGAAACGCCGGACACACCCCCGCTCCACGTGCGCGTGCAGTGCGGCGTCACCGGTGGCAGCGGACGCGCCGAGGCGCAGCGGCTGTTGATGGAGCGGCTGGCCGATCCGGGCGCGCTGGTGATCGACGTCTCACCCGCGTACCTGCTGCAGGCGGGACTTCCGTACGCGCGCTCCGAGATGGCGATCCTCCTCGACGCCGAGCTCACCGATGTGCCGCCCCGATATCAGGAGGAGGAGCGTGCGACGCAGCTCGTCAACGTCCTGGCGGACGCGGTCGAGCGGGACGGGATGGTGATCTGTCCGGCGAAGGCGTGGGATGTCCAGGACTACGCGCGCGAGTCGGGCTGCCGCATCGCGGTGTTCGCGACCGACGACGACGTCACGGCGCGCGACAGCCGGCGCGCTCGCGCCGTGGGCCTGGTGCGCGACGGCAGGATCTGGATCGAAGGGTGCGGCGAGGACAAGGATGCCGGCGCACTCGATCCGGCGCTCCCGGCCACTTCGCAGGTCGCCGCCGCCCTGGCGCACGCCACCATGCGCAGCGAGTGCGACGGGTGAGGCGACGGAACGACAGTGCCCCACCGCGCGTCGATTCTCCCAGCCATCCGCAGCATCAACCCGACGTCCGCGGGCCGCTGGTCCTGATCGGCGGTGCCTGCACGCCGGATGGCGAGGCGCTGAGCTCGTTCATCGACCTCGCGCGCGAGATCGGTGGACCTATCGTGGGGATCACCGCCGCCTCCGAGAACCCGGCGCAGAGTGCGCGGCTCTGGCGGACTGATTTCCGCAAGGCCGGTGTGCAGAACATCGAGTTCCCGCGGGTGAAGCGAGACAACGAGCGTCTCGACCGAGAGCTGGCGGCGCGGATCGACGATGCGGCGGCGGTCTTTCTCGGCGGCGGCAATCAGGTGAAGCTCGTGGCGGAGCTGAGCGGCTCGCGCGCCGAGGTGTCGCTCAAGGCCCTCTCGGCGCGCGGCGGAGTGATCTGCGGGACGAGCGCCGGTGCCGCCGCACTCACCTCGCTCACGATGGCCGGTGGTGAGATCGACGAAGAGGGAAACCTCGTGGAGCAGTATCTCGGACCGGGCTTCGGCCTGCTCGACTTCGAGACGATCGTTGACACCCACTTCTCGAAGCGGCGCCGGCTGCAGCGGCTGTTCGTCGTGATCGCGGGCAACCCGGAGCTGCTCGGTCTGGGGATCGACGAAGACACCGCACTGATCGTGCGCGGTCACGTCGGCGAGGTGGTCGGGGCGGGCGGTGTGACGTTCGTCGACGGCCGGGACAGCGTGCGGTTCGACAACGCCGACGATCTCGAGAAGGGACGGCAGCTCACCCTGAGCCACCTCCGGGTCGGGATCGTCGGCACGCACTACCATCTCAACCTTCGCGAGCGTGAGCTCGAGGTGCTCGTGCGTGGCGAAGCCAGCCCGCACCGGCGGACTCCACCGTTCACGACGGCGCAGAGTCGGGACTAGGCTCGTCCCGACGTCGCGCGCTACCGCGTCCCCGTCTCCCGCCTCTCTTCCTCCTCCTCCTCCATCGAGTCGGCCGGGTGTGCCTTCGGAGTCCGCGTGTCGAGCTCGAACCGATCACCCTGGCTCAGCATGTGGATCGTCAGGCCGAACGACGACAGCGTCCGATCGGAATCCTCGTCGCCGATGTTGGAGTACGTGGACTTCGACGCGTCGACGACGTACACCGCGCCCACGCCGAGGACCTGGAAGTAGCGGTTGCGCTCGACGATCATGGAGGTGTCCTCGTCGATCCCCACGCCGAGCACGCGCGGATTCTGGGTCACTGCGCCGATCAGCCGCGCCATCCGGCCTCGCTCGGAGAAGTGCTGATCGATGAGCATGTCCTGCGCGAACCCGAGTCCCGGGGCCATCAGCAGCGACGACTTAATGCGGTACGACGAGTCGCCATTGTTCGCGACCATCATCGTCTCGCTCATGGCCGAAGCGCCAGCCGAGGTGCCGGCGATGACGCCGCCTTGCTCGAAGATCTCCTGGACCCGCGAGTACACGGGGGTGTCCCCGACCTGGCTCGTGATCTTCAGCTGATCTCCACCGGTGAAGAACACGCCGGTGGCGCCTTCGAGGATGCGCATGGCTCGCGGCGTCGTGGCGTCCTCGCGGGACGCGATGTCCAGGCGGAACACGTGGGGGACGCCGAGCGCCCGGAACGCCGACTCGTACTGCTGCCACAATTCGTCGGGCTCGGCGCTCGCGACGGTGCACACGACGATCTTTCCGTCGTCACCGAGGCGGTCGGCAATGGCGCGGAGGATCTTCTTTTCGCCGGTGCGATCCTCGTGTCCTCCAATGATCACGAGGGAGCCCTTGTGCGTGGCGCTCGCGCGGCCGCGGCGCAGCGGGCGCTCGAGGAACAACTCGACCTTGCGGCGTGGGTCCATGTCTCTGGGAGTTGGGGTCTGACTGCGTTCCAGCGATGCTTCTCCGTACAAACGACGTGCCTCTGCGGGTGAGCGATGCGAATCCGCTCTGGCTCACCGGTGACGGCGGCACCATCTTGAGCGGCACCCGCTCCGTCCCTCCAATCCCATACATGGCCTCACCAGCACTCCGGCCGCGCTCGGCCTCCGAGCTCGTGGACGCCGCCTTTCAGATCCTGCGGGCCCATTACCCGCAGTTCGTCATGTGCTCGGCGCTGGCATATCTGCCGTGGCTGGTGCTCCAGCTCATCTGGTACAGCGATCCCGCGCGGCTGGCGACCATCTCTCCCGGAGCCAGCGTCGCGTTCGGCTTGGGCATCTGGCTCGTCTTCGCCCTGATGAGCGCCGTGCTCATCATCTGCGCGTCCCAGGCGTATCTGGGCGACCCGGTCGACGTCGGCATCGCCGTGCGACAGGCGCTTCCGCGGCTGCCGCTCGTGATCCTCGGCGCCATCGTGCGGTACTCGCTCATGTTCCTCGGGCTCTTCTTCTTTCTCGTCGGCGCCCTGTACGTCGTAGCGCGCTTCTTCGCCGTCACGCCGGTGATCGTGCTGGAGGGGAAGGGGATCGGCGCCGCGTTCGCGCGCTCGACTGTTCTGTCCCGGAATCGCAAGGGGCACGTGATCCTCACGGTCGGTCTGGCATCGCTGATCTACTGGGTGCTCGCGTTCGGCGTTCAGCTCGCGTCGGCACTGTTCGGCAACCTGATCGTCCAGGCACTCGTCGGAGCGGTCGTCACGATCATGGTGTATCCGGTCGTCGCCATCACCGAGGCGCTCCTCTACTACGACACCCGCATCAAGAGTGAGGGGCTGGACATCGAGCTGATGGCCGGGGCACTCGACGGCGCGCCCGCGGGCGAGCCGGCCGCACCCTGACGCGCCGATGCTGCTGACGTTCCTCCAGCGCGCCGAGTGGCCGGCGTCGGCCGTGCACGATACGGTCGCCGTGATCGCGCGAGGGGTGGAGTACCGTCGCAGCCTGCGACAGTCCTTCCTGGACCGCGTGTTCCTCTGGCTCGGCGAGATCATCGGCAAGATCATCGCCTTCATCCGCCATCTTCCCTCTTCTCGAACGATCGGTCTCACGGTGCTCGGCATCATCGTCGCCCTGATCGTGGCGCGGCTCATCATCGCGGCGCTCGCGCGCGACGAGACGCTCGCGCGACGCGCGCGACGAGGTGGTGCGCGCGCGGGAGAAGATCCGTTCGTGGAAGCGGAGCGCCTTGCGGCCGAGGGCCGATACGAGGACGCCGCGCATGCGCTCTATCACGGCGTGCTGCTGGCGCTGGCGCGCGGCGACCGGCTGCGCCTCGATCCATCGAAGACCAGCGGCGACTATGCACGCGAGCTTCGCGCGCGTGGCTCGGCGTCCTACCAGCCCTTCCGCGCGTTCTCCCGCCGATTCGATGTGGCGGTGTTCGGGCACGGTGGCTGCGACGCCGCTCTGATCGCCGATCTGCGCCGGCTCGCGACGCCGTTCACGGACCACGCACGCGCCGCGTGAACGAGCCGATTCCGGGACCGCTGCCGCGCGGCGAATGGTGGACGCGGCCGCGCGTCGTGCTGCCCATCATCGGCGCACTCGTGCTGCTCGTCGCGATCCTCACGCCGCAGTCCACCGGGGGGCGGGTGGGCGACGATCGGCTCTCCTCGCACCTCACGGGTGCGCTCGGGGCGCGACTGCTGTATGAGACGGCGGGACGTCTCGGGTGGAGCGTGTCGCAGCGCGACGACCAGCCAATGCCGGGTGTGCCGACCGGCACGACCATCCACGCCGTGCTCGCGCCGCCTGTGCCCGTCACCGCCGAGGAGGCTCATGCGTACCTCGACGCCGTGCGTGCGGGCGACGGGCTGCTCATCGCGCTGAACCGGCGCAACGCGCTTGCCGATTCGCTCGGCGTCTCCCATTCGTCGGGAGGCGGCACGTTCGACATCGTCGCCGACGACACGCTCGGCTGTCGACCAGAGAGTCGGCTGATTCCTGCCCTGTGGCCGGACAACCGCGTTCATCTCTGGTCGCTGACATGGCCGCGCGGCGCGCCGTCCGACCGCATCGTGTTCGGCACGGCGCGTCCCGATCTCCGCCGCGACAACCGGCCCGAGGAAGTCGCCGCGGGGTTCTCGCTCGGACGCGGACGGGTCGTAGTCGTCGCCGATCCGGATCTCCTGCGCAACGACGTTCTGCGCCGCTGTAGCTGGGGCGCCGACGTTCGCGCCGTTCGCATGCTCGAATGGCTGCGCGACGGCGGAGCCGCTCCGCGCACGACGCTCGTGTTCGACGAGTACCACCAGGGCTACGGCCGGCGCGTCTCGATGCTCGGCACGACACGGCGCTTCCTCGTAGCGCATCCGCTCGGACGCACCCTGCTGCAGCTCGCACTCGCGGCGCTCGTACTGCTGCTGGCGATCGGACCGCGCGCTTTGCCTCCGGTGGACGTGCTGAGATATGAGCGTCGCGATCCGCTGGAGCAGATCGACGCGCTGGCGCACGCGTACGAGCAGGTGCGCGCGACGCGCACGCTCACCGCGCGCCTCCTGCACGGAGTGCGCTCGCGCGTGGAGCGGGGGTGGTCGGCGTCGCGGTCGCGGCCGGACGAGGAGTTCCTCGCCGACGCGGTGCGCCAGGCACCGTCGCTCACCGCCGACGCGGAGCTGGTTCGCCGCGCACTCACGGAGCCGCTGTCCGATCGAAACCTGCCCGAGCTGGGTGCCGCGCTGCGACGGATCGAGCAGTCTCTCACCACCTCCACTCTCGCATGACCTCCACGCCCGTCTCTGCACCCGAGCCCACGCTCACCGTCGAGCAGGGCGCCGCACTCGTCGAGCGCGTGCGCACCTCCGTGTCGCAGTACGTCGTGGGCCAGGAGGCGACCGTCCACGACGCACTCGTGGCGTACCTGGCGCGCGGTCACGTGCTCATCGAAGGAGTGCCCGGCACGGCCAAGACGCTGCTCGTGCGCGCGCTCGCCGCTGCACTCGGTCTCCGCTTCTCGCGCATCCAGTTCACTCCCGATCTGATGCCGTCGGACGTCACCGGTGTGAACGTCCTGCGCGATCCGGCCAAGGGCTTCGAGTTCCAGGCCGGTCCGCTGTTCACCGACCTCCTCCTCGGCGACGAGATCAATCGCGCGCCGGCCAAGACCCAGGCCGCGCTGCTCGAGGCGATGGCCGAGCGCCAGGTCACGGTGGATGGAAAATCGCGGCCGCTCGGCGACGCGTTCACCGTCTTCGCCACTCAGAACCCGGTCGAGCACGAGGGCACCTATCCGCTCCCGGAGGCGCAGCTCGATCGCTTCCTCGTCAAGACGGTGATGCCGTACCCGAGCCGCGAGGCGGAGCTGGAGCTCCTCGCGCGGTACGACGCCGGCTTCGACGCCGAGCGGTTGGTCACCGCCGACATGCAGAGCGCGCTCTCGAGCGCCGACGCCGTGGCGATCCGGCAGCTCGTCGACGGCGTGCGCGTCGCGCCCGAGGTCCGCGTCTACATCGCGGACATCACGCGCTCCACGCGCGAGGAGCGAATGCTGTCGCTGGGTGCGTCGCCGCGCGCCACGGTGGCGTTGTTCCGCGCCGCGCGCGCCGCCGCCGTGCTGGAGGGGCGCGACTTCGTCATCCCGGACGACGTGAAGGGCGTCACCCCTGCCGTGCTGCGCCACCGGATCAACCTGGCGCCGGAGCTCGAGGTCGAGGGCCGCAGTCCCGACGACGTGCTCGATGCGCTTCTGGCACGCGTCCGGGTGCCCGAGTGAGCCGCTGGGCGTGACGTCGCACCTCCGTGCCCGCGCCGCGCGCGCGTTGCGCGCGATCGCATTCGTGCCGACGCGACGTCTCGCGCTCGGCGTGGCGCTCCTCGCTCCACTCTGGCTGCTGTCGCGGTTGCCGGGTGGCGGGTGGATCGCCTTCGGTGCCACCGTGCTCCTCGCGTTGGCGGCACTGATCGACGTCGCGATGCTGCCGGCCGCACGCGACCTTCGCGTCGACCGCGTGCTCGAGCCGACGGTCGGCGTCGGCGACGAGTCCGAGCTGCGCTATCGCATCGAGTCGGGCTGGGGGCGTCCGCTGGTCGTTGCGCTGCACGACGCACTGCCGCCGGCGCAGCTCTCCGGAGGCATCGTGCCCGATGAGCGTCCGCTGTCGCCGCGCGGGACGGTCGAGCTCTCGGGCACCGTCCGCGGTATGGCGCGCGGCGATGCGCCCCTCGGCGACGTCGCGGTGCGGGTCCGCACTCCGCTCGGCCTCGTCGCGCGCACGCTGCGCTACGAGCGCGACGACCGCGTGCTGGTCGCGCCGTCACTGGCCGGTGTGCGGCGCTTCCGGTGGCTCGCCGTGCACCAGCGGCTCGCCGCGGTGGGGGTGCGCTCCACCCCGAAGCGCGGCGACGGGCGTACCTTCGCCAGCCTCCGCGACTACGTGGTCGGAGACGACCCGCGACACATCGATTGGAAGGCCTCCGCGCGTCGCGGTCACCCGATCACCCGCGAGTACACGATCGAGCAGTCGCAGACCGTCTACCTGCTCGTCGACGCGGGCCGCTCCATGACCCAGCTCGCCGGAGCGTACTCGCGGTTCGAGTATGCACTGTCCTCCGCGCTGGTCCTCGCCGACGTCGCCAGCACGGCGGGGGACCGGGTCGGCGCGATGGTGTTCGACGATCAGCTGCGCGCACTCGTGCCTGCGCAGCGCGGGCGTGGCGCGCTGCAGGCGCTGCGCGCTGCGATGGTTCCACTGCAGCCCTCGCTCGTGGAGCCGGACTACTCGGCGGCGTTCCGGGCACTCGCGGCCCGTCAGCGCAAACGGGCCCTGCTCGTGCTCCTCACCGACGTGATCGACGCCCGCGCGGCGCGCGCGCTGCTCGGCCATCTGACTCGTGGCGCGTCGCGCCACCTCGCCCTCGTCGTCGCCCTGCGAAACGAGGCGTTGCTCGGCGCGACCAGACTTCCCGAGGCAGCGAGCGGACGAACGCTCTACGCGAGCGCCGCGGCCGAAGAGCTAATCGCCGAGCGCGCGACGGCGCTCCAGCGCATGCGCGACGCGGGAGTCGTCGTGCTCGACGTTGCGCCGGACGCGATGGCCGCCGCCGTCGTCAACCAGTACC
>Ga0126306_10001106_pt1 | contig 14106 bp, 12 predicted proteins | sample Plot27_FD_92592 | JGI IMG/M metagenome (GOLD analysis project Ga0126306, IMG submission 92592) | Serpentine soil microbial communities from UC McLaughlin Reserve, CA, USA - Plot27 | ecosystem: Environmental > Terrestrial > Soil > Grasslands | place: USA: UC McLaughlin Reserve, Lake County...
CCCCCTTGCAGTGAGCACCCCGCCGGCGACCGCCCAGGACGCCAACCCGCTTGCCGGCGTGCGGATGTTCGTGGATCACGACTCCGCGTCCTGGCATCAGTGGCGCGCCTACCGCCGCACCGGCAAGCGGCGCAAGGCCGAGCTCGTCTGGAAGATCGCGCGTGAGCCGAAGGAAGGCCGTATGGGTGGGCGCTTCACGCGGCCACACTTCAGGCACAAGCTGCGACGGCTGATTCGGGCGGCGCGGCGCCAGGGCTCGGTCCCCGTCTTCACCGTCCTGCGCGCCGAGTCCACGGGCTGCGGTGCGGGCTGCTCGCGCGCGCCCTCGGTCACGCGCGGGTGGTGATCGCGTTCGAGCCGGATTCGCTCGGCACGATCGACTGCCACGCGCGCGGCCGCCGGGATGACCGCATCCGGCTGCTGCGGTACGGGGTCAAGGTCCTTGCACGCCGCCCGAACGTGACGATGTACCTCGAGGCCGGCGCGTCCGACTGGGAGCCCGCCCGGCGGACTGCGCGCCAGCTGCGTGCGATCGGGATCGCGAGGGTGCGCGGCTTCATGCTGAACGCGACCCACCAGGACTGGACGCGCGCCAACATCCGGCACGGGCTCCAGCTCTCGCGGCTCACGGGCGGGAAGCACTTCGTGATAAACACGGCCGAGAACGGCCGCGGGCCCGTTAACTACCGCAACGCGCGGCGGCGGCGGATCACCGTCTGGTGCAACCCGCCCCGCCGCGGGCTGGGCACGCCGCCGACCACGAACACCTCGAATCCCATGGTCGACGCCTATCTCTGGATCAACCGCCCCGGCTACGCGCAGTCCTGCCAGGGCCGGCCGATCGCCTGGGACGCGCCGCGGGCGCTGAGCTACGTCCGCTACGCCACCCGCTGGGAGCACCCGCCTGCAGTGAATCACCGCTAGAAGCTGCACCGAATCCGTGCAGCTACGCAGACTTTCACCCCCCGGGGTACAGACCCGGCATGCGTGGGGTACGTGTTGCGATCTGCATTCTGCTCGCTTTCAGCGCGGCCCTCTTTGGCGCTGGCGCCAGCGCGCCTGCGCAGTCTTCGGACTCGAATCCGCTCGCCGGCGTGCGCCTCTATGTGGACCAGGAGTCGCCGTCGTGGGAGCAGTGGCGGGCGTACCAACGCAGCGGCGAGTTCGCGAAGGCCACGCTCGTCTGGAAGATCGCGCGTGAGCCGAGGGCACTCTGGCTCGGCCGCTTCACACAGCCGAACTTCAACGTGAAGGTGCGCCGCCTGATCGACGCCGCGGCGGCCCAGGGCGCGGTGCCGGTCTTCACCGTCCTGCGCGCCCAGTCCACAGGATGCGGGCCGGGCTACGTCGGTGGCGGCCCGGCCGAGGACGCGCGCACGCGCGCCTGGTACGACGACCTCGCGCGGGCGATCGGGAACGACCGCGTTGTGATCGCCTTCGAGCCGGACTCGCTCGGCACGATCGACTGCCACGCGCGCAGCCGCAGGGACGACCGCATCCGGCTGCTCCGCCACGGCGTCGACGCGCTCGCGGCACTGCCCAACACGACGGTCTACATCGAGGCCGGCGCCTCTGACTGGGAGCCCGCGCGGCGGACCGCCAACCAGCTCCGCGCGGTCGGAATCGCCAAGGTGCGCGGCTTCATGCTGAACGCGACCCACCAGGACTGGACGCGCGCGAACGTCCTCCACGGACTCGAGATCTCGCGGCTCACCGGCGGCAAGCACTTCGTGATCAACACGGCCGAGAACGGCCGCGGACCGATCCACTACCGCAACGCGAGAGGGCGGCGGATCACGGTCTGGTGCAACCCGCCTCGCCGCGGCCTCGGCCCGCCGCCGACCACGAACACCTCGAATCCCATGGTCGACGCCTATCTCTGGATCAACCGCCCCGGCTACGCGCAGTCCTGCCAGGGCCGGCCGATCGCCTGGTACGCGCCGCGGGCGCTCAGCTACGCCCGCTACGCCACGACCTGGGAGAGCCCGCCGAAGGGCACTCGTTTCGGATTTCGCCGCTAACGTCGGCGGGGTGCCGCTGAAGGTCGAGATCTGGTCCGACATCGCCTGCCCCTGGTGCTACGTGGGCAAGCGCCGCTTCGAGGCCGCGCTCGCCGGGTTCGAGCACCGCGACCAGGTGGAGGTCAGCTGGCGCAGCTTCGAGCTCGACCCCGGCGCGCCGCGCGAGCGCGAGGGCGACCGTGTGGAGCAGCTCGCCCGGAAGTACGGCACGAGCCGCGAGCAGGCGGAGAAGATGCACGAGCAGATGACCGCCGTCGCGGCCGGCGAGGGCCTCGAGTTCCGCTTCGACATCGCCCGTTCCGGCAACAGCTTCGATGCGCACAGGCTCACCCACCTGGCCGCCGCGCACGGACGCCAAGACGCCATGAAGGAGCGCCTCTTCCGTGCCTACCTGACTGAGGGAGAGGTGATCGGGGACCCGGCCGTGCTCGAACGGCTCGGGCTCGAGGTCGGCCTGCCCGAGGACGAGCTGCGCGAGCTCCTCGCCGGCGACCGCTACGCCGCCGAGGTTCGTGAGGACGAGCAGCTCGCCGCGTCGCTCGCCATCACCGCGGTGCCCTTCTTCGTGGTCGACCGCGCCATCGCCGCCTCGGGTGCCCAGCCTCCGGAGCTGCTGCGCGACCTCCTGGAGCGCGCCTGGGATCAGCGCTGCGCGCTGGCCGCCTCGTAGCGCCCCTGGATGCGCTCCCAGGCGGGGCGGTGCTCCCGGTCCCAATTCGGCCAGTCGATCGTTCCACCCGCGAGCACGTCCTCGAGGTGGTCGAGATGGATGTGCCAGCCGGCCATGACCTCGGTCTCGTATTCCTCCGGAAGGTCCACCTCGGCGCGGAAGGTCAGGAGCGTGGCGTCGCCGTCCGGCGCAAGCTCCCAGCGCAGGCGCCCGTGGATGTCCGTGTCGAACTCGATCAGGCGCGGCGGGTCGAGGGCGCTGACGGTGCCGCGGGCTACCGCCGTGTTGCCTTCTTCGTCCGTGTTCTGCCAGCTGAGCACGACCCGGCCGCCCTCTTCCAGCTCGAGCTCGGCGACCGCCAGCCACGCGGCGATCTCGTCAGGCTCGGTGAGCGCTCTCCAAACGCGCTCGAGCGGATGGGGGAGCCTGCGCTCGAAGCGGATCAGGTGACGGCCTTCGCGTCGCTCGAGAGTCCCGTCGCGCTCGAGTGTCCCGTCGTTCATTTCGTCTCCTGTTCGTCGAGATGCTGTTCGAGAGCGTCCAGCCGGCGCCGCCACAGCTGCCGGTAGGGCGCGAGCCACCTGTCCACCTCCGAAAGTGCCGCGGGCCGCAGCCCGTAGAGGCGGCGTTGCCCCTCCGGCCGAACGCTCACCAGCCCGGCGTCACGCAGCACGCGCAGGTGCTTCGACACCCCGGGCTGGCTGAGGCTGAGCTGGTCGACGAGCTCGCCGACCGGCCGCTCGCGCTCCCGAAGGAGGTCGAGGATGCGCCGGCGCTGCGGCTCGGCGAGGACGTCGAAGGTGGAATTCACCGGAGAGCATATATTACCATACAGTTATATATGTCAGCCTCCACCCTCCGAGCGTGTGGCAGCATCGAGACCATGCGTCCCTCCACTGCCCTCACCGCTGCCGTAGTCGCCTCGCTCGCCGTCCCGGCCGCGGCCGAAGCACAGACGATCAGCGCCGACCCGGTCCGTGTGGACTCAAATCAGGTCCAGACCGTCCGCGGACGCAACTGGCCCGTGATCGAGTTCTGCTCACGCACCATCAGGGTGTCGGTGCGGAGCGCGCAGAACTCCGCCCCGATCGCGCAGCGGCGCGTGAGCGACACGGGTCGCTTCCGCTTCCGCTGGGTTCCGCAGAACAAGGACATCGGGCCCGGCCGCTGGCGCCTGGTGGCGCGGATGCGCTGCGAGAGCGGCAAGGACGGCTCGAACATCTTCGTGCGGGCGAGCACGGTGATACGCATCCGATAGCGTCGGTCGCATGGCCGACGCCTGGGACGTTCAGGACATCCCCGATCAGTCCGGCCGCACCGCGGTTGTGACCGGTGCGAACAGCGGGCTCGGGCTGGTGACAGCGCGGGAGCTGGCGCGCGCGGGGGCGAGCGTGGTGCTGGCCTGTCGCAACCTCGAGAAGGGCCACGCCGCGGTCGACGAGGTCCGGGCGGCCGCGCCGGGCGCCCAGGTCCAGCTGGAGGAGCTCGATCTCGCCAGCCTCGCGTCGGTGCGCGGTTTCGCCGAGCGCTTCAACGCCACCCACGACGGCCTCGACCTGCTGATCAACAACGCCGGCGTCATGGGCACGCCGCGCCGCAGGACCGCGGACGGCTTCGAGCTCCAGTTCGGCACGAACCACCTCGGCCACTTCGCCCTCACCACCGCGCTGCTGGAGCAGATGGAGGGCCGCGAGGACGCTCGCGTGGTCACGCTCTCGAGCACGGCCCACAAGATGGGCCATATCAACTTCGACAACCTGAACGGGGACCGTCACTACTTCCGCTGGAACGCCTACGGGCAGTCGAAGCTGGCGAACCTGCTGTTCGCGCTCGAGCTCGACCGGCGGCTGCGAGCGGATGGCTCGACGGTCAAGAGCCTCGCGGCCCACCCGGGATACGCGGCCACCAACCTCCAGAGCGCGGGCCCGCCGCTCTTCGACCGCCTGGTCATGGTGGCCTCCAATGCCCTGATCGCTCAGAGCGACGAGATGGGCGCACTGCCGACCCTCTACGCCGCGACCCAGCCGGGTCTCGACGGCGGCACCTACGTCGGGCCGGACAGCTTCCGGGAGCAGCGCGGCCATCCCACGATCGTCCAGCCGAACGGGAGGGCGCGCGACCCGGAGACCGCCCGGCGGCTCTGGGACGTCAGCGAGCGAATGACAGCGGTCTAGCCGCTTAGCATGTTGCGCACCTCGCGCACCGCCACGGGCAGCGTCGTGAGGTCGTAGCTCTGGCCGCTGCGGATGTCGCCGAGCGTCTGGAGCGTTCGCGCCGACGCCGGGTTGGCGTCGATCCAGGAGTCGACCAGCTCGTCGCCCTCGCCGTCGGTTCGCTCCGAGCGCAGCACCTCGCAGGTCAGGTCGCAATGGATCGCGTAGAGATCGTCGCGCAGTGCTGCGCGGGCACGTGCGCGCCAGCGGTCGTCGCGGGGGAGGGCCACGATCTGGTCTCGCAGCCAGTGCAGGCCGAGCCGGCTGCCAAGGTGGAAGTGCACGGCGGCCACGCGCTCCACGTCGAGGTTCGTCCCGTCCGCCACGGTCACGATGTCGAGCGCGGAGAACATGATCGGGAGTGCCGCCACGCGCGTGGCGAGGTCCTCCGGCACGCCCTGCTCGCGCAGATCGTCAGCGCGTCGTGCCAGCGGCTCCGCGTCCTCGGGCGCGAGCAGACGGGTGATCGATGCGTAGAGCGCCATGGCCCCCGGCCGGAAATGGTTGACAGTCGACGCGATGTCGAGCTGCCGCGGGCGGTGGCCGAGCAGCCAGCGTGAGGCGCGCTCCACCAGCCTCCGGCCCTCGAGCAGCAGCGCGATCTGGACCGAGCTGTCGCAGCGGTTGTCGAGCACCTCGATCTCACCCCAGAGCGGGCGCATTTCGAAGATCTCCCGTGCGCACGCGTACGCGCGCGCGATCTGAGACGCCGGCGCACCGGTCTCCTCGTGCAGGCGGAACGCGAACGTGGTCCCCCCGCCGTGGAGCACGTTGTTCACCACCTGGGTCGCCACGATCTGGCGCCCGAGCCGGTGCACGCGCATCTGCTCGCCGAAGCGCTCGGGCAGCGGCGGCGGGAAGTAGCGCTCCAGCTCGGCGGACAGGTACGGGTCCTCCGGCACGTCCGAGTCGAGCAGGGCTTCGTAGAGGTCGATCTTGCTGTACGCGAGCAGCACTGCCAGCTCCGGCCGCGTGAGCCCGGAGTGCTGACGCTTGCGCTCGGCGATCTCCTCGTCGTCCGGGAGCGCCTCGAGCTCGCGATCGAGGTTGCGGCGCGTCTCGAGGAAGCGCAGGAAGCGCTCGTGAACGTCGAACATGCTCGAGGCGTTCGCCTCGGCAAGGCTCAGGGTCTCGGCCTGCTCGTAGTTGTCCTTCAGGACGAGCGCCGCCACCGCGTCCGTCATCTCCACAAGCAGCGAGTTGCGCTGCTTCTCGGTCAGGTCGCCCGACTCGACGACGGCGTCCAGCAGGATCTTGATGTTCACCTCGCGGTCCGAGCAGTCGACCCCGCCGGAGTTGTCGATCGCGTCCGTGTTCACCCGCCCGCCCTCGAGCGCGAACTCCACGCGCCCGGCCTGCGTGACGCCGAGGTTGCCGCCCTCGCCGATCACCTGGGCACGCAGCTCCGAGGCATTCACGCGGACGGCGTCGTTGGCCTTGTCCCCCGCGTCGGCGTGCGATTCCGAGCTGGCCTTCACGTACGTGCCGATCCCGCCGTTCCAGAGCAGGTCGACCGGCGCGCGCAGCAGCGCCTGGATCAGCTCGTTCGGCTTGAGCGACTCGTCCCCTATTCCGAGCGCCTCGCGCGCCTCGTCCGACAGCGGAATCGACTTCGCCGTGCGCTCGAAGACGCCGCCTCCCGGCGAGATCGCCTCCGGGTCGTAGTCGGCCCAGGACGACGCCGGCCGCTCGAACAGCCGGCTGCGCTCCTCGAAGCTGCGCTTTGCGTCGGGGTTCGGGTCGATGAACACATGCCGGTGGTTGAAGGCGCCCACGAGCCGGATGTGGCGCGACAGCAGCATCCCGTTTCCGAACACGTCCCCCGACATGTCCCCGACGCCGACCACGGTGAGATCCTGCGACTGGATGTCGCGGCCGAGCTCACGGAAGTGGCGCTTAACGGACTCCCACGCGCCGCGCGCGGTGATGCCCATCTTCTTGTGGTCGTAGCCAGTCGAGCCGCCTGAGGCGAACGCGTCCCCGAGCCAGAAGCCCTCCTCGATCGCGATCCCGTTGGCGATGTCCGAGAAGGTGGCGGTGCCCTTGTCGGCCGCCACCACGAGGTAGGGGTCATCGCCGTCGTAGCGGACAATCCCAGGGTGCGGCACGACCTCGCCGCCGTCGATGTCGTCGGTCAGGTCGAGCAGCCCGCGGATGAACGTCTCGTAGCAGGCCACGACCTCCTCGGGAAGGTCGTCGCGACGGGCGGGCGGCTGCTTCACCACGAACCCGCCCTTCGCACCCACCGGCACGATCACCGCGTTCTTCACCATCTGCGCCTTCATCAGGCCGAGCACTTCTGTGCGGAAGTCCTCGCGCCGGTCGGACCAGCGGATGCCGCCGCGGGCCACGCTGCCGCCTCGCAGGTGCACACCCTCGGTGCGCGGCGAGTAGACGAAGATCTCGTAGTGGGGGCGGGGCTGCGGGAGCCAGCGCAGCTCGGACGGGTCGAGCTTGAACGACAGGTGCTGCGCGTGCTCGCTCGGCCCGGTGTGGAAGTAGTTCGTTCGCAGCATGGCCCGGATCACGTCCAGGAACATGCGCAGGATCTGGTCCTGGTCGAGGCTCTCGACGGCGTCGATCGCCTCGGCGATGCGGCCGGCCACCTCCTTGGCGTCCTCGCGGTCGGTCCGCCTCGGGTCGAAGCGCGCCTGGAACAGCGCGATCATGAGCCGCGCGATCTCCGGGTTGGCCACGAGCGCCTGTCCGACGTAGCTGTCGCTGTACGTGATGCGCGCCTGGCGCAGGTACTTGCCGATCGCCCGCAGGACGGTGATCTCGCGCCAGGTGAGCGCGGCGCCCAGCACCAGGCGGTTGTAGCCGTCGTTCTCGACCTCGCCGCGCCAGGCGCGCACGAAGGCCTCCTGGAAGCTGTCGCGAACGCCGTCGGCGTCCAGGTTGCCCTCGCCCGAGTATGTCAGGCCGAAGTCGTAGATCCAGACCCCGTCGGCGCCACGCGGGACGATCGGGTACGGGCGCTCGTCAGCGACCTCCACGCCCATGTTCTCGAACAGCGGGAGCACGTCGGAGAGGGTCAGCGCGCGGCCGGCCCGAAACAGCTTTGCTCGCAGCATCCGCGGGCCGGCCTCGAGGGGGCGGTAGAGGCTGATGCCGAGCCCGTCGTGCTGGGGCAGATCCTCGACGTGCACGATGTCGGCGAGCGCGGAGCGCGCGACCCAGTCGGCGCGATAGGCGGCCGGGAAGGCCTCCGCGTAGCGTCGGAACAGCTCACCGCCGCGCTCCTCGCCGATCTCGTCGACGAGCGCCTCCTGGAGGTCGTCCGCCCACGAGCGGGTGGCGGCCACGAGCATCATCTCGACTTCGCGGTCGTCGAACTCAGGCATCATGCCGGGCTCCACGTAGGCCGTGAAGTGGAGCCGCACGAGCACGGACTCGGACACGCGCGTCGTGTAATCGATGCTCGCCGCGCTGGTGGCGTTGCGCAGGATGGCCTCGATGCGGCGCCGGTTCTCCGTGTTGAAGCGGTCGCGCGGAACGAACACGAGCATCGAGAAGAAGCGCCCGAACGGGTCGCGGCGCGCGAACAGCCGCAGCCGCTGGCGCTCCCCGAGGTGGAGGATGCCCATGGCCACCTCGAAGAGCTCGTCGCCCGAGATCTGGAACAGCTCGTCGCGCGGATAGGTATCGAGGATCTCGAGCAGCGCCTTCTCGTTGTGGCTACCCGGCGGGAAGCCGGCCCGCTCGAGCACCGTCGCCACCTTGCGGCGGAGCATCGGGATGTCGGCCGGGCTCGCCCTATATGCCGTGTGCGTGTAGAGCCCCACGAAGCTGTGCCCCGCCACACCGACGTAGTCGAGGTACGACGGGCGGTGGACGGTGGAGCGCGTGTTCGCCTTGGTCAGCGTGAGCAGCCCCGACTCGCGCGCCAGCCCGCCCGCCGGGTCGGCGTCGTCGGAGTCGCGCAGTATCCCGAGCCCGCTTCCCTCTGAGTCGCGATATCCCAGGAACGTGAAGTTGTGGTCCTCGAGCCAGTCTAGGAAGGCCGCGGCCTCCTCGGCCTCCTCGCCGCCCGCGTGCGCCGACCTGTCGCGCAGCTCAGCCGCCACTTCGAGCGCCCGGCCGCGCATCGCGGGCCAGTCCTCCACGGCCGAGCGCACCTCGCCGATCACCCGCTCGAGGTGCAGCTCCAGCTCGCGCAGCTTCGACGGGTCCGTCTGCCGGGCAACCTCGGCGTGGATCACGGACTCTGCTATCACGCCCTCCTCGGGCGCCTCGGCGGGTGGCTGGGGGAGAATCTCGAGCAGCTCGCCGCTGTCGTCGCGGCGTACGCCCAGCACGGGGTGGATGATCAGGTGGACGCCGAACCCCCGCCGGTTCAGCTCGATGCTCACCGAGTCGATCAGGAACGGCATGTCGTCGGTCACGATCTCCACGGCCGTGTGCGTGGACTGCCAGCCGTGCTCCTCGAAGTGAGGGTTGTAGACGCGCACCTTCGGCGTTCCCGGCATCCGCTCGCGGGCGTAGTTGAAGTGTCCGAGCGCCAGGCCGTACAGGTCGAGCGGGTCGCGCTCGGCCACGTCCTCGGCGGCGACCCAACGGTAGAGCTGGCGGGCGAAGGCCTCGGCGAGGTCGGCGTCGGCTGCTCCGAGCTGCTCGCGCACGCGGGAGCACACGGCCTCGGTCAGTACCTGCTCGGTGTCTTCGACCTTCATCGCTGGTTCGTTCCGGAGACCATCGTATTTCGTCAAGAAGCCGGCGGGGCCTGTTTTTGGTCGAACAGGCGGCCACATCGGCGGTTGCAGCGCTAAAGGGAGGGGCCCTGCAGGCCGACGCGAGTTATGGACCTCGACCCGGGCCGACCCCTCCGGGGCGCCCCCCCCGATGGCTTACTCCACTTCCCAGGCACTACACGTACAGCCGACAATCGGCACTCCGCGCAAGCGCCTGCGCATCGCTATCGCGGGCGGAAGCCGTGCGCCCGAGCGCGCTCGCTCCTGGATCGAGAGCGCGGCCTCCTGGCTTCCACCCGAGATCGAGAGCACCCTGCTCCTGCTCGTGTGCGAGCTGGTGAACAACGCGGTGCGCCACGGCGGCGCCGGCGAGGACGAGGTGATCGAGCTCGAGCTCGGATCCCTCGACGCCGGCCGCGTGATGGTTCAGGTGAGCGATCCCGGCACGGGCTTCGATCACACGCCACGCGACCAGCCGCTCGACGAGGAGGGCGGCTGGGGGCTCGTGCTCATCGAGTCGATGGCCGAGCGCTGGGGCGTCGAGCACGACGGCCGCACGCGCGTGTGGTTCGAGCTCGGCCCGCAGGCGGCGTAGCGCTCAGGCGGCGGCGAGCCGCTTCTCGAAGCGGACTCGGGTGATGCCGGTGCTGCGCAGGACCTCGAGGCTGTCCATGATCGTCGCGATGATCGGCATGCCGCGGCCACCCTGCTGATCCGGCTTCTTCGAGCGGGGCACATCGGGAAAACAGCCGCAGTCGCTCACCTCGACCTCGAAGGTGCCGTCGACGGCTTCCACGCGAAGGAGGATCCCGCGCGGATCGCACGGCTCACCGTGCTCGATCGCATTGGCCACGGCCTCGGTGGTGGCCAGCATCAGCTCCCAGGTCGTGGACCCGTCGAGCCGCAGCTCTGAGGCAGCGTCGCGCACGAGCGCGCGTGCCTCGGGGGCGCTTGCGGGCGCCGAGGGTAGCCAGGATTCGCGCTTCATCCAATTTGGGGTATTCCCGGTAGCGGATTAGTTACACGTGGGAACGGTCCGGATCGATCCGGCGCATGGTGCGAGTCTCGCGTGGAATCAGGCCCAGCGCCAAAACCGCGGCTGTGAGGATCGCGCCGACCACCATCACGGTCTCCGGGCTCGTGGCCTCCGCGGCCGGCCCCGCGGCGAGGAAGCCCACCGGTAGGAGGATCAGGGAGCCCATCCACTCGTACGAGCTCGCCCTCGAGAGCGCATGCGGCGGGATGCGCTCGGCCATGGCCGTGTCCCACCAGATGTCGAAGAGAGCAAAGCCCGAGCCGGTGGCCGCTCCGAGCACGAGCAGGACTGCCTCCGGCGCCGCGCCGGCGAAGGCCAGGAGCATGAGCGGCCATGCGCCGAGCACCAGGAACGCCGCGCGCATCGGGCGCTCGGGGCGCCAGCGCAGGCCCACGAGCGCTCCCGCCAGCGCCCCCGCGCCGAACGCGGTGGTGAGGATGCCGAAGATGGCGGCGGTGCCGTAGCCGTCCTCGGCCAGCATCGGGCCGAGCACGAACAGCGGGGCGTAGCCGAGCGGGATCGCCAGCGCGAACACCACGACGGTCACCCACAGCCACGAGCGCGTGCGCACCTCGTGGAAGCCCTCGGCCAGTTCTGCGAGCAGTGTCCCGCGCTCCTCCGGAGCCGGCGGAGAGTCCTTCGTGTGCACGCGGACCAGGAGCAGCGCACTCAGCGCGAAGGTCGCCGCGTCGAGCAGGAAGGCCCAGCCGGCGCCGACCCCGAGCACCAGCGCCGTGGCGAGCGCCGGTCCGGTGAGCTCGGCCAGGTTCACGGTGAGGTTCGAGAGCGCCTGCGCCTCCTGGATCTCCGCCTCGGGGACCGTGCGCGGAACGAGCCCGGTGTAAGCCGGTCGGAAGAACGCCTCCGCGGTGCCGAACAGCGCCTCGATCACCACGAGGTGCCAGATCTCGACCTGGTCCGTGAAGATCAGGATCGCGAGGAGCGTGTGCAGCGTCAGGCGCACCAGGTCGGTGGCGATCATCACCCGCGCCCGCGGCAGGCGATCCGCCCACACGCCGCCGATCAAGAGGAACCCGACCAGCGGGAGCATCTGAGCGGCGAGCACGATGCCCACGTCGGTGGCGCTGCCCGTCAGGTCGTTCACGAACAGAGCGAGCGCGACGATCACGATGCTGTCGCCCATCACACTGGTGCTCGACGCGAGCCACAGGTTGCGGAACGACGGGTGCCGCAGGACGCTGAGGCGCTCCCTCATGGCGAGAACCACTACAGGACCCGCCGGGTAGCCTGCTCGCTCCGCGATGACCGACCTGCCGATCGGCCGCAACACCGCACTCCTGTCCGCCGCGCTCGCGGCCAACTCGGGCATGCTGCAGCTTCAGGCGGCCGTCGCGTCGCTCACGCTCGTCCAGGTGCTCGGCATCGACGGCCTGCTGGGCCTGGGCCCGGCGATCGTGCTCGCCTCCGGGGCGCTCACGGCGCCGTTCGCGGGGCGCGCGATGGACCGTGTCGGCCGGGTTCCGGTGCTGGCCGTGGGGTTCACCGTCGGTGCTGTGGGTGGAGTGCTGGCCGCGATCGGGTGTGCCGCCGAGGCGGCCGTGCTCGTGCTGCTTGGATTCGTGCTCGTCGGGGTTGCGAGCGGCACGGCACTGCTCGCCCGCACCGCCGCCGGCGACATGTATCCACCCGAGCGCCGGGCGCACGGGATCGCGCTCGTTCTGTTCGGCGCCGTCTTCGGCGCCATCCTCGGTCCGGCCGTGTTCAGCCCGCTGCTGCAAGGCAAGCACCTCGACGGCGATGCGCTGGCGCCGCTGTGGCTCGCGGGGAGCGCCTTCATGCTCGTGGCGCTGGTGCTGGTGCTGATGGTGCGGCCGGACCCCAAGCGGATCGCGGAGCTGCTTCACACCGGCGATCCCCCTCCCGACACCCAGGTGCCGCTGCGCGAGATCATCGCGCGCCCGGGCGTGATCCCGGCACTGCTCGCCGCTCAGGCGAGCTTCGGCGTGATGGTCGGCGTGATGACGCTCACCGGGGCGGTGGTGGTGGACCACCAGCACCACGCCGCCCACAACGTGTTCCCGATCATCGGAGCGCATGTGATCGGCATGTACGCGCTGGTGCTGGTGGTGGGCCGGCTGATCGACCGGATCGGACGAGGCATCGCGCTTTCGGGCGGTCTCGTGTTGATGGCGCTATCCGTGATCTCGCTGCTGTGGATCGACAGCGTCGTGGCCACCGCCGTGGCGCTCTTCGGCCTCGGACTCGGCTGGAACTTCTCGTTCGTGGCCGCCACCGCGGAGCTGGCCGACAGCACGCTGCCCTCGGAGCGGGGTCGCCTGATGGGCTTCAACGACCTGCTGAGCGGGCTCACCGGCGCGGGCCTCGCCCTACTCGGGGGTGTGGCGCTCGAGGCCCTCGGGGTGGCCGCGCTGGCGCTGGGGGCGGCGGCTCTCGTCTCGGGCCCAGCACTGTGGCTGGCACGCCGAAGGCCGGTGCACGCGACGTAGGATCTGCCGATGCCAATCGCAGTCTCGGACCTGCCCGGCAACCTGATCGGGCGCTTCGAGGGAGGGGCCACGGCTCAAGCGTCTCGGTCTTCATCGGGACCTTCGCGGAGGGCACCGGCCCCGGCCTCCACACGCACACGACCGGAACGACAGGACTGAGGAGATCAAGCGTCCTACCTAGTACCGCTCTACGCGGCACAAAGCAGGACGCCTACCGAAACAGACTGCCTTCTTCACCGCCGCCGTAGGTCCAGCGGCCGCCGACCATCGTGGCGAGCACGCGGAGCTCGGGCAGTTGCTCGGGCGCGCAGCTGAGTGGGTCGTGGTTCAGGACGACCAGGTCGGCCAGCATTCCCGGCCGCAGGGTGCCGCGGCGGTTTTCCGCGTGCTCCAGCCATGCCGGGGCGACGCAGGCCGCGTGCAGCGCCTCCTCGACGGTCAGCGCCTGCTCGGGGCGCCACGCCGGGCGCTCGTCGAGTGTGCGCAGCACGCCGGCCACGATGCCGGCCAGCGGGTCGAGTTCCTCCACGGGGGCGTCGGAGCCGTTCGCCAGCAGCGTTCCGGCATCCAGCAGTGAGCGGTACGCGTAGGCGCCCTGGCGGCCCTCCCAGAGCCGCTCGGCGAGGTCGCGGTCCGACGGTGCGTGGCTGAACTGGACGGAGGCCGCCACGCCGAGCGCGGCGAAGCGCGCCACGTCGGCCTCGTCGAGCAGCTGCGCGTGCTCGATGCGCGGGCGCAGGCCGCGCGGCTGCCACGCGTCGCGCGTGGCTTCGAAGGCGTCGAGTGCGGCGCGGTTGGCGCCGTCGCCGATCGCGTGCACCGCCACCGGCCAGTGTGCTTCCGCCCCCCGGCGCACGACGTCCTCGAGCACCTCGCGCGAGCTGATCTCGACACCCGAGCCGTCCAGCAGCCGCGCGGTGGCCGAGCCGAGCGTTCCGTCCATGAAGCCCTTGAGGTAGCCCATCCTCAGCATGGGGTCGCCGAAGCCCGAGCGCAGGCCGAGCGCG
>Ga0126306_10001107_pt1 | contig 14106 bp, 16 predicted proteins | sample Plot27_FD_92592 | JGI IMG/M metagenome (GOLD analysis project Ga0126306, IMG submission 92592) | Serpentine soil microbial communities from UC McLaughlin Reserve, CA, USA - Plot27 | ecosystem: Environmental > Terrestrial > Soil > Grasslands | place: USA: UC McLaughlin Reserve, Lake County...
GGCGCTGCGAGCGTCGAGGATCGCGCGCCGCTGAACGGAGGAGGAGGGAGCAAAGGCGTTCTACCCTTTGCGAGCGACGACGACGGCGGCGGCTTCGAAGCGCGATGCGCGAGCAGCGCAAAACCTGACAGAGCGATCAGGCTGTCAGCCGCGGTTCAAGATCGTCAGCGATATGGCCCACCCGCTCGAAGTGGAACTTGCCGCCGCTGTAGTGCACCTCTAGGGGGCCGAACCCACAGTCGACCCAGGACTTGATCGGAGCCGGCGTCGAGGGTGGTGATGTCGGCGAAGAGCTCGAGGTGGAGGTCGGCGATGGGGAAGGTGTCGGCTTGACGAAGCTGGGATCCAGATTGCAAGCGGAGGCTTCGAATGTGGTAGCTGCCTCCGCGTCCGCGCTCGTCGGTGGTCCGGCGACGTTCGTGCGGTTCATCCGCACCGATGCCGTGACGCGATCGGCGAAGACGTTCCAGCAGTAGCTCGTCAAGGTTGCGCCGTTCGCGGCGGCCAATTGAGCGGCCTTTGCGCGCCCGGTCTGAACGCAGGTGCCACCACCGAGGAGGTCCCCGATCTCGTCCACATCTTCGAACCCGGGGTTGAGCGAAGCGGGCAGATTGTCGAGCACGCCTTGTGCGCCGCCGAGTGCTGCAGCATCGGCTGCGTGGTTGGCGCTGGCAGCCTCGTCGCCCGCGGCGGCGCCGGACGCGGCGAACCCCGCTCCCACGAGCAGGGCCAAGATTGCCACCACCAAAATCGCGGTGACCGGCCCCGAGCCAGCGTCGGTACGCCTCACGGTTGCCTCCCCGATAATGATCAAGATCAGAAAGGGCCGGGCGAGGAAGGGGGGTTCCTCGACCGGCCGTTGAGGGGATCAGCCGACGGCGGCCTTCACTTGTTGATTGCCGCGGTGAGCATCGAGCCGATATCGGCGGACTTCGCGACCGCGACGACGGCCACAATGATGATGGCCGCGACGGCGATCATGCCGACATACTCAAGCGTCCCCTGGCCGGCCTCGCGGCGAGCCTTGAGCTTGTCGACGGCGGTGAGCTGCCAGACGAAGAGGGTGAGGAGCAACTTCTGCATGAGCTCTTCCTTTGCGTTCGTGACCCAGTCCGAGTCTGTCTCAGTCGGTCGGAATGTGCCGCGGGGTGGGCTGGTGACCTGAACACTACGGAGAAACGGCGATATCGCCATGGGCCCACAGGCCCAGAGCAAGGCCCAAATCTCTTCCGAGCGTCAGCCTTTCCTGGAGGTGGACAGCCATAGCGAGACCGCGTGCCCGCGATTGTTGGCAGCGAGCTTGGCGAAGATCCGATTGATGTGGTTCTTCACCGTCTTCTCCGAGATGAAGAGGGTCCGCGCGATGTCACTGTTCGCAGCTCCCTGCGAGATCAGTTCCATGATTTCCGCTTCGCGATCGGAGACTCCGAAGCGGGCGGCAAGGCTGGCCCGGCTGGGAGTCGGGTTGGCCAACGCCGCCATTGCCTGGGCCGTGAACGTGCCCAGCCCACGAGCCGCCATCCTGATCGCGGAGATGAGCTCGACCTCGGTGAATTGACCGTGTACCAGGTAGCCGCGGGCTCCGGCCTGGACAGCGGCGGCGATGACTTCGGGCGACTCGGAGTAGGTCAGCATGACGACGGCGGTTTCCGCGGCCACCTCGACGGCGGCGGTTACCCCGTCCTGCTTGGGCATCCGTACATCGAGCAACATCACATCCGGTTTCTTGGCCCGGGCCAGGGCGACAGCCGCAGCGCCGTCGCCGGCCTCGCCGACCACCTCAAGATCGTCGGTGGTGGCGAGCAGGCTGCGGATACCCATCCGCACAACCGCGTTGTCGTCGGCGATGCCAACTCGGATGGGAGCCGGCTGCTCGGCAGGGTGCTGGGCAAGGGGGGCGTCGGCCGACGAAGCCGTGATCGCTGCATTCACGCCCGTTCCATCTGCCGCAACGCTGTCCATCGGACTCGAGTCCCCTTTCTCTCCTCCGTGCTGATCTCCAGATCACCACCGACAAGTGCCGCCCGTTCAGCCAAGCCACGCAGCCCGTAATGCCCGTCAGCCTCTTGGGCAGCGGCACGTTTGGCATCAAACCCGTGCCGTTGTCGACCACGATCAGGTCGACGAAGCTTTCGTCGCCGGTGAGCTGAACCTCGACCTTCGTGGCAGCCGCATGCTTGTCGATGTTGTGCAGGATCTCCTCCAGAGCTGCCTTCATCTGCTCAGTGACGAACGGGCTGGCATCAACCGCATGCACCGCGGACAGCCGGACCGGCAGGTTTGTCTGGTGTTGCCAGCACCCCACGACTTCGGTGATCACATCGATCGTCGGTCGATCCGTCTGGCCCCGGCGCAGCGCAACCAGCAACGTGCGCGCCTCATGGGCCGCCCGGTCCGCTGACTCTGCAAGCGAGACCGCCAACTCCCGTGCTTGAGCGGGATCGCGCTCCGCCACTCGACCCAGCGCCTTCGCGCCAAGCGAGATTCCGTGCAGCGACTTGCCAACCGAATCGTGCATCTCTCGGGCCAGCCGCGCCCGCTCGTCAGCGGCGCCGATGGCGGCGACGGCCTCGGCAACTTCGTGCCTGGCCTGAAGCAAAGCTTCGACATGATGCCGCACGACCGCGCCGATGATGCAGACACCGGCAACAAGTACTGGGAGGCCGGCGATCAACGCCAGCCATCCCTGCCAGTCTGTCGGCGGAGCTCCAAGCACTGCGGCTGGTGCGCCAAGACTTCCCACGGCACAACATTGACCCGGGCCCCCCGTGGGAGACGCGCATCCGCAGGCAACCGGGCATCGACCATCGGGCTCGACTCGTCCACCCGGCGGTTGACCCCGGACACGATCCGATCGATGGTTTGCACGAGCTGCGCCTCGGAGGTGAAGCCGGATGGAATGCGCTCGACCCGACCGAAGCGCTCAACGTAGACAGTCTCATGCCCGTTGATCATGATTTCGGAGATGGTCTCGTCGGCGAGCAACGGCTCGAGCACCCCAAGGCCCACCGCCTCGTCCACCACGCGGCGCACAAGCGTGGAGCGTTCGCGGCTGGACAAGATCACACCTTCGCGGGAGATCAGGTGCGCCAGGACTCGCTCCAGCCGAGCGCGGCGCTCCTCTGACGGCAGCCGTGACAGCTCCTGAAGGTCGACCTCATCGAGCAGGATCTGCTTGAACCGCCGGACCTGAGCATCGTCGGCCTCGGCCTCGCTGGTGTCTCGGGTTTGCGGCCGGGAAAAGCTCCTGCTGAACTCCCGTTTCATGGCATGGTCACCTGGCGGCTGATCTGACGGTCGGCGAGGAACAGCATCGCCGGCGCCTCGACGACGACCCGAACACCGTGATGGGGCCCGAAGGTGTTCACCGACACCAACGAGATCGCCCCGGGCAGACTCGCGACCGCCGCCGCCTGCGGAGATGCCGCCAGCGAATAGGCACGGGCAGCATCCCGCGCCGCCTGCGATGCCGCGTGAGCGGTGTAGGCCATGATCAACACCTGCAGGGCCAGCACCAGCACCAGCAACACCATCGGCACCAGGGCTACCAGCTCGATGCTGGCAGTGCCGCGATCCCGCCGAGCCACCGACTTCATCATGGCTCTTCCACAACAGTGTGGTCGACGTCGACCGAGACCTCCTTGGTGACACCATTGCCCATCAGCAGCGGGGAGCGAACCTGGACCCGGACCGATGCGCCGCCACCTGCCACGGTGACGTTCGACTGCATGCCGGGCGGCAGGACCTTCCGAGCGGCGGCATCCGGATCCGTTCCGACAGACGCGGCACGCGCAGCAGCGTTGGCGGCCACTCCTGACCAGACGAAGGACATGCCGAGCAGGACGAACTGCAGGCACACCACCATCACCACCAGCGCGATCGGCACCATCGCGACGTTCTCCAGCACGACCTGACCTGCGTCCCGGCTGAACCGGCGTGACCTGGCACGGCAGCCGAGCTGTGACCGTTGGCCCGCGATTCTTGCTCGGCATGGTCCTTGCCGTTCAGACTCTGTCGTGCCGCCGCGGCCACCGCCTCCCGGTATGTCCGGCCGCTGTCCAGCTCCTGGCCGATTGCTCGAAGGCTCTTCCACCAGGAACCGTTTCGCGCCTCCGCTGGAGTCCGGCTGTTGCCCGCCCGTTCCAATGCGCGACCAAGATCAGGTATCAGCACTTCCGATCGATCGCCCAGGGTGAGCATGTCGATGGTGTCCTGCTGGATCTCGCTTTGCCGGACGAATCGGTTGACCACGACCCGTACCGAGTCGGCACCGGCGACGCCCAAGGACTCCCACGCAACGACTTGACGGCGCGCCGCTCGCAGCGCGGGTACGTCCGCGGTGACGATCTGCAGTGTCACGTCGGCCGACTCGACCGCTGCGGCCTGTGTCGTGGTGATAGCTGACCCCACGTCGACGATGACCAGGTGGTAGAGCGTGCGCAGCTGCGCCAGGATCCGGCGGACCGCCTCAGGGGTGATGAACTCGGTGTCACGGATCTCTGTTGGTGCCAGCAGCAGATGCAGCCCGCTGGAATGCACGACCACCGTGTCGGCCACCGATCGAGCAGTAAGGTCTTCACTGATCTTGGACAGGTCGGCCAGCGATACCCGGTGGCTGACGTCGAGATAGCTCGGCACGTCTCCGTTATCGACGTCAAGATCGACCAGGCAGACCCGCATGTTCGGCTGAGCTGTGGCCGCGTCCCAGGCAAGATGGGAGGCGATGATCGTGGCGCCGACGCCGCCTTTTGCCCCGGCGACCGCGATGATCCGGGCTCCGCTCGTTGCCCTGGCTGCGGCTGCTTCGGGATTGTCGGAGATCGCGCTCCGGATGCGCTGGCTCCAGTCCAGCGCGGTCGCCACCCGCTGGTTGACGTCCTCGACACTGAACGGGTAGGTCAGGACACCGCGAGCGCCCGCATCCAGCGCGGCGTTGTAAGTGTCGGCGTTCGATGCCGTGGTGACCACCAAGACAGCAAGCGACGGATTACGCATAGTGAGATCCCGCACCGGGTACATCGCAGTGCTGGGGCCCAGCTGATCATGAACGAAAAGCAGTGCGGGCCGGTGGCTGAGCACTGCCGAGACCATCCCTGGGTCGACTCGGCAACGAAGGCAACCTCGACCTCCGCGTCGCTCTGGTCGAGGCGGGAACGGAGCTCTTGGACGATCACCTGGTCGGCGATTGCAATCACTGCCCGATTCACGGTTCTTGTTCCTCTGGTATCGCCTTGCCGCCGAGCCGTTTGGCGTCGAAGGTCTTCTTCTCCCGGCTGCGGTCCTGTGCCACACCTGGCGGCAGGCCGACCAGGCGGACCTCCTTGGCGAAGGAGTTCGCGTAGGTCACTGACAGCGCCGCGTCAGTCTGTAGAGCCAAGGTGACCGGGATGACGTTCTGAATGGTTTTGGCGTCCGGGGACTGCACTGCTGCTGACCTAGAACCGAAATGACCCGAACGTTCTCGACCAGGATGCGCGCCTGCTTGCTCAGTCCAGGGACATCGGCAAAGACCGCGTACACGTCAACCCGATCACCAGGCCGGACCCGCCCGGCAAGTCCGGTGACCGCGTCGACGTTCACGGCGATCTCCCGCTCACTGGGGTCAAGATCACTCGGTGGGACCAGTGCATCCAGGCTGACCGGGGACCCGGCGCTCAGCGGGGTGGCGGTTACCCGTCCGTCGATGTCGGAGCTCTTCAGCACTGTGTTGTCCGAAGCCCAGCGCTGCGGCACTTGTACCGGCTCGGTGTTCTCGCTGGACAGGGTCGTGAACGCAGGCAGGTCCTTGGTCACGTGGTACACGGTCACTATCGGACCCACCTTGCTGTTGACGTTCGAGACATAGCTCGACACGCCGACGAACACGAGAAAGGCGGCGAGCACCGACAACACCATCAGGACCACTCCACGCCGTTGCCTCGGGTTCATCCCGCTTCACCCCTGACCATTGCTCGCTTGCCGTTTCGTTCAGCTGGCGCCGGTGTCAGTGGCCATCCCGGGTGTGGTCCGGCACCGCAGAACGCACAGCCTGCTGCGGTCCGGCCCACGGAGCAGGCTGAACATCGAGCGGTGGTGATGGCTCTGCGGACGGGAGCGACCAACGCGGCCAGCTCGACAGATGTCTTCGTGGCGTACGGCGCGTTGCGGTCGGTTCGGACGGGCACGATCCAGGGCGCGGTGGTGGCCGGCTGGGCATGAACCCGCCGTGGCACCTCAGCTGTCGCGAACCAGTTCGCATCGCTGCGGCCCCAAGGCTCGATCAGTCCTGGCGGTCGCCTTCAGAATCGGAGTGGCACAAGTCCTCATCGCAGTTGCCGGCTCATCCGGGCTTGGCCCGATCGCGGGCCTGTCCACGGCCGAGCCAGCCGCGCTGCTGCGGGCAGTCGAGGCCGAACCAGCGACCAGCCACGTGGCGCTGCTTGCTCCCCGGTATGCGACCTCGATGGCGCGGGAACAGGCCCATGTGACCATCGCGGCCGAGCCCGACATCCGCGTCTCGGTTCTGCCGTTCGACCATCACGCTCTGATGTTGACGCTCGCGGGAACCACGGTGCTGCAGCTGCAACGCGTAGCAGGCGGTTGGTCCGACCCCGGCGAGGCGGTGCAGTTACTGATGCAAGTGGCGGCTCGGTCACGCAGCCTCGTCGGGTATCCGAGCGTCTTCGGGCTGCGTGATCCGCCCCCGACATGGAACCATCGCGTGCACAGTCTGCTCTCCCGTCAGGGTCGTCTTTGTTACGCGCTCAGCCGTGACCCGCGCGAGCACCGCGACCGATCCACGCGCGAGCTGCGAACACAGCCCCGACCAGTAGCGCCGCTCCGACGATCACAACCAATCCGTACCGGCGAACATCTCGGAGAATGGACGGCGAGTCCGGACTTGTGCCCGATTGCGGCGCTGCGCTCGAAGAGAAAGTCGGCGCCAAAGATTCGGACGACGACACGGTGGCCGGCTCTTCGGCGTATCGCGGCGCTCCCGAGGCTTCGCCGTCAACCGCCACATTCATCAGCACCGGCATCGCGCGGCCGGAGAGATAGGCCTGCAGCGGTTCCAGCTGCAAGGCAACGTAGTAGTCACCCGCTACTGATGCACTCCACGCAGCGTTGATCCCGGCGCTTCCGTTGCGATTCCGGGATTGCTCGATCTCCCGGTTCTGCACCCTCACCTGCGGAGAGGCCAAAGTGAGTGACGCCGTGCTGCTGCCCTGCAGCACCCCGTCCTTACGGGCGAGCTGGACGCGGGACGGGGCGTACAACATCAGGCTCGGCGTTACCGCATCCGCCGCGTCAAGTTGCCAGGACTTCGCTGAGGCGGGCATCTTCGCGGTCACCCGCAACCGCTGGCCGGTTTCCAGCCGAACTCGGTAGAAGATCGTTTCTCCCGTGGTCGGCGAATCGGTCCACGATCCCGGTTCCAACATTCCCGCGTTCGTGAACGAGGTCCCGCCCAGAACCGGGCGGGTCGGTTTGGTCCGCGGCACAGCCCTTCCGGTTCCGTCATAGGACGACAGAGCGCTAGGCAGTTCGGCCAGGTTCGCAACGGGTAGCTCGGATTGGATCAACAATTCGACAGGGGCCGGCTTTTGATTGTTCAGCAACGACCGCCGTTGCAGCGACAGCACCAATGACTCTGTTCGGCACGAGTCTGAGCCGACGCTGGTCCCGGATCGTTCTGGATGGCTTCGCACCGCCCCGGCGACGACGATAACGCTGCGGAAGGACGACGCCGTTGCTGTCGAGGTGTCGCACCTCTGACCAGACTCGCTGGTCAGACCCAGCTCCCAGGATTCGGTGTTCTGACCGTGGAAGGGATTGACCAAACTGGCGATGGAGGCGGTGATCGTCGATCCGGGGGTCCGGGGAATCCGGTAATGCCGGGGACTCCCGCTTGCCGAGTACGAATCGACGTACTGCCCGGCAGCAAGCTCCGGCCCTTCGGCGGGTTCCTCGGCACCCCGAACCGGCGTGCCACTCATGGCAAACGGACGGAGTGCCCGCTGCGCGAGCTTCCGAAGAGCATCCGACAGGTCTCCGGACCGGGATGCGTCGTAGTACGAACCGCCACCAGCCTCGGCGATGCACTGCAACTGTTTGCGAGCCTTGCTGTTCACTGCCAGGCCGATCGCGTTGAACTGCAGATTGACGCCTGCCGAGGCGAGCCGGCGAGCTGCCGGGCACGGATCCTTGACGCAGGTCTCCTCGCCGTCGGAGATCAGAACCAGCACGCGCTTTCCCTCGGCTCCCAGGTCAGCAACCGACTTTTGCATCGAATAGGCGATCGGCGTCTCGCCCTTGGCCGCGAACGAGTCGACCGCCCGGTACATCGAGGACTTCTCCAGCGGGCCTGGCGGCATGACCAATTGGGTGTCAGTGCAGGCTTTGGGGTTGCGCGACTTCGGCTCGGCGATCTTCGAGCCGTACACCCGCAGTCCGACCTCCGTTCCCGGTGGCAGCGCGTCGGCAACCTGCTTAAGTGCTCGCTTGGCCGCGGCCAACTTGGTGCCCCCGGTGACGATCGGCTCGTTCATCGATCCGGATACGTCCAGCAGGAGCAACACCTTCGTCGGCTCCGGTTCATCAGCATGCGCCCCGGTCAGCGACGTGATGATGCTCAGTGCGGCGGCGAGCATCGCCGCGACCGCCGGGCGGATTCGGCGGGACGGCCGAGCGTTCATCGCTCCGCCTCCCACACGCACGACGATGCGACTGCCGCAGCACCCTAAGCATTCGCGTCACCGAACTCAAACGCGCCGCGGTCGCCTGACCTTGTGCCGAAGGCGCACCTCAGGCGACCGGCGGCAGCACACACCACAGGTACGCACCCATGATCATCGCCGGCCCGAAGGACATCCGTGACTTGCGATCGGCGCGCTTGGTAACCAGCAGCACGAGTGCGACCAGCCCTCCGAGCACGAAGCCGGTAAGCAGGCCCATCACGGCGTTGAACCAGTCGAGCCACCCAAGCATCCCACCTAGAACGCCAGCAAGCTTGACATCGCCAAGGCCGAGCCCCTCCGCACCGGGGGACAGCAGTGCAAGTGCGAGGAAGCCGGCGACTGCGCCGCCCGCGCACGCTGCCGCGGTCAGCAGGGACGTCCAGTCGCCAGTGATGGCCGAGCAGACTGTCAGCAAGGCTGCGGCAACCGGGTATGCCGGCAAGACCAGCGCATCAGGCAGGCGACGGACCTCGATGTCAATCAGAGCCAAGGTCAGGGCCCAGACCAAAGCAAGCACATACGTGCCGGCAGCCGCCGGTGGCCACTGGCTGTTCAGAACTCCGGCAACAAGCACGCCCAGTCCGGCCAGCGGGGGTAACCACCACCTGCTGACCTCGAGATGCACGGTGTCATCGGCTCGCCGGTACGGCCGCCGCGCCATCCAAAGTGCCACCAGGCTGGCCAGTGCGACGGCGGACGCGGCATAAGCCCATAGCAACCGGGCGCCTCCTTCGTCTCAAGATCGCGATCTCAGGTGATGTCATGGCGGTCGCGGCTCGTCGCCCCGGAAATGTACCGTGTGGCATCCAAATTCCTGACCAGACGGGACGTCACATGCGGCACGTTCGAGTGCCACGCTGGTGTGTAGCCGCATTCGCCATCGTGCTGATCTGCCTGTACGGATGCTCCAATCGGGAGGAATCGAACTACGTTTCGGAGCAGGTGGGCAAGGTCGTCGTTGATCGCCCTCGGGCCTGGACATCGGAGATTCCGGTCGAGCGACCGTGGTCCAAGGGCTACCGACGCGCCCCCGAATCGGTCGAACAGATCCAGGTGTCAGGCGACTTCGGCGAGTTCAGCACAGCGTCTCAAGCGATGGGGACCCTGATCGGACAGGCTCAGGTCGGTCTGCAGAAGTTCCAGGTGGTGCAGAGTCGTGACGTCACCATCAAGGGAGCGACGACCGGGAGGGCCACCCGGTACACGATCACTGACAATGCCGGCTCCCAATTGTCCGGTGAGTGGTTCGTGGCTGCCCACTGGCCATACCCCCAGTCGGTCGCGGTATCGATCTTGACCCCACAATTCGACCCAGATCTGGAGCGCCGGATCTTGGAGTCCATGGAGCTTCGCCCCGTCCTCAAGTAGCCCCGCAGCTGGGTCCGGCGTTGGGTCCGCAGGCCCATGACGGCTGGCGTGGGACGGCTTAGCGTCACCGATGCGGGCCACCCTGCCGACCCCTTCTCAGCAGGGAGCCCCCACGATGGGAGAACCGACGCGATGCGTGCACGGCTGAGAAGCCTAGGTCTACGTGGTGCGGACGGGGCGGCCACCCTCGAGTACGCCGCGGCCATTGCCGTCGCCGGGTTGTTCGTTGGGGCCGTCGTTGTGACGTTCAGCGGACTTCGGATCGAGGCGATCGCGGAGCGGGCGATCTGCTCGGTCAAAGCGATCCTGGGTGGCAGCAGGTGTTCGGTGACGCAGGGCAATCAGCCGCCGCCGACCGCACCGCCGCTGGATCCGAAGCCGAAGAAGTGCAAGATCACCGAGCACTCCGAGAAGGTCAACTCCGAGATCAAGATCGCCTTCATCAAGATCGGCGAGAACGCAGGATTCATCGAAACCACCTATACCGACGGCACCGTGACCTACACCGCGACCGACGGCGCTGAGGTAGGCCTCACCGGGGGGTTCGGCAGCAAGCTCGACATCGGCAAGCTGGAACGCGGCGTTCAGGTCGATTTCGGTGCCGGGATGAGCTTCGAGTACGGCAGCACCTGGGTGTTCAGGAATGCCGAGGAAGCCGAGGAGATGCGAGAGCAGCTCGACAAATACCTTGCCGAGCAGGAGACGCTTCGGCACGACACCAGTGGCGGTTATGCGATCTATCTCGCGTTACGCGGCGCGACGGACCCTCCGAAGCCACCGACTCAGCAGGTTTCGACCTTCGAGGTGGAGAGCGAGGCCGGCGCCAAGGTGGGCCTGAGCCTGCCCTGGGATCTCGATCCGGATGGCGAGTCCGGAGTGCCGAACCTCACCCTGGCCGAGGCGGGACTCAAGTTCGGCGGCAGCGGCAAGTGGACCCAGATCGTGGACACCAGGACCGGCACCACTACGTGGGCCACCGGAGGCGAGGTGTTCGGTCAGCTGGGCGCACAGGCCGGGCCGGTCGCCGGCGAGCTGAAGGGTGTGCTGGGCTCCAGCATGTCGATCACCCGGGACAAGGATGATCAGATCACCAAAGTGACACTGGTCACCACCCGAGAGGGCAGGGCGACAGGCACCCTCAACTCCGGCCAGAACGACCTCGGCGGCAACCTGTCCGATTCCAACTCCGTAGGCATGGTGACAGTGACGACCACGACTCTGGAGGTGACGACCAATGCCCAACGGGCATCGGTCAACAACTGGTTGGCGGCGCAAGCCAACGATGCTGACGGCGCCGTCTCGCCGCAGACCTACTATCCCGATCGGCTTGTGCCGGGCGATTCGTTCCAGAACCTCATGTACACGAATGCGACGGTGAGCAACGTGCAGTACAGCAACGTGTCAGACAAGCAAGGCTTTGCCGCAGAAGTGAAGATAGGCGTTGCTTTCGGCGTCGACTTCAGCCTGGAGACCACCGACTCGCGGGCGACCGACGCCACCTATCTCGACGTCCCTGGCCCAGACGGCGCGCGCCTGCCCGTTCAGTTCGAGGATTGCGTCGCCGAATGATCAACAGCAGCTGGCCGCCTTCGCCGGCCGATCCACCGATCGAGATCGGCACGCCGACCGCCCGCGTCGACAACCGGGTTGCGTGGCGGCCGCTCCTGCTGCGGATGTTCGTTGTCGTCCCACCGGCCCAAGTGCTGGGCACCGTCGCCGGAGCGCAGCTGATGGCCGGTACTGGGCTGCTGGAACGCATGCATTGGCTCAGCGCGGTGATCAGCGTGATCAGCGGTGTGTTGAGCGGCTTGGCCGTTGGCTTCTTCTTGACGCCGGGGGTTCGGAAGCGGCGCGTCTTCGCCCTTGTTGCGGCCGGTTTCGGCTTGACGACATGGGTTGTCCTCGCAGTGCTATCGGAGGTGCGGCTGGCGGGCTGGGGCGTGGAGCCTTACTGGTACCGGTACGTACTCGGCGCCGCCCTTGTCGTCGGCATGCAGACTCCAATCGCGTGGAGCATCTGGGTCAGCCGAAGCCGACACTCGGCCGCGAACGTCGGGTGATCGCGCGGCGTTGCCTGGACGATGGAGTCGAGCGGGCACAGCCTGCGAGCGACTGAGGAAGGCAGCGCCTTCAAAAGCGCGATCGCGTGAGCGGCCACGAATAGTCGGCCGCGAGCTTCGGGTGATCGCGTTCAGGCGACGCGAGTGACCACTGTGTCACAAAGTTCGTTCAGCGCGTCACGCGCCGGACCTGTCGGGAGCTCATCGAGCAGCGTGCGGGCTGCCTCCGCACGGTAACGGACCTGTTCTCGTGCCTGCTCGATACTGCGGTGCGTCCGAAGCAGTCGCAACGCCTCCGCGAGCGCGCTGTCATCGTGCAGATCGGAATCAAGCAGCTCGAGCAGCCGACCATCAGCCGGATCGGTCGAACGGCGAGCCAGCAGGGTTGGCAGGGTGGGGATGCCTTCTCGCAGGTCGGTGCCGGGAGTCTTGCCGGTCTCATCACTGGTGACATCGATGATGTCGTCGCTGAGCTGAAAGACGATACCGATCTCCTCGCCGAACCTTCGGAGCTTCTGCTGCAGCGCTGGTTCCGCACCGGCGATCTTGGAGCCGAACAGAGCCGATGTGGCAATCAGCGATCCGGTCTTGTCGGCAACGACCTGCAGGTAGTGCTCAAGCGGATCCTGCTCCGGCTCGGGACCTACTGTCTCGGCGATCTGACCCTGCACCAGCCGGAAGAACGTTCGAGCTTGCAGCCGGACGAACTCGGGACCGAGTTCGGAGACGATGTCTGACGCTTTCGCGAACAAGAAATCCCCGACCAGGATGGCGATGGTGTTCCCCCATCGAGCATTCGCGCTTGGGGATCCCCTGCGCAGCCCGGCCTCATCCATGACATCGTCGTGGTAGAGGCTCGCAACATGGGTCAGTTCAACGACCACCGCCGCCCTGACCACATCGTCCGCCGGAGGGGCGCTGCCGAAATGTGAGCCCAGCACGACCAGCAGGGGCCGAAACCGCTTTCCGCCGGCCGCTATTACCTGGCGGGCGGCATCGGTGACCATTGGAGTACCAGCCTCGGTGGCTTCTAGCAGCGCCGCCTCGATCACATCAAGCTGACCACGCACGCCGGCGGCGAAAACCTCGTTCCGCGTCTGGCCTGCGAGCACATCTCTCCTTACCGCGGCGAATGCCGCTGCGATCACCGCAGCATCTCCCCAGCTTGCTGCGCGAGGTCGAGCAGCGGGCCTGGGAAGACACCGAAGGCCACAGTAGCGACCACACCAAGGCCCACGGCCGCTTGTGTCTGCCAACCCGGGCGTACCACGTGCGGTCCGCTCGGCGCCGGGTCAGCGAAGAACATGAGCACGATCACCCGGATGTAGAAGTAGGCGGCGACAACGCTGATCACCACTGCCACCACCACCAACCAGTGCGCGCCACCGGACCAGGCAGCTGCGAAGACCGCCCACTTGCCGATGAAGCCGCTGGTCAGAGGAATGCCGGCAAAGCTCAACATGAACAGGGAGAAGATGACTGCTGCGGTCGGAGATCGGCGGCCGAGCCCGACCCAGCTGCTGAGCAGCGTCGCCTCTCCGGTCTGATCGCGCACAACGGGCAGCAAGGCAAAGGCGCCGATCGTGGCCGCACCGTACGCGACCAGGTAGAACATGATCGAGGAGATGCTGGTCAGGGATCCAGCCGAGCTACCGGTGCTCGCCTGAGACGCCCCGACGAACGCCGTCATGATGAACCCCGCGTGGGCGATCGAGGAATAGGCGAGCATCCGCTTGACATCGGTTTGGGTGATTGCCAGCACGGAGCCAACCGCCATCGTAGCGACCGCAACGATCGTCATCAGCGGCTGCCAGTCCCACCGATCGGCGCCGAGTGCTACATAGAACACCCGCAGTAGCGCACCGATTGCCGCGATCTTGGTGCACGCCGCCATGAACCCGGTGACTGGTGTCGGGGCTCCCACATAAACGTCGGGGGTCCAGGAATGGAACGGCACAGCC
>Ga0126306_10001108_pt1 | contig 14101 bp, 13 predicted proteins | sample Plot27_FD_92592 | JGI IMG/M metagenome (GOLD analysis project Ga0126306, IMG submission 92592) | Serpentine soil microbial communities from UC McLaughlin Reserve, CA, USA - Plot27 | ecosystem: Environmental > Terrestrial > Soil > Grasslands | place: USA: UC McLaughlin Reserve, Lake County...
CCACGGCAGCCAGGTCGGCCCGGTGCACGTGCTCGGCGAGGCCTCGATCGGCTCCAACCTGCGCCGCATCGAGGCCCTCACCGGCCTGGAGGCGCTGCGCTACGTCGACCGCGAGCGCCAGCTCCTGGCCGAGGTGGCGGCCCTGCTCCGGACCCGGCCCGAGGACGCCCCCGAGCAGCTGCGCCGCCGGCTGGAGGCGCTGGCCAGCGCCCAGCGGGAGCTGGAGCGGCTGCGCGTGGCCGGGCTGGAGCGCCAGGCCGGCGAGCTGGCCGGCCGGGTCGCCCGCGAGGCCGGCGGCTGGCTGGTGGTCGAGCGGGTGCCCGAGGCCGGCAGCGACGACCTGCGCCGGATCGCCAGCGCGGTCCGCGACCGGGTCGGGGCCGGCCCCGGGGTGGTCGTGCTCGGCTCCGAGACCCAGGGCAAGGCGGCCATGGTGGCCCTGCTCACCACCGACCTGGCCACCTCCGGGGCGGCGGCCCGGGAGGTGCTGGGCCGGGCGGCCAAGGCGGTCGGCGGCGGCGCCGGCGGCAAGGGCGACCTGGCCTCGGCCGGCGGCCGCGACCCGGCCCGGCTGGACGAGGCCCTGCGGATCGCCCGGGCCGACGCGCTGAGTCTGCTGGACGGAGGGGACGGGGGGTCCGGGGGCCTCACGTCGAGGCCCCCGGAGAGTCGGGGCGCCGTGGGATGACGGGTCGGGTCCTCGCCCTCGACGTCGGCAGCCGGCGTCTGGGCGTCGCCGTGTCCGATCCCACCGGCACCGTGGCCAGCCCCCTGGCCACCATCCCGCGCCGCACCCCGGCCGAGGACGCCGCCGCCCTGGCCGCCCTGGCCGCCGAGCACGGCGCCACCACCATGGTCGCCGGCCTGCCCGTGACCCTGGCCGGGGGAGAGGGGCCGGCCGCCAAGGCCGTCCGCGCCTACCTGGACGAGCTGCGGCCGCTGCTGCCCGGGCTCCGCTTCGAGCTGGCCGACGAGCGGCTGTCCACCGTCGCCGCCGAGCGGGCCCTGGTCGGCGGCGGGGTCCGGCGCCGCGACCGCCGCCAGGTCGTCGACCAGGTCGCGGCCAGCGTCTTCCTGCAGACCTGGCTCGACCGCCGGGCCGGGGAGGCGCGGCAAGCGTGAGCCGGGTCGAGCGGCGGCTGCGCAAGCGCCGGCGGCGCCGGGGCGTGCTGGTCATGGGGGCGCTGCTGGCCCTGGTGGGGGTGGTGGTCTTCCAGGCCCTGCAGTGGAGCGCGGCCCGGGAGCGCAAGGCGGCCGTCCCGCCCGGCCAGGAGGTCACCATCACCGTGGCCAGCGGCCAGAGCAGCGTCCAGATCGGCCGGTCCCTGCGCGACGCCGGCGTCATCGACAGCGTCAACCGGTTCCGCGACACCGCCGAGGAGCGCGGCCTGGACAGCCTGCTCAAGCCCGGCACCTACACGCTGGTCACCGGCATGGGCATCGACGCCGTGCTCGAGATCCTGGCCAAGGGGCCCAGCACCGGGGTGCCCTTCACCATCCCCGAGGGCTACACGGTGGCCCAGATCGTCGACAAGATCGCCGCCACCAAGCAGTTCTCCAAGGCCGAGCTGACCAAGGCCCTCAAGAGCAAGGAGCTGATCGTCCCCTACCGGCCCAAGGGCGTGACCTCGCTGGAGGGGCTGCTGTTCCCCGACACCTACGGCATCGAGGACGACGACACCGCCGAGGGCGTGCTCCAGGAGATGCTCACCCAGCTGGAGGTGGTGCTGTCCCGCTACCAGCTGTCGACCGCCCCCCAGAGCCTCGACCCCTACCAGCTGCTGATCGTGGCCAGCATGATCGAGCGTGAGGCCAAGGTGGCCGCCGACCGGCCCAAGATCGCCGCCGTCATCTACAACCGGCTGGCCCTCGACAAGCGGCTGGAGATCGACGCCACCGTGCAGTACGCGGTCGGCCACTCCCGCCTGTCGGCGCGGGACCTCCGGTCGAGCTCGCCCTACAACACCTACGTCCACGCCGGCCTGCCCCCGACCCCGATCGCCGCCCCCGGCGAGGCCGCCATCCAGGCCGCCCTGCAGCCGGCCGACGGCGACTGGATCTACTACGTGCTCTCCTCCAAGGAGGGCGAGCACGCCTTCACCAGCGACTACGACCAGTTCCAGCGCCTCAAGGCCGAGGCCAGGGCCAAGGGACTGCTCTAGCCGTGCCGGTCGCGGCCGTCCTTGGCTGGCCCCTCGCTCATACGCTGTCCCCGGCCCTGCACCAGGCCGCCTACCGCGCCGCCGGCCTGGACGGCTGGTCGTACGTGGCCCGCCCGACCCGCCCCGAGGAGCTGGCCGCGGCCCTGGACGAGGTCAGGGCGGGCCGGCTCGCCGGGGTCAACCTGACCACCCCGCACAAGCAGCCGGCGGCCGCCCTGGTCGACGGCCTGGAGCGGCCGGCCGACGAGCTGGGCGCGGTCAACACGGTGTTCGTCCGCGACGGCCGGCTGGTCGGCGGCAACACCGACGTCGCCGGGGCCGTGTGGGCCCTCGGCAGCCAGCTCGGCCTGCGCGACGGCCGCTGGAGCGGCGACGGCCCGGCCCTGCTGCTCGGCACCGGCGGGGTCGCCCTGGCGGTGGCGTTCGCCTGGAGCCGCCTGGCCAAGGCCCGCCGCCACCAGGGGCTGCCGGTGGCCCCCCTGCAGGTGGCAGGCCGCGACCGTGACCGGGCGGCCGCCGTGGCCGCCCTGGCCGGCCCCGGGGCCGAGGCCGTGGCCTGGGACGAGGTCGCCGGCCTGGTGGCCGAGGCCGGCGTGGTCCTGCAGGCGACCACCCTGACGGCCCGGGGGGAGCCCATCCCCGGCCAGGACCGGCTTCAGCCGAGCGTCCGGGTGCTGGACTGCAACTACGGCCCGGCCAGCCAGGGCCTGGTCGCCGCGGCCCGGGCGGCCGGGGCGGCCGCGGCCGCCGACGGCCTCGGCATGCTCTGCGCCCAGGCCGCCGGGGCGGTGGTCAAGATCGCCCGGGTCCGCCCGGACCTGGCCGCCATGGCCGCCGCCGTGGGGCTCCCCTGGCCGGGTCCCGGCCCGATCTGAAAGAACTCTTGCAGGTTTGCCGGTTCCGTGGTTCCCTGAAACCTGCAACAACTCTTTCAGATCATTCGGGAGGGACGGGATGGCCAGGACCGAGCGGCGGCTGGAGGTCACCGACGGGGCGGTGCTGGCCGCGCTGGCCCACCCGCTCCGGGTGGCCCTGCTGTACCAGCTCAACGCGCTCGGGTCGCGCACGGCCAGCCAGTGCGCCCTGGCCCTGGGGGAGACGCCGGCCAACTGCAGCTACCACCTGCGCCAGCTGGCCAAGGTGGGCCTGGTGGAGCGGGAGGAGGCCACCGACGGGCGCGAGCGGCCCTGGCGGCCGGTCTACACCGGCCTGGGGCTGGTGCCGCCGGTCGACGACGCCGACCCCGAGGTGATGACCGCCGCCCGGGCGACCAAGGCGTCGCTGCTGAACCTCGCCATCCAGGAGGACGCCCGCCTGGCCCGCCAGTACCTCGGCCTGGAGCCGCGAGCGCCCAGGCCCTGGCGCGACGCCGCCGCGGTCAACAGCTATTCGCTGCGCCTCACCGCCGAGGAGCTCGCCGGCCTGGTCGAGGCGCTGGACGAGGCCATCCGGCCCTACATCGGCCTGACCCGGGCCGACCCGCCCGAGGGGGCCGAGCCCGTGCACCTCGACTTCAAGACGTTCCTGCGCCCGGAGACCCTGATATGAGGGCCGGCTGGGCCCTGCTGCGCCGCCGCGACTTCCGGCTGCTGTGGGCGGGCGGGCTCATCTCCGAGACCGGCGACTGGTTCCTGCTGGTCGGCCTGCCGGTCTGGGTCCTCGAGCTGACCGGCTCCAGCCTGGTCACCTCCACCGTGTTCCTGGTCGGGCTGCTCCCCAGCCTGGTCGTGGGCCCCCTGGCGGGCGTCCTGGTCGACCGCTGGGACCGCCGCCGCACCCTGGTCGCGGTCAGCCTGGCCCAGGCCGCCTTCCTGCTGCCGCTGCTGACGGTGGACGGCCGGGACCGCCTGTGGGTCGTCTACCTGGTCATGGCCGTGGAGGCCGCCCTCGCCCAGCTCAACGACCCGGCCCGCAACGCCCTCGTCCCCATCCTGGTCGCCCGTCACGACCTGGTCGGAGCCAACGCCCTCATCGCCCTCAACGGCAACCTGGCCCGCCTGGTCGGCAGCCCCCTCGGCGGCATCCTGGTCGAGGTGGCCGGCCTTCCCGGCCTGGTCATCGGCGACGCGGCGTCGTTCCTCGTCGGCGCTGTTCTGCTGGCGCTGGTTCGCCCAAGCCCCAAGGCTCCTGCGCCCGCGCTCGAACCGGCCCGGGCGGTGCCAGGGCCCCCGGAGGGGGAGCGTAGCCGAACCCGGCGCCGGGGGCTCCGGGATGTCCACAGCCCCGGCCCGGGCCGTGGGGTGCTGGGGGAGTGGGTGGACGGGCTGGGGGTGGTCCTGGGGGACCGCGGGTTGCGGTGGGGGCTGGTGGTGGACGGGCTGGCCGCGATCGCCCAGGGGATCTTCATGGTGCTGTTCGTCCTGTTCGTGGCCAGGGAGCTGGGCGGGGACGGGGCCGAGGTCGGGCTGCTGCGGGGCGTGCAGGCGATCGGAGGGCTGGCCGGCGGGGCGCTGGTGGTGGGGCTGGCCAGGCGGCTGGAGCCGGGGCGGCTGCTCGGGACCAGCCTGCTGGTGTTCGGGCTGATCAGCCTGGCCATCTGGAACGGCCCGGCGCTGACCACCGCCGGCTGGCTGTACCTCGTCCTGTTCATGGCCGCCGGGATCCCGGGGATCGGGTTCTTGACCGGCCTGACCGCGCTGGTCCAGGAGCGTTCGCCCGACGCCTACCTGGGCCGGGTGCTGGCCACCTTCCTCGGCAGCTTCAACGGCCTGATGGCCCTGGGCATGCTGCTGGCCGGGCTGCTCGGCGACGCCGTGGGGGTGGTGCCCGTGCTCAACGGCCAGGCCGTCCTCTACCTGCTGACCGGCCTGCTCGCCCTGGCCACCCTGGGCCGGCGGGCGCGGGTGGCCTACCCGCGGGCCGAGAAGCGGGCGCGCATGCCGTTGGCGTAGTGGTTCTCCTTGCTGCCGTCGGCCTCGGTCTCCAGCAGGTTGCAGAACAGCGCGTAGCTGCCCGCCGGCAGCTCGAAGGTCCCGGTACAGCGCTGCTTGGCCGGGAACGCCTCGATCTCGCCGATGAACGCCCCCTCGGGCAGCTTCTCCTCGTCGACGGTGCCGTCGGCGGCCAGGGGCAGCGCCTCCGGGTCGTCGGCCCGCACCACCACCAGCTCGTGGGCGTCCTCGCCGGTGTTGTTGGCGTCGAAGGTGATGGTGCCGGCGGGCACGTCGGCCCGGGCCGGCACGACCTGCCACTCCTTGAGCTCGACGGCGATGGTGGCGTCGCTGGCGCTGGCGTCGCCGACCGGCTTGCAGGCCGCCTGCCCGGAGGCGGTGCCGCTCCCCGAGGCCGTGCCGCTGCCCGACCCGGTGCCGCTGCCCGACCCGGTGCCGCTGCCGGTGGCCGCCTGGGTGCCGTCGACATTGCGGACCCCGGCGCCGTCGTCGTTGCCGCAGCCGGCCAGCAGCAGGGCCAGGACCAGTCCGAGCCTGGCCAGGCGACCCCGGCTCCGGTCCCGCACCACGCCCACCTCCACCATTAGGCTCTCCTAAGCTGGCGACGGCCGAGCCTACGCAGGCCGGCCAGGCGCTGTCCAGCCCCGGCGGCCACGGCCGCCCAGGCGGCCAGGGCGACCAGCCAGGCGCCGTGCAGGGCCCAGGTCCACCAGCTCATGGCGAGGTAGTCGGGCAGGGCCAGGCGCCAGGTCCGGTACAGCGGGTTGCCGGTGGTGGCGAAGTCCACCGCCCAGGTGACCCGCCCGGCGGCGCCCTCGGCGACCAGCCACAGCTGGGCCAGCACCCCGACCCCGCCGGCCACGGCCAGCAGCAGCCGTCGGCGGCCCTCCCGGCCCGCCCACCAGCCCACGGCCAGGGCGGCCAGGGGCAGGACCACCACCACCTGGCGGCCCGCGAACCACCAGCCGTGCATGGTCAGGGCGACGAAGGTGGCGACCAGCCAGCCCGCGGCCAGCGGGGCGGCCAGGGCGACCCAGCCGGGAGGCCGGCGCCGGGCCAGGGCGGCCACGGCCGGGACGGCCAGCAGCCAGGCCGGCTGCCAGGCGGCCACCCCGAAGCCCCGGTCCACCAGCAGCCCGACCAGGCGGCGGCTGCGACCCAGGTAGTCGGGCTCGACCCCGACCACCGTGAGCTCGCCGGCGACGAAGTGGTCGCCAGCCGCATACGGCGTCCAGCCGCCGTACCACCAGCGGTGCAGGACCAGGAAGGCGACTCCGGCGGCGGCCAGCGACCCGGCCAGGGCCAGGGCCCGCCGGCCCCGCCCGCCCCGGGCCAGCCGCCAGCAGGCGACCAGGGCCAGCGCCGCCGCCACCGGCGCGTACTTCACCCCCAGCCAGGGCAGGGCCACCACCGCCCCGCCCACGACCAGGGTCGCCTGCCGGCTGGGGGGCCCCGGCCCGGCGAGGGCGGCCACGGCGGCCAGCATGGCCAGGGCCGCCGGCACCTCCGGGTACAGCTGGCTCCCGTACACGGCCAGCGGCGGCGAGCAGGCGAACACCCCCCCGGCCAGGGCGGCGGTGGCCACCGGCACGCCCAGCCGGCGCACCGCCGTCCACACCAGCAGCGCGGCCAGCAACCCGGCGAGCAGCGCCGTGGCCAGCTTGGCCCCGACCCACCCGCCGAGCGCCACGGGGCCGGCCAGCAGCAGCGGCAGCAGCGGGTCGTGCGGGCTGAGCCGCCGCCCGTCGCCCAGCGGCACGGTCTGCTCCGGCAGCGGCAGGGCATGGAACGGCCGCCAGGCGCCCTCGGCCAGCTCGTCGGCGATGTCGAGGTCCCCGTCCCTGGCCAGGCTGATCGCGGTGAGCAGGTACTGCGGCTCGTCCGCGGTCGTCCGGGTGGTGTGGGTCGCCGGCACCGCGATCCCGGCCGCGGCGGCGAGGAAGGCCAGCACTCCGACCACCGCCATGGCCGGGCGCAGTCGGGCTGGCGAGGGCGGGAGGGGGCTGTGGACAACCGTGCGCCCGCGCTCCCCTGATCGGCTACCCTCCCGATCGGGGGCCCGCCGCCAGCGGGTCGGTTGCCGTCGCGCCCGAGGGGCGGCCTCCAGCGCTCCGGCTCCGCGCCGGGTCCCCCGGTGGGGGAGCGTAGCCGAAGCCGGGTCGGGAAGCTGGCGGCTGTCCACAGCCCGGTCAGGTCGGGGCATCGCCGCGGCGGACGACCAGGAACCAGGTCAGGACGCCCGAGAGGAGAAGGAGGGCGAGGGCGGCGAGGCTGGCGTCGGCCAGGAAGGCGTCCTCGGTGGCGTTCCAGATGCGGGTGGCCAGGGTCTCGAACCCGGGTGGGGCCAGCAGCAGGGTGGCGGGCAGCTCCTTCATGGTCGACAACAGCACGAGCCCGGCGCCGGCGAGGAGGCCGGGGGCGGCCAGGGGGAGCTCGACGGTGCGCAGGCGGCGCAGGCGGCCCGCGCCCAGGGTGCGGGCGGCGTCGTCGAGGCGGCCGGGGATGGCCGCCACCGCGACCTGGGAGGCTCGCAGGGCCTGGGAGCCGAAGTGGATCAGGTAGGCGAACACCAGCAGGGCCTGGGTCTGGTAGAGGGCGGCCAGCGGCCAGGGCGCCTGCAGGGTCCAGAAGGCCAGGGCCAGGGCGACGACCAGGCCGGGCAGGGCGAACCCGCCGACGACGACGGCGTTGGCCCCGCCGGCCAGGCGGCTCGGGTGGCGGACGGTCAGGTACGCCAGGGGGAGCACCGCGGCCACCGCGACCAGGGCCGTCACCACCGCCAGGGCGGCGGTGTGGGCGGCCGGGACGGCCAGCGCGCCGGCGTCGGCGACCAGCGCCCCGGCCCGGGTCGAGCCGGCCAGCAGCCCCCGCGCGGCCCAGAAGGCCAGCACCCCCACCGGCGCCACCAGGGCCAGCCCGACCACCCCGGCGACCACGGCCACCGCCGGGGCCCGCCAGCGGCCGAGGGGGACCCGGAGGCTGCGCCGGCCCGCGGCCAGCCGCCCCGGCGGGCCGCCGCCGCGGGTGGCCGAGCGCTCGGCCGCGACCACGGCCACGGCCAGCAGCCCCAGCAGCAGGCTCTGGGCCAGGGCGGCGGTGCGGTCGAACACCCGCGAGGCGTAGATGGAGCTGGTCAGGGTCTCATAGCGCAGCAGCTGGACGGCCCCGAAGTCGCTGATGGTGTACAGGAACACCAGCAGCGCCCCGGCCCAGACGGCCCCGGCCGTCTGCGGCGCCACCACCGTCCGGAACACCGCCGCCGGGCTGCGCCCGAGCAGGCGGGCGCTCTCCTCCAGCGACGCCGGCAGCTGGCCCAGGCGGGCCGCCACCGGCAGGTACACGTACGGGTAGGTGAACAGCGTCAGCACGTACAGCGCCCCCCAGAAGCCCTCCAGGGTGGGGACCTCCACCCCCAGGGGCTCCAGCAGCCCGGCCAGCAGCCCGCCGGGGGCGAAGGCGGCCAGCAGGGCGAAGGCGGCGATGAACGACGGCATCACCAGCGGCAGGGGCAGCAGCAGGCGGGCCAGCCGCCTGCCGGGCAGGTCGGTCCGGGTCACCAGCCAGGCCAGGGCCGTCCCGAGCGCGGCCGCGGCCGCGGCCACCGAGACCCCCAGGACCAGGGTGCGGGCCAGCGGCTCCAGGGTCGCGGCCGAGGCCCAGGCCGCGGCCACCGCGCCGCCCTCGCCCAGCCCGCGGACGGCCAGGTAGGCCAGGGGGGTGGCGAACAAGCAGGCGACCAGCGCCGACACCGCCACCAGGGACACCGGGGCCGGGCGGCGGTCCGGCGGGGCGCCGCCCGGCCCCGGGCGACGGGCAGCGCGACGCTCAGACGCCGTTGAAGCCACTGGACCGGATCAGCTCCACCGTGCGCTCGAGCCCGCCGCCGAGGGCGTCCACGTCGTAGTCGGGGGAGCGCAGGCTGGCCAGCGGCGGCAGCCCGGCGGCGGCGGGGATCCCGGAGACCAGCGGGTACTCGAGGGTCTGGTCGCTGAAGTAGCGCTGGGCCTCGGCCGACAGCAGGAAGTCGACGAAGCGGCCGGCCTCCTCGGTCTTGTCGGCGCCGGCGAGGATGCTGGCCGTGGACGGGATCACCAGCGCCCCGACGTCGTCGCCGGCGAAGCTGTGGTTGCGGCTCGGGATGCCGGGGCTCTCCTGCTGGAAGCGGTAGTTGTAGTAGTGGTTGACCAGGCCCATCTCGACCTCGCCGCGGCCGACCGCCTCCACGATGGCGTTGTTGTTGGCGTAGGTCCGCGGCTTGTTGGCGACCATCGCCTTCAGCCAGGCGGCGGTGGCCTCCTCGCCCTCGAGCTGCCGCATGGCGGTCACGAAGTCCTGGAAGGAGCCGTTGGAGGGGGCGATGGCGACCTTGCCGGTGAAGCGGTCGCCGGTCAGGTCCAGCACCGAGTCGGGCAGCTCGGCCTCGGCGACCTGCTCGGAGTTGTAGACCAGCACCCGCTGGCGGCCCGAGATGCCGACCCAGCGGCCGTCGGCGTTGCGGAAGCGGGCGTCGACCTTGTCGAGGGTGGCCGCCTCCAGCTGGCCCAGGCGACCCTTGCCGGCGAGGAAGCCGGTCGCCCCCGGGCTCTGGGACAGGAACACGTCGGCCGGGGTGCGGTCGCCCTCCTCGGCCAGCAGCAGGGCCAGCTCGGCCGAGTCCCCGTACTTGACGTCGATGGGGATGCCGGTCTCCTTGTTGAACCGCTCCAGCAGCGGCCCGATCAGGTTCTGGGTGCGCCCGGAGTAGATGGTGAGGGCGTCGCGGCGGCTGCCGCACCCGGCCGATCCCAGGGCCAGCAGCAGGGCGACGGCGACGACGGCGGTCTTGCGGGACATCCGGCCTCCATGTTTAGGTTCGCCTAAATCCTAGTCGCCCGCCCCTCGGGGGCCAAGCCCAGGAGTCTAGAAGCCGCCATGGCCGTTCGCCTCCCGGCACCGCCCCGGCCGCCCGGCCCCGGTCCCGCGGCCGGGCCCGGGCCGGTGGTGCTGTTCCTGCCCGCCCACGACGAGGAGGCGACGGTCGCGGCCGTGGTCACCCGGGTGCCGGCGCGGGTGGCCGGGCGCCGGGTCGAGTGCCTGGTGGTCGACGACGGCTCCGGCGACCGCACCGCCGAGCGGGCCGCCGCCGCCGGCGCCACCGTGCTGTCGGTGCCGGCCAACCGCGGGCTGGGGGCGGCCGTCCGCCTGGGGCTGGCCGCCGCGGTGGCCCGGGGGGCGGCCGCGGTGGCCTTCTGCGACGCCGACCGCGAGTACGACCCGGCCGAGCTGGAGCGGCTGGTCGCCCCCGTCCTGGAAGGGCGGGCCGACTACGTGGTCGGCTCCCGCTTCGCCGGCGAGATCCGGCGCATGCTGCCCCAGCGCCGCCTCGGCAACCTGGCCCTCACCGTGCTGCTGCGGTTCGTGGCCCGGGCCCCGATCGGCGACGGCCAGAGCGGCTTCCGGGCCCTGTCGCGGGCGGCCGCGGCCGACGCCGAGATCGTCCACGACTACAACTACGCCCAGGTGCTCACCCTCGACCTGCTGGCCAAGGGCTACCGCTACCTGGAGGTGCCGATCGGCTACCAGTTCCGCACCTGTGGCCGCTCCTTCGTCCGCCCCCTCCGCTATCTCCGCAAGGTCGTCCCCGCGGTCTGGCGGGAGCTGAACCCGGCGACGGCTTGGAGTCGGCCCGGTCGGTCAGTCCTCGACCACGTGGCCGGCGAAGGCCTCGCGGGCGGCGGCCCAGGCGGCGTGGTCGAAGGCGCCGTCGGGCCCTAGGGCGTCGGCCGCCGCCCAGGCCATGGCCAGGGCGTGATGGGTGTTGTCGTGCACGAACAGGCCCAGGCGGCCGAAGCTGAGCAGGGCCGGCTGGGCCGACGCCCAGGCGTCCAAGGCCTGGAACGGGGCGACGTAGCCGACCCGGTAGACCGGGTAGACGTTGGGGAGGCGGCGGACCGCGACCCGCCGCGGCCGGCCCGGGTCGGGCAGGCCGCGGTCGCGCAGGGCCGCCCGGACCAGGCCGGCCAGCCGCTCGTCGCCGGCCCGCCACAGCTCGCCGTCGCGGGCACGCGGCAGCTCGGCGCAGAGCACGGTCCGCCCCGGGGGGTCGTCGCCGTCGCGGTAGTTGGCCGGCTCCGACACCCGGGTCACCGGGGTGCCGGGGTCGGGCAGGTAGTGGGCGTCGTAGCCGCTGTAGCGGCCGCCGTCGAGGACCAGGTAGACCAGCACCATGGCCCGGAAGGCGAGCTGGCCGGCCGCCTCCAGGACGGCCGCCGGCGGGGCCGGGTCGGCCATGGCGGCCAGGGTGGGCAGGGGCAGGGTCGACCAGACCCGCCGGGCCTCCAGGCGCTCGCCGCCGGCCAGGGTGACCCGGGCCCGGTCGGGGCGCAGCTCGACCCGCTCGACCGCGCTCCCGTAGCGCAGCTCGGCCCCGGCGTCGGCGGCCGCGGCGGCCAGCCGCTCGCAGATGGACCCGAAGCCGCGCTTGGGGTACCAGAACCAGTTGCCGGCGCGGCCGTCACTGCCGGCGCCGCGGGCCACCCGGGCCAGCAGCCGGGCCGGGGAGGCGGCGGTGACCCGGCGGCGGGCCTGCTCGCCGGCCAGCTCGCTGGGATCCAGGCCCCACAGCTTGCGGGCGTACGGCAAGTAGAAGCGCCGGCACATGGTCGGTCCCAGCCCGGCCCGGAGGGTCTCGGCGAAGGTGTCGGCCCGCGGCCGCCGCGCCCAGGCGGTGGCGGCGTCGGCGGCCGCCGCGGCCGCGAACGACGGCGGCAGCCGGCGGGCCAGGTCGGCCGGGCGCAGCGGGAACCGGATCCAGCGGCCCTCCAGGTAGATGCGGCCGTTGCGGGGGCGCCGCTGCAGCTCGTCGCCGAGCAGGCCGCGCAGGTCGTCGAGGATGCGGGGCTCGATCGCCGGGTGCAGCCGGTGGCTGCCGTGGTCGACCCGGATCCCGTCCAGCTCGAAGCTGGCCGCGGCCCCGCCGGGGCCGGGGGCCCGCTCCAGCACCACCACCCGGTGCCCGGCCCGGGCCGTGCGGTAGGCCGCGCCCACCCCGGCCGGCCCGGCGCCGAGGACGATCAGGTCGACCGGCTCGGTCAGCTGGGGGCCCGGGGATAGCCGACGGTGGGGCCGCCGACGTAGTCGAGGTCGACGGTGTCGCCGGGACGGAACTCGGGGGCGTCCAGGACCCGCACCCGCAGGGCCGCCCCGCCGGGCAGCCGGGTCAGGTAGACGGCGTCGTGGCCGAAGTACTGGACCGAGTCGATGGTCGCGGCCCGCCCGGCCGAGACCCGCAGCTGCTCGGGCCGGAGCAGGACGTCGACGTCGCCGCGCAGCTCGGCCCGGAGCGGCACCCGCCCGATCGGGGTGTCGGCCAGGCCGGCCGTGGCCACCCCGGGGAGCAGGTTGGCGTCGCCCAGGAAGCCGGCCACGGCCCGGGAGGCGGGGGCCCGGTACAGCTCTGTAGGTACGGCTTGCTGCGCGATGCGGCCGGCCAGCATCACCGCCACCTCGTCGCCGACCACGAACGCCTCCTCCTGGTCGTGGGTGACGAACACGGCCGTGACCCCCAGGTCGGCCAGCAGCCGCTGCACCTCGGCCCGGATCTGGACCCGGAGGATGGTGTCCAGGTTGGAGAACGGCTCGTCCAGCAGCAGCACCGACGGGCGGGTGACCAGCGCCCGGGCCAGGGCCACCCGCTGGGCCTGGCCGCCGGACAGGCTGGCCGGCATGCGGTCGCCGAAGCCGGCCAGGTCGACCAGGGCCAGCGCGTCGGCGACCCGGCCGCCGCGTCGCTCCTCGCGGGAGAGGCCGTAGCCGACGTTGCCGGTCACGCTCAGGTGGGGGAACAGGGCGCCGTCCTGGAACACCATGCCGATGCGGCGCCGCTCCGGAGGCACGAACACCCCGTCGGCGTAGAGCACCCGGTCGTCCAGGCGGACCTGGCCGGCGTCGGGCCGCTCCAGCCCGGCGATGCAGCGCAGCAAGGTGGTCTTGCCGCAGCCCGAGGGGCCGAGCAGGGCCACCACCCGGCCGGCCGGAGCGGCCAGCCCGACCCGGTCCAGCACCGTGGCCGCCCCGAAGGCCTTGGCCAGGCCCTCGACGGCGAGCGCGCCGGTCGCAGCGGGATGAGGCATGCCTAAATGCTACCTGGCGGGGGAGAGGCGACCAACCTTTACAAGAGAATGTCAAGGTTGGTAGGCTGCCCGGCATGCGCGTGGGAGAGGCCGCCGAGCGGGTCGGGACCAGCGCCCGCATGCTGCGCTACGCCGAGCAGCTCGGGCTGGTCGCGCCGGCCCGCACCACCGGCGGCTACCGCGACTACGGCGAGCGCGACCTGCGGGCGGCCACCGTCGCCCTGGAGCTCCAGGCCCGCTACGGCGTGACCCCGGCCGCCCTGGCCTTCGGCGTCCGCGCCCTGGAGGACCCCGAGGTCGCCGGGTCCCTGCGCCGCCTGATGCGGCTGCGGAGCGGGGCCGGCCCGGTGGCCGCGCTCGACTTCGAGACCGCCAAGGCCCGGCGGCTGCTGCGCCTGGCCTCCTGACCCCGGAAGAGGTGCCCACCGTTGGACACGCTGCTCAAGGACCCCGCCCTGGCCCCCGAGGGCCGCCGCAAGATCGACTTCGCGGCCAGCCGCATGCCCGTGCTGGCCGCCGTGGCCACCGAGCTCGCCCGCACCCGCCCCCTGGCCGGCCACCGGATCGCCGCCTGCCTGCACGTCACCACCGAGACGGCCAACCTCTGCCGGGCCCTGGTGGCCGGCGGGGCCGAGCTGGCCCTGTGCGCCTCCAACCCCCTGTCGACCAAGGACGACGTGGCCGCGGCCATCGCCGACGAGCTGGGCGCGGCCGTGTTCGCCGTCCACGGGGCCGACCGCGACACCTTCTACCGGCAGGTCGACGGCGTCCTGGCCAGCCGGCCGACCCTGGTCGTGGACGACGGCGCCGACCTCACCGCCACCATCCACACCCGCCGCCGCGACCTGCTCGCCGGCATCGCCGGCGGCACCGAGGTGACCTCGACCGGGGTGCTGCGGGCCCGCAACATGGCCCGCGAGGGCGCCCTCGCCTACCC
>Ga0126306_10001109_pt1 | contig 14098 bp, 12 predicted proteins | sample Plot27_FD_92592 | JGI IMG/M metagenome (GOLD analysis project Ga0126306, IMG submission 92592) | Serpentine soil microbial communities from UC McLaughlin Reserve, CA, USA - Plot27 | ecosystem: Environmental > Terrestrial > Soil > Grasslands | place: USA: UC McLaughlin Reserve, Lake County...
CGGCCGCGGACGGCCACCAGGCCAACAACCCCGGCTCCTCCATCTCCCGCACAGCACCGCATCCAGCGACCCGATCTTCTACATCCAGCCTCCTTCAACGTTCGTGGCACACCCTTGGACGAGTCGCGAATGTCCTCCCGCGCTCGGGGTCGCGTCCCTGAGCTGCTGTAACTTCGCCGGCGGCGCGCGCCTCGGCCAGGCAGGCGAACTGCTCGACGTTAAGCAGCTCGTCGCGCACGCGAGCGTGGAAGGACTCAACGAACGGGTTCTGCCACGGGCAGCCGGGCTCGATGTGGGCATCGCAACTGCAGAGTTCGATTTCAGCCCGAACTTCACCGCTCCTTCACCGCGCGCTCAGCCGGTTCAGGTCTGAGTGTTTCGGGGGGCCCAGCCTGCCGGGGGGGCTGCGGCGATCGCCTGTCGGTTCGCCAGGGTCAGGCCGGGCGAAGAGCCGGTCTGGTTGGGGATCTTGCCTACGACGTGCGCGGCGTGACTGATGCCGAGCAGCGTGAGGAACGAAGAAGAGAACTTCGGCAGGCCGGTGATGTCAGCGGCCGACTCGACGTTGCCGATCATGTCGATCGAGAGCGCGACGTACGCGACGACAAGGGTCAGCGTGAAGACGAAGTTCTGAAGCTTCGTGATGTCGACGACGCGATCGGCGAACTCGCCCTCCTCGAGCAGGAACATCTGGCCGAAGCGGGGCGGGTCGGTCGTGTCGCTCGCAGCGATCCGGACGGGCGCGCGGGCGTCCTTGCTGCTCTTGACGACGCCGCTCGCGACGCCTGCGCCCACCGTGATACCGATCAGGCCGAGCACCTCGGACGGCAGCGAGAAGCCGAGCGGATCGTCGACGCCTCCGAGCAGTCGCCCCCAAAAATGCCCGAGAAAAGCGAGATGATCACGATCGACCACGTAACCATCTGGAAGTGGGTGAGGCTGAAGCGTCCCCGGCTGTGCTGTCGACGAGGATGCCCAAGGCCGGCCGGGCGGATTCACCAGTCCTCCGAGAACGAAGGCCAAGGCGATCAGCGCTGTCGCCGAAATCCCCCACGCCACGAACGTTCAGTCATAAGTCCCGCCTCGTGAGGTCATCGTGGGCACCGCCACCTTACCGGGCTGACTCGGCAGAGCGTAGGTCATGACGCATCTATCGAACGACCCCCGGGAGCGGCTGCGACCGTCCGGGTGAAGGGTGTGGAACGCACGCCGGAGATCACGGTGCAGCTTCGCCGGGATGCCGCCAGGTGGTGAGCTGGGCGCCTTCGAGCAGGACCATTATCGACCTTATGGACGTCGTCAAGCAGCATGGCCTTGCGCTCGTCCCGATTCGCAGGCCGGTCGCTCGTCGGCCTTCGATGCACCGTCCGCTTCCGTGCTGACTGGCGCGGTCCGCTCGCTCACCTACCAGACGAGCACCAGGAACATCATGAAGTGCGCGACGATCAGCGGGGCGAGGTCGCCGGTGGTCACGAAGAGCACACCGTGCACGACACCTACGACCAGGCCGCCGAGAGCGGGAAACATCGCGGCGCGCCACGACGGCATGTGGAACAACTGCACCATCACGAACGCGATCGTCGAGACCGTCACCGCCAGGCCGGCGCCTCGGGTGGACAGGAAGGTGATCATCACTCCGCGAAAGAGGATCTCCTCGACGGTCACATAGAAGGCGCTGACGGCGAGCAGCAGCGGGACGGGAGCGATCTCAGCCGTTCGCAGGAACAAGCGAATCCACCCGCCGCGCCCGGTCGCAAGCCAGTCGCGCGAGTCCTGACGCCTTCCCGCGCGCGCTTGAGCCGCGCGCAAGCCGACGAAGCCGAGGAACGAGGCGAGCGCCGCCTCGCCCACACCGAGCATCGCCCCCAGCAGCAGCAGGGTGGGGTCGAACTCGTCAGGGGTTAGTGCCGCGAGCGAGACGTCGGTGATGACGACAGCCAGCACGACGAAGAGCGCCTGGCCGACCGCCGCTACCGCCAGGCTCACGAGCGACTCCAGCTCGTCCGCCGTGAACCTGCTGACGATCGTCAGACGACTCAGGAGCCGCCTTCCCAGTGGCCTGGTCGCCCGGCCGAGCGCCTTGATCGCCCAGCCGTAGTAGACCGCCACGCCGACGACCAGCAGCGACAGTCTCACCGTGAACTCCACGCTCGCTCATCCTGGCGCGCCGCTGCGCGGAATCAGCTGGAGCCGAGCCGTGATCTTCAGGTTGAAGACTACGTGGGTCACAACGGCGACGACGACGCCGCCGACGACCAGGACGCACGCCGTCGCGATCACCCCGAGCGGCAGCTTCGCGACGACCTGCGGCCAGCCGAACCAGATGTGCGACAGCGCGAATGCGGTGACGAGGCCCAGGATCGCGAGCGCGGTGAGACCGTCCGGCAGCCGCAGGCACACGACCAGGAGGAACCCACGGAAGATCAGCTCTTCGAGCACCGCGACGGCGGCCATGACGCCGGTCGAGGTCGTGGCCGCATCGCCCTCGAAGCGCAGGTCACGCGTGAAGCGATGCGTGCCCACGCTGCGGCGGGCGCCTCGGCGTCCGCTCCAGGCGGGCGCGGCGACGCGCGGCGCATCGAGCCGCCGCGGCCTGCCTGGGCCGGCATCCCGGACTGCGCGCCCGCGCCGGCGTCGCCGTGCCCGCTGCATGACCGCGCGGTCACAGCGCAGTGCCGCCGCCCCGGCCGCCACTCCTACCGGGACCGACGCGACCCAGGCGAGGACCGAGCCCGGAGCCAGGTCGGCGACGCCGACCGTCACGGCGCCACACAGGGCGGTCGCCGCGAGCAGCGCACAGTACACCGCGAACACCGAGACCGAGCGCCGGCGCGCGACGAGGCGCTGATGCAGCTCCGACGCGAGTGAGAAGGAGCTCAGGCCGTAGACGATCAGGATCGCGAGTCCATACGCGCGCACGCTACGGGTAAGGGTGGGGAGCGACGTGCGCGGCGCCACCATAGGCGGCGAACCGTGGGTGCCGCGTTGGCGGCGCGCTGGGAAGCGCGAGCGGGAGCATGTCCGGCGACCACACACGGTGGGCGACGAAACCCAGTTCGCGGATGTCCAGCGTGGTGAGGTCCAGTCCCAGCAGCCTGAGGCCGGCCTCACCGAAGGCATCGAGCAGCAGCTGCACCTCTGCCGCCGGATCGAGAAGGACATGGTCCGGCGGCAGGTCCGACGCCCGGATCCATTCATCTGTCGGGAAGCTCTCGCGCAGCTGTGGGCGTCTGGGCGCCTCCGCGTAATAGGCGACGTTCGAGTCGAGGTCGAAGATCCCGCCGGGGTCGATCTCGCTCGCGCCGCCGTTGGTAGCGCGATTCAGCAGCGTCACCTTCGCCAGCTGGATCACGCCGACGGCCTCCAGCAGGGACCTGTACAGCGCGCGCTCCAGCCGCAGGTCGATGCCGAGGCCGATCCCGATCGAGGGCAGCTTGCCCGGAGGTTGCTCGATCACGCAGGCGACTACTTGTCCCGGCAGGTCCGGGCTGGCCAGCCGGTGGAACACGGGACGCGGCTGCCCGGACGGGAACGTGCGCTCGACGACGCGAGTCAGCCGCCGGCAGCGCTCATCCAATTCGATCGCGGGCGCGCTCGCACCCGAGTACCAGTGTCCCATCGCCGCGTCGATCTGAACGAGCTCCAGGATCGCGTTCCTCACCGCGAGCGTGGGAACGGTGTGGGCAGCCGTGCCGGTGGACACGGCGGGCATCAGCCAGGGCTCTCCAGCCTCACGACGCGGCACGTAGCCGACCAGCACCAGCTGCGCGGGCGCCCAGGCTTCCGGTTCGCCGAGCAGCGACGGGACACGGATCCAGGTCAGGGTCGCGCCGGCGTCAAACGGCTGGAACGGGAAGCCCGGCGCCGCGTGCTGCTCCGGCGAGAAGAAGCGAAGCCGCTCCTCCGGCACGACGGCCCGGCCGGCAGCGACCATCTCCGCCCACGTGGCGCGCACCATGCGATGGCGGCCCGGGTCGGCGGAGATCACCTGCGCGTAACGTTCGGTCGTCTCGCCGAACGTGCGGATCAGCGCCTCGTCCACGATCACGCCTGTACCGCCGATGTGGTAGGAGGCCGGCTCGGAGTGGCCGGCGAGGATGTGCGCGCCGGTGAGGTCGGCGCCCATGACCACGAAGCGCGGATCGAGCCCGTCGCGCATCAGGAAGCCGACGCCCTGGTCCAACCCGCACATCGGGCTCACGAGCCGCCGAGCCAGCCGGCGCGTCGGGTACGAGACGCCGATGTCAGGGGTTCGAACCGACAGGCGCACGGCTAACCGGCGCGCGCCTGGCTCGGTGAAGACGAGTGGAAGAGCGCGCCCGTGTCGAAGTAGACGCCCGTCTCGTGCTGCTCTGGCGACGGGGCGCAGGTGGGACAGCTCGGCACGCGGAGCACCTCGTTGTATACAATCTCCATCGTCGGAACGTAGATTGCGAGCAGCTTGTTTATGGTGAATGTGCTCCCAGTCGCGAGGAAGTTGAGCGCCTCCAGCGCCGCGTGACTGGCGAGCAGGCCCAGCAGCACCGGCTGGACGGGCTGTGTGCCTTGCGTTACCCGGTGCGCTGCGATCGCCTGCTTGTACCGCAAATAGCTCTCGCGCTCACGCAGGTTCATGGTGACGCGCGTCTCCAGGCACTCGTAGCAAGCTGAGCGCCCCGGGATGACGAGCGGTCCGACCAGGATGAACGGCCCGTCGAGCGCGGCATGCAGACTTGGGACACCGACGCCGAAGCAGACGCGGTTGAGCACGCGCAGCGCGACGGGATCGATCGTCGTCGACGCGTGGATCACCAGCGACTCGCGCCATCCGTCGGCGGCGTCGACGGTCTCTTCGAACGCGAGGCCGTCGTTGAGGTCACGTCCGCTGAGGCTTCGGATCATCTCGGCGGCCGCGCCATTCGCGGCAGCGCGGAGCTCCAGGTCGGGCAGGCTCTCGCGCAGATAGCCCGCGACCGCATCGGTCGCCGGACCGTCGCCAAGCATCGTCACCGCTCGGGCCGGCGGGTCGCCGTCCGACCTCCACGGCACCAGCTTGTCGAGGTGGTAGTCGAGCGCGCTCGTCGCGTTCTCCTCGATGAACCCGAGGTCGTCGAGGTGGTCGATGAGCCCTTCCACATCCTCGAGCGGGACGTTCTCCTCGCGGGCGATCTGGGATGGTCTCGCTGCTCCGTCTAGCCGCCCGATCAGCCGGTGGAGCCTGCCTGCGTGGGACTCGTCGCGCAGCGTGTAGGACTCCGGATTCCAGACGCCGTGACGCAACTCGACCAGGTCAGGGCCATGCACGGCGATCGAGAGGTGCCGCTTCAACCTGGGTTGCGTGCCGCTCACGTTGCCGCCTCCTGTCGCGCGCTAGCCGGAGTAACCGATGAGAATGGTGTGGACGAGCGCCTGATACACGCCGTCGAGCTCGAGCGTCGCGTGCACCTCCTCGTCGACCACGCTGGCGCAGTCCACGCTGGCGAAGCCGAGCGCCTGGGTGGCGAGATGGACGTTCTGGGCGATTGCCCCGGCCTCGAGGAACAGATATCGGAGGCCGCGCGGGCCGTACTTGCGCATAGAGCGCCAGGGCCGGCCGACGAGGAGCATGACTGCGTCGGCCCGCTCCAGCGTGATCGCCTCCTCGTGAACCGCGAAGGAGTCCAGCAGGCGCTGGACGCTCGTGGCGTCGCCGACGCGGATCAGGCTGTCGCGGCGCGGGTGGTGGCGATACACGCCGACCTCCAGCCCCGTCACGCGTATGGCGCCGACGTACAGGGCAATCGGGTAGAGGCCGCCACCGGAGGGCGCGGAACGGAAGCGCAGCGTGCGCTCGCCGCCCGGAGACCCGACGCTGGCCTCTCTCGTCACCCCGGCGGCGCTTCTGACGATGCTGGCCAGATACGCGATCTCGATCGGATCGCCCGTGTAGATGCGACCGCTGCTGCGGCGTGCGAAGGCACGCCCAACCGCGAGGCTCAACGGCACGCCCTTCGGCAGCACGACCTCGGTGAGCCCGACGGGCTCGTCGTTGTCGAGCTCGCTCAGAGTCGCAGTATACGCGCTGGCGAAGTACGCCTCGATTGACGTCTCGGTCTCGCGATCGGCGCGCTCGTAGCGCGTGTTCAGCAGGAACTCCTCCGCCAGGCGAGAGTCGCCGCCGCGCCCCAGCGTTCGATGCCGCAGAGCATGCGTGCGAAAGCCGGTCGATTCGACCCACGCATGGAACGGTTTGAACGCGTTGTCGTAAGCCGATGCTGCGCGTTCGGCGTCGATGCGGAGGCCCGGCTCGGGCCTCACGTCGGCGCCTCTGGAGCCGCGGCGCCCACGCGTCAGGTCTGCTTGATCTTCTTGCCGAGCTCCTTGGCTCGCTTCTGGGCGCGAATCTGCGGGGCGCGCAGCTCGCGCTGGTGGCGGCCGAAGTTGTAGTGGCGCTGAGCGTGTCCGGTCAGCTCCATCAGGCCGAACGGCACTCCGTCGGGGTCCACGACGATGGCGGAACGCCCGAGGTTCTTCTCGATCTCCTCGCGATCGGGCCCGCGCAGGTCCTCCAGCTGCTGCTTCTTGTACTCCTCGAAGACCTTGTCCTCCACCTCCACGTCGAATGGGCCGGCGACGACCTTGCCTCCACCCTGCTGAACCTGACCGACTGCGGCGTCGAGGTCATCCACACCGAAGTAGCAGGTGATCTGCTCACCGTCGTACTGGCGGTCGGTGATGTTGATGTCGATACCGTCCTCGTCGATCGGCGCGTGATACGAGGTCACCTTTTTCGTGAGCGACCGCGCGAGATCGACGCCCAGCAGGTTGTTGTAGAACCTCACAACCGAATCCGGCTTGGTTGAAGGCACATTCACGAATAGCAACTTGCTCTTGAGTCGCATCGCTTCTCCTCGAGATAGTCTGCGGCCGAAAGGCCCTACCAGCTACAACAGCTGCTGCAGCACGAGCCGTTGCAGCTCGTCGAGGCTCCCGGCACGAGGAATGCCTCGACGCCTTCGCCCGGCAGGACTTCGTGACTCCCGGCGCTCTTGTGTTCCACGAAGGAGGTACCGACAAGCCTCACCGCATTACTCCTTCCCCCGCAGACTCTGCCGGGTCCGTCGCAACAAACCCGGGTTCCCCGCCACAACGGACGGCGATGCGCTCACCGGCACCGCCTGCGGCTCGAAACATTCAGCCAACTGTTCGTATCAGACGCGGGGGCGTGCGTCAACCGCTCGGCTGAACACTGCCCGAACGGCTACGGCTCGAGCGCGCGACCGGCCGTCGCGAGGTGCGTCGAGGCCTCCGGCTTGCGCTTCTCGGCCGCGCCCAGCCGCGCTCCGTCGAGGCGGCCGTCGTAAAGCGCCTCGAGGTATTCGTCGTGACGCGGAAGCAATTCGCATAGTTCTCGCTCGCGCTCACGCAGGGCCGCGAACCGTCCTTCGGCCTGCCGCGGGTCCACGTACTCGAGGAGCGGATGACTGTGTGCGAGACCGCCGCTCATTCCGAGCATCATGACCGTGTAGGAAAATGGGTAGAAGCCGTGGAAGCTCTGGTTGACCGTGGTCGGATTGGGCAGCCGGTGGCGCCACAGCTCCAAGCGCTCGCCCAGCTCGTCCGGGACGACCGTGTCGCGCTTCGTCGCTTCCCAGAACGGAGTATCGCGTCGGTCGTTGCAGTAATAGTGGATGATGAGGAAGTCACGGATCCCGTCGACGCACGCATTCACCGCTCGGTTGTAGCTCGCGCGCACGCCGTCGCCGCCGCGACCTGACGGCAGATGGTTGATCAGCTCCAGCAGCCCGTGCTGGATCGTGAAGATCGCGGTCGACTCCAGCGGCTCCACGAAGCTGCTCGCGAGCCCGAGGGCGACGCAGTTCCCCACCCAAGAGTTACGCAACCGCCCGCAGCGGAACCGAACCAGGTTCGGCTCGGCGTCCGCGCCGCGGCGACCGAGATGCCGGCGAAGCTCCTCGCGGGCGGCGTCGTCGTCGAGGAAGCTGCCCGAGTACACGTACCCCGTGCCGACGCACTCCTTGAGCGGGATATCCCACACCCAACCTGAACTGAGCGCGGTGGAGGTGGTGTATGGCCGGATGCCGTCGGCGGCGTCGTCGTGTGGGATCCGGACGGCGAGCGCGCGGTCGCAGAAGAGCGAGCCCGAGAACGGCAGCCACTCCTCGCCGAGCGCCTGCCGGGTCAGCACCCCGCGGAAGCCGGTGCAATCGATGAAGAGGTCCGCCTCCAGCGATCGATCGGCGTCAAGGCGGACGCGCGTGATCATGCCCCCGGGATCGACGTCGACGTCCTTCACCATTCCCTGCACGTGAGTCACACCGCGGCGTGTCGCCACCTTTCGCAGGTATGCCGCGAGCAGCCCTGCATCGAAGTGGTATGCATACGGATACGGGATTCGCGTCTCGAAGACGGCACCGTCGAATGTCTTGGGCGCCAGCTTGGCGTTGCTGATCGCGGGCACCGTGAAGCAGACGCGGTCGAACGGCTTGTCGCGGTGGCTATGCAACCACCATTCCGGAAGTCCCAGGCCTTGCACGTCGTCGTAGCGCTGGAAGGGGTGAAAGAACGACCGCCCCGCCGTTGTCCAGTCGACGAACTTGATCCCGAGCTTGAATGACGCCTGCGACGGAGGCATCCACTCCGGCTCGTCCAGTCCTACATAGTCGAAGAACGCCTTGAGCATGTTGAAGCTGGCCTCGCCGACGCCAATCGTGCCGATCTGCGGCGATTCCGCCAGCGTGATCGACGTGGTCGGGCCCAGGGCGCGATTGAGGTACAGCGCGCTCATCCACCCCGCAGTGCCGCCACCGATGATCACAACACTTCTCGGAGGTTGCACGGTTGCCTCCCGTCAAGTCGCGCAGAGTCGCTCCACGCCTCGTCCATGCTGCGAGCGCGCGAAGTGATCGAGCCTAGATCGCGTCCGTGCGCGTGTCAAACGAGGTGACGTGGCGCGCCTCGAGCCCCGTCGCCGTGTGCGACCATGCTCGCATGAGTGCGGTCGATCGGATCGAGATCTCGCCGCGTGCGAGCACTCTGGCAGAGATCCTCGCCCCTGCGGCCGTCGGCTTTCCCACGCTGCACCGCCGTTACGGCTCACTCCTCGAATTGGTGCGCAGGCTGATCGGCGTCGTCCCGAACTGCGATCGCTACCTCGAGATCTGGCCCGTCGCGTTTCGCAGTTACAACGTGATGGTTCCGAATCTCCTGAATCTGCCGTTCTTCCTCTGGGGCGCAGGCGCGCCGAAGACGCCCGTGGGGCTCGCGATGTACGCATCGAGCCGCGTCGCCTCGTGTATGTACTGCTCGGCGCACACGGCGTCGTTCGCGCTGCGGCGCGGCGCCGCCGAGACCAAGGTCGCCGATTGCCGGGCGGTCGCGCTGACGGAGGCGGAGGGGGCCGCGGTCGCGGTCGCCGAGGCGATCTCTGGCGTTCCTGCGGGGCCGGTCGACGCCGAGCGCGACGAGCTGCACGGCGCGCTGTCTCGCGGCGACGCCGAGTGGGTGGTGCTCGCGGTCGCGATGATGGGCTTTCTGAACAAGGCGATGGACGCGCTCGGCGTCGAGCTGGAGGCTACGACGGTTGACGAGGTGCGGCCGCTGATCGAGCGGTCGGGCTGGAGCGCCGGCAGGCATCGAGTGGTGCCCACGGAGGGCGCGGCCGCACCCTCGCGCGCCGACGACCTCGCGCTGAAGCTCGGCCTGATCCGCTTGCTGCCGTCGGCGCTGGCGCTCGACCGCCGCTGGACGGCGGGGGTGCCGAGCCGATGGCCGGCCGTCGGCGAGTTCCTGCGCGCGCGTACCGGACACGACTTTCCCGTCCTGCGGCACCTCACGCACGCGCGCGCGATACGCGCCATCGCCACGATGCTCCGCGACAACTGCGCGCCGCGTGAGTCGCACCTCGGCCTCGACGTCAAGCACCGCGCCGCGCTCGTCTACGCGACCGTCGTGGGGGACGACTCCCTCGCCGGCGCGGCACGCGCCCTCGCCCGCGGGGCCGGCGCGGGCGACCTCGATGCGGTCGCCCGTTTCGGCGCCGAGCCGGCCGAGTTCGACGACGACGACGCCGTCGAGCGGGCGGAGCGCGCGCACGGCGCGGCGCTGGTGCTCGCGAAGGCGGCTTCCTATAGTCCGGCGCGGATCTCGCCCCGCGTGGTCGAGGGCTCGCGCGTGCTTCCGGCCGAGGGCGTCGTGGAGTTGGTCTCCTGGCTCTCCGTCCTACAGCTGATCCACCGGTTGGGGAGCTTCTACGCCCCCTGAGGTTCGGTGATCCGGGCGACCGATCGCTATGAGCCGCTGACCGTCGGAGTTCGGAAACCCGCTCGCCGCCTCGGTGATACAGGCCATGCTGTTGCGCGTGTGATTGCGCCCGGTCAGCAGGCACGAGCGCGTCGGTGAGCACAGCGCCGTCGTATGCCACTGCGTGTAGCGCACACCGTCCGCGGCGATCCGGTCGATGTTTGGCGTCTCGACCGGGCCGCCGTAGCACGCCATCGCCGAGAACCCGACGTCGTCCAGCACCGCGTACACCACGTTCGGCGCGCCCTCGGGAGCCTTGGGCGGCTCAAACGGCGACCAATCCGGCACCGAGTCGCGGATGTCGACGTTGATCTTGCCCTTGAACGGTCCGCTCATCGTGCGCTCCTCTTCGGGGTTGACCGCGAGACCGAGGGTTCGATATCGGCGGCCGCCTCACGATCCACTGATCCCATTCGTTGTTGATCTCCGAGGCGGTCGAAATCACGACGTTCGCTCGTCTCGGAACGTCCTACCAGTATCCCGTCCCGTGGGTCGGCCGGGGCACTGGCGCGGGGAAGTTCACCCGGGTGAACCTCGACAATCCAGCGCCTGCCGCTCGACCGGCCGCAGTCATCGTGCGGTCGGACGGAGCGAGTGGACGCTCAGAGGGCTCGGATGCCGTCCAGCAGGAGCTTTGCTCCAATCGCGAGTGCGAGCACGAGGAGCACCGTCCTGTCGTGCCTGATCACGAACCGCCGCAGCCGCTCGAGGGTGTGGCGCGACTGCGCCGGGAACGCTTCATACGCGGCGAGCGGCAGCAGCACGCCGGGGGCAGCGATCGCGGTGTACGCGGCGAGCGCGGGCACAGCCTCGGCTCCCGTGACGCCGGCGCGAGCCAGGGCGAGGGCGCCACCGAGCGCCAGGGCGAGATTCTTCGGGTTGGCTGCCGAGAGCGCGACACCGAGCGCGGCCGCCCGTGCCGGACCGTAGGCGTCGACGGCGCGGAGCCAGCGCGGCGGGTCGCTTTGCGACCGCGTCGGGGAGGCCATGAGCCGCGCCGCGAGGACGAGGAACGCGACGCCGAGCGCCATTTCCGCTATGCCGAGCCAGGTCTGCTGACCGTCGACGATGCCGACGGCGCTGACGAGGACGAGAAAGAGCGTCGCCGACCCAGCCACGCCCACTATCCATCCCAAGGCAAAGAGCGGCCCGTTCACGGGCGCCCGCACGCCGCCGAGGATCAGCAACATCGCCACGATCGGGATCGGGCTGATTGCGACGCCGACCGCGAGGGCTAGAGCGTCGCCCACGGGCGCCGATGATCAAGCAACGTGGCGTCTGGTGCAAGCTGCGGCGCGCGCACCGCGTCGTCACCGTGACGGTGGCTCGGCGTGGCCGGCGTCGGGCTGCTGCTGCGTCACGCTGACGAGCGCCAGGCCGAGCGCCGCGACAGCGTCGAGCAGTCCCTTGAGCCGGGCCTGGTCGCACACCGGGCTTACGATCGTGGTGGTGCCGTCTCCGACCTCGAGCCGCATGGTGCCCAACGCGGCGGCGTATGTCGGGCCGAGCTCGCCCTCGACCTCGATGCGGTAGCTGCGCGGCTGCATGCCGCCAGCGTTGCACGTGAGGTCTTGCAAGCGGCCCGCATCGCCCGGCTCACCTGGGTGAATCGCCGCTTTGGATCAGTCCGAGCGTTGTCGCTTGCTGGACCGCCGCCTCGCGCGAGTTGACGCCGAGCTTGAGGTAGAGGTTGCGGGCGTGGGTCTTGACGGTGTTCATCGAGAGAAACAGCTCCCCGCCGATCTCGCGTTGGCTGAGGTCGCTCGCGAGGAGGCGCAGGACGGCGAGCTCGGCCGGGCTGGGCGGCTCGACGGTGTGCTCCGAGCCGACGAGCGCGTCGTTCAGCCTGAGCTCTACTTCTGCGGCCAAGTCCGGCAGCCGGCCGGCGTCCGCGAAGGCGTCGATCTGCTCGCGCGCGGCGTCGAGCTCGGACCCCGCGAGCGTCAGCCTGCCGCGCGCGATCCGCGCTTCGACGAGCGCCACGAGCGAATGCGCGTGATCGAGCCGGGGCTCCGGCGCGCGCCGCAGGATCTCTGCCCGTTCGAGCTCGCGCTCGGCCTCGCGGGCGCGGCCGAGCGCCAGCAGCGCGCGGCCGGCCGCATCGTGAGCGATCCCCGCAGACCAGACAGCGGCGAGCCCGAGCTCGCGCGCCAGCGTGACGGCGTGGCGCGCCTCCGCCTCAGCCGCGCGCGGCCGTCCGGCGTCGCACTCGAGCAGTGCGTGCACTGCGTGCGCGAACACGAGTCCGTGCGGGCGCTGCCGCGCCTCCGGGCGCCCAAGCGCTTCCTCGGCGGTCTCGCGCGCGGCTGAGCTGTCGCCGTCGAGCAGCAGGGCGTAGGCCTTGACGGCGAGCGCGGCGACGGCGACCTCGGTGACCTGGCGGCCGAGTTCAGCTGCCATCCGGGCGTGGCTGAGGACCTCTCCGAGGTCACTGTCGAGCACCCCTGCGTGGGTCAGCTCGACGAAGGCGCGCACGTAGTCACGATCGCCGGTCGGCAGGTCTGCGATCCCGGCCTCGGCGACTGCCGCCAGGCGCCGGCGCTTGGCGGCTGGTTGACCGAGCATGCCCGACATCAGCGATGCGACCGCGGCCAGCCCGGGGCGCCGGGACAGCTCGAAATCGGGCAGCCGGTCAAGCCATCTCATCACCACGTGCAGTGCGCCCGTCCGGATCAGGCCCAGATGCTCGACCATGAGCAGCTCGGCGACCGCGGCCGGTTCGCCGATTTCCCCGGCGTGCTCGAGTGCCTCCTCGACGAGGCCGTGGCCGGCGAACCAGCGCGCCGCGCGGCGGTGCAGCTCAGCGGCCTCGTCCGGGTGCGTGCGCGCGAGCTCAGCGCGCATGAGCTGGCGGAAGAGGTGGTGGTAGCGGTACCACGCGCCGCGCGCGTCGAGCGAGACGAGGAATAGATTGGAGTGCTCGAGCTCGGCGAGCCGGCCGGCGGCGTCGGCGGTGCCGAGCACCGCGTCGCACGCCAAGGCCGTGAAGCGACCGAAGACGCTGGTCTGAACCAGGAAGCCGCGGGCCTCGGCATCGAGCGCGTCGAGCACCTCCGAAGTCAGGTATTCGGCGACGTGGCGGTGGTTGCCCGAGAACTGCTCGATGACGTCCCCCGGGGCGTCGACGCCGGCGAGCCACAGCGCGGCCAGGCTGATGCCGGCCGGCCAGCCCTCCGTGCGCCCAACGAGTCGCTCGACGTCGCTGTCGCCGACAGCGATCCCGGCCGTATCGACGAGTAGCACTCTCGCCTCGGCGACCGTGAACGCGAGGTCCGTCGCACGCAGCTCGCCGAGCACCCCGTGCGCGCGCAGCCGACCCAGCCGCACACCTGGATCCGAGCGCGTCATGGCGACGATGCGCGTCGTGCGAGGAAGCCGCTCGACCGCGTAGGCGAGCGACCGCAGGCCGCCCTCGCTGGTCACGTGATGCAGATCATCGAGCACGAGCGCGACGCGGCCGTCGTAGCCGCCAAGGCCGTTCAACAGCTCGTCGATCGCCGTCTCGACCGGCAAGCGCGGCGTCCGCAGCCTCGCCAGGGCGCCTCGGGCGATCCCGGGCCGCACGCGATCGACCGCATGGGCGACGTACGCCGACAGCCGCGCAGGATCGTCATCGCCGGAGTCCAGCGTGACCCAGGCGCACGTCAGCTCGGGCCGGCGCGCCAGCCACGAAGCGACGAGCACCGTCTTGCCCGCGCCCACCGAAGCGCTCAGCAGCGTCAGCTCGACGTCGTCGAGGCGGTCGAGCGCCGCGAAGAGCCGCGGTCGCACAACGACGCCCCGACGCACCCGCGGCTGCGCGAGCTTGGCCTCGATC
>Ga0126306_10001110_pt1 | contig 14094 bp, 15 predicted proteins | sample Plot27_FD_92592 | JGI IMG/M metagenome (GOLD analysis project Ga0126306, IMG submission 92592) | Serpentine soil microbial communities from UC McLaughlin Reserve, CA, USA - Plot27 | ecosystem: Environmental > Terrestrial > Soil > Grasslands | place: USA: UC McLaughlin Reserve, Lake County...
CAGCTTTTCAATCGTGCAATAATCTCTCTTCGTACTCTAATGTCTTCCTTACGAATGGGTAAGACGGTAGCGAATACCTACTTATTACTATGGGTCGGTAACGCAACCTAGATGAAAGGTTCCTCATGAAAAATAAGACAGTAAAGAATAATTATATCAAATTTGAAGGTTTAGTGGCGCTCTAACCAGGCCTTATATAGTTGGAACAGCTTCTACGGTCAGGTTATCGGGCCTTTACCATTTTGTTCAGATAATACATTCTTTTTATTTTTTCAAAGCCCATTTTTGACAATATACATAGTTGCAAAACTAATTGTAGGTTCTTATACTGCCAGAAAAGGCCAAAAGAAATGTGTTCCCGACCCTTTTCGTCCATGTCAACTGTCGCTGCCTGGTTCCAGCAATTCTGTACCGCATTGAGGACATTTCATGTCTATAGTTCTTTAATTAGAGTACCTTTTTCTTCTTTGTTTAAACCCTTTACTTTAGTCTTCTTTTTTCTTAGAGTGACTATGGCTTCTTCGCCCAATCCAGGCTTTTGGTACTACTACATGACCACTATTACCTGATGGAGTTACAACACTTTCAACCTGTGTGATTGTAGCTTTCATCCTTCTACTCTGAAGACACTGGATTATATCCATGTAAAGACGGATCATATAAAGAAGATCCAATATTTTATTTATCCAATATCTGCACTTATAACGCCTTATACTGCTTATCAAATAAGAATCTACGATGGAGGTCTGCACAATAATAACTTAGCAGATCCTCCTGATACGACAGAGAACCTGAGAAATCCTATCGCGACATCTGAAGAAAGATACCGAATACCTTATAACTGTGCGCCATGGGGAGAGCCGGCTCCGGAAAAAGATGAATAGCGAGAATAGTCCAAAAGGGCAGAGCTCGATTCGCAAGGTTCACAGTCTGATGATATACAAAATATTTAATGTTAGAGTCAGGAAGTTAGCAAAAACAAAAAAGGAATACATGCCATATATACACAATCTGAAGTGGCAGGAGGCTCCAAATCGAAATGCGAAAAATGTAGATAAATAATAAGTAGTGGACGTAGAAGACTACCGACATAAGAGGGAAAATCATTCGTATTGACCAGAGTCAGTCTGATTGCTAAATGCTAAAAAGTTTCAGTGAAACCGCAGGAGACTCAACCAATGTATAATGCCATACAGACGATGATAGAATAATTCTAAATATTATACTCATCAGTGTCACTTCCACGTCGGTGATTACTTAGGGGTTCTCATCTATTATCCAGAATTTTGCTCCCGCTGAGTAAATTCTTATCCAACCAGTGTCTTGTTCACACCTGAACTCAAGCGAAATATTAATTCCTCAATAGGCGAGTGAAGTAATAGGATTAGTTTTCGTTATCGATATCTTACTATCTTTGATAAAACCGTTATGAAATTACTTCTAAATGAAGATTCTCAAGTTAATTAGAAGAGGGTCAGCATTAAAGCTTTCCCTTAATCGAAACAGTCGAAAACGAGTTCATAGCGTAATTCCGAGCTATTCATTTCTGAGAATCTGTAATGGTTGAATGCTATCATTTTCTGGACAACTGATAGATTCTGAGGCGTGCTGGTGACTATCTGATTTAGTCCAAAGGTATTCCATTGAATCAAAGTGACATTTAATAATCTGATTTTTAAGCAAGTGCATGTTCCTTATATTGTGACTCTAGACCAAGATTTTGAAAGGAAGCTGCAAGTAGGGTTAAAATTGAACGAAAAATTAATGGAATTTTCAAAAACTCTGACTCCGGAAGAACAAAAGGGATTAGGTACGCTTATGAAATTAGCAGGATTTGTAGTAGAAAATGGAGGTATAGCATTGTTTGCATATTTGCATATTGAATTCTTTTATTTTGAATGATTCATTTTGTCTCGAGATATAGTTATAGAACCATATTTCGTTTTTCAGGGAAAAGGGAAGTTTAAAACCTTGGCCCTGTTTTTTAATAAAATACAAATGCTTCCCATGATGATTGACTAGATTGATTGTTGTGTGTCGCATCTGTCTTATTTCGGATTTCTTACTCAGACTTCTTTTGTTCTAGGTGATGATTCTTTAATGCCACTTTGCATTCTTCTAACAGCACGTCTATCAGATGCTTTATACCTCACATGAATAAGAATATTCCAATAGCATCCTCTGAAATTATTTACTCGTTTATCACGGTTCTGTCAAATAAATAGTTGCTTAGTGTTGATAATTGATATTAGAATGCCGGTTATGAATGGTTTTGACTTGTTCGAAAGATAAAAGAGAGAAACAATAGAGTACAAGCCTATTTTATCACAAACATAGGTGGATTAACGTGAAGAATATAAGGAATCATTTCCGATGCTAGATGAAGCCAATATTTTATTAGAAAACCAAAGGCAATAGAAGACCTGGTAAATCATGTAGCAATCATTTTAGGATAGCAAATACTAAAAGAAAAAAGAGCCCGAAGCGCAGTTCTCCAGACTACAACTAAGAATCCTAATATGTACTCCTATATTTCGTTTAAGTATACAACCGCAGATAGACATATAATGTTTAGCACTGGAGTGATTTCAATTGTCAAGTGGTGGCGGCAATATTGTCAAGATCGTGCATACGTTAGAAGATGTACCAAATAGCTATCCGAGAAGGAGAGATGTCTTGAAATATCGTAAGTGGACAGTATTAGTGAAAGGATCACCAACAGATTTGGCTAATATAAACCATGTAGAATATCATCTGCACCCAACGTTTCCGAAGCCTGTTGTTGAATCGAATGACCGTAAAAATGGTTTTGCGTATTCTTCAGCAGCGTGGGGAAGTTTTAGAATGGGGTATAAATTTTATCTAACAAATGGAAAAATAATAGAAGGAGACTACGATTTGGATCTGAATAAAAATGGAGAGAGCGATCCTATACAACTCGTCTAAAATATTGATATACAAAAATGGCTATTTTTGTATAATACTCACTTTTCTTCTTATTCTGATCTATATAACGCTCTCCGACAATATTGCATCGGCCAGTCCTTCCCTCAAAGTTGGGCCTGAAATTAATATAAGAGTAGAGGACAGGCAAGTTTCACGTTTGCCTCCATTTGCCCTAAGAGTAGCTTCTAATGAATCTGTTGAAAACGTAAAAGCAGATTTTTCAGATCTGCATACTAATGAAGAAGGGAAGTTATGGATTGCTAGAAGCTCACTTAGATTGAGCCCTCCAATCTTCAATTTAAGTCGAGGTCAAATCTCCAATTTAGATCTAGTATTGGACTTACCAAATCAGACTGGGACATATACTGGTATAATGACACTCTCTTCTAATAGCAGTCTATTGAAGGATGTTCCTATTCACTTGTCGATATATAGCAACATTCCTTATGTCTCTCTAATTCTTGTTGCATTGGGTGCTATCGCCAGTTTTATAGTGAAATTTGTAAAGTTGCGTATGGATGACAGAAATGCCGAGCTAAGTTCTCTTGATAGAGCCGAAGAGGCAGCTCGTATTGCAGGATTAGAAGACCGACTCGGTAGACATTACGTTGAGGGTGATGGACAATGGGAGCGAGCGTTCACATACCTTGATAGAGGTGAATATGATCGGGCCAAAAAATTCTTCGACGCCGCAGAAGAATCCTATCGCAAATCAAAGGGGGAACCTGGAAATATCCCATTTCAAAGACAACTCCTTACAAATGCGGAGAGAATATTACAAACAGATAATGCCAGAACCGAAAAGGGAATACTATCAAGTCTAAGAAGGTCAGATAACCTTTTCTGGCTAATAGTTTCGGTTATACTTGCAATTGGCATAATGCAAACCTGGACGCAGATATATTCCCAGCTGATTGTACTTAGTGGAACTCCCCTGTGGCAAGTTGGAGCTTTTTTACTAGGGTATGGTAGCCAGTCCCTATTAGGCGAAGTTTTTGAATTTGCGAAGCGAAGGTAAATCAACCCTTTTACTTCACCTGTGGACGGATGGACGTTTAAAAGATTTAACTTCGGAACTGATATTTATCCATCGGTGTCGGTACAACAACATTTGTAGACCAAGATGATGGGCAGAAAGAAGGAAGTTTTGATAGGCTGATAGGCCTTGTCTGTTGCGGAAATGATAATATCAATAATAAAAGGTCATTAAATGGAGGTTCCCGATATGAAATTGCCTCTCGGAAAGGATTCTTTCCTAAGGAACAAAGAGAATAGGTGAGCATTAAGGCTTTCCTTGTCAATATAGAGCGTATTCAAGTTCTGGCACAAACCACCCATTCCAGCATCGAAACCCTTGTTTTGCTATCGTACAAGGTTCAGCTTCGTCCCAGTTGATGCCAGAACCGATCAAAGTGGGGATAATAGTTCGCCGATATCCCCCTTCTTAATCAGGTCTTTGACGTAATAAAGGCGGGAGCAAACCTTGTTTGCAAGCCGGTCACAGTATGAACATTTTTCCTTTATGCATGGTCGGCCATTGCATCTATAAGATTTCTAGGTATGATAACAATAAGGTAAGCATGAGTTTTCCTTACCCATTATTAACGCAAAATGAATTCCAATAAAAACTTCGCAATAATGATGAGTCTCCCAGGCTGGCATTGACTTCAATTGCCGTAACTATGACATAGATAAAAGGGAATTCGCATATGCGGCTAAAGTTCTTGGCCTAATGCAAGTTCTAAAAATTAATTTCCGAACCAATTCCGTAGGTCTTTCTTTAAGTCCCTATAACATCTGAGGCAAAAATTATAGGATTCGGGCCAACCTGGTGGACATACACTTCCTTCAAATGTCATTTTTACTAGGTTCTTTTCAATTGAATGAATAATACCAAAGCATTTATCACATTCGAGAAACTGAGGGCTTTTTTCTACTTGCCTAGTTCTCATTGGTATTCTTCTTGCCCCCTTTAACAATTATTACATAAGTCGTTTCTGCCATCCCGTCATTAAGAATCATGCGAATAGCTTAAAAGCATTATTGTACTAAAAAATAATGTTCCTAGGGTGCGAATATAAACATTATATTTTGTGGGGCGAGACGGATCCTATCTGGAATACAAGAATTATTAGTGGCACCACTTTGAATATTTAGATACTCCTGACACTCGTCCCAATTACCTGAATAATGTTTATAAAAGGTTTGGGGCATGCTGGTACCTCTGGTCATAGTGCCAACTGGGGAGAAATGAATTCAAGGACCATTTACAATCTAACTCAAAGGATAATCAACTTACAATTACTAATGATATCTATACTATTCTGAGAAGCTTCAAGTCCAGTGTTAACGATGACAGTCCCATAGACATAGGAACTCTATTGGAGAGTGTAGAAAAAATCGAAAATATGTACACGGATTACTAAAGACAGAATAAAAAGTTGCTAAAAAAGAAGAGGGAAGAGTTTCATTATTCAGTCGGCTATTTTCCGCCTTTGGCATAGTCCTTTAAGCCTGTAAAGTCAACTGCAACTACTGGATCATTTCCAATAACCCATGCATTATGTCCAGGCGGAATTACACCAGTGTCTCCAGGCCCAAATTCTTCTTCAGAACCATCGTCCATAACTACCTTCAATCTTCCGGAAATAAAATACTGTGTATGCGGTGCTTGACAGCTGTTGGTTTTGACTATTGGTTTTACACACTTTTCCCAACTCCAACCAGGCTCTAAAACACCACGCCCTATAGTAACGTCACCGAGATTTGCTAGATCTATTTTGCCTTTTTCAAATGAACGGGTTTCATCTGGAGAAGAGTCCAGACTTTTCTTTTGCATTTTTGTTGATGCAGCCATGTCTGAATTAAAGATAGTTTGATTATAAGTATTGCTGCCACCTTGGCTGACCTATTAGGCTACTATTATTCGTCTTCTCCTTCTGCCAGAATAACGCCACAGAAAAAGTATGATTAACTAATTCAATTGATGTTTGAATACCTCTCTTAAATTATATCCATCTAATAGAGGGATAATACATCATGTTGGAGTGTGATCTGGATTCAGAAGTACCTTGGAAAATACAGAAGAAACTTGAACGTCCAGGAGCTACCAAGTTACAATGAGCCCGGAGCTGTGAACCCCGAGATAGAAACTCGACGAAGAAGAGTACACCTGGTCTCGTTAACTACCGCCGCATGTGGTGCTTCACAGCTATTGTCTTTATTATGGGTTTAACACACTTATCCCAGCTCCATCCTGGTTCAAGCGTTATTCTTCCAATTGCACTGCCATTAGTTAGTTCAAGTTTGCCCTTTTCAAATGAACGTGTTTCATCAGGTGAGTTCATAGACTTCTTCTCCATTGGTGCTCCTCCTGTTGGCATTGTCATATTATTCTAAAGTGTAGTTTGTAAGCTAGCTTATGAACATTTAGCAGGAATCATCACAGGCTTGGTCATCCTGGCCCTCAGTGATCAGATAATAACACACTAAAGCACATAGATAGCTATATCTGATGAGTTATCAATTTCATATCATCATAAATAACAGGGTAAAGCTATTTTCAGTCGTATCGGTGGGAATAGTAGCAATAGCAGTAGCAGTAACATTACTCTTTGTTTCTCCTGCTGTGCCTTTAGCATATGCTAGTCCCCTCTCTGAAATGTCTAATCAGGCGAAGATACAAAATAACACTGGAGTAATCGTCCTGGAAGGAGCGACGGTAATTGATGGAACAGGCGGTTTACCTAAACCTAATACAACTATAGTCATTAATGAAAGTAGGATAGCATGCCTGTCTAGTAGCGCAGAAAGCAACCATGATCTAAATTTTTCTGCATCTACAAATGTCATTAACCTAACTGGCAAATACATCATACCTGGACTATTAGACATGCATGCACATGTTGCAAATGTACGTAAGAACTCATACAATCAAAACGAATCTGAATATATGCTACGTATGCTTTTAGCTCATGGGGTTACCACTATAAGAAATCCTGGCGGACCTACTGAACAATCAGTTGCCCTTAGAGAAAATGTGTCTGAAGGAAAGATAGTGGGACCACAAATTTTTACCGCAGGACAATTGCTTAATACTCCAGACATTCCAGTACCATTTGTTGAAAGACTGGTTCAGACAGAGCAGGATGTCAGACAAGAGGTTCGTACTCAAGCATTAGCTGGTGTGGATTATATCAAATTGTATGTGGGACTTACTCCAGACTTGGTAAAGGCTGCCATAGATGAAGCTCATTTTAATGGAATAAAGGTTATAGGACATTTGTATCTGACAAGTTGGACCGATGCTGCCGACCTTGGTATTGATGCCCTTACTCATGGTGTCCCTGTTAGTCCTTTTTTGCTCTCAAAAGAGAACCAACAAAAATTTTTGGAAGCTGGAGATCATCCATTCAACCATTTTCTCTGGCTTGATTTAGTCGATTTGAATGGACCAGAAATTAATGAAATGATAATGGCCCTGGTAAATAATGATATTCCTATAGATCCGACTTTGAATGTTTACGAAGCCATAATTAAAGAAGAGCCTCAGAACCAATACCTTTGGTCTAAAGTATTGCAACTATCAAAAAAACTGTATGATAACGGAGTTACTATATTATCAGGAACAGATATTCCGAATTTTGATTTGATTCCTGGAGCTAGCTTACATCATGAGCTTGAACTTCTGGTAGAGGCTGGCATTCCACCATCGGAGGTTATCAAAATAGCTACTAGGAATGGGGCTCAAGCCTTAGGTATAGAAGAAGATGTAGGTACTTTAGAGCCTGGAAAACAGGCAGATATCATAATACTATCTGACAATCCAGTGGATGATATTAGCAATACTATGAAAATTGAAGCAGTGATTAATAATGGTCACTTCATTAAAGGATAAAAAATAAGAAATATCTACATATAATCAGATGCCACAAAAAGAAGAATCTCAATCAGAGAAAGATTTTCCTGACTGGAATAATTTATACAGCAATCAAAAAGTAGAAACAATGCCATGGTACAATGAACAGCTTGACTCAGACCTAGAAGAGGAATTAGAGAGAAGAAAAGTTTCAAAATGCAGGATTCTTGACCTAGGTACTGGACCAGCAACACAGGCAATACAGCTTGCAAAAAGAGGCCTTGAGGTAACTGGGTCTGATGTTTCTGAGGCCGCTATCAACAGAGCAAAGGACGTTTATGGTCATAATAATAAGGATACTAAAATCAGCTTTACCGTAGATGATATCCTAAATTCGAAAATGGAAGATAAGATGTTTGATTATGTATTTGACAGGGGCTGCTTTCATGTTTTGCCAATCGAAAAGAGGCCAGTTTATATTAGTGAAATAAACAGAATTTTAGATGATAAGGGGATATTATTTTTAAAATGTTTCAGTACTAAAGAACCAAGACAAGAAGGACCATACAAGTTTTCAGAAAATGTGATAAGGCAATTGTTCGGAGATGGTTTTGTAATAATATCTGTTAAAGATACTGTATATCAAGGCACACTTGATCCAGTACCTAGAGCATTATTTGTTGTTATGAACAAACGATAAGAGAAAATAGTTTTTTAATTTAATTCGACATTTACATGCCACTCTAAATCATATAGCGCAGATTCAATATAGTATATAGTCTTTCCATCGCTTCTCATCTTTGCATCATCTACGCTATAAGGTAGTTCGTCCATTAATACACTAGGCTTCTCATTATGATTCATTGGGACAATTTCAGCGTAATCAATCCTCCATCTAAGAATAATAATTAGACAAAAACAATAAAGTAAGGTATGACTGTATGACTGACCTACCACGGAAACCTCAGATAGATATTAGAAAGAACTATAGATCCTCCGACCCATTTGGAGAAGTAAGGGGATTTTATGGAAGAGAGATAGCAGCGTTAATTGAGTTGCTTCTTGACGAATCTCTAAAGGAATCCTTTAAACATTCAATAAGAAAATATTTGGTAGTCGTTATTTTTGCTGCCTTGGATTATTTTTTTCGAAATGCAGTGAGGAATTTGATCGACGATAATGATTTGAACGTAGCCCCTTTGTTCCCTCCAAATTCTCAAGTAAAATTGGATAAACTTGCTATGGAATATGCTACTACAAAGGGAAGTATAGTCGCTTCAACATATAGATTTGTGGATACTTATGAAATCGACTTTGTATTTTCACACCTCTTACAAATGGATAGTTTTTTAGACTATTTGATTAAGCTTAATGACATAAATCAGACTAGATACGTTTTAGATGGGCACCCTATTCCTATTGAATATGAGAAATTAATAAAAGCCTATAAATTGAGAAACGAAATAGCTCATGAAATTAAGACAGTCAAGATATCTAAGTCAAGGGTGATTGCCATTTGGGACAATTTCATGAATATTATGGATCTTTCCCAGGACGTATTCCTTTCTGTTTCAGATACTAATCATCGACGCTCATTAGATTCTATCTATCAGAGTAGTAAAGAGAGAGCAAAAAGAATAGCTACTTACAAATTATGTTCTGATTCCATCATGTCGAAACTATCAGAAAGGGGTCAGTTGACCATTGTATACGATCGGAATATGAAAGCAACTGAGGTTGTGGGAAATTCTAATGATAAAATTATGAACGAGAATCTATATTGGGTTATACCAAAAATGTTAAGGGACGAATTAATAGAGAAAAATGGGAAGATAATAAATTTGACTTCAAAGGGTGAAAATCGCTTCAGAAGAACGACGGACCTTATTAGAGAAAAATGGAAGCGTGAACTTTCAAACATAACTTGTAGCTGGATAACAAGAATTTAATCCTAAGTCGTTTTCTGAATTCAAGCAAAATTAAATGAGGTCTAGGTCGGACCTTATTATAACACTCATTATTCATTTGTTATGGCAAGAGGAAAAAATAATAAACAAAAGCTCAACCGTTAACTTTCGTCAGAATCGGTAATTTATCTCTCTAATATGCAGAAGTCATTTTGTAACGTAAGTCTATCTCGACTTAGAAAATCCATTCCCAAGACCAGTGACATGGCTGAGGCATTTATCTCATCTTATATCGAATTTACAGTAGGTGTATGAACAAATCTCATTAAGAATCTCAAATACTACAGTTTTCTTATCTGGTAAAGTGAATGAGACAGCTCCGATTGGCAAAGTTACCGCAGGCATAATACCGTTAATCATCTTACGATGACTACTGCTTGGTAATTTATCCAAAAATACTCCTATCAATTGAGCATATCCATGAGAAATGAAAGTGATGGAACTGCCACTGTCAATCAAAAACGGAAGTAAATTCTGTTGGTTGTTAATAAACGGGGATGTTAGATTCCCCATAATATGATACCTGCCAGTTAAATGGTTCCGAAACCCATAAAGTTGCAACTCAAAACATCAATTTTGTGTTCTTATCATATACAAATTGGATGAGCATTGAATACGTATATTGCCCATGCTTTTTCAAGTTATCTAGCAATTGTTTGAAATTATAATGTGTAATAAGTAAAGAGTCAGCTGCAGAAAGTAAAGTTAAATGTCTTTCACCTTCAGAAATTTGGCTCTAAAGAAAGTCATATCTACACTGACCAAAAAGTTATTGCTCTTGTTGATGAAGCACATAGAACTCAGTACAAATTCAATGCTGAGGCTATGAGAGCATCTATGCCAAACGCAGTGTTCTTTGCTTTTAGTGGGACTCCTATAGATAAGAAAAACCGAAGTACATACAAAGTCTTTGGTCCTTTACTTGACAAATATTCTTTTGAGGAATCAAAAGAGGATGGCACTACATTACAAATTATGTACGAAAGCAGAATGCCAGACTTGTATGTAGAAGGAGCTGATAGTATTGACCAAATATTTGAGCGTGTTTTCTCTGGTCTTGACAAAGATACCAAACAGAAGCTCAAAAAGCAATACGTAACCAAAGAAAAGATATCAGAAGCTCCAGCCAGGATCAGGAAAATTTGTATAGATTTGATAGACCATTATATCCGACACATACAACCTAATGGTTACAAAGCCATGGTGGTTGCTCCAACTAGGGAAGCGGCTGTTAGCTACAAGAGGGAACTAGACAAACTGAATGCACCAAAGTCAAAGATTATTATGACATCCAATCTGGGGGAGGAAGGAAAAGATGGTTCTAGCTGGGATGAATACTATATGACCCCAGAACAACGTGAGCATGAAGCTGAATGGTTTAAAGATCCAGAAAATAAGACAACAATCCTAATAGTAGTTGATATACTCCTTGTAGGTTATGATATTCCAATAGTTCAGGTTATGTATTTAGACAAAGGATTGAGAGAGCATACTTTGCTTCAAGCAATAGCGAGAGTAAATAGATTATATGATAAGGGAAAAACATATGGCCTAATAGTAGATTATTGTGGAATAACAAAGCATCTCCAGAAAGCACTTGATATATTTGAAGAAGAAGATATTCAGGGAGCACTAGAACCAATTGAACTAGAGCTTGATGAATTGAGAATTAGACATAAAGAAGCGATGTCTTTTTTCAATGGTATTGATAAAAATGATAATAGTGCTATAATTGAAAAGTTTGAACCAGCAAATGTCAGGGACGACTTTGAATATGCATTTAAGATGTTTTCTAAAGCACTTGACATAGTTCTTCCAAAGAAAGAGGCAGACCCATACATTGATGACTTTAACTATCTGGGAAAGAAAAGATTCTTAATCAGAAATTCATATGATGGACCAGGTCAGAGCCTAAAAGTAGATGGAAAAAAAGTTCAGCAGCTAATAGATGACCACGTAAGAGCACTTGACATTGCAGAGCTCATGGATCCAAGAGAAGTTACCTACAAACGGTTTCTTGACTATGCGTCAAAATTTAAAGCTGAGAGAGCCCGAACCACTTTAGTAAAGAATAAGGCTAGACAAATAATCAGAGAACTTGCTCCAACCAATCCAGCATATTACGAAAAACTAAGAGAGAGACTAGAGAAAATAATTGAGGAAGAAGAGCAACGCAGAAAGGATGATGCTAGCTATTTCAACAAACTTGCAAAAGTTTACAATGAAGCACTAAACTCTGATGAGGAAAGAAAGAAGCTTGGATTTTCCACAAAATTTGAATTTGCCGTCTACGAACAGTTACAGTCTCTAAAAAGTAATGAAAAGGCTTCAAAAGACATTACTAATGCAATATATGCGAAGGTAAAAGAAGAGGCAGGAATAGTGGGCTGGAAGAATAAGAGAAGTTCTGAGAAGAAAGTGAGTATTGCAATTTATGATATCTTGTCTGAAAATGGATATCCTCAAGATAAGACCAATGAAATAACAATGCAAATTATTGATTTAGCAAAGCGTGATTTATGACTCAATAGAGAGATAAGATCAGGTATGGGACAATATCTATACCATATAAAATCTTCAAAACTAGACGTATTAAAACTTCAGAGGTTATTGTAGATGCAGATACCATTACAGTTAGAGTACCCTTCAGTAAGGATAAAACAGAAATTCAGAAACTTGTATTAGATAAAGCAAGATGGATTTTAAGAAAACAGAAGGAGTACAGAGAGACGACACCTGAAGTTAGAAAACCTTCCTTCAAAGAAAATACAACTCTTCCTTATTTAGGGAACAACTATTCTCTCATGATAAATAAGAATCAAGCAAGAAATAGCATAGAAATAGTTGATGGGAAATTTATAGTCGGAGTAAAATCGGCAAAAGTTTCTAACAACACTCTCAAAAAACTCTACGAAAATTGGATAACAGAAAAGGCCCAGGATATATTTGAAGACAAAGTAAGAAAGTATTCAAAGAAACTTGGAGTAAGGGTAAAAGGAGTAGCTATAAAGAATCTTAGAAATAGATGGAGAAGTCTTACTAAAAGTGGCGCAATCAATCTCAATCTAAATTTGGTAAAGGCTCATGAAGACATAATAGATTATATTGTATTGCATGAATTATGCCATCTAAGAATAAAAAAACATTCACATCATTATTGGGAATTAGTTCACAGATTTATACCCAACTATCAAGACAAAATTGAATGGCTAAATGCTAACGGAAACAATCTGGTATGAATGTTAATAATTTGTTATCATGCTAAGCCCTTGATGGAATGGAAATTTATCAGTGTTGAAAAGATGGGCCCACGTCGCATCGTATCGTTAACTGACGAAGGAATTAATGCGCTAGGGTTTCTTCATGAGAGTAAATGATAAGAATCATGATACTTGACTCTGATAAATTTTGTTTTCTATCCTCTTGAAGTCTAAGCTGAAAATCTCATCCCTTGTTTTTCGCACTCCTAGTTTCAGCCTTCTTAACTAGTATAACTATTTCATCCCTTCTTGCCTCCAACGACCAGTCCAACTTATCTCCTGCGTGTAGTCCCCATTGCTTTACAATGAACATAGGAATAGTAGTACGCAATGAAGCCCTCTTTGGAGAGTTCAAAGCTAAGGTAGTTATTTCGCCCATATTAATAAGAACGACAATCTATATTTTAAGGTATACAATATAATATGCATTGTTGTATACCATAAGACTTAAAGCTAAGTGTATACCATATGGTGGGTATGAATAAAAGGATGAAAAACTGTCCAACGTTCAGAGAGGTCTAGATGAAGATATATGACTACTGAAAGTCTTTACTCTATAACAGGCACATTAGGTGGTGGTTTCTTCGGATCCTTTCTGATCGGGTATTTTATTAAGAAAATTATCAAGATTCTCATGTTTGTTTTGGGTGGGATTTTTGCTCTGTTAATGTATTTGCAGTCCCAAGGAATGATAAATGTAGAAGTTAATACAGATAAAATTCAAAGTTCTGCAGAGGCCTTGGTAAATACAATAGCAGCGAATACAAATAATGTATTTCCAAGTGACGGTAGTCCATCAATTGTTGGCACTAATCTTGGTATCCCGCTAACTGGAAGCATTGCATTAGGGTTTATGCTGGGCGTTAATAGAAGAGGCTAAACAGATAGATAAAATGTATTACAAAATTATTCTTGCAAGAGATAGCATAACAATACAAAGTTCTTCTGATGTAGGATGCTGTGAGAGAGAAGACAAGAAATGATGATGAAATTATTTGGCCGGTGGAAAAAGGGTAATCCATACACGATCAATAAACCAATTATTATTAGAAAAAAATACAGC